>Ga0181538_10001329_pt1 | contig 27919 bp, 22 predicted proteins | sample PEATcosm2014_Bin_40_FD_119773 | JGI IMG/M metagenome (GOLD analysis project Ga0181538, IMG submission 119773) | Peatland microbial communities from MTU Mesocosm Facility, Houghton, MI, USA - PEATcosm2014_Bin23_30_metaG | ecosystem: Environmental > Terrestrial > Soil > Wetlands > Peat | place... | reverse complement strand
TAGTGTTGATATGTTTTTGGGTGTTGGATAGCGAGCTAAAACGAGCAGGGGGGCGGCGTTCGAGCCTTCGCTCGCGCCCCCCTGCGGTCGAAAACCTGTGGCTTGTCTTTGGGGGGGCAGGGGGGGTTACGTCAAGAGCCCTCCATTGGGTTTTGGTTTTAAAATCTGCTTCAGCTTGGTCTCCAACTCCTCCTTCAAGGCAAAGGGATCCAGACTCTCGTAGCGGTCGCGTAACGCTCGACGCGCTTTGAGCGCCAGCATTCCCGGAGCGCACAGACGATGGTAAGCGGTCTTGGGCCACTCATAGCGCTTGCGCCAGTGACTGCCCTGACGCCACTTCTCTTGGAGTTTAAAACAGGGCAAAAAGAAATTCTGCCACGGCGCCCACACTTCCCGATAGAGCGCGCTAATCAGGGCCACCAACGCCGTGTTTTCCAGCCGGCCATACCCCAGGAGTTGTCGCGCCCAGGTCCAGTTCTTTTGCTCCACATGCGCATTGTCGTCGGAGTGCTAAGGCCGGGAGCGGGTAAACTCAACCGCGGCTTGTCTCTCCCTCATGGAGGACCATAAATGATGGTTCAGAAACTCTCCTCCGTTGTCCGAATCGAAGCCCAGCAACGCGAAAGGCAAACGCTCCTCCACCTCGCGAGTGGCTGCCAACACGCCGGCCGCGCCCTTGTTCCACACCGCCCTACCTTCGGTCCAGAAGGCGCGCAGTTCACGGCCCTTGACCCGCCCCAATGCCACACCTACACTGTGGACGATTTCGGATGAGAGCATGCTGTGTTTTGCTGATTGTCGGCGCTGTCCTTGGTTCGGCGCCGCGCTTGCGCGCCGAGCCGCAGTTGGTGAACGGCATCGACGCGGTGGTGCATGATGCCGTCGTAACATTCTCAGAAGTAGAGGTTATGACGCTGCCGGCGATGGATGTGCTCTATCGTCAATACCGCGATCAAGCTGAGGTGCTTCAAAAGAAGGTGAACGATGCCCGGAATGACAGCCTGGAACAGTTGATCGAGCGGCAGTTGATCCTCCACGATTTCAAGACCACCTTCTCCAAGGCCGAACAGCAGGCCGCCATCGAGAAGATGATCAACAAGGACATCGATCAGGAGATCGAATCGGAAATTAAGGCGCGCTACGGCGGCAGCCGCGTGTCGCTCATTCAGACCTTGCAGGCGGAGGGCATCACTTTGGAGCGCCATCGCCAGCAAATTCGTGACCGGCTTATCGTTACTTGGCTGCGCCAGAAGAATATTTCTTCCGAGATCATCGTCTCGCCGCACCGAGTGGAGGCTTATTACTTGGCCCACCGCGATGAGTACAAAATGGAGGATGAGGTGAAGTTGCGGATGATCGTGCTGAAGTGTCCCGGAGAGAGTGAGGCGCCCAGGACCGAAAAGCTGGCCGAGGACATCCTGGCGGAGATCAAGTCGGGCGCCACCTTCGCGGAGATGGCGACGATCCATTCCGAGGGCTCGCAGCGTAACCAAGGCGGCGACATGGGCTGGCTTGCCCTATCCCCAAAGGCCACTGATTCGTCTGGGTCTCAGCGCAACCAGGATACGCCGCAGGTGGCGAAGTACTTGGCGGACACGGCCGTTTCCCTGCAAGCCGGGCAGCAAAGCGGCGTGCTCAGCCGCTCATCCGGCGATGATTACTGGGTCTGTCAATACGACAACGGGGTGCCAACGCTTGGACGTCACTACGTAGTTGATGCCGTCCTAAAAAAGGAGACCATGGTGGAAGACCGCCGATTCGAAAGCGCCGCCGCAGCCACCAACCTGCCTCCGCCGATGGAATTTTACATGCTGCTGGTGGAAGGCAAGCGCCCATCACGGTTCAAGACGATAACCGAAGTGCGGGTAGACATCGAAAAGGCCATGGTGGCAGAGGAGCGAGCGCGCCTCGAAAAACAGTGGGTTGAAAAGCTGAAGAAAAAGACCTTTGTGCGGGTCTTTTGAGGGATTGAGAGTTTTTGCTTAAGAGTTGAAGGTTTCCGGCGGCGGCACCGCAGCCCTCAACCTTCAACCCTCAACCCTCAGCCCGAAGATCAAAATGACCGGCTGGATTGGCATTTCACTTGGTGATGTCACGGGCATCGGCCCGGAGGTTACTCTCAAAGCCCTCGCTATCGAGGCGCAGGCCGGCAACACGCGATACCTCCTTATCGGGGACGCTGAACACACACACCACCTCAACGAGCAACTCGGGCTGAGGCTCCCTCTGCAATCCTATTTCGGCAACGACGATCCCGGCCGGTTCTTCTTATGCCAGCCGCTGTCTGACCCTTTGCCGGCTGACCTGATGGACGGGTCGCCCGCCGCCGCGCGAGCGGCGGTCGCGTGGGTGCGGGAAGGCGCGGAGCGCTGTTTGCGAGGCCAGCTCGATGCGCTGGTGACTGCGCCCGTGAATAAGGAAGCGATCGTGCGGTCGGGGCAGGCATTCGTCGGGCAAACTGAACTTCTTTCGCAACTCGCCGGCACGGAACGCACGGCGATGCTGCTGTTGGGCCAAGATGACCGCGGCCGCTGGCTGCGCGTGGCGCTGGCGACGACACATTTGCCGCTAAAGCTGGTCTCCAACCAATTGACACAAACCAGAATTGAAATGGTGATCGAGCTGGCGGCCCAGGCCTGTCGTGACCTCGAGCTGCCGCGTGCTCGCGTCGCGGTCTGCGGCCTGAATCCGCACGCGGGTGAGGGCGGGGCAATGGGCACCGAGGAGCAAACGACCATTATCCCCGCCGTGAGGGCCGCGCGCCACCGCCAGCTCAATGTCGTCGGGCCGCTGAGCGCCGACGCATTGTTTTACCACGCCTTCAAAGGCGACTACGACGCGGTAGTGGCCATGTATCACGACCAGGGGTTGGTGCCGCTCAAAATGATCGGCTTCGAAACCGGTGTGAACTGGACGCTGGGGCTGCCCTTCATCCGCACTTCGCCCGATCACGGTACCGCCTATGACATCGCCGGCCAGGGCATAGCGAATCCCTCGAGCATGCTGGCCGCGATCCGCCTGGCGAAGCAATTGTCTAAGAATAAGTAAATAACGCGCTACCTGTTAGCGACTCTCAACCTGCTGGCCAAACCGACACTCGCCCCATACCTTGAAACTCTCTGCCATCAGTCAATCCGTTTTCCTGGGGGCAGCCGTGACCCTCTCGCTGCCAGCCGTAAGCCTGCCCGACGCGTCGCTCAACCTGAAACTTCAGGCGCCGATCAAAACCTGGGACGAGGCCATCCCGCTCGGCAACGGCCTGCTGGGCGGACTGGTTTGGGGCGGAGACAATATTCTCCGGCTCTCGCTGGACCGGGGCGACCTGTGGGATGAGCGTCCGTCGAAAGCGTTCGTCGCAGTTCATGACCGCTTCAATTGGGCGACCATGCAGCGCCTCGTCGCCGAGGACCGCATGGCGGAGTTCAACGAAATCTTCGACTCGAACTACGACTATAATGGCCCGCCCACCAAGCTCCCGGCGGGCCGGCTCGAAATCACACTTGACCCGTCCCAATCGATCGAAGCGTTCGAGCTGAACCTGGCCAGCGCGGAAGCCATCGCCCGGCTCAAAGGCGGCGACGCGATCCGCGCGTTCATCAGCGCTGCCAAAACTCAAGAACCGGTTGCCCTCCTTTGTATCCCCGGGCCCGCCCTTAAGGACGTGCAATTGCGGTCGCCCGACTCGGTGAAGAAGCTGCACTATCCTACCGCGCAAACCGGACAGGCTGAGCAACTCTGCTGGTTCGAGCAGGAATGCGCCGATGGTTTTTCTTACGCGGTCTGCGCGGGCTGGAAGCGAGCGAGTGATGCGACTTTGGTTGCCGTTACCGCTGCTACGCGCGCCGAGGGCAAGAGCCCATTGGCCGTCGCCCAAGGGCGCGTCCGAAACGCTCTCAAGCAAAGCTACGATAAACTCGCCGCTCCGCATATCGCGTGGTGGGCACGGTTTTGGCAAAGGTCCGGCCTGTCCGTCCCCGAGCCGCGCATCCTTCAGCAATACTACCTGGTGCGCTACTTCTATGGGGCCGCATCTCGGCGTGGCGCGCCGCCCATGCCGCTGCAAGGGGTGTGGTCCGCGGACGAGGGCTCTCTGCCGCCCTGGAAAGGAGATTACCACAACGACCTCAACACGCAGATGACCTACATCGCCTACCGGACCTCCGGCGATTTCGACGGGGGCGCTTGTTTCCTCGACTACCTTTGGCACCTGTTGCCGACCTTTCGCAAGTTCGCGCGGGAGTTCTACGATGCGCCTGGCGCCGCAGTCCCGGGCGTGATGAGCCTGGCCGGACAACCGCTCGGCGGGTGGGGCCAATACAGTCTCTCACCTACGATGGGCGCCTGGAACGCGCACCTGTTCTATCTCCACTGGCGCCACACGAGCGACCGCGCTTTCTTGCGGGACCGCGCCTATCCGTTCTGCCGCGAGATCGGCATCTGCCTGCGCGCGCTGTTGAAGCCTGGCCCCGACGGCCTCCTGCACTTGCCGCTCTCCAGCTCGCCGGAGATATTCGACAACTCGCGCCGTGCGTTCCTGAAACCTAATAGCAACTACGACCTGGCCAGCATGAAGATGCTGTTCCTTGCTCTGGCGGAAATGGCGGCCGCCACCGGCGATGCCAATTCCTCAGCCGATTGGGCCGCGACCGCAAACCAACTCGGCGGCTTCCACACCACACCGGACGGCACGTTGCTGCTGGACGAAACCACACCGCTGCCAGGCAGTCACCGGCATCTCTCCAACCTCATGTCTCTCTATCCGTTCAATCTGATCACGACGGAGGGCGGCCCGCGCGAGCGACAGATTATAGCCGCCAGTTTGGCGGATTGGGACAAAGCCGGCACAGGCGCGTGGTGCGGTTACAGCTTTTCCTGGATGGCTTGCCTGCGCGCTCGCGTCGGTGACGCCGAGGCCGCCCTGCGCAACCTGGATATCTTCACTCGTGCGTTCATTTTGCGTAACGGGTTTCACGCCAATGGCGATCAGACCGGCTCTGGGTTCAGCGGCTTCACCTACCGGCCCTTCACTCTCGAAGGCAATTTCCTCGCGATGGAAGCCGTGCACGAAATGCTGCTCCAAAGCTGGAGCGCCGATCCCGGCTCGGGCAGCGCTGGGGTAATCCGCCTCTTTCCCGCCGCGCCCTGGCGCTGGCACACTGCGTCGTTCGACGACTTGCGGGTCGAGGGCGGCCACAAAGTTTCCGCGCGGCGCGAGAACAACGCCACAACGTGGTTTCGCATTGTCGCCGGCCGCGACGGCCTGATCAGGATCCACGACAACTTCGGCGGACGCGTTCCCCGTTGGAACTGCACGGGCGTCAGGAAGGTAGGCTCCGATTATGAGGTCGAAGTCAAAGCGGGCCGCAGTATTGAGGCCACCCTGCCCGGCCTAAAGGAGATTCCGGCCGCACCCACAAATCTCGCGACGCCAGTGGAGATAAAAAAGAAGCAGTCTCAATAGACGCGAAGTCCGTCGCCGCGCTCAGGGTAAAGATTGCCTTAGCGCCATAATGAGTACTGGACAAACCAACCCCGCCAAAACCAAGCACAGGCTCAGGGGAGCCGCCGCCGCGCTACGGAAGGCGCCAAAGGGAAACCAGATGAGTACGAGCGGAACACAAGTCAAACACAAGCGAGTGCCTCCCAACGGGCGCATCCTGACACCGCCACCGCAACGCCAGAGCAGCTAGACAGCCCGGCCAATCCGCCTACCCCAACCCGCACGCATCGCCCTGCCAACACCGTAGCGCCACCGGATCACCCCCTTGGTTGCAAGGATGTTGCAAGCATGTTCCTAGGATGTTCCTTGGTTGTTTCTAGCTTCTTGGTTCCTCTCTTTGTGCCCTCCTGCCCCCGGTCGCGGCACCCCCGACACGCCAAGACCCGCACTCTGCGGCCCTGTCTCCCCCCTTCAGCCTGGGCGCTCATCCGATCCAACCGTCCAGCCTCACGCCAGTCCACAGTCGCGACTCCCAATATAGAGACGGCGGCGGCCTTGCCAAGGTTACAATGACCGCCACCAGCAGTTCGAGGTGCGACCGAGCCCGGTCGCCGTAAGGTGGTGCTAGACCGGGCCGCTTGGCTGTGTTTCCGGGTATTGCAACCGTTCGTGAATGTCTTTGACGCCTCGGGTCATGATCAGTTGGCGGTTGTCTTGTAGCACGACGAGGTATTCGCCGCGGGGCGTGGATTGCAGGCCCTTGACGCGCTCCAAGTTTACGAGGACGGACCGGCTGATGCGTAGAAATAACTGCGGCGACAGCTTGGCTTCCAGCCGGGTGAGCGTTTCGCGCAGGATGTGTTTCTCGGTGTGGGTTTGCACCACCGCGTAGTTGCCCGCGGATTCGATGTAATCCACATCCTCCACCCGGATAAAGAGCGTCTGAGTGCCGTTTTTGACCGCGAGGCGGCTCAGGTACATAGGCACTTCTTTCGTAGACTTGAGCCAATAGGCCAGTTGCTGATTGGTGGCCGCCAGGTTCCGCGTTTCGAGGTGCTGGCGCGCCCGCTGGACTGCGGCCAGCAGCCGGGCTTGCGTGAAGGGCTTGAGCAAGTAATCCAGTGCCCGGACCTCAAAAGCCTCGATCGCATGCTGGTTGTGGGCGGTGACAAAAACCACCGCTGGCCAAATCTCCTCCGGCAATGCCCTCAGTACGTCGAAACCACTGACCTCGGGCATTTGTACGTCCAGAAAAGCCAGGTCCGGCCGCTGTTCACGGATGAAGGCAATCGCTTCGGGACCGTTGCTGCATTCGCCGATGATCTCCAGATCCGCCTCATCGGCGAGCAGCTTCCTCAGGCGGCCGCGAGCCAGCGCTTCGTCATCGACAATCAAGGCCCGGATCTTCACGCGCGGAGTTCCATCGGTTGCGACAGCGTGGCCAAAGCCCCGCGCCAGGGAATCTTGATTTCTGCCGAGAAACCTCCCGTATTGCCTGCTCGGAGTTCGAGCGAAGCCCGTCCACCGTAAAGCTCTTTCAAGCGCGAGCGCGTGTTGCTCAACCCGACGCCCTCCTTGAGCAGGCCTTTCGCGGCGGCGGCAAGCCCACGGCCATCGTCTTTGACTTGCAGAAACAAGGTCTTGCCGGCGTGCTCCGCAATCACCCGGATGACTCCCGGCGCGATTTGGGACTGTATCCCGTGCTTGACGGCGTTTTCGACCAGCGGCTGCAAGATAAGAATCGGCACCAGAGCATCTAGGGCAGACACATCAATCTGCTTCTCGACGCGCAGCCGGGCACCAAACCGGATTTGCTCGATGAGGAGGTAACGCTCTAGGAAGTGTAGCTCCTCACGCAAGGTAACCTCCTGGCGGTCAGAAGCATTGAGCGTAAGGCGCAACAGATCGCTCAACGCTTCGATCATCTCCTCAGCCTGGGGTTGTTCGTGCACCAGCGAGGCAATCGAGTTAAGCGTGTTGAACAGGAAATGCGGATTGAGCTGCATGCGCAACGCCTGCAGCCGGGCCTGCGCTAGCCGAGCTTCCAGCTCTGCCTCGTGCCGCTCTCGGGCTTTGGTCCGCTCGTAAAAGCGGAGCGCGTGCGCCACCCCTACCAATCCCCAGAAGATGGGAAGCTGGTAAGTGATACGCCTCAAAACCACAAACGCCATTTCGCGCGGCTCCCGATTCAGCCGCCGGGCCTCCGTCGCCTCCGGGCGCGTCGGGGAGGGTGAGGGCGGGCTGAAATACGCGAAGATGCCCACAAGCCCAAGCGTTAGGGCGCAGACGCCCAGATGCGCCCAGAGCGAGCGCTTCCAGGTCGAACGCTCCAGCGTATAGACAGAGGAAACCCACACCACCAGTGGCGTCAGGAAGATCCACGGCACCAGGCGCACCAAAGCCACGACGAAGGCCGGGCCAATATTGGCTGACTGGAGCAGCGACGCTTCCAGTGCCAAGGCCAGCGCGATAAAGAGCCAAAACGCCGTCACCAGCCACCAAAAGCTGGAAAGGCGCCAGCGGTGTGGTCTTGAAACCTGGCCCGTATCGGTAAGGCCCGGCTGTATCGGCGGCTCATCCATCTTCTCACCCAGGGACGGTGTAGAACCCGCAGAGGTTTCACGCATCGTCTTTAGATTACGGGAGAGGCGCGGTGAAGTCACGCGCCCGCCTCAATTCTCATCTCAAGATTGGCCGGATTCATCCTGTTTTGTTCCAGCTCCATCACATTCGGGGAATCTGCTTGATGCGAGTGACTCATCAAGTCCCGGACGAGTATTGCCGCTGAAATCAAATGGGCCGGGCGGCTCTTTTCATCCCCAATCGCAGAGGTTTCATCACGCCTTGGACCCGTCTCATCACATTTCAGGAAACCGTGAGCGCTGCTTAGGAGTCCAACCCCGCAGATGTGTCGAGTTATGCAAATGAAACCGATCGGAATGCTCATATTAGATGCGGTTGACGCGACGATTGCCTGGCGCCTGATTAAGCTGAAGCGGCACGCTGCAGTTGCCTGTTTGGTCGCCGGCATGGTCTGGCAAACGACGAGCGTCAATTGCTTGGCCCAAACGGCGCCAAGCCTCCCGCCGGGTGTTCAGGATGTTGTCAAGCTGGTCAAAGCCGGCCTGAGCGAAGAAGTGGTTTTGGCCCACATTAAGAACGCCGGGGCGTCTTACAACCTCTCTGCCGATCAACTCATCTATGTTCACGATCAAGGTGTGACTGAAAACGAGCTGAAGGCTTTACTTGGATCAGGCAGCCCGACTTTTCCCGCGAACCCCGCTCCGGCTCCGGCGCCCACTCCTGTGGTGACCAGCCCGGCCCCAATGTCACTGATGCCTGCACCGGCTCCAGCGCCTGAGACAGCAGCTTACGCGCCGGTGCCAGTTGTCCCGCTGGCGCCCATCGCGCCAGCCGGTCCCGTGGCACAGCCAGGAACCCTCGATTCTTATCAGGCGCAGCTAGCGCCCTACGGGACCTGGATGAATGTGCCTGGCTATGGCCTTTGCTGGCGACCGTCGGTCGCCGCGACCGATCCCTATTGGCGGCCCTATTGCGACCAGGGCCACTGGGTTTACACCGCGGATGGCTGGTTCTGGCAATCAGATTATCCCTGGGGAGACGTCGTTTTCCACTATGGGCGCTGGTACCGGGATTCCCTGGGTTGGGTTTGGGTACCCGGCTATGATTGGGCACCCGCGTGGGTTTGCTGGCGGCGGGCCGACGCTTACTGCGGCTGGGCGCCTCTGCCGCCCGGTGCCATCTTCAAAGCCGGAGTCGGGCTGTGGTTTGGAGGCCGCCTGGCGGTGGATGTCGATTTCGGCCTGGGCGCGGATATGTTCACCTTTGTTCCCTACGACCGTTTTTGGGACCATAACCTTCACGCCTTCCTCTTGCCGCGTGAGCGGGTGGGTATCATCTTTGGCCGTAGCGTCGTCATGAATGGCTATCGCCTGGACCATGGGCGGTTCATAGTCGAAGGTCTCGGCCGTGAGCGGATGGCGAGCCTCACGCACCACGACATCCGAGTAGAGGTCGTTGTTGGCCACGGGCGAGTCAGGGGACACGAAGAGGTTGACCGGCGGGTGACCCGGGACGAATACAAAGATCGACGTTAGCGATAATCTCAGAGCGGCTTGATCTGGATGTTCCGGAAGGCGACCGGGTCGTTGTGCCCGGCGAAGCCGAAATAACCTTTGGTGCGGTCCTTGCCAGGATGCTTGCTGTTCGCCATGAATTCCTTCACGATGGATAGGTCGCAGTCCAGGATCACCGTGCCGTTCAGCTCGACCTTGATCTTCGGGCCTTTGATGGTCACTTCCTCGAAGTTCCACTCACCAATGGGGTGCTGATAACCGCGCGCGGCGGCCACCATGCCGTAGGCCGAGCCGTGGGCCTGGCGTGGGTCAATCTTCTCGCCTGTGGCCTTTTCGTAGTTGTCGTCGAGCACCTGAAGCTCGCACATCCCCAGGTACGCGGTGTCGCCCTGGCCGGGGTAGCGGATCGCAAGGCCATTGTTGCCGCCGGGCGGCAGCTTAATCTCCAGCCGGGCCATGAAATCGGTGTATTCCTCAGTTGTGTAGATCGTGCCGCCCTTTTGGGGACGGCACTGGATGGCTCCATTCACGACTTCGTATTCATTCGTCGGCCCGGCCCAGCCGGTGAAATCGCGCCCATTGAAGATGGATTGGAAGCCTTCGTTGCTGTGGCTGGCGAGAATCTTGTCAGCCTCATCAGACCCGATCTCACGGATGAATAGATTGCGCCAGCGAATCTCCCCGCCATGCGTCTGGAGTTGAACTGGGCCCTTGGGCGGCACCGGCGTCTTGCGGTCGTAGTAATTCTCCAGCAGCGCATGGTCCACCACGAGCTTCTGATTGAGCCACACGCTCACGCGCGCGCCCACCATGAGGACACGCACCGCATTCCACTCCCCAAATGGCTTGTCAGCCAGCACCAACGGGTCCTTGCCCGGCGCGCCGGGGCTGTTGTTCCAGAGGCCGCCGGAGCCCTTATCGGCACCGATCGAGAACTTCTCCTGTTCGGTGGAATCCCAGATCTGGACCTGCGGGCAGCCGCGCAGATAAATGCCCGAGTCCGCCTTGGGCACGGTCTTATACTCGACCAGCAACTCGAAGTCGCCGTAATCCTTTTCGGTGGTGGCGTATGCGCCCTCGCCGTCATTGACCAACTCGTTGTTTTCGGCGCGCCAGTGGGGCTTCATGGATTCCGTCCACTTTGCGATTTGCGCCTCGCGCTCCTCGGCGGGCATTGCCAGGAGTTTGCGATGGTCGAAGGTGTCCCCACCACGCCAACCGGTGAGGTCCTCGCCGTTGAAGAGCGCCGTGAAGCCTGGGGGTGGTTTCACGTTGCCGGGGGCGGCCAACGTCGAACTTGCGCCAACAGCAAGCATCGAACCCGCGGCAAAAAGCATTAAACTGGAGCAGAAGCGGCCCCGTCGCACGAATTGATTCATTGTCATGCCCCTGTTTTCGTGCTTCTACGGGAAGTAATAAAGCTTTTTCTGCTTGATTTGGGCAGCGCGCGGATGCGCTCCTGCTCGCCTGCCGGCCAGCAGTGCAATTGCCACTTGCCTCCGGGCCGCGCATTTTGGACAGTCACCACGAAGCGCTTGATGCGAACCACTACGCGCGTGGATACAACTCATTTAGCCCATGTAGCTTGGGCCGACTTTGGCTGATATGCTCAACACTGGAATCCTCAACCCACAAGTCCTCTCCCTGCTGGCGCGCGTGCGCCACACCAACCTCCTGGTGATCGCCGACCGCGGCTTTCCCTTCTGGCCGACCATCGAGACGGTGGACCTCTCCCTGGTGGACAACATCCCCACCGTTTTGCAGGTGTTGGCCGCCATACGGCCCAATTTCCGTATCGCCCAGGCACACATGGCCCGCGAATTCCTGCGTGAGAACACACCCGCTACACGAGCCCTGTTCGCGAAGGCCTTGCAGGGCATTCCCGTGGCGCACGAACCGCACGTGCAATTAAAGAAGCGCGTGCCCGGTGCCATCGGTCTGATCCGTACCGGCGACACAGTTCAATACGCGAATATGATTCTGATTTCCGGCTGAGGACGAGGTCTCATAAGTCGAAGAAGACAGCGGGGACTGCTGGCGGACATTAAGCTCATTGACGAGCCCGGGAAACGGCGCGCCGGTCCTGCAAAAAAAGCGAGCGGCCCTTGGCGGGCCGCTCCGCGTAGTGCCACATGACTCGCCCCCTATCGAGTCAGAGTCGTTTCGTCTATACACTTACCATGCCCGGTAATGTTCGCTATGGGGTGAACACCCCATACCGGGCAGGCCCGCCACACATGGGCCGCAAGCAGGCGAGACGGTGTTCCCTCGGAGGATTGTGACCTCCAGGCAGCCCGCATCTTGGAGTTTTCCTCGTTGACCTTGCCGCCGCCGCCGCTAACATGCCCGCTCTGATTTTACATTTAATCTGAAATCAAACTATGGCAGTAAGAGTTGCAATTAATGGGTTCGGCCGCATTGGTCGCCTGGTGTTCCGGGCGATGGTCGAACAAGGACTGGTCGGGAAAGACGTCCAAGTGGTTGCCGTCGGCGATATTGTGCCGGCTGACAACCTCGCGTATCTCCTGAAGTATGATTCCATCCAGGGCCGCTTCAACGGCACGGTCGGCTCGGAGAAATCCGCCGCCGACAAGCCCGAGCCCGATGTGCTCATCGTCAACGGCCAGAAGATGTTGGTGGTCAGCGCCAAAGATCCGTCGCAATTGCCCTGGAAGCAATTGGGTGTGGACCTGGTGATCGAGTCCACCGGCCTGTTCACGGATGTGGAGAAGGCCAAAGGCCACCTCACGGCCGGCGCCAAGAAGGTCATCATCAGCGCGCCTGCCAAGGGCGATTGCCCGACCATCGTGATGGGCGTGAATGAAGGCAAGTACGACGCTAAGCTGCATCATGTGGTCTCCAATGCCTCCTGCACCACGAATTGCCTCGCGCCCATCGTGTATGTCCTCCTGAAAGAAGGCTTCGGCGTGGAAGAGGGCCTCATGACCACCATCCACTCCTATACCGCGACGCAGAAGACCGTCGATGGCCCGAGCAAGAAAGACTGGAAAGGCGGCCGCTCCGCGGCGATCAACCTCATCCCCTCGACCACCGGCGCGGCCAAAGCCGTCGGCCTGGTGCTGCCCGAAGTCAAGGGCAAGCTAACCGGCATGGCCATCCGCGTCCCCACGCCCACCGTCTCAGTCGTGGACCTCACGGTCCGCACGGTTAAAGATACCAGCTACGCCGAGATCAGCGCCGCTATGAAGAAGGCCAGCGAGACCTACCTCAAAGGCATTCTCGAATACACCGAAGATGAAGTGGTCAGCTCGGATTTCATCCACAGCAAGTCCTCCTCCATTTTCGACAAGGGCTCCGGCATTGAGCTGAACAAGCGCTTCTTCAAGCTCGTGAGCTGGTACGACAACGAGTGGGGCTATAGCTGCCGCGTTGCGGACCTGGTAAAGTTCATGATCGGCAAAGGTATTTGATTGGTGGATTGGGTTCGTTGGGAACGGCGGCTCGGCAACGGGCCGTCGTTTTTGCTTCGGGCGGCAGAAAGCAAACCGCGAGGGCGAGCCTCCCCGCAAGCCCTAAACTCTGGAGCAGATGAGGCTCGCGAGGACGCTCGCCCTCACCGTCTAGTGCTCTGCCCCTTTCAGCTTCTTCTCGAACTTCTCTACCTTTGGCCGAATGACCATGCGGCAGTAGGGCTGGTTCGGGTTGGCGCGGTAGTAATCCTGGTGATAATCCTCGCCCCTGTAGAACTTCTTGAGGGGCACAATCTCAGTGACGATAGGCTGACGGAAATGCTTCTGCGCGTCGGCCTTTGATTTCTCCGCCGCCGCCTTCTGGGCTTCATTGTTGTAGAGAATGATTGAGCGGTATTGCGTGCCGCTGTCTGGACCTTGCCGATTCAGGGTGGTTGGGTCATGCGCTTCCCAAAAGGTCTCCAGCACCTTCTCGTAGGAAACGACTTTGGGATCAAATTCGACTTGGATCACTTCGGCGTGGCCGGTGTCGCCGGCGCAAACTTCCTTGTAAGTCGGATTCTCTTTGGTGCCGCCCGCATAGCCGCTGGTCACCGATTTGACGCCGGGGAGCATTTGAAACTCCGCTTCGGTGCACCAGAAACAGCCGCCGCCCAGCGTGGCGATTTCAGTCTGATTGGTTGAGCCGTTCATATTCTTGGTCTGCGCGGTCCCTGCACTCGCGCCAATAAGCAGCAAGCCCAAGGACAATAAGATCTCAGATCGGAGGGAATGCCGCAACGCGAATCCCCCCAACGGAATGCAGTGCCGGCTTCCGGTTTGATGCAAAGCTCTTCGATTCATCTGTCCTGGGAAACCTCGCACATAATCCTGCCGTCCGCGAATGGGGGCGAACTATTATGATCCTTGCAGATCGGGCGGGCTTCCCGCCGATCGCTGCCGTGGCCACCGCTCTGCTCAGCCGGCGGGCTTCTGGGTCTCGGCACCAATGACTTTAACTTGATCTACTATCTTCACCGCATCTTTGCGCGCCATGCCGTTGGCCTGGAAGATCGCCTGGATGTCGTCGTAGATGGCCTGCATCTGGGTCGGCTGAATTCTCCCTGGGTTGAGGACGGCTGCGAGGCGAGAGACCAGCCGATCGCGATCCTTATCTGGAACCGCCGTCTGGGTAAAGGCGGCTGACAGACTGTCGGCCAGGACTGAAATGGTCGCTGGCGAGGGCTTGCCCGCCCCTAGTGCGCTGGCCAGGAGATCATTCTTAAGCTGCAGCTTCTGTTGTGGTGTAACTGGGGAATTGGGTTTGAAAGCGGTTAGGTCAGCCCGCACCTTGGCGAGGTTCTGTTGCAAAAGTGGCGAAGGAGCGGACGAGGCCGCCGTCTGGCCCGGCTGGGCCGGTTGGTTGGGCGCCGCCACGCCCTGCTGCACGTTGTTCTGGTTACGTATTTCCAGCGCGCGCTTCTTGATGATAACATCGGCCTGGGCGAAGACGCTGCCCGCCACCAGGACGGTCGCGCCGAGCAAAGCAAGAAGTGTTTTCATAAGCTTTTCCGCTGCCGCATTAAAACTGCAAGGCCCCGAGGGCTTTGTCAATCTCACCCGCGACCCAGTCTTCGGAGGGACGCAGGCGTTGCCGCCGGAGCCAGTCGTGCGCCGGCCGGTCAATGGCCGGACGTCACGAGATTGCCTTTCGGCAGCACTGAAAGATAATCGATCAGAATGTGCTCGGCTTCTACCAACGGCTCATCCGGCGCAGGAGGTTTCTCGGCTTCTGCGTCGTCGAGAGGGTCCCCGCTGGGCGCGAGATCAGCGGAAGCGACGACTGAATTGGTGCTGCTGCCGGAAAGGGCGCTGCCCGGGACTGCTGAGAGCTTTGCCAGCGCAGTATTGGTTCTCGTGACTGGCGGCGGGAGCCCCGGCATAGCGGCCTGTTTGAGCGTCAATTCATAGATCTTTTCCGTCGGCTCCGGGCGCGCCAGGCGTTCCTTGTCGCGCGCTTTCTGGCGGGCCTCAGCCTCTTCCTGCTCTTTGAGCCGCTGGTCCTCATTCAGCGAGATCGTCTTGTCCGCCTGGTGCTTCTTGAACTGCTCAATGTCCTCGCGCACATAAGCGAACTCCTTGTCCGCCGCGACTCGCTCCATTGAGTGCTTGCGCAGCTCCGGCAAATAAGGTTCGACCAGGTTGAACCGGTCGTACGATGCATTCGGGATGGTCTCACACGGCAGCGGATTCTCCAGCGCGCTCTCGCCAATGTCCTTCGATTCGTTGGCCACGGATGGCAGCACGATGTCGGGAATGACGCCCTTCAACTGGGTGGACGTCCCGCTCGGGCGGAAGAACTCCTTAATGGTCAGCTTGAGCGCGCCGGGATCATTCGTCAGCGACTTGTCCATGCTGCGGATAAAGGGTCGCAATTGGTTGACGCTTTGGACTGTCCCTTTGCCGTGGGTCGAGACATCCCCCACAATCAACGCCCGGCCATAGTCCTGCAACGCCCCCGCCACGATCTCCGAGGCCGACGCGCTGAAACGGCTGGTCAATACTAAGAGCGGCCCGTCGTAGCGCACCGATGGGTCGGTATCATCCGCCTGCTGTACATTGCCATTCTCGTCGCGGACCTGCACCACCGGGTTGGTCCTGACAAACAACCCCGTCAGCTTGATCGCCTCGTCGAGCGAGCCGCCGCCATTGCGGCGCAAATCCAGAATCACCCCGGCGACATTCTCCTGGTTGAATTTGTCCAGTAGCGCCGCCACATCCACGGTGGTGAACTTCGGCTCCGGCTTGTCTTTGGAAGCTGAGACATCAAACGTGGCGTAAAACGAAGGCAGGTCAATGACGCCCAACCGGACGATGCCGCCGCGGCTGTCGGGCATGTCGATGATCTTGGCTTTGGCCGCGTAATCCGTCAGCGCAATCTCGTCCCGGATCAGGGGCAGAACCTTGCGAGCGGAAGCCCCCGCGCCAGCCGGAATAATCGTCAGCCGCACCTCAGTCCCTTTGGGACCACGAATGAGCTGCACGGCCTTGGTAAGGCTCATATCCACCACATCCACCGGCGGCTGGTTGCTTTGGGCCACGGCCACGATGCAGTCGCCATCTTTGATCTGCTTGCTCTTGATCGCCGGTCCGCCGGGCATCAGCCGGCGAATCTTGCAATACCCATCTTCCGAGAGCTCTAGTTCCGCACCGATGCCAAACAGGCTCAGGTTCATGCTGATAGCAAACTGTTCCAACTGCTCGTGATTCTGATAATCCGAATGCGGATCATAAACATGCGCCAGCGCGGTCAGATAGGCCTGGAGGACATCCTCGTTGTTCCAATCTTCAAAGAACCGCAGGCTGCGGTGATACCGGTGATTGAGCGTCTCGATGATTTCCTCGTCGTCGGTCTTCTTTGGCGGCGCGCTGGCAAGCTGGTTGGTTGACGCCACAGCCCCCTCCTCAACATTGGTTTCAGAGGACGGCGATTTGTTCTTCGTGGCGGCGGCGAGGTTCTTCTTTCGGGCGCCGATCTTGCCCAGCAGTTCCTGCAAATACTCGAACCGCAGCCGTTGCTTCCAAAGCCGTTTTGCCTCGTCGAGATCGGCGGGGTAAGGCAGCCCTTTACGGTTGATCGTTATCCGCTCATCCGTATCAAACGCGAACTTCTCATTCTTGAGCAAATCTTGCACGTAGGCGGTGTGTTGCTCCAGCCGCTCCATAAACCGGTTGAAGATTACGCACGCGGGTCTCGTGTCCCCCGGAGGCCGGCGGGGGCTCGTAAGGTGATTAAGGTTGGTTCGGTAATGCGCGAACTCGGCCAGATCGCCCTGCGTGAAGTGGTCATGCCGCATGTCAAGCGTTTCCAGGTAGCGATCGAGAAACTGGCTCGACACCGATTCATCGAAGGGCTTCTTCAAATAGTGGGAATTCAAAAGCAGGTAAGACGTGATTGCGGCAATCTGGCCGTCCAGCGGACCGGGCGTGATCAGGTGAAACCCGTTGGTGGCTGAGGCGGAGGCGGCTGCCGTCGCGGGCTGGTCGCCGGCGGCGGAGCCCACAACAGCCTCGGCCGCCCCTAGCGGCAAGGCCGCCCAAAGGCTCAGGAGAAGGGGCAACATTCTGAGGGTCAGACGTTCAATCATGATGTTCTAGATGCTTAATGATAGCACAGCTTAGACGTAGCGCAGCAAGAACTGTTCACACCCATTATTAGATTACGCCCCCCGCCGGCAGACGCGCCGCCGCTTATGCGCCCGGCCTCCTTGCCCCCACAATTCGGGCCCTGGCCCATTTCCGCGCCTCGGCTTTGGTCTTAAGTTCGTCTTGCAATTGCTTCTCGCGGATCTCAGCCAGCAGCGCCCCCAGCGCCGGACCGGGTTTCATGCCCAGGGCGATCAGGTCCTCCCCCTTCAAGAGCGGAGGGCGGATTTGTGGCTGTGCCTCCAGTTCTCGGGCCTGCCCCGCCAGGAAATCATACACGTCCAGGCGCCCGTGCGAGCCGAGGCAGTCGAGCCGGTGCAGCGCCAGTTCAAGCGGGAAAGTGGGTCGCATCAGCAAGCGGCGCAAGGTGGACTTCCGCATCTGCAACGCGTCCTTGAACTGCATGTGGCAGCGCACCGCCTCGACGACCTCGTCGATCTGTTTGCGCGGAAATCGAAGCCGCTCCAGGATGTCCCCAGCCATGTCCGCCCCAATCTTCTCGTGGCCGTAGAAATGCATGCTGCCCGTCTTCGGGTCCGCGGAAGCCGTGACCGGCTTGGCGACATCGTGGAGCAAGACCGCCCACGGCAGCGACGCGTCGGCATCTGGCGGCAGATACTGCATCATTAGCCGAAGGTGGTTGAACACCGTGCCCTCGGGATGAAAATCGGGCGATTGCTCGCAAGCTACGGTGGCCGCGATCTCCGGCAGCACCTGCTCAAGCAACCCGCTTTCGCGCAGCAATTCCAGCCCGCGCGACGCGTGCGGCGGCCGGAACAGCTTCATCAATTCCTCGCGCACTCGTTCCGCGCTAATGCTCTTGATCTCCGCCGCGTTGGCCTTCAGGGCGGCAAACGTGCCCGCCTCGATGCTGAAATCCAGTTGCGCGGCAAACCGCACCGCCCGAAGCAACCGCAGGTGGTCCTCGGCAAACCGCTCCCCCGGGGCGCCGATGGTACGGATGATCCGGGCGCGCAAATCCACTTCGCCCCCCACCCAATCGTGCAACTGCTTCCGCACTGGATCGTAAAACAAGCCGTTGACCGTGAAGTCGCGCCGGCGCGCGTCGGCCTCCGCATCACCGAAGGCGACGCGCCCCGGGCGCCGGCCATCCTGGTAATCCGCCTCGGCTCGAAAGGTGGCCACCTGGAACTGGCGGCCGCCTTCAACCACCACCATCACCCCGAACTTGCGTCCGACCGGAATCGTGCGGGTGAACAATTCCTCGAGCTGCTCCGGCAGGGCCGAGGTCACTATGTCATAATCGCCCGGCTCTCGGCCTAGCAAAAAATCGCGCACGCAGCCCCCCACCCAGAAGGCCGGGAACCCGGCGTCTTGCAGCCGGCTAACAATGGCCAATGCGATATTCTCTGGGGATTTGGAAGCCTGCGCGCTCATGTCCGGTCCCTCCCTCCGCATGCCTTCGGGTTCCCGCCTACTCCTCTCCCCAAATCCGCTTGATATATTCGACCCCGCTCTTCACCTGTTCCACAGTCAGTCCGGGGCTCAGCTCGAATACCTTGATGTGCTCCGGTTTGATTAGCGGCTTGAGCGCGGAGAAGTCAATCATGCCCGTGCCGGGCGCGCAATGGTCCCGGCCGGGGAATTGCACGTCGTGGACATGAAGGCCATAAAGGTTCTCGCGCAGGGACTCCAAATGCATCGCGTGGCGGATGAACCCCAGGTTCTCCTTGATCTGGGCGTGGCCCGTGTCGTGCCAATACACCACGCTCGGGCTCGCCAGCTCGCGGAATAGAAACTGGAAATCGGTCTCCACGGGCAGTTCCTCCAGCGCCTGGCGGTTCTCGATCCCCAGCTTGATGCCCTGCGCCTCAGCCACCGGCACCAGCTTCTTCAGTAGCTCGCTCACCCGTTCCACGAACGGCCCCTTCTTCGCCTCGCGCTTCTTATCCGCCTCGGCGCGAACCTTGGCAAACTTCGTCGCGGCCTTCTCGCCCTGCCCGGCCAGCTCGAGCAGCTTGTCGGTGTAGTCCTTCATCTCGATGCTGCCGCTATGCAGCACCACCGCCGGCGCCTTCATGCGCGCCGCGAACTCAATGGTCTTGACCGTGTAACGCTCCGCTAATTCGCGCTCCCGGGGCCGCTCCGCGGAAAACTGGTAGAGGTTGGGCGCAGCGTATGTCACGCCCATGGGCAGCGGGCAGAAATTGTGCAGGCTCGATATCCTCATTTCCCCTGATTCCACGGCCTCGATGATGCCAGGCAGAAGGCTGATCCGCGTCCCGTGGCTTAGCTCAGCGTATTGAAACCCCAAGGCGCGGATCTCGTTCAGCATCGCCCGCCCGTCGCTGTGCCGATGGGAATTCCAACAGGTGGAAAAGGAATACATAGAACCCTACGAAGTGTTGCCGCACTGGAGTGATTGAGCCCGGGAGTCCGGGAGTCCGGGAGCGCTTCGTCGCTCCGCCACTCCCTCACCCCGGCACCCCGTCGTGTAACCGGCTGAGTGCGGCAGCCCGCCGCGCCCGGCCTTGAAACCCGGTGACTACATGTCGGCGTAGCGCGCCGTTAGCATCGCGGAAAACCGCGCTGCCTTCTCTTTGCGCCGCCGCTTCTCGCTCGGCTTCTCGAAATGCCGGTGATTGCGCACCACTTTCAGCGTCCCTTCACGGTCGATCTTCTTCTTCAATCGCCGCAGCGCCTTCTCGACTGCCTCGCCTTTTCTTAGCTTAATTTCGGTCAAAACTCACTCACTTCCTCTCCAACGACCTCGGGACACGCCGGACCGTCATGGCCGCCATTCCCGTTTGGTCAGACGGGACAGCATATTTTGTCGCCCGAACTTGTCAAACGTCAAATGCGCCCGGGTCGCGTAGTTTTCAAAACAGGACAACCTTCATTTTGAGCGATTCGTAAACAGCAGGATTGGTTTGAGCTTTTTGTCAGGAGCGGCGGTCAGGACGGAGTGATACCCCGTGGGGTGGAGGCAGAGGAAGACTTTGGCCCTTGTGGGATATCTGAGGCGGATGCGTTGGGTGCCGATGGGGACACACCCATCGGAGCCGACTTGGATAGCGGTGCGCACGCTCCAAACATAAGGCCACCAAGGGCAGCGAGGCGTGGGGCGCAGGACCGAACGTTTCTCCAGCCGGGCCAGATCCCAGGCGCGTTGCGGGGTTTGCCGGAGTTCACGGTGCGTTTTTTGGGCGTTGTGGTGCCGCCGCAATGCGTCGATGTGCGTGTTGGCGTCGGCCAGTTCAGTGACTTGCTCGCCGGCGAAATAGGGTGGGAGGCGCTTTTGCCAGAGCTGCCAGCGCCGCACCGGAGCGTGAGGTTTTTTTGCGGGCGTGGCATGGGCATGACCGTTTTGCAACGCCCAATGGCGGACTTGGGCGCGGTCGAGTTTGAAGGCGTGGAGGCGCAAGACTTCCGAAGCGGCGAAGCTGTAGGGGCAAGGCGGAGAGCAGGCTAGCCGCTTTTTGAGGAGGTCAAGGACGGCTTGAGGCCACGGCGTGGAGTGGTCGCCCCCCGAGCCACGTGGCGTCCAAAAGCGGCCCTTGGTTTGGGCGCAAGCGCGGAGAAAATCGCTGGAGAGAACGTAGAGGCGACTACGGGAAAGTCCGAGTTGGTCCGCCGCTTCAACCCCCCGCAGGTGGTTTTGGCAAAAGAGTTTGAGGACGTGACGAACAAACGCTGTGGCGTGACGGTGGAGCAATTGCGGGTGCTTTTCATAAGCGCCCTCCGTTAGCTAACGGAGGTACTACGGCGAGACTCCCATGAGGCTGGATCCCTTTGCCTTGAAGGAGGAGTTGGAGACCAAGCTGAAGCAGATTTTAAAACCAAAACCCAATGGAGGGCTCTTGACGCAATCCCCCACGTCCCCCCTAAAGACAAGCCACAGGTTTTCGACCGCAGGGGGGCGCGAGCGAAGGCTCGAACGCCGCCCCCCTGCTCGTTTTAGCTCGCTATCCAACACCCAAAAACATATCAACACTAACGAACCGAAACACGAGTCCGAAACGGCCTGCTTACTCAGACCCCTTCGGTGTCTTTTATCCGTGAGTCAACGTGTGGGCGAAGCATATTGAGCAAAGACTTTCGTTATCGCGAAGACTCGTTGCGAGGGCGCAGCCCGCTAGCTATTCGCCATTTGATTCTATCGGCTTCAGTTTCAAACCGCTCGAGCCCGGTCTCCCACGCAGCCGCGTTTCAACCACACCATGAGTATCGCGATATCGGCTGGAGACACTCCCGAGATGCGGGACGCCTGGCCAAGCGTCGCGGGCCGAATCTTCATTAGCTTTTGCCGCGCCTCGGTTCGCAAGCTTGGGACCTCGGCGTAGTCAAATCCGTGGGGAATTTGTTTATCCTCCAAGTTTCTGAACTTGGTGACTTCGTTTTCCTGGCGGGCAATATAGCCAGCATACTTGATGGCGATCTCGACCTTTGATATTACAACATCTGATACAATTGTATTAGATAATGCAATATCATTATACTCTACCCCGGGTTGGCGGAGCAATTGGGCGAGAGTTTGAGAGCCGCGGCGGGCAATCCCCAGCCGCGCGATCTCGTCATCCACAGCTTTCTGTCTGGCCTCGAACTGAAGGTAATGGCGCTTTGGCAGAAGCCCGATCTCGAATCCCAATTTGGACAACCGGGAATCGGCGTTGTCCTGGCGCAGGAGCAAGCGGTACTCGGCACGCGAAGTAAACATCCGATAGGGCTCCGTCGTGCCTTTGGTTACCAGGTCGTCGATTAGCACGCCGATATAGGCCTGATTGCGTTTCAGGATCACTGGCTCGAGTCCACGAATTCGGCGCGCGGCACTGATCCCAGCCATGAGTCCTTGCGCGGCCGCTTCCTCGTAACCGGAAGTGCCGTTGATCTGGCCGGCCAGATAGAGGTTCTTGCAGACCTTGGTTTCGAGCGAAGGCAGGAGCTGGGTTGGAAAACAGAAATCGTATTCGATCGCGTAAGCAGGCCGGAGTATCTCCGCTTGTTCACATCCGACAATAGTCCTTACCAGCTCGATCTGTACCTCGAATGGCAAGGAAGTGGAGAAGCCGTTCACGTAGATCTCATCGGTCGCGATGCCCTCCGGTTCGAGGAAGATATGGTGCCGCTCTTTGTCGGAGAACCTGACGATCTTGTCTTCGATCGATGGGCAATACCGGGGCCCAATGCCTTGGATTATGCCGGAGTACAACGGGGACTTGTGCAAGTTGGCTCGGATGATCTTGGCTGTGGCGTCGGTTGTGTAAGTTATATGGCAGGGAAGTTGGCCATTGAGCCTTTCCAAGATCGACCCCCTTGGGTACGTCGATGGATGTTCCACGTGGAACTTCGCGTCCATCGAAACAACCTCAGACGTCCCCGGGCCAACGCCACTCGGATGTTCCACGTGGAACAAATCGTCCCGCCAGTGAGTGAAGTATGGAACCGGCTCGTCTCCGGGCTGAACCTCCGTCCTGGAGAAGTCAATGGACCGACGCAGAAGTCTGGGCGGCGTTCCTGTCTTCAGACGGCCGAGCTCCAACCCTGCTTCCTTTAATGATGCCGATAGTCCCATGGCAGCCGACTCTCCGGCACGTCCGCCGGATTGCTGATTCTGCCCAATGTGTATCAGGCCCTTGAGAAAAGTGCCTGTGGTCACGACCACCGCCTGTCCGTGAAAATGAACGCCCAATGTGGTCTCCACGCCATAGACTCGGCCATCCAGGTGCAGTAGTCTCGATGTTTGCGCTTGCCTCAAGTCCAGGTTTGGTTCTCGCTCACAGACCCATTTCATCCTGAATTGATATGCCTTCTTGTCGCATTGGGCACGAGGCGCCCAGACTGCAGGACCCTTCTTAAGGTTGAGCATACGGAACTGCAATCCAGTCAAGTCGGTGGTCTTTGCCATTTCTCCGCCCAGGGCGTCTATCTCTCGAGCGATGTGCCCTTTTGCAAGGCCACCTATAGCCGGATTGCACGACATCTGACCAACGGTGTCGGCGTTGATGGTCAGCAACAGAGTCTGGCAGCCCAGCCTGGCAGAAGCCAAAGCGGCCTCTATTCCCGCGTGGCCAGCTCCGACGACGATCACATCGTATTTCTTTGGGTAAATGAACATCTAGATGTATAGTCTCGACAGGATACTAGTGGGGATGTTTCATGCGTTAACGTTACCGATTAGCTAATAATGAGCTGTCCCAGGCAATAAACTCAGATTGATGCCACTATTTGAAGTACATAACCATACCTACTTTATAAGTTGAGTTAAGTGCATTGTGACTAGAAATGCACTCGTTGCGTATGTCTTGCCAAATGATGTGGCATGGCGAAGCAAAGCCCTGTTTCTCAGCTATTGTGTGGTAAAACACGCGCATTGTACATTACATTATCGTTAACGGTTCGGAATATGTGGGTGAATCTGGTATAAACCGACGAATAACTCACTACAAGCCTGACTAAGCCGCGGCGATGAATATAGGAAGATCTAACGCCTCCAGTGGTCGGCTTATAACAGTTGGCTCGTAGCCTAGACTTACCGGGCTCCTGAATCACATCGCCTGCCTTAAATCCATGCAAACCAATGGCTCTCTTTCCAGACTTCCGAGACTGCCAGCCAAAGCTAAGTGCTCGGCGGCGTGTGGCAAGAGAGGCGAATCGCAGCTTCCAGAGATTCATATCGACGAGTTGAACCGTATCACACGCTGGTGCGGAATGAAACAGGAACAATCGGAGCATTACGGCGAAGCCTTGGACCCGCCTTATCCGAACGTGAGGAGGGCATGCCTTCAAAGCGGTTTGGGGCATAAGTGCGGTAACGTATTCTGAGGGGTCAGGGGATGGCGAAGGCTTTCTGGTCCCTCCAATCGCGCGTTTCCAAACCAGCAGACGCTCCGAGAGATGCGACCTATACGCTGCGTTTCGACGCGCTGTCAGTTTAGAAGACCTGCCGATTTGGCAAGCGGCGATTCACCAGACTCGGCAGGACCAAAAACCGAGTCAACCTGAAGGGGAGTGAAACGCGCACTTGAATCCTGCGCGGCCGGCGGCGGCCGAGTGTGGACATCCTGCTCCGCTGTACGCGGGGAGAGGTGGGTTCCGTGGCCGGCGGAAGCTGAGCTCAGCTCACTTGCCGAACCATGTCCTGGGTGCCGTAGGGATTGGGGACGCGCAGCTTGCACTCCGGATCATCCCGCCAATCTCCGTCCACAAGGAAGCGGTAGGTGTGTTTGCCGGGCGGCAGCGACACTGTTGCCGTCCAGATCCCATTCTTGCCTTTCTGCATGGGGATGCCGCGTTGTTGCCAGTGAGTGAAATCACCTACCAACAAAACGCTCATCGCTGTGGGGGAAGAGAAACGAAACGTCTGCTTTGAGGGGGTCTCCATTTGCCTAGCCATACATGACTGTCCTTTCCAGAACTCGGGTTTTTCGTTGAGGGGCAGCGGCCTTGTCCGGGCACGCCTGCCGTCTCGTGGCTTCGCGCCAAGAGTTCAATCAACGCGCAGCCAACTATATGCGCTTTCCAGTCAACCCAGTATTTGACTTGTGGTGGCCCCGTGTCAAGAAAAGAAGTTCTTGAATTGCCGCGCTAAGCGCGCCGCAGCAATGTCAACCATTTTCTCGTGACAATGGATCTGTCCCGGCCCAAGTTCGGATGAGAAGCGGCCTCTTTTCGGCGGTCAGCGCTGGGGCAGATCAACGAAACTGAGGGTGCTGCAGCAGTTTATCCCAGGTGGCGGGGGAAAGGCGGGCTTGACGGTAAACCGGCTCCCACATGGGCTCCGCGCTGCTGGAACGATGTGCCCGCTGCAGCCACCGGCTATCGAGCGGATCAGAGATAAGGTCGGCCGTGTTCGCGGCAATCGTGGTTTCCTCCTTCTCCCCGGTGGCGTGGCCAACCCCGACAAAGAACCCGGCGAGCAGGAGCGTGACGCGGAGCATGGTGCTGCGCGAATAGGTCGGCAACGAGCAGGGACGATCCGGGGCGAGCAGGCGGAAAAGACTGGCGAAGAGTGGCTGGGTCCACATCGCGGGGTTCGTGGCGGGGGAGAACGCGTCGAACATGATCGCGTGGGGCTTGGCGAGATTCAGGGCGGAGGGTTGTGCCAGCAAGCCGGGGAAGTCGGCCAGGTGCATGTCCCATGTTACGGTTTGCGCGCCGTCCTGGAAGGCGCAGTGGTGTTCGTGAAGGAGACGCTCCAGGTGCGGTTCGTAGCCCGCCAGGTAGCCGAGGGCGTCGCAGTGTTGGAGCGCGAAGGAAAGAGGGTCGAGGGTGTGATCGAAGCTCAGCAGGTGGATCGAGCAGGGGATGTCGCGGGCGGCACGGAGAGCGGTGAGCGAGTTGGCTGCTGCCCCGAGGCCGACGTCCCAGAGGACAAACTCGCCACTGTGACGCTGGAGCCGCTCGACCAATCGGAGTTGGCGGACATATAACGCCTCGGCTTCGGCGACCGGGCCGATAACGGGATGAAAGGTTTCGTGATGGGCCAGGGAATGGACGCTGTGCGACCCGTTGGCGAGCTTAACGATTCGGTATCCGGCGGCGGACTGCACGAACAGAATCTCGATGACCCCGCCGCTGAGGCCAAGCTCAAACTGGGAGGGCGAAGCGTCGGGACAGCGCGCTACAAGCCAGGCGGTCGCGAACTGGTCCGGAGGGCATCCGGAGGGCATCCGGAGGGTATCCGGTGGGTATAAGGGGAGTTTCCAGCAGCAGCAGCGGGGACTGCGGCAGCGCTCCGCCAACGCTGCAACGCCGTCACGGCACCATTCCCTGAGTCTGCCTCAACGAGGTCTGCCATTATTCGAATGAAAGTCCCTTCTGATATGCCTGGCTTCACGGGGCCAATCATGAGACGCCTGGCGCAACAGGTTCGACGGCTTGGCGCGCGTCATTCTTCAGTGTGGCTCAGGCGGGCCAGAACGCCAAGATCTTCGAGGGTCGTGGTGTCGCCTTTAATTTCCGTGCCGGCGGCGATTTGCTTGAGCAGGCGGCGCATGATTTTTCCGGAGCGCGTCTTCGGCAGGGCTTCGGCGAAGCGGATGTCATCGGGCTTGGCGACGGGGCCAATCTCCTTGGCCACGTGCAGGCGCAGTTCCTCGCGCAGGGCGGCATCCGCGTGCACACCGGTCTTGACCGTCACGAAGGCCACCAGGGCCTGGCCTTTCATGGCATCGGGCCGGCCGACTACCGCGGCCTCGGCGACTTTCTGGTGACTGACCAGGGCACTCTCGACTTCGGCAGTGCCGATGCGGTGGCCGGCGACGTTGAGGACGTCGTCTATACGGCCCACAATCCAGAAATAGCCGTCCTTGTCCTGCCGGCTGCCGTCGCCGGTGAAGTAGCTGTTCTCCACCTCACCCCAATAGACCTGCTGGTAGCGTTGCGGGTCGCCCCATAGGCCGCGCAACATGCCGGGCCACGGTTTGCGAATGACGAGCTTGCCGCCGGAATTGCGCGGGACGGGGCGGCCGTAGTCGTCCACCACCTCGGGCACGATGCCGAAAAATGGCAGCGTGGCGGACCCTGGCTTGGTGGGCGTGGCACCCGGCAACGGCGTGATCAGGATGCCGCCGGTCTCGGTCTGCCACCAAGTATCGACGATGGGGCAGTGCTTGCCGCCGATGAACTCGTTGTACCACATCCACGCTTCGGGATTGATCGGTTCGCCGACGGTGCCGAGCAGGCGGAGGGAAGTCAGGTCATGTTTCTGCGGCCATTCGACGCCCCACTTCATAAATGCCCGAATCGCCGTGGGCGCGGTGTAAAGGATCGTGACGCCGTATTTCTCGACGATGCGCCAGAACCGATCCGGCTCGGGGAAGTTCGGCGCGCCCTCGTACATCAAGCTGGTCGCGCCGTTCGCCAGCGGCCCATAGACCACATAGCTATGCCCCGTGACCCAACCGACATCCGCGGTGCACCAGAACGTGTCCTCATCGCGCAGATCGAAGACGTATTTGGTGGTGAGCTTAGCATAGAGCAGATAACCGCCAGTGGTGTGCAGGATGCCTTTCGGTTTGCCGGTCGAGCCGCTGGTGTAGAGAATGAACAGGGGAGCTTCGCTGTCCATGTTCTCGGCCGGACAATGCGCATCGACGCTTTCCAACTCACGATGCCACCACAGGTCGCGGCCTTCGTGGAATTGCACTTCGTTGTTGGCGCGGCGGAGCACGATGACCTTCTCGATTGACTTCGCGAGCAGTTCGCCCTTGGCATCCTTGAGCGTGAGCGCTTCGTCCACGTTCTGCTTGAGGGGCACCACGGCACCGCGCCGAAAGCCGCCGTCGGCCGTAAGGACCAGTTTGGCTTGCGAGTCGCAGATGCGATCGGCGACGGATTGCGCGCTGAAACCGCCGAAGACGACCGAGTGGACCGCGCCGATGCGGGCGGAGGCGAGCATGGCGATGGCGGCCTCGGGCACCATTGGCAGGTAGATCAGGACGCGGTCGCCAGGCTTGATGCCGTTGCGCTTGAGGACATTGCCGAACCGGCAGACCTCGTAATGAAGCTGCTTGTAGGTGAGGGTGCGTTCTTCGCCCGGCTTGCCGGTGGAGGCGGGCTCACCCTCCCATATCAGCGCGGCTTTGTTGGCGCGAGGGGTGTCCAGATGCCGGTCGAGACAATTGTAACTGACATTGAGCTGGCCGCCGACGAACCACTGGGCGTAAGGCTCCTTCCATTCCAGCACGCGGGTCCAGCGCTTGGACCAGACCAGTTCCGCTTTGGCCTGCCGGCTCCAGAATTTCTCCGGGGACTGGATGGATTCGCGATACAGCTTGCGATACTGGGCAAGGGATTTGAGATGG
>Ga0181538_10001325_pt1 | contig 27946 bp, 38 predicted proteins | sample PEATcosm2014_Bin_40_FD_119773 | JGI IMG/M metagenome (GOLD analysis project Ga0181538, IMG submission 119773) | Peatland microbial communities from MTU Mesocosm Facility, Houghton, MI, USA - PEATcosm2014_Bin23_30_metaG | ecosystem: Environmental > Terrestrial > Soil > Wetlands > Peat | place... | reverse complement strand
TTCTTCAGGTAAGCTATATATACCTTGATTTGCAAAATTCCTATAAGGGAATTACCACACGGGAATTATGCTAAAGACGTGATACCTATGACAAACGAAGAACATGCAATGGCCGGAACTGATGAGAGAAGAATGGAAAACATTGTTTACATAGGCCGAAAGCCTACAATGAACTATGTACTTGCTGTAGTCACCCAGTTCAACAACGGAATGAGGGAAGTGACCATAAAGGCGAGAGGCAACTCCATATCGAGAGCTGTTGATGTGAAGGAGATAGTTGTCAACAGGTTTCTCCCTGACCTGAAGGAAAGGAGCATAAAGACCTCCTCTGAGGAGCTCACAAACGAGGATGGCACAAAGTCAAAGGTCAGTGCCATACAGATAGTTTTGGGCAAGTGAATAGTCCCAATTCTATCTTTTTGTTTTCTCTTTTTTCTGCCTCTTTGCCCTAATGAGGCCGGAACTGCTTATTACCCCGAGATAATGCATTGCAATCGCAGAATCCACAACAGGGATACGGGTAAGATTCCTGGCGAGCATGTACTTTACCGCATAATTTACGCTCTTTCCTTTCTCAATGAAGAATGGCCTTTTCATTACTCCGGCAACTTTGCCGTTCTTGCCCTCCTTCCCCCTCTGCTGGCCTGAAAAGACCCCCACGAGCTTCCCCTCTTCAATAACCGGAAGGAATGGCAGGCTTGATCTCTCCAAAAGCTTTGATGCAGCCTCAACAGTAGTGTTCGGATTTGCAAGGACCATCTGCCTTTCCAGGATATCGTTTACCTTCTCCATGCATTCATCGTACCAGATTATATGGCTTTGGGTTCTTTTAATCTTTTCTATGTGTGTTTATAACAAACCAGTAAAGTAATACAGACTATGTTTTAGTGTCATCATCAATTGTTTCAGGGTCAAATCCATGGTCCTTTGCTATCTGAGCCGCAGCTGCATAGTAGCCCTTTGCAATGCATGCTTTGTATGCATTGGTCGCAGCTGACCTTTTTTCCCTTTTGTGTAGGTTGTGGACATCTGCAAACCATGCAATATCCGCATAGCTGCCATTGCTGCCTTCCGCAAGCCTTTTTTCGTACACCTTTGCCGTTTCCGGAGCAAGCAATCTTTCCTTTTCCCTCAGTATCTCCTTGATATTGCCATTAGGTTTTTGTATTGTTACGGCGCCCGTGTTATCACAGCATACTATTAGGGTCTCCTGTATTTAAGCATATCTGAATGTTGCGATGGGGCTTTTAGGTATTCCCCTGGCTCAAAGATATTATCGGCGCTTTAACCGGCTAATTCAGCTGGCCATAACCGGTAAGTCTCCATCTATGGGCAAGGTTCCTCATAACTGCAATCTTTACGCTCCTCTCCACGCTTATCGGATGCTTCAGCTCTATGCTTAGAAGGTCCTTCTTGAACTTCTTGACATAGCCCAATACGGTTGTGGTGCCCATGCCCAAAATCAGCGGCTCGTTCTCCTGCATGTGCTGCTCCGGTATGTCGTCCCTTTTAATCTTGTGGTATTTCATGTTGAATTCTCCTATTACTGGGGGGAGCTTGCCGATGCTGCCCACAATATTACCCACAAGCCCGTCCGTCTTTGTGAATGTTGGGTCTATCTCTGTTGACAGCCCTATCAATCCTCCGGGTATTGCCTCATCTATGCTTTCAGATCCGTTGCTCATCCTCTTGATTACTGTGATTATCGGCTCATACGCCTCTCTTTTTGACTTGCTGCTTATTTTCAGGCCAGGCCTTATCTCTATCTGCTGCCCCAGCCTGAACCTGCCCTTTACAACAGCGCCGCCGATTACCCCGCCATGGAGCTTTGTCGGGTCTGCTCCGGGCTTGTTGACATCGAAAGACCTTACCACATACATCAAGGGGTCTGATTCCGTGTCTCTCTTTGGCAGTGGCATTTTCGCTATCATTTCCAGTATTACATCAACGTTTATCCCCAGATTTGGCATTACCGGCACTATCGGCGCATTCTCTATCGGGCTGCCCTTTATGAAATTCCTTATCTGCCTCTCATGCGCAAGAGCAGCCTCCTTGCCCACTATGTCTATCTTTGTCTGTACTATTATCACATTCTTTATCCCCAGAATGTTTATTATCATGAGATGCTCCCTTGTCTGGGGCATCGGCGCCGGCTCATTGGCTGCTATTACAAATAGTATCGCGTCTATTACGCTCGATCCTGCAATTGCTGTTGCCATGAGGGTCTCATGGCCTGGCGCATCGAGCATTGATATCCTCATGACCGGCTTTGGGACCTCATCGCAATCTGTGCATTTGCCTGATGTTGTATAGGCGCTGGCGCCCTCGCATTTGTCGCATTTGCTTATTATCGCGTCCGCATAGCCCAATTTTATTGTCATGTTCCTCTTTATGCTCTCGCTGTGCTTGTCCGTCCAGGTGTGCGTTATCGCCCTTGTGAGAGAGGTCTTGCCGTGATCTATGTGGCCGAGCGTACCGATGTTTAGGGCGCTGTGTTTTGTTATATCATTATCCAACTGCTGCACCGCTTAATAATTTATAGTTCGGCGCTATTTCTTCTGCGCCTTCTTTTCCTCCTTTGCCTTCTTCCTTTCGGGATTGTCGGGGAACAGCTCATTTGCGGGCTTGCTGCCGTATTCCACTATGACTGTGTTGACAAGCTCTATATCCGCAGTTATTGTGTTGCCCCTTACAGTGCTTCTCCTGTGCTGACCCTTTTTCTTCCCGGATTTGGCGATCTTCCTCAGCACCTTTGTCTTTATCGCGCCTGTAATGCTCCTATTCATAGGGAATCCGCTCGTGTCGCTGCCGCCTGTGATCTTAAGCTTGTAGCCCTCAAGGCCAAGAATGCCGCCGTCAATCACGTCATTTATCTTGTGGTTCATTAGCATTGCTGATTTTTCATTGTCAAGCTGCATCTGTGCGCTCTTCCCTGTCTTCTGATCAGAATAGACTATCTTCATACTAATCACTGCCTATCAATTTACATATATCATTAGATAGCATAGTTATTAATTTTATCCCTGATGCGCATTAGACTGCAAATCTAGGTTGTTCAAAATTTAGGGGTGTTTTGGGTTCTACCTATAGCCCCCACATTTGCAAAGTGTTAGTACTTCTCGTAAGCCGGAACTTGTAGATCGTTCGTCACTTGGATGGTAAAAAAAATAAAGAAAAAAGAAAACCATCAAGAGGAGACTTTCAGAATTATGCTCTCAAGTTCGTCCACTGCACAGCCTCCATTGCCGCATCCGCAGCCTGCTTCGTATACATTCTTTTCTATTTCGTTCATATGTTCACCTTTGTTTTTGTAAAATATAATCATATTCAAAAGTTTCGTCTATTTGGTCCATTATCTCCTTATTCTGATTTGCCAGCCTCCTGTGTATCTCGTATAATCTTCTGAGCCTTTTGTTATAATCTGGGGTTGTTTTGGATAATTTCTCAAGAATTGCCTTAAATAATTTCGTGTTCTTGTTCTCAAGCATCTTGGCATCCAATCTGCCACCCTCCTGATCATACTTTCTCAGATATTTTGACTCGTAAAAGAAACCAAACAGCATTGGGGCAGGTATATTCTCTTCCAGGAACTGCTTGTCGGTCTTGCCCCTTATCTTATTACCTACTACTATTATATTATCGAGAATGCCTGCGCTTTTTGCTAGTTCATGATACTGCTTGAATACCTCCAATCCTTTTATCGTTGGCTCTATCACCAGGGCAAGGATATCCAGCTGTGCATGCAGGGTATTCGCGAATGCGTCTGTCCCCGCAACCATGTCTGCAACTATGTAATTCCCGTCATCTATTGTGTGCGATAGTATATTCTCAAGGACAGATAGGCTTCCATGATAGCAGCTTGTCCCTATCTTATCAGATTCGTATGTTCCTACTATCATAAAATACAGGTTATCCCTCTTGGAACTAAAGCTTTCAAGTATTGTGTTGCTGTTTTCAGATAGCCTTATGAAGTTCGACTCCCTTGTTGGCGGGGTTGTTTTCCAAAATTGTTTGATTTCCTTTATCCTGCTGTTGTTGCCCTTAAGGTAAGCCCTCACCAGATCGGCATTTTTCGGGTTAGACAATTCCTTATCTGCTATAGATTCTTTATCAAATCCGAGCAGTTCCGCCATGTGCATGTTGATGTCTGCATCTATTGCCAATATGTTGCGCTTTGTATTTTCCTTGAGATATTCGGCAAATAATGCTGCCAGCGTGGTTTTTCCGCTTCCGCCCTTTCCAACAAAAGCTATTCTCATATTAACCGTTTTGGAGCGCAAAGGTTAATAAGTATTTCTAAATTAATTATTAACTAATAAATAAAATCGGTATAAAGTTAATAAAGTTGGTATATATGGAGATAGTAAGCATATCCGTGGACAAAGAGACGCTTCAAGAATTAAATAGAGTGCAGGAGATTCTGGGCTTTAAGAGCAGGTCAAAGATGATAAGGGCGACTGTGGACTCCCTTATGAATGAATTCAAGATTATAGAGATGCTTAAGGGAAAACACGAAGTGATATTCATAGTTACCTATAAAGAGCATGAAAAATATAATGTTTCGAATCTGCTACATAAATTTGAAGGCTCGATAAAAACAACAATACACCAACACCACTCCGCGCTATGCCTCGATATAATAAATGTAAATGCAGACGCAAGCAAAATAAAGGAACTATTCAGAACATTGAAGAGCAACAAGTGCATAAAATCAATGAACTTTACCTTTCTTGGGAGTTCAAACCCCTAGATTCAAATTGCAATTTCCCATAAGAAGTCAAATTATTTTTATTTTGCAGCTTGAAGCCATAGGTCCAACGCTCTGTCTACATCCCTAAAAATAAGCATTGTCAGGGGCTTTAGGTCATTTTCATCGGCTTTTTCCAATGCAGAGTAATAAGTCAGTCTTATCTTTTTCTGCAATATAATTGGCGGAAAACCGGCTCGCATCAAGCGTAAATTGGTAAGCAGCCTGGCAAGCCTGCCATTGCCGTCAATAAATGGATGTATCCATACAATTAGACGGTGCAGTCTGGCTGCTGATTCTATCGCATCACAGCCACTTTTAATAGAGTTTAGCTCTTTGATGACCAATTTCATTCTATCTGGAACTTCCCTCCAGTTTGGTGGTATGTGTTTTGTTCCCGTAATATAGACTTGCTCGTGCCTATAACATCCAGCATTGGAAGGATCAATCTTGTCTAATATAACTGCATGTAGTCCAAGCACATCTATTTCTTTTATCGGGTTGTTCTTCTTCGCTATCTTTTCCAATAACACTATTGCATCTCTATGATTAGTTGCTTCAAGATAGTCCTTCATCGGCTTCCCACCAATGGTTATGCCCTTTTCTAATATGAAATACGTTTCTCTAAGGGATAATCTGTTTCCTTCTATGGCATTAGAATTATATGTCATTTCCACTTCGAACTTCTTATTTAGATTATTAATGACAGTTTTGGACAAAGGGCGCAGTGAATTAAGAACTGCAAGCTTTTCCTCTATTTTTTTGCGCGTATTGGAATCTATTACATTTTTCTTTGATACGGGCAGAGGTATATTATGCCTTTTAGAATACTCAAGCATCTCTTTTCTATCTCCAAAATACTTAAGGACTTTCTGCCTAACCTTGCCATTTATGCGAACAGATTCTACTAATTCATAGTAAGTAGTAATGCCCTTTGTCTTCTCTCTAATAAAAGCCATACTTATATGTAGTGCCTACTAATATTTAAATATTCCTATTTATCTTCTACACTACAGTTTTGAACCGCCCGAAGCATAGGCAACAGGATGAGAAGTTCCACGCCCTTTTGTTTTGGGCATAGAATTCACCTATAATATTTTGGAATATAGAAATAATAAGATTTTTATAAGATCAAAAAGATTTACTTGAATATGCTCGGAAGAATTAAATATGTGGCATTTCAAAACTTGTAGCGTGGTGAAATGGCTGCCTTTGATTTTAATTTTACCTCTTTGCAAGACATGAAACAGTTGAGAGAACTGGTTGATTTTATCCATTTGCAGGATTTAGGCTATCCTGGATACCATGATTGGGTAGCCAGGGCCGAAAGCGAATTGCTTTCCGGATATAAAGGCGCCATTATTGCTTACAGCGAAGGAAGGGTTGTCGGTAATTTGATATTTCAGCCGCATAAGGCGCTTTCAACTCTTTTAGAGATTAAGAATTTAAGAGTTCATCAAAAATTAAGAGGCAGGGATTTCGCTAGATTCATGTTGAGACAACTGGAAGTAGAAGCGGATGGAAAATATGATGCCATTATAGGAGATATCAGGCACGAACAAAAACAGATAGCTGCCTTCGCTAATAGCTGTGGATTTACTCCTATTGCTACTATTCCATTGTATGGCGATGGCAAAAGAGATGTTGTCATAGTAAAGTTTTTAAGGAAAAAAGAAACTACGCTGATTCAGCCTTTAACACGAAAAATTGAACGGGTTGTATGCAGGTAAACCTCACGGGATTAAAGCAGATAATCTAATGAGCTTAGTAAGGTTGTAAGACGTGCTATTTGTTTAGCCTCGGGTTCTGTTATTAGGAATTGGCCTCTTCTTCTTAGTAATAATCTTGCTTTGGCAACACTTCTCAAATCTTTGCCGCTTACTTCTGCCTCATGTGCTAAATTTTCAAGAGCCAGATTCCACCCTCTGTTGGTATAATACTCAGGTTCTTTCATACCATCAGGGGACGCTTCTAAATAGTCTATCCTTGCTTTTGCTCCAGTGCCCTCTTTCTCAACTCTGGCCATCTCTTTTCTTAGAGCCCTTAATGCAGATCTATACCCCGTAACTTGCCAATTAAGCCTATTTTCTGGTATAACTACTCGTTCAGGTACTTGGATTACTGTTCCGCCAACATTTACGTTTTTGACCATTTAATCACAGTTTACTCTGTTTTGTAGAATATTTATAAGTTCGTAGAAAAAATGAATACGCAAGAAGCGGGCGCTGAACCTGATTATCATCTGTACATGTTTTCAGGCTCTTCCTTGAAGCGCTTTATCCTTTCCGATAGCTCCTTTGGTATTGTGGGCTTTACCTCCTTCAGTGCGAATGCGAAATCAACGCCAGTGACGATCTCCCGCTCAGCCCTTATGGCGCTCATGCCTGCCTCCCTCACTATGTTCTCTATCTCCGCGCCGGTGTAGTTGTCGCTCGCATTTGCAAGATCGTCCAGCGAGACATCCTTTGCAAGCGGCATGCGCTTTGTGTGCACAGCGAATATAGCCTTTCTTGTGACTATATCCGGCATGGGTATCTCTATTATCTTGTCGAACCTGCCTGGCCTAAGCAATGCCGGATCTATTATGTCAGGGCGGTTTGTCGCCGCAAGCACGAATACATTCTTCATCTCCGAAAGGCCGTCCATTTCCGTGAGTAGCGTATCAACAACGCGCTCCGTAACAAGCGAATCGTTTGAATCGCTGTTTCTTGCATAGGCTATGGAATCTATCTCGTCTATGAATATTATGCATGGTGATGCCATCTTGGCCTTCCTGAAGACCTCCCTTACCGCCTTTTCGCTCTCGCCCACAAACTTGCTTAGAAGCTCCGGCCCCTTTATAGATATGAAGTTGGATTCGCGCTCCGTTGCTACGGTCTTTGCAAGCAGCGTCTTGCCTGTTCCTGGTGCTCCGACCAGGAGTATCCCCTTTATCGGCCTTATGCCTATCTTCTCAAACGCCTCGGGGTTCTTGACAGGCAGCTCTATGGCCTCCTTGAGCTGCGCCTTCACCTCATCCAGGCCGCCTATGTCATTCCAGTGCACATTCGGCCTTTCCACAAATACCTCCCTCAGCGCGCTTGGCTGTATAGATGCAAGCGCCTCCCTGAAGTCAGCCATTGTCACATTCAGGCTCATCAAAAGCTCATTGGGCACTGTTTTTTTGCTGAATATCTTTGGCAGTATGTGGCGCAGTTCTGCCATTGCCGCCTCCCTTGCAAGCGCGGCTATGTCTGCACCCGTATAGCCATGAGTCATGTCAGCCAATTCCTCTATCTTCACATCCGTTGCAAGCGGCATGTTCCTTGTATGTATCTGCAGTATCTCCTTCCTTGCATTCCTGTCCGGGACCCCTATCTCAACCTCCCTGTCAAATCTTCCCGGCCTCCTTAGTGCTGGGTCAATCGCATTGGGGCGGTTTGTAGCGCCCACAACTATCACATGGCCCCTTGAGCCCATGCCGTCCATGAGCGTAAGCAGCTGGGAGACCATCCTACGCTCTACCTCATTGGTCGCCTCCTCCCTTTTCGGCGCAATCGCATCAATCTCGTCCATGAATATTATTGTTGGGGACTTTTCCTTCGCCTCGTTGAACATCTCGCGCAAGCGCTCCTCGCTCTCCCCGACGAACTTGCTTACAAGCTCAGGCCCTGATATGTATATGAAGTGCGCGTCGCTCTCATTTGCGACAGCCTTTGCAAGCAGCGTCTTGCCCGTTCCTGGAGATCCGAAAAGAAGCACTCCGCGCGGCGGCTCTATGCCAAGCCTTTCAAATAGTTCAGGGTACCTTATTGGCAGCTCGACCATCTCGCGTATCTTTTCTATCTCATTCTTGAGCCCGCCGATATCCTCATAATGAACCTCCCCTATCTTGACCATTGATTCTGATACCGGCTCTGTTTTAACAAGAACCTCCGTTTCCTTCGTTACCCTTACCACCCCATGTGGCACTACCTGCACAACTATAAAGTTGAATACATAGCCGAACATCGGCACAGGAACCACATCGCCCCTCACAAGCGGCTTATCCTCAAGCTTGCTCTTTGCATACCCGCCAAAGTCCGGCGATATGGGCGGCCTCTGCCCTGGGGGCGGTGCAATCACTATCTTCTCGGCATTCTTCACGTCAGCCTTAGTGACAAATACCCTGTCGCCTATCCCTATGCCTATATTCTGCCGCAGATAGCCGTCTATCCTTATAAAATCAAGCCCTTCGTCCGGCTGGTGCGCCTGCCATACAACCGCCGCGGTAGACTTCCTCTTGCCCTTTATCTCGATGACATCCCCGGATATGAGATTGAGTATCTTCCTCGCCTTTGAGTCTATCCTGGCGACTCCGCGGCCATCATCGGCAACCATTGCGGCTGCAACAGTAAGCTCTATCCCCTCTGACAATACAACACACCACAATTTTTTAATTTCTAAAAATTAAGCCAAATGTCTGGAAATACAAATGCCAGTATAGGAATAATAAGAAAAAACCTTATACCTTTCTATTTTATTTGAATAGGTAAAAATCAGGCTAGGAAGTACGGGGCTCACCACTCCTCCTCTTCATCATCCTCGTCATCCTCGCCATCATCGTCATCTTCGTCATCCTCGCCATCCTCGTCATCGTCCTCCTCGTCCTCCTTTGCTATGCGATAGTATGGGATTTTGTTCATATGATCACAGTCCAAACTTTAACACATTATATACAATACTATTTAAATATCTTTCGCTTTAGCGGCGGCTTTGTGTTCGTTTTCTTTTTTGATATCCGTTGCAGTTTTAACCACCAAAACTGAACGGTAGTTATAAATATCAATTCGGCAGAAGAGTAAAATGAGTGATGATATGCAAGCAGAAAATATTGCCGATTTCAAGAAGTTTACTGAAAGTCTAGAAAGAGATAGGTCCTTTCGTTTTGCTAGTATTGCCCGTGCTTCGTTGGGCTGTACATTACGAAGGAGTGGTGATCCAGTAGAGGCGCGCCACGAGTTTTGCATGGCTGGCAGTAATTTGGTAAAAGCATGCGAAAGTAGCCGAAGGGAATTGCTGCAAGTTAACGATGATGGTAGGAAAAAGGAGATATTAGAGGGCATACGGGCAGACCTTGAAATGGCGAGAAGGTATTTCATACTTGTACAGAAAATGCCCATGAAACTGCGCTCTGAGAGGTAAACCTAGGGGAACCTGAGCCCATTAGGGGATGGCAAAAGCAATCCTTTATAAGGACAGAGGGCATAGTTTTTTATATCTTACAGACATAAAGTTATAGGTATTTTACTTGCTTATTTAGGGCATTTAAATCAGGGGGCTCAAGGGTCTCTTTATCATTATCAATTGATGTATTAATGCTAAATCGGTGAAGTTATGACAGATAAACCACATCTGAATTTAATCTTTATAGGACACGTTGACCATGGAAAGTCAACCACAGTTGGACGATTGCTCTATGAATCTGGGGCAATTACTGAGAGAGACATCGCAAGATACAAGGAGCTTACGCAGCAGTTCAACAGACCAACATTCGAATTTGCATTTGTAATGGACAACCTCAAAGAGGAAAGGGAGCGCGGAATCACAATAGACATTGCCCACAAGGAATTCCAGACGGCAAAGTACTTCTTCACGATAATCGACGCTCCGGGCCACAGGGACTTTGTAAAGAACATGATTACAGGGGCAAGCCAGGCAGATGCCGCAGTGCTTGTGATAAGCGCAGAGGAGGGCATAAAGCCCCAGACAAGGGAGCATGCCATACTGATAAGCGTACTTGGGGTTCCGCAGGTAATAGTAGGGATAAACAAGATGGACGCTGCAAAATTCGACCAGCAGAAATATGAAACACTAAAGACAGAGGCAGGCAACCTTCTGAAATCATTGGGCTTCAAGACAGACAAGATGCTCTTCATACCCTATTCGGCTCTTGAGGGCTCGAATTCGGGAAAGACAAGATCAGACAAGATGCCCTGGTATACCGGCCCGACAATGCTTGAGGCGCTCGACACGCTGTACGTGCCGGAAAAGCCAACGGCAAAGGCCCTGAGGCTTCCAGTGCAGGACGTATTCAGCATACCCGGCTTTGGAACCGTGCCTGTGGGAAGGGTCGAGACTGGAGTGCTAAAGGTCGGTGATCCGATAATCATAATGCCGAGCGGCGCAAAATCAGAGGTCAAAAGCATTGAGATGCACCATCAGCAGATGCAGCAGGCCACGCCAGGGGACAATGTCGGATTTAACATAAAGAACGTTGACAGGAAGGACATAAAGAGAGGAGATGTGATAGGCCCTTCCGCAAATCCGCCAACGGTTGCAACAGAGTTCACTGCGCAGATAATCGTATTGCATCACCAGAATGTCATAGCAAAGGGCTATACCCCGGTATTCCACATACACACGGCGCAGCTCGCATGCACAATAGTTGACATACTTGAGAAGAAGGATCCGAAGACAGGCCAAACGGCAGAGAAGAATCCGGAAACCCTGAAGACCGGCGACGTTGCAATAGTGAAGATCAAGCCGACAAAGCCAATATGCCTTGAGAAATTCAGCGAATTCCCGCAGCTGGGAAGGTTCGCCATAAGGGACATGGGAGAGACAGTAGGCGCAGGGGTAATCCTTGACGTAGTTGCAAGGAAGTGATTTATTGGACGCAAAAACCACCAAAAAACCCGATATGAGAGCATTTGATGCGGGCATACGTGAGGTTCTCATGAGACATGGCATTTCACAAGAAGGGGCAGAGGCTTTAGTTAGAGATTCATTCCGGAGCGGGCCTGTTGAAAGCGGACTTAGACCTGCCAAACAACCAGTTACAGACAAAAAGTGAATACATGGCAGGACCCAGCGCAGTAATAAAATTAGTAAGCGTAAATCCAAAGGACATAGACGCGATAGCGACCCAGATAAAATCGATTGCGACATCTATAAATGTCAAGTCTAGGGGCCCTGTTCCGCTTCCGACGCACATACTCTCGCAGACAACAAGGAAGACGCCCTGCGGCGATGGCAGCCACACCTACGAGCGATGGGAGATGCGGATACACAAGAGGCTAATCATAATAGAGGGCAGCGAGCAGGCATTGAGGCAGATAATGAGGATAAGGGTGCCAGACACTGTGCAGATAGAGATCAGCCTTGCAGGCTGATCATTTCTCTTTTTCCATTTTTATTTAATAAAAGGCAATACATTTCCTACCGCTTAAACAGACTTTCAGCATCTGCGTTTATTCATGGCCGGCCCTATCTTCTCCTTAAGCATTTGTTCAACGCTTCTTCCTTCCATATTGACAAGATCAAGAACCTCTTTTGGCGCAACAGCTATCCTTTTTACAACAGCGTCAGAGGGATTGCCGGCCAAAAGCAGATGGGCCAGGCTGTTGCCCCTAAACCTATTCAAATCGGCAGGATCCACCACATTTATTTTGATCCCGAGCACATCCATCTGGCCGGAATCTAATATAAACTCTCCGCATATAATCTTCAGTGCCTCTGCATTCCCTGCCAATGCCTCGCGCACCTGGGGTGAACCTCGCGCTAGCAGAAGTTCAACAACCTTATCGCCGCCGCCTGTTTTTAGTTCCAATATCCTTGCTGGCATTTTGGAGAGGGCCAAATGGATTTCCTCATACCCGCTTAAAACCAAGCAGTGCGCTAATGTCAATGTGCAACTAAACGGCTCATCATCAATCTCAATGACAGTGGGAAGAAGATCTACATGGTTAAGCATCTCAATGCCATACTCCTCTGTTTTAGTTAACTCCAATAGGTACAGCCTTCCATCCTCTGTTTTGGAAAGCATTTTGAAAACTTCTCCAAGCGGCTTTGCGTCTCTCCTTATATCCATATTTACCACTATCTAAAAAACATTTTTCACTCATCTAACCTTGCTTTGGATAATATTTTTTCTACTAATTTATCTGTTTCTTCAGTTGGAGATTTTATTCTCATACCAAGATTTAGGCGATAATGAGTATCAACAGTGTGTCTAAATAAAGAGGGTGTCAACGGAAATTCTAGATTATAAGTTACAGTTGTCCCCTGCTTATAATGTCTATTAAGTGGAAATAATCTTATGAATCCTTCTTTCCTTAACAACCCTCTTAAATCTCTCCTTAGCCTTAAGGCGCCAAGGAATCCTTTTGCAGGTACACTAATTGAAACCAGGCTATATCCTAGACTCTTAGGATTTCCCAGAGCTGTAAATTCTTTATGACTATCCATATTATCACTGCTTTAACTCTGTTTTGGATAATATTTATACCTATCTTAAAAAAATATGGAAGAAAAAGGAAATTTTTTTCGGCATTCTAGTTATCCCTGTCGCTGGCTTTCATGCTGCGTATTGTAAATTTGCGTTTATCTACAGCCATGATTTGCGCCGTCTGACATTCATTCCATTTAAGTAGTCGGAATTATAAAACTGCTTCTTTTTAATGAAAAGGGCAGGCCTATCTCCCTGCATAATAGAACACCACATTTATGCTCTCGGTTACCTTGTTCAGGCCGCTGTAAAACTCCGGGCCTATTGTTGTGGTTGGTGTCACATTCCCGTTTATGGTGCTAATGCCGCTGCCAGCTCCGGCCAATTCATAGGGGTATACGTAATAGTTGTTCACTGTTATGTTGGTAGATAATATTGTATCATTGCCGATTAGCGCCTTTGCCTGGGATGTCGCATTTGCAAGCGCAGCTGCGAGCGCCTCAGACCTTAGCATCGTTGCCTGCCTGTCGGAGAGCAATGGGTATGTTGATGTAACATAGACATTTGGTATGCTGCCCACAGCTCCAAGGAATGAGCTCACATTGCTTATGTTCGGTAGCGTTACTGTTATCTCTTCCACAGCAACATAATTGCTCAGGTTGCTGGTCTTGCTCATATTGCATATCGGCGTCGGTATTATGCCACTTACGCCTCCGGCATAAACACCGCACGGATAGCTATAAGGCTTGTAAACGCTGTAGTATGTGGTTGCCAAAAGGCTGTAGTTTCCGTTTAAGAATCCGTATGCGGTTGAATTGAATCTGCCAAGGGTTGAGGAAAGGTTTTGGACTGCCAGTGCGGATGTGGTTCCTGTGCCGTTTATTGTCACTGATATCTGGGCCTCTGAGGACTTGTTATAGGCTGATCCTGTTGCGCTTATGGAGAGCATGCGGTTGGAGCCTCTTGTTCCGATGCTGCCCTCAAGGCTGAATACCATCAATGCAGCGAAAACCAGCACTGCTATAAGTGCTATTGCATAAGGCAGGATTTTGTTCTCCATTTGATCGCATATTATTCTTCATGCATGTTTATTAAAGGTTCTGCAGTCTTTCTTTTTCATCCCTGTTTTGTCAATGCCTGGCCGCAGCTGCTGCAGAATTTGGCAGATATGTTGTTCTTTGTGCCGCAGTTGTTGCAGTATATGTATGATCCTGGCGTATTGTCGACATGCCCCTCTATCTGCTGTTCCATCTGCGTCTGTGCGTTGAGCCGTTCCTCCAATTTCTTGTTTACGAAATCAGCCAATTCCACCGCATCCCTGTTCCTAAGGCCGTCAATCTCCCCCTCCTGCTTTCCGCTACCCAGCAGGCCCTTGTCATTCTCGTAGCCCTGCACCCTTATGAATACGGTAGAGGATATTATCCCGTGCTCCAGCCTGACGCTCACTATCGCATTGTATGGAATTACCTCGTAGTCCTGCCTGAAGCCGAGACTGGCGCGGTTGATTATTATCAGCCTTTTGTCAGTGACCACGACGGTTGTTGGGGTGATTACAGAGCCGCCAGGGCCTACCCGCCTCTGCTTTATTGTGCCAACCACCTGCTCTTCCGGCCACAGCACCTTCTTTGCAAGCCTGAGCTCAGTAGGATCCAGATTCATTAAACCACTTTATATTATGCTGGGAAAGTATATAAAACTAAATAACAGAATAACAAAATAGGGTCTGTGATAATGTGGGTTTAGCTGCCCGATAAAGAGTCGAACACCTTTACATAACAAAAGAGATGCCATCTGAATGACTAGGATATTAAAGATAAATCCCTTAAACCCGGAAATGGAAAAGATAAGGAAGGCTGCAGCTGTGATAAGGAGCGGCGGACTTGTGGTATTCCCTACCGAGACTGTCTATGGCATAGGCGCAGACGCATTCAATGCAGATGCATGCGCAAGGGTATTCGAGGTGAAGAACCGGCCGATGGACAACCCCATGATAGTGCACATATCCGATCTTGACCAGTTGCACGATGTTGCAGCTGATATTCCAAAGAAAGTAGAGGATGCGGTAAAGATATTATGGCCAGGACCGGTCACCTTTGTGCTCAAGAGGAATCCACATATGCCACCAACAGAGAGAAGGACGATGCTTGACCTGATATCCGTGAGGATGCCTGCACACCCTGTTGCCCTAAGATTGATAGAATTATCAGGCCCGATAGCAGCGCCTAGCGCCAACATTTCAACAAAACCTAGCGGAACGAGAGCTGAGCATGTGGAAAAGGACTTTAACAACAGGATAGAGATGATACTTGATGGAGGGGATACCGCATTCGGACTTGAGTCAACAATAATAGACACGACTGTAGAGCCCTATGCGGTGCTAAGGCCCGGAGCATTCACATTGATTGAGCTTCAGAAGTTCCTTGGGGAGATAAGAGTACCAGATTCCATCAACAGGAGTCTGAAGGATGATGAGATCCCAAAGGCTCCTGGGATGAAATACAGGCATTATGCACCAGACTGCAGGCTTGCGGTTGCCGACAGCAAAGAGTTGCTTCTCAGCATTACAGGAAGAGCCAAAGAAAACAAAAAAATTGCATTCCTGTGCAGCAATGAGATGGCGGATTCAATCGGCAACAATGCAATCACCATAAGGCTCGGGAGCGAAAGAAACCTTTATGAGATAGGGAAGAACCTCTTCGATTCATTCAGAAGGCTTGATTCGATGCACATCAAATGTGCAATAATACAGAGATTTCCAGAAAGGGGGATAGGCCTAGCCATCATGAACAGGGTAATGAAGGCCTCCGATTCGAATATAATAAGTTCCCTTGGGGAATTTGATGCCTTTTTGAATGGCTCAGGGATCTGATATCACTTTAGGAAGCCTGATGCCCTGCTGGCCAAAATAGGACCCTGAGGCATATGAATTCTCAACCTTGCTTGTCGTCTTTATGAATATTATATGCGCAAACCTGTGGTATGGCTTTAGCGCTATGCTGTAGGGTGCATTATTGACAACCTGCAGCGATGCGGTGCCCCTGAATCCCGCATCCAGTATTGTCGGCGGCATCGAAAGACCGTGCCTTGCCCATGTGCTGCGCAGCTCGACTATCCCCACAAGATCATCCGGTATGTCGACACTCTCAACTGTTGACAATAGCACATGCTCGTGCGATCCTATAACAAGCTTATCCTGCCCTTTTTTGATTTCGTATGCATTTGTTATCATTTCCTGGCTGGAGGGGTCCATTATAAAATCCTTTCCAAGCTCCTTGTGGTGCGCTATCTCGTCCGCAAGCCTGAAATCTATACCATTCTCCCTCACTATGTCCCTTGAAAATGGCTCTATCTTCAGCCTTTGGCTGTTTATGTAGTTCATAAGGTCGAAATCAGAAAGTATCATTTAACCCCCAATATTATTAATGGGAAGGGATTAATAATCTGCATACGAAATCAATTACAAAGCTCCTATCGTCCAGCTCGGCCAAGGACACTGGGCTTTCAACCCAGGAACTCGGGTTCAAATCCCGATGGGAGCAAAAAGGGAAAAAATGGCAGCGCATACGAAGCAAGTTAGGCTAAGAAAAGCAAAAATAGGAGATATAGACGCTCTTTCAAAGCTCTTGCATCAATATGATTTATTTGAGCATGATTTAGACAAGCGTGTTGAGGTCGAGTCTGTCAAAAAGTATAAAAAAGACCTTCATGAGATGTTTGAAAATAAGACTGATATCTTTATAGTTGCTGAGGATAAGTCAGATGTTGTCGGGTTTATGAGTTACTCAATTTATAGAAAAGGCAAGATAACTGTTGGAATATTATCTGATACATTCGTAGTTGATTCGTATAGGGGAAAAGGAATAGGTAATAATCTGTTTAATTATGTAATGAACGAATTTAAGAAGAGAGATTGCAAATTTATCAAGAGTGGTGTTAGAGTTAAGAACAAAAAAGCCCAAAAATTCTGGCAAAAAAGAGGTTTCAAGATAAATTTCAGTTCTATAGTGGATTATGGAATGCGAAAGGAATTATAGTAAATTAGGTGAAAACTATGCCAAAACAAGAAGGGCGTAGAACCTTTGGTGGTACTGCCCGATGGGAGCATACAACCTGCGCTGTTTTTCTGTACTTGAGCGTTGGCCTAAGATAATTAGAATTTGAATATGCTTCTGAACCAGCTCACCACTTTGCCAATAATATTTGATATTGGGCTGCTGTTACCGCTTGGTTGTATTGTGGTGGTTTCTAATACTGTTGTCTTAACAGTAGCGGTGTTGGTAGGACCTGGTGAAATTGATGTTGATGGTGTTGTGGAGATCGAATTGGTGATTGCACCTGGAGAGATTGAATTAGTCACTGGACATACTATGGCTATGGCAGGGCATACCGTTCCTGATTGGCAGACTGGGACACAGTAGCTGCCGCTTCCTGTCCAACCCGATGGGCATGTAGTGCAAGCCCCTTCTGAGTTTATCGATGTGCTTGTTGAGGCTTTTGATGTTGAGGATGTTGTGGAGATCGAATTGGTGATTGCACCTGGAGAGACTGAGTTAGTCACTGTTGATATCGAAGGTGTTGTGGAGATCGAATTGGTGATTGCACCTGGAGAGATTGAATTAGTCACTGGACATACTATGGCTATGGCAGGGCATACCGTTCCTGATTGGCAGACTGGGACACAGTAATCGCTACTTCCTGTCCAACCTGGTGGACATGTAGTGCAAGCTACTCCCGAGGTTATTAGTGTGTTTGTTAAGATTCTTGATATTGTGGATGTTGTGGAGATCGAATTGGTGATTGCACTTGGAGAGACTGAATTAGTTACCGGGCAAGCGATGGCTATGGCAGTACATACCGTTCCTGATTGGCAGACTGGGACACAGTAGCTGCCGCTTCCTGTCCAACCCGATGGACAGGCGGTGCAAGTCCCTCCCGAGATATAAGAGTACTGCATGGCATTGACAAACTGAACAGATACAAATACAGCAATCAAAATAGTGAAAAATATTTTGCTGGATAGTATTGAATTGAAAGTTCCATTGCTTATCCTGTTGTTCGGAATTATATCGCCAAGTATATTTGAATCAAAAACTATTTATACCCAACACCACTTATTATATTGTAATGTGGTGTGGTGATAAGATGATTACAAAAGCGGCAGATATTGGGAACAAGGAACTTGACAAGCTGCTCATTAGCGAGATAATCGGCGGCAGGTGCACCGGGGATAGGGTAATAGAGTTGGTTGGGAATGGCGCTGACGTAAATGCGAAGAACGTCTATGGCAGGTCAGCATTGGCAGCAGCGGCCTTTTATGGCAATGTTGAAGTGGTAAAGGCACTCAAGGAACTTGGTGCTGACGCAAACTTGAAATCCAATGATGGATCAACCGCTATGCATGAGGCTGCACAAAGGGGAGGCAGAGGAAATATCGAGGTGGTCAGGCTGCTGAAAGGGTATGGCTGCGAGATAAACCAATTTAACAGACAGTGGATGATGCCCATACACTATGCTGTGCTTAATGATGATTCTGATATGATCAGGACGCTGCATGAACTTGGTGCAAACATATACGCCTATAATGGCTTTACGCTTCTTGAAATTGCATCCAGGCATGATAACCTTAATGCAATAGCGACCCTTAATGAGCTTTACGCCCTGGACAGGGCAAGATTGCACAGATAAAGGAATTGTTAGGCCTATGGTGAATTGTATTTTTTGGCTGCCATCTTTAGCCTGAACATCCTGTACCTTTTATTTACGTTCTTGCTGAGCCCGTAGATCTTCTTTCTCCTGAAGAGCCATTTGTTCAAAAACTTCAACGTATCGAATATTCCCGATAATGGGGTATAGCTTATCACAACATTCTTCACATCATTTAGCAATTCCCTGTGCTCATACCTGAAAGTAAACCTGTTCTTTACTATAATATCACCCAAAAATAACTGCGCGATTCCGATCAAAGGAATCCATAATACCATTTAGCACACCAAAAGGTTTTAAAGCTGGCAAGCCGCCAGCATTAGTGGCAGTTCTGCAGGTGATCGCTTTTGGCTTATGCCTTTTAGTTGGGGTTTGCTGAAAGTATTAAAAGCATATAATTCAGATTTTATAGGAGGGGGTTTGAATGGAAGAAGAAAAGAAGGATAATTATATCAGGCCGACATGGGACGAGTATTTCCTTGAGGTAAGGGCTGCGGTGGCCAAAAGGGCGACATGCGACAGGGGCAGAAGCGGCTGCGTGATAGCAAAGGACAGGCAGATAATATCAACAGGTTATGTCGGCGCTCCGGCAGGGCTGCCGCATTGCGATGAGGAGGGCCATCAATTCAAGGATACGATCCATGAGGACGGGCACAGGTCCACCCATTGCGTAAGGACGGCGCATGCGGAGATGAACGCGATAACCAATGCTGCGAAGCGCGGCGTTTCCATTGATGGCGGAACGGTATACTGCCAGATGACGCCATGCCGAACCTGCGCCATGGCAATAATCAATGGTGGCATAAAAAGGGTTGTCTGTGTAAGGAAGTATCATGAGTCATCAGAAACAGAGGAGATGTTCAAAAAGGTAGGCATTGCACTTGAATATATGGAAAATAAGACAGAGGAGTATCCAAACCAAAAGACCGACACCTAATCCTGCTTATCTTTTATAACTGCAAGTATATGCTCTATTTGCCTGTGCAGCTCTTCCAGCGAACTGTTATTGTCCAGTTTGTAGTCCGACATGGAGATGCATTTCAGCAGCTGCTGGTTTGCCGGGTTGCTGCTTGTCAGCTCCCTTTCCTCCTTTGCCTTGAAATCCTCAAAGTTTATATCCCCGTGCGCATTGGGGTCGCTTTTTACCCTTTCGACCGTCCTTTCAAACCTTCTCTTCTGGTCTACAAAAACCTCTATGATAATGCCGTTCCTTCTCTTTATCTCTTCCGCCTCGGATGGATTGCGTATAGAGGTGATTATGACATCTCCGCCTTTTATTGAGTCTATTGCCCTCTTGCACCAGTAATTGAAGCCGAATCTCTGGCGCATCTCGTTTGCAAAGGATATCATTTCGTTCCTGTCGAGGTAATTCCTGCCAAGCCTTTTGAGCTCGTCCCTTATCTCCTGGCCCAAATCCCTATGGGCAAAATTATGGGTTTTGACCAGGTACTCGGCAACTGTGTCCTTCCCTGATCCATTAAGGCCAACAACCCCAATAAGCATAAAAGACTCCCCTATTAGTAATAAATGGCAAGATTTAAATATCTAGATTTATAAGTTTGTTATAACAAATGGTGGTTTTGCTAAGGGGGAGGCCGCAAAACCCTTTCTATTCAGGCTTTATAAGGCTTATAGCCCGTAAATCAGCAGAACAATTGTAATAAGTTGATGTCTTTGGCGAAATGTGTATTGATCTCAGACAATACCTTGATATACGACTACAGGAATTTCCCTTTATTGGACTTCCTGCCATGCGCGCCGACGCAGTCAATACCAAAATCAATCTATAATTTCCTTAAGGGAAGAATATCGCCTCCAACAGAGGAGGGGAGGCTGAAGCATGCGCCCTATGCGTTAAGAAAGCTAGAGGCCGCACTGCTCAGGAGGTATAGCGAGAATGAGGTTGTGGTGGCGCACCCCGACTTTCTTGACAGGTTCATAAAGGAGGACACAGAGGTAATAGGTATAGACACCATGGACCCATTTGGGTTGGGCCCTGTGACAATGTCCTACTATGCATTATACGAGTCAAAGGTGCTTGACGCATATGTAAAGCAGGAATGGGAGGAGCTGATAAAAAGGGTAAATATACTAAGGGATGGGAAAAAGGCAAAGCTTGTGATCGGCGGCCCAGGAGTATGGGAGTACATGCTGATGCCAGAGGAGATAGAAAGGCATAGGGTTGATTATCTTTTCCAGGGAGAGACGGATGATATTGCAGAGCAGCTGATAGAGCAGATAGCGCAGGGAAGCATAGACGATAACATGTTCTCCCATAGCTACGTCACCTACGATGAGAGCTTCCACAGGGTGGTGCGCGAGGACGGCAAATTCCTTTCAAGGGGGAGGGGGCTGAAGACATTCCCGAGCCTGGAGGACATACCGGATATAGTAAACCCGAGCGTGAAAGGGCTTACAGAATCAATGCGCGGCTGCGGGATAGGCTGTGACTTCTGCGAGGTAACCCTGAGGGAGCTTAGGTATTACCCTGTTGAAAAGATTGCGAATGAGATAAGGGTCAATGTGGAAAAGGGTGGTGAGGCTAGGGCATGGATACATTCGGATGAGATATTTGCCTACAAGCATCTGCCCCACTATGTCCCAAATGAAGATGCATTGATAGAGATGTTCAAGGGCATAATGTCTGTTAAGGGCGTTAGGTTCACCAATCCAACACACGGCAGGATATCCATACCTGCAGCATACCCTGAATTGATGCTTAAGCTGTCCGAGATCATGAGAGCAGGGCCAAACAACTGGATAGGCATACAGGTAGGGCTTGAGACAGGGAGCGACAGGCTTGCGCTCAGGCACATGCCAGCCAAGACCCTTCCTTTGAAAATAGGGAGCGATGGCAGCTGGCAGGAGATAGTCTGGAAGGGGGTTGATTCAATGAACAAAGCCTATTGGAGGCCTGCATTCACGGTGCAGGTAGGGCAGATGGATGAGAGCGATGAGGACAACTGGGATACTGTTGCGCTTATAAATAGGCTAAGCAATTCCTTCCTATCTGACGGGAGGCCATTTGAATTCACGGTAACGCCATTGCTGAATGTTCCGCTAGGAAGGATAAAGTCAAAGAGGATGGATTCGCAGCTCAGCAAATCCATGCTTGCCGTATATTATGCATCATACCGGCATCTTGCAAAGATGGCAATGAGGGATCCATTAAGCTCAGGATCAAGCAACCCGCTGGTGAAATATGCAACAGGCGCAATGATCTACTTTGGCGGCATAGGCATGTTTGAGATAGTCAAAAGGATAGCTGAGAGGAAGGAGGTTGACATAAAAAGGGCTAAGACCTACGGCGTGGGAAGTAAAAAGAGCATAACAGCCTGGAATATGGCAGTCAACTGATTTTCCAACTGAAAATGCCAGAAACTGTTTGCCCGTTCCTTAATAAATAATAAGACATCATGGTGTTTTCGAAACAGTAAGTGCCTCTTGAAGTTTCCTTGCTAGTTCTATTACTCTTTTACCTTTTTCAGTTGTCCTATACGCTATTATCCTCCTTCCGGTCTTCGATCTGCTTATTACTTCCTCTATACCCTTTATGGCGATAAGTTCGTCAAGTCTCTTTGAAACCGTCGCAGAGCTTAATCTCCTCTTACTGATTGATATCTTTGTGAAATCATTAAACGATCTGGGCACATCACTGTCAGCCATTTGGAGCATCTCCAGGAATCCCCTTATTACTATCATACTAATACATAGAACGTATACCTATATAATACTTTAGTTTCTAAAGTTTATTTTCAGAAGTGAAGTATTATGTAAAATAGCAAAGTATTATATACTCTAATAAACTAATATGTATTAATTAAAAGGGTGTAAACATGAAGAATGAAATAAATGAGATAAGCCATTTTGAGATTCCTGCAAGGGATCCTGAAAGGTTAAGAAAATTCTATACTGATGTCTTTGGCTGGAAGTTTAAAAATTCAGCGGCACAGGACATGCAATATTGGAACATAAGTACTGGGACAGAGCACATTCCAGGGGTGAACGGTGGAATGTATAAAAGGGGCAGTAAAAATCAGACACCAGTAAATTATATCAGCACACCAGACATAAACGAATCAATGGCTGAGGTAGAGCGTGCTGGAGGGCACATAACTGTGGGAAAGAAGGGAACGGCAAACCACGGATGGACAGCAATAGGCACGGATCCGGAGGGAAACTCGATAGGTTTATTTGAATCTGTTGATAGGGGTTTATTTAGAGAGAGGGGAAAGCAAAGTCAGAGTGGTGCTGCTAGGATAAGATCCAGCAAGAGAAATGACAAGACTGCGGATAGCAAGTAAATCTGTGTGGGGGCGGGGCAGGCTATAATTAGGCTATTGCGAAAGCACGCCCTTAAAAGCCTACACCGATTCTGGTAGGGGCGTATCCAGTATGGTAAGTACAATATATTCAATAAAAATGATTGCATGGAAATAAAAGCAGGGCATGGGATAGGGCTACTGCTAGCTCTAGTTCTGATCTCTGTGGGATAATATACAATTTACTAACCTTGGTTGTGGTTGCAATATTTGGATTACCTGCAGTGGCAATCATAATAATTCTGAAATTAATAGGAATTTCAATACCAGCGCTATGATTATATTTAATTGGTGAAACAATGGCTGAAAAAAGAGAAAAGTTTTATACGGTTTCTGCAAGATTGGTCTTTTCTAGCATTATGGTAGTGCTAATAGTGGCACTGATATTAGGTGCCTCGGCTGTAATCAACAAAGGTCCGATAATACCTTTGCTGGGAATAATAGGTCCAAAAACCATGGGATATACTAACGCATCAACATCCTCTGGCTACCCGGTAATAAATATTACATGCATAGGATCTTCATACTATAGCTGTGAAAACCCAGTCTTTAATTATACTACCGGAACTCTTACTGTTGCAATAAGGCAAAGTTCGGGATATAATTGGACTGGTGTAACTGTCAGGTTTGTTCCTGAAGGCACTACATACTCCCATGGAGTACCAGAACTTTCATGGTCGCCGCCACAAGCGGTTAATGTAACTGGTGGAATGTTGAACAACACAATCAGGTATGTAAACATGCCAATAACCTCAGGATCTGTAGCTGTGGGTACAAATATAACTGGCTCGATCTGGGCAAAGTATCAGTTGAATGTGGGTGGAGGAGTATCGTATGCAAATATGTCTTGGGCAAACATTGTGATTAAACGATGATCACAATGAACGCTCTGATATCAAATACCGATATTAATGGGTGAAAAATATGAGAAATTATGAATGCAGTATGTGCAGTGTACAATTTGGAAAAAGAGGAGATCTGACTAACCACCTAGTAAATGTAAACCATAAACAAAAAATAAGAAATTTTGAATGCAGTACATGTGGCAGAAAATTTGAAACTATTAACGAATTTGCCAGCCACGCTGCAAGTGAACATACTATAGTAATCGTACAGCAAGCAAAAATCTGAAAAATATATTAAATATAATAGGTGAATCGAATGGCAAAGAAAAGCAGGGGAGGCAGAATGACGGCAGCTAAAAAGCGCGCTGCAAAATACGGGAAAGGCGATAAAAAGCAGCACCCCCGCATGGTCAAAAACCGCCCGGCAGGAAGAAATATCATGAAGACATAAGAACGTCTGTGAAATCGGTTGCGGTAAATGGGGATTACCGCAACCTCGGGTTTAATAGTCCACAACAAGGGAAACTTTTGAGATTAATCACATACCTTGTTCTTTGGCTTCTCCCTAGGTTCAAACAGGATCAATATAAATATAATATGGAATGATGATATGTTCAGCATAAGGAAGCGCATAACAGAAGAGATAAATACGGTCATTAGTGCTAGTGAAACCATTGTGCTTGTCCTTAGGCAGAGCCTATTTTATTCATTCTCCCCAGATGCAGTAGTTGTAACTGACCGCAGGGTAATACTTATCCATCATTCGTTCTGGGGGCTTTATATGAATTTCAACCTGATAAAGCAGACGGAAATGAACATAGTGCCGTTTAAGAATATAATGAGTGTTGCTATGATAAAGGGCAAGATACTTGCCTCAGTCAATCTGAGAGTGCTTGGTTTTGTGGACTCAACACAGTCAACAAGACTTGAATGGGACATACCCGGGCTAAGGCAATATGATGCGCTAACAGCAACAAATACGCTTGGCAGAGTAGTGGAGGGTCGCAGCGAGGCGCAGAATGCAAAAGTAGCCCCTGACGCAGCAATAGAATACAATGAAATCCCAGAAATACATGTCCCGTACATAGAAAAGAATATGATACTAAAAAGGAGCTGAAATTTATGATGGCAAGAATAGGTAAAAAGTTAGCTTATAGGGATTTCGCCGCATATACTACCTGCGGACTTATGTCAGCAGTTTTAGTGCTATTAGTAGCTAAAGGGTTGCCCATATGGTTTTTAGTCATCTTAGAATTGGGGATCACAACTGCTGGGCTTTTAGTTGTTCTTTGGATATATGAGCATCTTGGTTAATCTGATCTTTTTACCATTTCCAATATCCCGTCTACGTGCCAGATTCAGGGCTCATTTGATGGGGCATTGTTTTCCTGGGGCACCTCCACTTCTGAGGGCTCAGGGGTTACAACCGGCGCTTCCGCATTCTGAAGAGAATCTCCGACAGTGTAATTTGATTGGCCTTGCGGTGCATCTTGGGTTGGTGCTGCCTGCTGCCTCATGCGGCTCATCCTCCTTGCCTGCCTCACCCTATCTATGAAGTAGCTCAATGCCAGACCGAAGAGGAATGCGAGCGCAACAGCGAGCATAGGCATCCTTGCGACATATGCCCATGCGATAGCTACGAAAAGCACCATCTCGATTATGCCCACCTCCTCAATTAGCCTTCTTATGCCTGCCTTCCTCCTGTACCTGTAGACCTCATCAGGCCTTCTTGCCGCAATAATGCGGTCAACATAGTATGCAAGCACTATGCCAAACGCAAATGCGGTTACTCCGGTCAGGAAGATGTGCTTTGAGGTGAAGAGCCATAGCATGACCGCAAAGATTATTATCTCGAATATCGCCAGCCTCTCAAACAGCCTCAGGAGCCTGTTCCTGCTGCCAAGCCTTTGCTGCGGCTGCCTGCTTCTCGGGAGCTTCTTCCTTAATTTTGTGGTAGCCAATGCGCCAAGGAAAAGCCCAGCAAAGGCTGGAATCGTCGGGAATTGCTTTTTGGGTGTTGGATTCTTCAGGGATGTTGTTGCTGCTGTTGTATTCCTTGGGGTGAGCCTTGATGATGGAAGCTCAGGCGGCTTGCCCTCAAGAAGGGCAATGGTTGAATTGTTCTGGACTGCAAAGGAGACACTGCATGCATAAGATTTCAGCGAGAATGGTTTTATCTCCTGCCAGCTCCCATTAATCTCGACAAATGGCTGCAGCAGGGTTGGATTGGTACTGCAGGGATAGAGGATTGAGAGGTTGATGCTTTTCACATAGCTTGAATTTATGGCTATTCTGGCAGCCATAATACTGCTGTAGTTAACCGGTATTTTCGGATTTGATAACCGCAAAAATGAGACTTTGTCCATGAGTGATGCTGGGGTCACATTTATTATGGAGAAGCTTGCGGCATTGAAATAGATCCCTATGCTTGTGGCATTTGAGATTACCTCGCCGGTTGATAACAGTATCGGGTTGCTGCTCTGGATCGGGCATGCGATGAATTTGACTGAGTGCTGTATTGGCAGATATGAGACATTTGTCAATTCCATGTATACCTGCGAGTTGTTTATCTGGGTCTGGGCACCCAGGTAGAATGTGTATTTTGTTATGCCATTAATCATTGCACCGGTAAAGTTGGTGCCTATGTAGTTGTCAGTAACATTGAATTGACTGTTTCCGATTGTGAAGCTGAAACTGTTCGGAACCGCAACATTCGTTATTGTCACGCAGCTGCCATTCTGCAGCACCACCGGCCTTGAGGATCCGCCGCCGCCTCCGCCGCCGCCTCCACCGCCTCCCCCGCCTCCGCCGCCTGAGGGTGGGAGCACTGGCTGGCTTACAGTTATCGAGCTTGGTATGCTGTTGAATGTGTATGGGGATGTGCTTCCGATGTCTGTTGATATTATATTGTAATTAAACGAGCCTGTATTGGATGTAATAAATGTGATTGTGTTACTGCCCCCCGGACTTGCTATTATGACATTGGCGCCCTGGGCAGAAGAGCCGGTAATGTTGTAAAGCTCGATATTGAACGGGCCGGTACCGCCATTTACTGTTATGGTATATGTTTCTGCCTGGCCGATTGTCAGCGAGGTGCTGTTCTGCACGAATGTCACTGTTGGTACATTTCCGTTTGGATTGTTGCTGTTTCCGTCTATGAGTATTGCGTTCTGGATTGTTGAGAATACAAAGGAATTTGCTCCGGTGTCTGTTGCTATCGCATTGTATGCGAATGTACCAATGTTGGATGTAAGGAAGCTTATGCTGTTTGAGCCACCACCAGCAGGTATAATGACATTGGCGCCCTGCTGCTTGTTCCCGGTTATGTTAAATAATTCAATGGTGTAGGGGCCGGTACCGCCATTTACTGTTATGGTGTATGTTTCTGCCTGGCCTGAATCCAGTATCGTGTTGCTCGGCGAGAGTGACAGTAGAACCTGAACTACATTTACAGTAATTGGGTCGTATACGTTTTGCGGTGTTGTTGCGCTGTCTCTAACTGCAACGTCTATGTTATATGTGCCCACCGCTGTCGGACTGAATATAAATGAGTTTGTGGTTGATGGGTTGTTTGTGCTTAGGAAGTTTGCCACTAATGCATTGGTGTTTGTGTTAATTGCAGTAAAGTAGTAGGTATATGGTGATGTGCCGCCTGCTATAGTTGCAGTTATTACAGATATCTGCCCAGGGGTCATTATAGAATTTGATGCGGTAAGGGATACGAACTCAAGTGCGCTGTTTACTGTAGGCTGCACTGCTGCCGAGTACATGATGTTGCCTGTTGATGCGCTGTCCGTTGCCTTGTAGCAGAAGTAGTTCCCAGATACCGGTTGCGTGGTGTACGTTGCTGATGCCGCGCCTGATATCGGTGAATCACTTGTGCAGGTTGTTGATGTCCCGGTGTACCACTGGTATGAGTATGGCGGTGTGCCGCCTGATGCTGATGCGGTGAATGTCTCATACTGGCCTGGGTCTATTATTGAATTTGAGATTGTCGGGTTTCCTGCAGCAAGTGCGTTGTTTACTGTCACCCGATCGGTTGCGGATGAGTGCGAGTTTAAGGAGTCTGTTACTTGTACAGTTGCAGTTGATGTTGATGCCGGGGATGTCGTACATGTCTGTGATACCTGGCCGTTTGTGC
>Ga0181538_10001321_pt1 | contig 28003 bp, 18 predicted proteins | sample PEATcosm2014_Bin_40_FD_119773 | JGI IMG/M metagenome (GOLD analysis project Ga0181538, IMG submission 119773) | Peatland microbial communities from MTU Mesocosm Facility, Houghton, MI, USA - PEATcosm2014_Bin23_30_metaG | ecosystem: Environmental > Terrestrial > Soil > Wetlands > Peat | place... | reverse complement strand
GCCACCCGTTCCATCAGCGTCTCGAACCTTTCCGAGAGGCTGCCGGTGCCCGAGACTCACGACGAACTGCAGCGCCTTTCCGAAACCCACAACGCCATGCTCGCTCGCCTGGAATCGGCGGTGAACGAAATCAAACGCTTCACCGGCGACGCTTCACATGAGCTTCGCAACCCCGTTTCCTTCGTGCGAACCACCGCCGAGCTCGCACTGCGCAACCGCGAGATCGACCCCGCCAGCCGCCGCGCCTTCGAGGAAATCGTCGCCGAGTGCGGGAAGGCCAGCAATCTCCTGAAAGACATGCTGACGCTGGCCCGCGCGGATGCCGGCAACTCGCGGTTGGCCTTTGAACCCGTCGATCTCGTCGAAGTGGTGAAGACCGTCTGCCACAAGGCCCGCCCGATCATCGAGCAGTGCGGCCACACGCTCGCGCTGTTGCTGGACGACGCGCCCCACGCCACGGTCGAGGGCGACTACGCCGGCCTCCAGCGATTGCTGTGGATCCTGGTCGATAACGCTGCCAAATACACTCCAGCGCCCGGCATGGTCAAAGTCGCGCTTTCGGTTGCCGCGGACACCGCAACCCTGACCGTGGAGGACAACGGCATTGGCATTTCCGAGGCAGACGTGCCGCACATCTTCGAGCGCTTCTATCGTGCCGACCCCTCCCGCTGCCAGGTGGCTGGCTCGGGCCTCGGCCTATCCATCGCCCTGTGGATCGCGAGCGTCCACCGGGCATTGCTCACCGTCGAGAGCAAATCGCATGTCGGTTCCACTTTCCAGATAGCCTTCCCGCTCGCCGCGACGGCACCTGCCGGCGAATCTTATTCCGGCGCCGATCTCGCCAACGTTCTCAAATAGCCGATCAACGCCTTTCGCACGTCCGCATCCGGCACGCGAAACGCCATGTCCGTTCCCGGCGCCATCGATTCCGGATCGCTCAACCAGCGATCCAGACTCGCGTCATACCACCGCACCGCCGTCTTCTTCAACGCGTCCGAATATTCAAAATCCGCCACGCCCCCGGCCGCTCGCCCATAGACGCCGCGCAATCGCGGGCCCTCCTTGTTGTGATCGAGCGCGTGACATCCCCTGCACCGCCGTTCGAACAACTCCTTGCCATTTGGTTCCGGCCCGTTCCACGCGGCCAACACCAACGCACCGGCAAGCACGGCCAGCGTGGCGCTACTCCAGCGTGGCATCCGTCACCGCCAGTTCGCCCGGCCGTCCCACGTACTCCACTTCGCTGATTCCGAGCACGCTCCGCAGCTTCTCCGCCGGCACTTTCATCGGACCCGCCGATGGCGCGCTCCCTGGCGCCGGTTGCGGAAACGCCGTCGACATCGCCGTGTGGAACTTCACGTTTCCTTCCACCTTCTGCATGGTTTGGTGAATATGCCCGTTCAACACCGTTACCGACCCGAACCGCTTCACGTACCCCAGCGCCTGCTCACTGTCCGCCGTTCCCCAACCCCAATCCGGATAGACCGTCCACAGCGGAATGTGCGCGAATAAAACCAGCGGCGTGCTGGCTGCTCGGCCGTTCAAATCATCCTTCAGCCATGCCAACTGCTCCGCTCCCAACTTCCCCATTCCCTCCAGCGCAGCCGAGTTCACCAACCCCACAAAATGCACGCCTTTGTGATCGAAGCTGTACCACCCCGTCCCCTCGGCGCCTGTCCCGAATCGCGCCAGGTACTCCTTGCCGTCGTCGGCCGCGTTGTCGTGCTCGCCGGGGACGTAATATACCTGCTTCGTCCGCGCGCCCTGCAATAGCTGCCCAAGCGTGTCGAACTCCGCCGGCTTGGCGGAGTGCGTCAGGTCGCCGGTATGAATCAGGAACTCCGGCGCCGCCGGCAGTGAGTTGATCCTGTCGATCGCCACCTGCAGCGTGGCGTTTACATCCGTATTCGCCGGCTTGTTAAATCCGATGTGGCTGTCGCTGATCTGCACGAACTGAAATCCGCCGCCATCCTTCGTCTGTCCCAGCAGCTTCGACACCGGCACGCCGCCCGCGACGGTCCACACCACGCCCGTCCCGGCCCACGCCATGCATCGCAGGAATCCGCGGCGATCGATGCCGTCTCCTTTGAATAAGTCGCTCATGTACCCTCCAACTGTCCTGACTCGCGCACGGTCCATTTATTCCCGGGAATAGAATCGAGCTCGCGCGAGTCTTTCTGTAATGAGCCGCGACCGCAAGGGAGCGGTGCCGTTTGGCTCAATCCATGCGAAAAGCACCGCTCCCTCGCGGTCACGGCTCAGTAACCAAGCACGCGCCGTGTCACAATGGCAGTGATCCCCGCTCCCATGGCCAATAAGCTGGCTCTCTTCGAACAATCCGTCCTGCCGCATCTCAACGCCGCCTACAACCTCGCGCGCTGGCTCACCCGCTCCGCTACAGATGCCGAGGACCTCGTCCAGGAGGCCTATTTACGCGCCTTTCGCTCGTTCGAGACCTTCCAGGGGCAGGACGCCCGCGCCTGGCTGCTCGCCATCGTGCGCAACACCTGCTTCACCTGGATGCGTAAGAAAGGAGATCAGCCGGCCATCGAATTCGATGAACAGATTCACGGCCCCGAGGACGCTCCCGATGCCGAATCCATCCTCCTTAATGAAGCCGCCCTCGGCTCGCTTCAGAACTGTCTCGAAGCCCTGCCACTCGAATATCGCGAGGCCATCGTTCTGCGCGAGCTCGAAGAGCTTTCCTATCGGGAGATCTCGGACATCGCGCGCGTCCCCATTGGCACCGTCATGTCGCGGCTGGCCCGGGCACGCCGCCGTCTTCAGCAATGCCTAGAGGGAGCCCTGAAATGAACTGCGAAATCGCCCGACGCCTGATGGAGACCAACGATCCTTCGCTCGCTCAGCATCTGCGTTCCTGCCCTTCGTGCATCGTCGGCGCGCACGCCCGCTACTACGAAGCGCCGCCCGCGCTCGAGCAGAAGATCCGCGCCAGTCTTCGACGCGAAACCGCGCCGTCCGTTCCCTGGCGCCCCCTCGCCATCGCGGCGTCCATCCTGCTCGCCGTTTCGGCCATCTGGAACGTCGTGCTGCTGCGCTCGCGCGTGGGCCAGAACGAGCTCGTCGCCGAAGATGTTTTCTCCGACCACCTGCGATCGCTGAACGGCACGCACCTACTCGACGTGCCGTCCTCCGATCAACACACCGTCAAGCCCTGGTTCGCCGGCAAGCTCGATTTCTCCCCGCCGGTGAAAGACGTCGCCGGCTTTCCGCTGCTCGGTGGCCGCCTGGAATACGTCGCTGGACATCCCGCGGCAGCACTGGTGTACGGCCGCCGCGCCCACATCGTCAACGTCTTCGTCTGGCCCTCAAACGCCGCCGCACCGGAGTCCACACAAACGCGCAAAGGATACCACCTGCGAAGCTGGTCCGACAACGGAATGGCCTTCTGGGCCATCTCCGATCTCAACGGCTCCGAACTCGCCCAGTTCGTCGCGCTCTTGCGCCAGGGTTAGATTAGCAGGATGCTGAAAAACACTGGAAATGACCCAGCCGCCGATGAACGCTGATAAACGCCGATTGAAAACAAACAACTCATCTGCGTTCATCTGCGTTTATCTGCGGCCCATATGCCTTTTTCAGCGGCCTGTTAGTTTAGTACATGAACGATTAGTGCTTGAACGCCGCGAACCGGAACGAATACCCGACGCCGATCAGATGATCCACCGCCGCCGCCGAGACCCCCACCCCGACATGCACATCGATCTGCTGATTCTGCCCCAGCTTCAACGCGCTTCCGGCATGTAGCAAATGCCGCGGACCGCCATTCTCGGGAAAATCCCCGGCGTATTCGAGAAATGCATCCCACGTCTTGGTCAACTGCCGATCCACCAGAAACGTCGTCTCGCCCGTCACTCTGTGGCTGCCGTTTACCGTGGGCGTATACACCGATAGCATCCCGGCGATGGTCCAATTCGGCGAGAGCGATCGCGACCACGGCAATTGCGCCGAGGGATCGTAGCCATGACTCGAGATCGCCGGCGCGCCGGTGGGCAGGCTCAGCGTGAGAACCAGCGATGCATCGAACCCTCCCACCGGCCCGAGTTGCTGTTTCAACCCGATGGCGAAATCGCCGAACCCCGATCCCGGTCCCGGCAGTCCGAAATAGTCCGGCGCGATCAGCCGCAACTCGGTCTTCGGTGCCACTCCGATCCGCACCCACGTTTCCGGCCCGTCGTAGGTGCGCTGCCCCTGGCTCACCGTATCGGCAAAGCCGTTCTCCGCCTGAATGGTTCCCGCCGGAACCACCACGCTCGAATCCGTCACCGCCGGCCGATCGGTGGCGATCTGTCCGAACGCGCTCCCGGCAATCAGCAACGCCGCCGCGATCGATCTCACAACGCTCCGGCCACTCTCGTGTCCTCGCCTTCGTAAGGGAAGCGATTGATGGCTTTGACGCATTCCGAGAGCGCTTCCAGCAGAGTCTTACCCCAACCAGTGGGTCGGTACGGTGCGGTCTTCTGGTTAACCAACTTATCGGTTTGCGCGAGGAAGTGCATGGTCGGCTCTTTCGGCGTGACGAATTCCTTCACCGTGATCAGGAACTCCACTTCCCCTTCCGGCTGAACCTTGGTGATCGAAAACATGTGCACCTGCGCCAACTGCTGCGAAGGGTGTGTCTGCGCGAAGGCCCAATCCTTCATCGAATCTCCTCGTGACAATCTACCACAGCCTTATTGCTTGTTCTGGTCGACGCACCAGTGGAGCAACGATTCGGGGCGATTGGGATTGGCGCGCTTCAGATCGTCGAAATCGACTTTTTGGAACACGAAATCGATCGCGCCATCGGCGTGGGCGGTGGCCAGCAGGTAACCGTAAACATCGGTCATCGCGTTTGCCGGTGCGCCGGCGGGAAGCCGGTAACGGACCGCGCCGGCGGTGCCGACGATCCAGCCGGGAATCACTTTATCCTTCCAGGACGCCGTGCGGTAGACATCGGGCATATAGAAGTGCGAATGACTCGCGAGAATGTAGACGTGCTTGCCGGCGGCGTTTTGCGCGTGCCAGAGAGCTTCATAGACGTCGCGGCCGGAAGTCTGCCCTTGCGGCCAATCGTCCATGCTGTGGTTGCCGCCAAAGCTGCCGGGAAGGGCGGCGTGCACGCCGACCACGATGGCGCGGATGGCGCCGTTCGATTCGTCGCGCCGGATGACGGAGTGGAACCACGCAAGCTGGGCGTCGTCGAACTGGTCGTGAGACGCGTTGTCGAGGGAGATGAAATCGATACTGTGGTCGATCCAGTGGTAGTAAGCGTGGATGGCGTGATCGGCGGGATCGTCGGCGAGGCGCTGGCGGCGAATCACCGGGGTGGTGAGCCAATCGGCGAACTGGATGAGGTACTGTTCGCGGGTGGCGGGCGGTATAGTTTCGTGATTGCCGGGAGTGAGGAAGACGGGGAGATTGCCGAACGGGGTGAGCTGATGCGCGATGAAATCGGGCCAGGCGCTCGTTTCGTAGGTGATGATGTTGAGCGGTTTCTCGAGATCCTCGTCGAAGGTGTAGATGGCGCGGAAGTCGCCGAGGTGCCAATAGAAAGCAGCGTCATCGTGGAGGACGCCGGCGGCGATGGCGGGCATGACGACGTCGCCGCAATTGCGGGAATCGCCGGAGACGGCAAATTTCCACGCGGGTTGGGCGGCGAGCGGGCTGGCAAGGGCTAGAGTGATGAAAGCTGCTGACAGGCCGAAGCGCCTGCCCCAACATGTTTGCGCGCGCCCCGACAGCATAAGCGCAGATTACCACGACACGGGGATGATGTTATGCTCGCTGGGTCTCGGGCCGGATAGCCACTGTTCGGCATCGCAGGAGATTCGGACAGATTTTTGTGAGCGGGGCGCTTTTGTGGGGTGCGGTAGTGGGAAGATGGACTTATGCCAAGTTCATCAAATGGCTTTTCGCTGTCGATTGAGTACCACCGGGAGGCGGATGGCCGGTGGTTGGCGGACATTCCGGCATTGCCGGGCGTGACGGCGTACGGGCGGACCCGGAAACAGGCGACTGCGGCGGTGCAGGCTTTGGCCCTGCGGTTGATTGCCGACCGGCTGGAGCACGGCGAAGCAGTGCCCGGGCCGATGAGCGTGTCATTCATTGCCGCCTAAAAAGCCACGGCGCGATTGGCCCTCGACAAAATCGAAGCAGGCTCTGGCTGCGCTCATTCGCATCGGGTGGCTTATCAAGAGACAGAGCGGTAGTTCGCATCGCATTCTGGCGCGTCCGGGATGGCCGGACCTGTTGTTTGCCTACCATGACCGGGTCACTCTCGGTCCAACGGCAATGAAGGTGCTGGCTAAGAAGACAGGGCTCAGAATTGGGGATTTGTAGGGCATGGAAGCGGTGCGGGCTGCACCTGGCATTCGCATGACCTGGACAGCCCGCAACAATCCTAACCGGAGACCCCCGCCCCGGATGTTGCGAAGCTTCGTTGAGCAGCACCCCGATCACCAGGCTCTGGAATACTACCGTGACGCCGAGTATTCCGTGAAGCGCAGATCCTTCACCTAACGGCCATGTCGGTTGCGCTGGCGGGCTGTGCTGATCTTGCCGGGCGAAAGCGCCGGCCCCACCGTGGCTGAGCGTATCCGGATAACATGGGCACGACTTACCACGAAACGTGGATGATGTTATCTTCGCCGGCTTTCACCTGCACTTCTACCGTGAGGTTGCCCAGCGCGGCGTCGTAAGACCACTGATATCGGCGGTCCTCGAAAGCCACGCTTTTGGGCCGGTCTACGTGGTGCACGATCCACCAGTAAGTGCGGGCCTCCCGGGATTCGATTTCGAGGCGCAGGATGTCGTCGGCGGGGGCGGCGTGGACCTGCGAGTAAGTGCCGAGATTTTTTTCGAGAAAGAAAAACTCGCCGGGGAGATTCGGGAAGTAATGTAGGCCGATGCCGCCCTGAGGCGAATCGAGAGGCACGATGGCGCCGTTATGGGCAAATACTGGGAGGCCATCGGTCTGGATCGTGGCGGTGCGGCGACCGGGGTATTGCCGGTTGGTGTCGAGGTCGGTCCAGGCGCCGGGCGGGAAGTATACCTGGCGCTTGTTGCCGGGCTCGTATATGGGGGCGGCGAGCATCTCATCGCCGAGCATGAACTCGTCGGTGTGGTGGGCGCATTCGGGGTCGTCGGGGAATTCGAAAGGAAGCGCGTGCCATGCGGGGTAGTGCTTGTCGCGGGTCTCGATGGCGTAGATGTCGAAGAAGCTGGCCAGTTGCCGGCGGAAGGGTGAGGGATCGAACAATTGCGGCAGCTCGGGAGTGAGGGATGCAAGCTGGCGGGTGCGGGATTTTAATTCGGCGGAGGCTTTGTCTTCGTCACTGAAGGAAAGGCGCGGCAGAACGGGAGAAGTCATGGCCAGGTGCACGGTCTCGACCAGGCGGTTGCGGAGTCCGGCCCAGGTTGCCGGCAGGCGGTACCGATCCAGACTGGGTTGATCGGACGGGACGCGCTGCTTCACGATGTCTTTTGCCTTGGGCCCATAGAAGAAGTAGTAATCGACGCGCGGCGATTGAATGCGGTAGCGGCCGGGGGTGGTGAAATCGAACCAAGTGTTGACCAAATGTTGTTCGCCATAGCCCGCGGTCGAAATCAGGAATGGTTCGGGTGAATCGACTTTCTTGCCGCGGAGATCCATTTCCAGATCTTCCATCATCCCGAGGCCGTAGAAGCGCGCGCCGTCGGGGGCCTGGCGTTCCCAACCGCCCGGTTTCGGTTCGGTCAGGTCGGTCATGAGGACGGCGCCCCCGGGACCGGTGACGCCCACGAGTATTCCGCGCTTTTGCAATGCCACATTGAGCAGCTTCGAGCGGAGGTGGAGGGCGGAGGGGGTGTCTTCGGCTTTGAAATCGACCGCGGCGGTGGATTGCTCGGGCGCGCCGGGCGCCAGCAGACCGTCGGGCGTCCGGCGGAAATGAAAAGCGCTCGGGCTGATCCAGACGAGTTCGGCGGCGCCGCGATCGAGGCGGAGATCCACGCGGTTGCCGTGTTGCGAAAACGATACCAGCGTGGCGAACGCGGCAAGCGCCTGCGGGGTCATGCGAGCAGGACCACGTCGCGCTGCACCTCTCCGGTGACAACGGCCTTGTCTTCCCCGACGTACATATTGATTTCGTTGCGGACTCCGAAATCGGGAAGGTAGATGCCCGGTTCGATGGAGAAGCAGGTGAAGGGGCTGACGCGGCGGACGTCGTGGTTTTCGAAGTTGTCCATGTTGGCGCCGTTGCCGTGGACTTCGACCCCTATGGAGTGGCCGGTGCGGTGGGTGAAATATTCGCCGTAGCCGGCTTTCTGGATGACGGCGCGCGTCGCGTCGTCGACTTCGTATCCGCAGAGCGCCTCGCCTGCTGCGATGGCCTTCTGGACGCGGTCGATGCCGGCGTCGCGGGCGTCGCGGACGATGTCGAAGATCTGGCGCTGGCGCTCGGAGGGGTTGTCGCCGCAGAACGCGGTCCAGGTTACGTCATAGTACGGCGCGCCGGGTTGGTCGAGCTTGGCCCAATGATCGATGAGGAGCCAATCGCCGCGATTGATGGTGGCGCTGGTGTTTTGCTCGGGTTCATAGTGCGGGTTGGAGGCGTTGGCATTGACGCCCACGATGGGGCCGTGGTCGGTGACCAGGCCTTCGGCGGCGAAGCGGTCGCGGAAGAAGGTCTTCACTTCGAATTCGGTAATCTGGCCGCCGTTCGCGAGCCGTTCGCGGATGAGGTCGAAAGCCTGGTTGCGCACGCGGTCGACACGGAGGCCGGCTTCGAAGTGCATGTCCCGCGCTTCGGGGGTCCAGCGGGCTTCAAAGGTCTGGATCAGCTCGGCGGAGCTGACGACTTCGACGCCAAGGCTGCGGACAAGCTCGATGGTGCCGCCGTCGACCATCGACACGTAGGGGATGGCGCACATGGGGGAGTACTGCATGGCGATCTTCTCCAGGCCGGCGGTGACCTTTTTGAGGGCGTCCACCTGCTCGGTCCAACTGGAGTAGGCGATGCGGTCGCCGGGGAGATCGCCGAGGGAGTTGCGCTCGATGCGGTGCTCCATGCCGCGGGGCTCGCCGGTGGCGGGGATCAGGTAATACCAGCGGCGCGTGGGCGAAGCGGCGGGAAGGCCGAGGACGCGGTACGAGAGGGGGTCGCGGTAATGGTGATCGAAGAAGAGCCAGCCGTCGAGCGACTGGGCTTGGAGTTCGGATTGGATTCTTTGGAGGTCCATGGCGTGAATTTACAGTCTAATTCAGTTTGCGGGACGAGGCGCGATTCTGCTCAGTATACTGCGGGAATGGCTATCGAGAACCAGTGGCAGGAGATTTCGGAGACGCCGGTTTCGTCCGAGGAGGCATGGCGGGTACTGGATGACTGGAAGGCAAAACGGAAAGAAATCGGGATGCTGTATTGTCGGCGCTCGGGGACCGCGGTCATTTCGGCGATGTGCAGGGTACGTCGTCTGCGGAACGGGTTATTACAGATGAGGGGCGACGGGGCGGGGGCGTCGCTGAATCTGCGGATGGCGACATTCAGTTACGGGCCGATGAAGGTGTGGCCGAATTGGCCGTCGGGGCCGATAGCCGAGGTGCTCGCGCTACAGGCGTACTTGCCGGGCGGGGATTGGCTGGTGCTGGCGGAGGGGTACATGCCGAAAGAGCTGGCGCCGCTGGCGTTGCCCGCGTGAGGAGTGGCCTGTTAAGCGGCGCGGGAGAATCGCCGGCGGCTTACCGCTTCCAACAGGCCGGTATTGAACGAAAGCCACAGCGGTACTTCTCTTAAGTCGAGCCCACGCACGGTACCGGCCGGCCGGCGGTCAGCCCAACCATTCGTCTTCGCTGGGAAGCTGAGCCATCCCGCGGAATCCTCATACACATACCAGTGTTGAAGGTCCCTGGCACTGCGGTACAGGCGGGCCATTTTTCGTTATGCCGCCTTCGGCGGAGGCTGGACCGGCTTGGGGAACTGGTAGACCACGCCCGATTTCCTTTTGCTGACAATACAAACTATTTTCTTAAGCATCATGGAGAATTTATATTAATTCAAACTAAAATGCAATCCCAATTGTGTGGGGAATCGCACACTACCCTACTTTGAGGTTATTGCTGAAGTCCGAGCGGCTGGCATAATGGCCTTTTACTTTCAATCGGAAAGATGTACTGCTCGCCCGGAAGATGCGGCCGGCAGAGCCTTGGGCGCGCCTTTGTTCGATTGATTCGGTAATGTCGGGGATTATTCAAAAACTGTCTGACCAAACCGCGTCGGAAGCATGGCGCGGCTTTGAGAATATCTATGGGAATTTCGGGCCGCCGCTGACTCCTTCGGACGAGGATCGCCGATTTGTGGAGGCCGCGATCGCCGATTGGGTGGCTTGCCATCCAGGCGAACGGCTCCGGGCGGTGCTATTGGGAGTAACGCCGGGAATTGTGGCCGCCGGATGGCCGGGCGGGTCGTTTCTGATCGCGGTGGAGCGCTCAAAAGCGATCATCCGATCGGTCTGGCCGGGCAATATTCCGGCGGTGCGTTGGGCGGTGGAGGGAGATTGGTTGTCGCTACCCGTTCGCGCCGGCACGCTCGACATCGCGGTAGGGGACGGCTCGTTGAGCGCGCTGTCCTATCCCGGCGGGTACCGGCGGTTGGCGCGCGCGTTTCGCGAAAAACTGAGGCCCGGCGGCATTCTGGTGCTGCGTGCGTATGTGCCACCGGCGGCGCCTGAGGACCCTCGCCACGTGATGGCTGAACTGCCGCGCCACGCCACGTTCCACCAGTTCAAATTGCGCCTTCTGATGGCCCTGCAGGAGAGCCCCGAAGAGGGAACGCATCTCGCTGAGGTGTACCGCTATTGGTCGGCATACGGAATCGATCGCGCCGCCCTGGCGGCGGAGACGAGGTGGCGGCGGGAAGAGATCGACACCATCGACCGGTATCGCGATCTGGACGGGACTTACACGTTTCCTCCGCTCGACGAACTGCGGGCGCTTCTGGGAGAGTCCTTCTCCCAAATGCGCGTGTTGGTTCCTTCTTATCCTTTGGGTGAATGCTGCCCGACCCTGGTGATGCGGCCGTGACGGGCCCCGGCACTGTCATAGGGCGGAGCGAGTACCCGCTGACGGCGATGGGGCGCGCGATGGTGTTGGCGTCGCTTCGCGCTCCTCGCTCGGGAGTGTACGTGCTCCAGAGAATCTGCGAAAACGGTAAGCCATGGGAGTTGCCGCTTTTGCAGAAGGCTTGGCAACGGATCGCGGGCCGGCACGCGGCGCTGCGAACGCGCATCGTGCAGGGGGCGGACGGAGCGTGGGCGCTGCGAATCGAGGAGTCGCCGGAGTTTACGTGGGACGTGCGCGTGAACGTAGACTTGGCGGATTTCCTGCGCGCCGACCGCGAACGCGGCTTCGTATTCGAAGACGGCGTGCCGATGCGGTTCACGTTGGGGCGGACGGCGAATGGCTCGACGCTGGTTTGGACTGTTCACCACGCGCTCCTCGACGGTCGATCGGTGGTGCTGGTTTGGCGCGAGCTGATGGCGGTTTACGACGGCTTGGTGCACGGAGTAGAAGCGGCGCTGGCGGAAGCGCCGGACGTGCGGGGGTATTTCGATTGGTTGGCCGAGAACGATTTCCTACGGTCCGAAGGATATTGGCGGCGGGTTTGGGAAGGCGTGGCGGAGACCACCGGCTACGTTACCGACAGGCTGCATTCGGCGGCGCCGCCGGCGGACGATCGGGTGGCGAAGGAGATCCGCCAGTTGGATGGCGCTTTCACGCACGGCCTGGAGACGCTGGCGGCGCAAGTGGGCGCTACGGTGAACACGCTGGTGCTGGGGACGTGGGCGCTGCTTTTGAGCCGTTATAGCGGGCGGAACGACGTGGTGTTCGGAGTGGCGCGCTACTGCCGGAATAGCGCGGTGGCGGGAGCGCGGGACATGGTCGGGCCGCTGATGCATACCGTGCCGTTCCGGGTGACGGTGGATGCCGACGCGCCGGTGGCGGCGTGGCTGCGGCGGATTCGCTCGCAATGGGTAGAATTGCGGGAGCACGAGCAGACCCCGATGGAGCAGATCCGCGCGTGGAGCCGTCTTCCGCCGGGAATGCCGCCGTATGAGAGCGTGGTGGTCTACGACCATGAGCCCATCGGCGAGAGCCTGCGCGGATTGGGCCGCCGGTTCCGGAGTGAGGAGCGCACGGACTCGGCGATGACGCTGGCAGCGTGGGGGCGGCCGGCGCTGAAGTTGCAGATTGTGTACGACACCGGCTTGTTCTGCCGCGAAACGGTGGCCGGCATGCTGGCGCACATGGAGGAACTCCTGCGGAGTTTCGTGGAACAGCCGGACAGCCGGCTGAGCGCGGCGAACCTGCTTGGCGCGGCGGAGAAAGCCCGGCTCACGGTGGAATGGAATGCCACGGCGGCCGCGACACCGGATGTCTGCGCGCACCAGCTTTTCGAACGGCAGGCGCGCCGGACTCCGGAAAAGACGGCGCTCGAGAGCGAAAGCTGTTGGTCCTATCGCGAGGCGAACGAGCGGGCGAACCGGCTGGCGCGGGTGCTTCGCGGGCGCGGCATCGGACCGGGCGACCTGGTAGCAGTGCAACTGCGGTCTTCGCCTGAAGCGGTGTTGGCGATCCTGGCCGTGCTGAAGGCGGGCTCGGCGTTTCTGCCGCTCGATCCCTCGCAGCCGGCGGAGCGCCTCAGCGGGTTGATTCAACGCGCCGCCCCGAAGTTCCTCATCGACGATTGGGCGGCGCTCGAAGCGGAGATGGCGGCGCAGATAGCGGACGACCTTCCAGCGGCGGCATCGCCCGGCGACGCGGCGTACGCGATTTACACTTCGGGTTCGACGGGCATGCCGAAGGCGGTGGTGATGACGCACCGCGCTCTGGTGAATCATACGCTGGCGATGGCGCGCGCGCAGGCGATCGGCGAGGACGACCGGCGGCTGCAATTCGCCTCCATGGGCTCGGACGTTCTGGTGGCGGAGATTTTCAATTACCTGGCGTGCGGGGCGACGCTGGTATTCGGGCGGGAGCGGGCGGGCGGTTCGATGGGCGAATTCCTGCGCTTTCTGGACGAACGGCGGATCAGCGTTGCGGGAATCCCAAGCACGTGGTGGAAGGAATGGGTAGCGGCGATGAGCGCCGGGAGCGCGTCGTTACCGCAAAGCCTGCGGGTGGTGAACACCGGTATGGAGCGGGTGGACGCCAGTGCATTCCGTGAGTGGCGGCGCGTGGTGGGCAATCGCGTGCGCTGGTTCAACGTCTACGGTCCGACCGAGACGTTGACGGCGCTGCTCTACGAAGCGGGGTCCTCGCCGTGGGAAGGCGGAGAGTTCGTCCCGATCGGGCGGCCTATCGCCAATGTGCGTGTGTATGTATTCGACGAGCGAGGTAATCCGGCGCCGGCCGGAATACCGGGCGAATTGTACATCGGGGGCGCCGGCGTGGCGCGCGGCTATCTGGGCGACGACGAACTCACGCTTGGCAGGTTTGTGGCGGACCCGTTCAGCGACAACCGCCTCTATCGCACGGGCGATCTGGCATTCGCACTCCCGGACGGAAACCTGGTTTTCGTAGGCCGTGCGGACGGGCAATTGAAGATTCGCGGGTACCGCGTGGATCCGGAAGAGGTGGAAGCAGCGCTGGGGCAACATCCGGCGGTGCGCCATTGCGCCGTCGCGGCCGACGATGACGGAATAGTTGCCTACGTGGTGTTCAGCCCGGATGCGCCGGTCACGGGGCTGGCGGAACTTCGGGGGCATATGGCGCGGCGCGTGCCGTCTCCGATGGCGCCGCGGCAGTATCGCGTGCTGGGCGAGATGCCGTTCACGGCGAGCGGCAAGATCGACCGGCGGGCTCTCCCGCGCGATGCGGCGCCCTTGCGGCCGTCGGAAACGCGCCGCGCGCCCACGGGTGACACGGAGAGGCGGTTGGCGGCGCTCTGGCAGCGCGTGCTGGGAGTGGCGGAGGTCTCGGTAAACGATCATTTCTTCGAATCGGGAGGCAACAGTCTTCGCGCCACGGCGCTGATTTCCGCGGTCGCGCGGGAATTCGGCACAGAGTTGTCGTTGAGCGCGCTGCTGCGGGCGCCGACCATCGCGCAATTGGTGGACGAGTTGGATTCCGACGGCGCTTCGGTGGTGGCGTATCACACGGAGGGCAACCAGACGCCATTTTTCGCGGTCTCTTCGGCCCCCGACGATGCGCTCGCCTTCGCAGAACTGGCGCGCGCGCTGGGCGAGGACCGGCCTTTCATCGCTTTGCGAAGCCCGGTAGAGCGGCGGGTGCTGGCTATGCACGAACTCGCGGCCCATGTGTGCCGCACGATGCGGACCATGCGGCCGAAGGGTCCGTACGTGCTTGGAGGGTTTTGTTTCGGCGGGCTGGTAGCGTTCGAAGCGGCACGGCAACTGGTGAGCGCGGGCGCCGTGGTGGAAATGGTGGTGCTGTTCGATACCGCCCGGCCAGGGTATCCGCGAATTCTGGGGGCCAGTTCGAGCACGTGGCGGAAGAGGCTCGTGCGCGCGGGTCTGTTGGCGCCGCTGCGTCTTTCCGGCGTGTTCGCGGCGTCCGCGGTAGCGGCAGCGGGAACGTACGTTCCCGGAAAGATCGGCGTGCCGGTGGCGCAGTTCAAGATCCGCGCGATGCCGATGCATTGGCGCTTGCTGGGGGATCCGCGCCTCGCGTGGCGGGACCTTTGCCAGCGCGGTTTTCACGTGCATGAGTTGCAGGGACGGCACGGGCATCCGTATTTCGAGCGGCACGGAGCGGAAATCGCGGCGGTGTGGAAGGAGATGATGGAAAGCCCCGCCAGCCAGACCCCGCCAGCTACTGTGACTGCGCCTTCACGGCGTTTTCCAGATTGAATTTCGCGTTGGCGTGATTGGCGTCGATGCGGAGGGCGGCATTGCAATGAGGAATGGCCTCCTGGGGATGGCCAAGATGAGTGAGCGCGAAGCAGAGATTGCTTTCGTTGTCGGCGTCGTCGGGCCGGAGACTCAGAGCTCGGAGGAACTCCTGACGCGCTTCTTCGTATTGTCCGCGCGCGGCGAGCAGTACGCCGAAGTCTCCATGCGCGCTGGCGAGATTAGGCTTTTCGGCAAGCGCTTGGGTGAGATGCGGTTCGGCCGCGGCGAACTCGCCGGCCCTCAGAAGCTCGTGCGCCAGGTTGGCGTGGGCCTCGGCATAGTCGGAGACGGTGGACAGTGCCTCCTTGTATAACGCGATTGCGCCCTTGGAGTCGCCCTCGCGGCCCAGGATGACGCCGAGATTGTTCTCAATGATGTGATTGTGCCGGGTAACGGCGAGCGTGTGTTCGAACAGCGCGCGGCTCGACTTCCAGTATTGGGTTTGGCGGAACGATGCGGCAGTAAAGGCGACGAGGATGACCCCGGCGGCAACTGCAGCGGCGAGGCGCAAGGTGCCGCGGCCTTCGACAAGGTCGGCCAGCGTCCACACTATTGCGATCGAGAGACCGGCCATGGGCATGTATGTGTAGCGATCGGCCATGGACTGAACCCCCACTTGCACCAGGCCGATCACGGGCAGCAGCATACCCAAATACCAGAGCCAGCCGACGGCGAAATACGGCCGGACCCTGATCCAGTGCCATGCCAGAGCGCTAATGGCAAGGAGGAGGACGATCGCCAGGAACGCGGCGCCGGAGTCGGGCATCTGCCCCGGATAGAGGACGGCGAGACCGGACGGCCAGAGCGCTTTCGTCATGTACGCCACGTAGGCGACGGCGGCGTTGGCGGCGCGGGCGGTAATCGGTAGATGGGTGAGCGATACCACCGCGCCGAAATTGCGCTGCGCCAGGAACGTCAATATCGACGCGGCGGCGGATAGCGCCAGCAGCGGCGCCTTCTCCAGGACGGCGCGGCGCGCCGCTGCAGGCGCGGGAGGCCAGGCGAAACGCCGCAGCGGCCAGAAATCGACGAGCAGCAGCACCAGCGGAAATGTCACGGCCATGGGCTTGGCCAGCAGGCTGAGCGTGAACGCGAGGGCCATCGCGAGGTAGCGGCGAACGCCGGGCTTCGAGACATAGCGCACGTAGAGCAGAAGGGTGAGCATCTGGAAAAACGTGGAGAGCACGTCTTTGCGCTCCGAGATCCAGGCCACGGATTCCACGCGGAGAGGATGAACGGCGAAGATCGCGGCCACCAGCGCGGCGCGCCCTGGGCGTTGGGTGGTGCGCGTGAGAACCAGGAACAGAAGGAGCGTGGATGCCACGTGAAAGGCGGCATTCTCCAGGTGCTGCGCGCCGGGATTCTCGCCCCAGAGGCTGAAATCCAGCATGTAGGAGATCCAGGTGAGCGGGTGCCAGTTGGCGTAGAAGAACGTGGTGAAAGCCCAGCCGATGTTGGAAGGCGTGAGGCCGGCTTTCACCCAGTGGTTTTCGTAGACGTACTGATCGTCGTCGTAGGCGAGATAGCCGTGAGTGGCGGTTTGCGCGTAGATGGCGATGGTGGCCAGCGCCAGCAGCAGACAAATGACTATAGAGAGCTTTCGCGAGACGGCCGGTGCGGTTTTGGAGGTCGGTTGCGGCCGGCTGGAGGCAGCGGAAGCAGTGCGCTTTTCGCGGGCTCGGCCCATCGGTTATCGGGAGTATGGTAGCACGGCGCGGCTTCGACGCTGCTTTCAGCGCCGGGACCGCTTACTGAGCCGCGACCGCGAGGGAGCGGTGCTTTTCTGTGTCTGTACGATGAAAAAGGCACCGCTCCCTGGCGGTCGCGGCTCAGTAAATCTCAGTCGCCGACGGCGGTGCGGGCCTTCTCGCGTTCGTACGTCCGCAGCTTGTTATGCAGAGTGCGCAGGCACAAACCGAGCATTTCCGCGGCGCGCCTCTTGTTATTGTTGGCGTGCTTCAACGTGAGGCGCAGATAAGCCTCTTCCACTTCGTTCATCGATCGGCCGACGCGGATCTGCAATACATCGGAAGGCGCCGGTTGGGTTGCGGCCACAATGGGTTTCGGCGCGCCCATCCCCGGAAGGTGACTCAACTGGATTTCGCCTTCGCCCGCCACGATCACCGCGCGCTCGAGTGTGTTGCGCAGTTCGCGAACGTTGCCGGGCCAAGAGCCCCAGCAGCACCAGTCGAGCACTTCCTGGCTAAGACCGGAGACGCGGCAGCCATGCTTTTGGTTGAGCTGCACCAACAGCGCCGACGCGATGGCCGGAATGTCCTGCAATCGCTCCCGCAGGGGCGGCAAAGAGATGTGGAAAACGTTGAGGCGGTAAAAGAGATCCTCGCGAAGGTGCTTATCCTGCACGGCCTGGAGCGGCGGCCGATTGGTGGCGGCGAGCACGCGCACCGAAATGGCCATATCGTGCGTTCCGCCAAGGCGCCGGACCTTGCACTCCTCGATCACGCGCAGCAGCTTGGCTTGCGTGCCGATGGGCATTTCGCCGATCTCGTCGAGAAGCAGCGTGCCGTTGTTGGCTTGCTCGAAGCAGCCTTCATGCCGGCTCGCGGCGCCGGTGAACGACCCCTTCTCGTGGCCGAAAAGTTCGCTTTCCATCAGCGTCTCGGGGAGCGCGGCGCAGTTGACCGCGACAAAAGGTCCGTCGCTGCGCGGGCTCAGCATGTGGATGGCGCGCGCTACCAATTCCTTGCCGGTGCCGCTTTCTCCGCTGATCAGCACCGATGCCGACGTGGGAGCCACCTGGCGAATGAGCGAGAAAATCTCCATCATGGGCGGCGAACTCCCCACCAGTTCGCCCAGGACGCCCTGATAGCTCAATTGCTGCCGTAAACCTTCCGCTTCTTTGCGGAGGTGCGACTGCTGAATGGCCCGGTCGAGCAGGGTCCGCAAAACCCCCGGCTGAACCGGCTTCTCCAGGAACCAATAGGCTTTCAGGTCATGCACGATGGAGATCGCGTGGTCCACGCTTCCCATCGCCGTCAAAATGATAGTCGGGACCTGTTCGCCGCGTACGGCCAGCTCCTTCAACAGCGCGAAGCCGTCCATCCGGGGCATGACCAGGTCGGCAAGAATGGCGTTGGGGCTGCAGCCCTGCAGTTTTTCCAGGGCGTCCTGGCCATCCGTTGCAGTTGTAACGTTAAAGCCGAATGACGCAACCATGTGCGCCAAGTCGGATCGTTGGGTCTCGTCGTCATCAACCACGAGAATGTGCTCTGGCATCCACCACCCTCTGCTATTTGCCATTCTAACCCGTCGTTTGGAAAATTCTGCCACGTTGCAATTCAAGAAGTTCACCTCGCGATGGGGTTTGTGAGGAATCGCACCAATGCCTCGGCGGTTCCTGAATGGCTTACCGGGCTCTTCAGAGGGGGCCTCGCGACGAGCGGTTCGCGACGGACGTTCTTACCCGGTGGAGCAATTCCGCCACACCGAACGGCTTCCGCAAAAAGGGCAATTGTTCCCCCCATTCCGGGATGGCCGACATGAAAAGCACGTGCAATTCGGGTTCGGCTTCTTTCAATGCGGTCGCCAGTTCGCGCCCGCTCGGGCCGGGCAGGCCTATGTCGGTCAATAACAAATCGATTTTGCCGCGATGATGCCGGTGGATCCTGGCGGCGCTTTCGGAATCGGCGGCCTCGAGAACGGAGTAGCCTCCCTCACGCAGAATGAGGCTGATCAATCCACGAGTGCCATCCTCGTCATCCACCACCAGGATGGTTTTGGGCTGGTTGCGCAAACGGGCAGGGTCCATCATTTCGATGCATGCAGCTTATGCACCAAAGTTCGAAAATGGGCGGAAACGTGCAATAATCCCGTCGATCCAGTAATCCGGGATGAGTGTCGATTTGACTGCGCCGAAAGGGTCTTGTTTTTCGATGGCTGAGAGCTTATGGGGATGGGGCGCGATTCAATCGGCGAGGTCGGGGCGGAGTAAATTGTTGCACCCTGGCGAAAAAATTGCCTCTTGGTCCTCTTCGGTCCGGGAAGCGATTGTGTGAAAAATCACTTCAGATTTTTGGGGGGGCAATGACCAAAGTTCTGTTGGCCGAAGACAACGCGGCCGACGTTTATTTGATCCGCGAGGCCTTGCGCGAAAACGGCGTAGACTGCGATTTGCGCGTGGCTCCCGACGGCCAGGAAGTTTTGGAAGTTCTCACCAACGACGATTCCCAACTGGCCCAACTGAAACTCATCATTCTCGATCTCAATCTGCCCCGGCACGATGGAATCGAAATCCTGGAGCGTTTAAGAGACAGCGGACTCCAACACATCCCGGTAGTTGTTCTCACCTCCTCCGACTCGCAGCGGGACCGCGACCTGGCCATTCAACTTGGCGCAGTGCGATTCCTGCGAAAGCCGTCGGAGCTGGAACAGTTTCTCAGTTTAGGCGCCATTTTCAAAGAGCTGCTGGCAGGAGCCAGCGCGGCGTCGGAGAGTGCGTAGGATAGGAACGCTTAGGATAGGAACCAACGATGAGCTCGCAACCGATTACAGACACGCTCGATACCAGTACCCTGCTGAAGACTCTGATTGCGTTTCGGGACGGCGATTTTTCCGTCCGCCTGCCGGTGGATCAAGTCGGCATCAGCGGCAAAATTGCCGACACCCTCAACGAAATCTTTAAGCTCAACCAACGCATGGCGAGCGAATTCGGCCGCATCTCCACCGCGGTCGGCAAGGAGGGCAAGATCAACCAGCGTGCCAGCCTGGGATCGGTGTCGGGCGACTGGTCAGACTGCTTGGATTCCGTCAACGGATTAATCGGTGACCTGGTGCAGCCTTCCACCGAAGTGGCGCGCGTAATCGGCGCCGTGGCCAAGGGCGATCTTTCGCAGACCATGGCTCTCGAAGTGGATGGCCGGTCGCTCAAGGGCGAGTTCCTACATACCGCGCGCGTGGTGAACACCATGGTGGCGCAATTGAACTCGTTCGCCGGCGAGGTGACGCGCGTGGCGCGCGAGGTCGGCACCGAAGGGAAGCTCGGCGGCCAGGCGGCTGTGACGGGTGTGGCGGGCGTGTGGAAGGACCTCACCGATTCCGTGAACTCCATGGCCGGCAATCTCACGGCCCAGGTCCGCAACATCGCCGAAGTGACCACGGCCGTGGCCAATGGCGATCTCTCCCGCAAGATCACCGTCGATGTCCGCGGCGAAATCCTGGAACTCAAGAACACCATCAACACCATGGTGGACCAGCTCGGATCTTTCGCATCGGAAGTGACGCGCGTGGCGCGCGAGGTCGGGACGGAGGGCGAACTCGGCGGGCAGGCGGAAGTGAAGGGCGTGGCGGGCGTGTGGAAAGACCTCACCGATTCCGTAAACTCCATGGCCGGCAACCTCACCGCGCAGGTCCGAAACATCGCTGAAGTAACCACCGCCGTGGCCAACGGCGATTTGTCGCGTAAGATTACGGTTGATGTGCGCGGCGAGATTCTCGAACTCAAGAACACCATCAACACCATGGTGGACCAACTGAACGCATTCGCCAGCGAAGTGACGCGCGTGGCGCGCGAAGTCGGAACCGAAGGAATTCTCGGAGGACAGGCTGACGTCCGCGGCGTTGCCGGTACATGGAAAGACCTCACCGATTCGGTGAATTCCATGGCCGGCAACCTGACGGCGCAGGTCCGCAATATCGCCCAGGTGACCACGGCCGTGGCAAAAGGCGACTTGAGCCGCAAGATCACCGTCGATGTGCGCGGCGAAATTCTGGAGCTGAAAAACACCATCAACACCATGGTGGACCAGCTCAACTCGTTCGCCGGCGAGGTGACGCGCGTGGCCCGCGAGGTCGGCACGGAAGGCAAACTCGGCGGTCAGGCCGACGTGAAGGGCGTCGACGGAACGTGGAAGGATCTCACCGAATCGGTCAACTGGATGGCCGGCAACATCACCAACCAGGTCCGCAACATCGCCGGCGTCACCACCGCCGTGGCGCGCGGCGACCTTTCAACCAAGATTACGGTGGACGCGCGCGGCGAAATTCTGGAATTGAAGAACACCATCAACACCATGGTGGATCAGCTCAACTCGTTCGCCAGCGAAGTGACGCGCGTGGCGCGCGAAGTGGGCACGGAAGGCAAGCTCGGCGGGCAGGCGCAGGTAAAAGGCGTCGGCGGCGTATGGAAGGATTTGACCGACTCGGTGAACTCCATGGCCGGCAACCTCACGGCCCAGGTCCGCAACATCGCCGAAGTCACCACCGCGGTGGCGAACGGCGACCTTTCCCGCAAGATCACGGTGGATGTGCAGGGCGAAATTCTGGAGCTGAAGAACACCATCAATACTATGGTCGATCAGCTCAACGCGTTTGCCAGCGAAGTGACGCGCGTGGCGCGCGAAGTCGGCACCGAAGGCGAACTCGGCGGGCAGGCGCAGGTGAAGGGAGTCGCGGGCGTGTGGAAGGATTTGACCGACTCGGTGAACTCCATGGCCGGCAACCTCACGGCGCAGGTCCGCAACATCGCCGAAGTCACCACCGCCGTGGCGAACGGCGACCTCTCGCGCAAGATCACGGTGGACGTGCGCGGTGAAATTCTGGAATTGAAGAACACCATCAACACCATGGTGGATCAGCTCAACGCCTTCGCCGGCGAAGTGACGCGCGTGGCGCGCGAAGTCGGCACGGAGGGCAAGCTTGGCGGTCAGGCGGATGTCCGCGGCGTGGCCGGCACGTGGAAGGACTTGACCGATTCCGTCAATTCCATGGCCAGCAACCTGACCAACCAGGTCCGCAACATCGCCGAAGTGACCACCGCCGTGGCGAAGGGCGACCTCTCGCGCAAAATCACGGTGGACGTTCGCGGCGAGATTCTCGAGCTCAAGAACACGGTCAACACCATGGTGGACCAGCTCAGTTCGTTCGCCGCGGAAGTCACGCGTGTGGCGCGCGAAGTCGGCACGGAAGGCAAACTCGGCGGCCAGGCGGATGTCCGCGGTGTCGCCGGCACGTGGAAAGACTTGACCGACTCGGTGAACTCCATGGCTGGCAACCTCACGGGCCAGGTGCGCAACATCGCGGAAGTGACTACCGCCGTGGCGCGCGGCGACCTCTCGCGCAAAATCACGGTGGACGTGCGCGGCGAAATTCTCGAGCTCAAGAACACCATCAACACCATGGTCGACCAGCTCAACGCCTTCGCCGGCGAGGTGACGCGCGTGGCGCGCGAGGTCGGCACCGAAGGCAAGCTCGGCGGACAAGCGGATGTCAAGGGCGTCGGCGGCACCTGGAAGGACTTGACCGACTCGGTCAACTCCATGGCGCGCAACCTTACGGCGCAGGTGCGCAACATCGCCGAAGTGACTACCGCGGTGGCCAGGGGCGACTTGAGCCGCAAGATCACGGTGGACGTGCGCGGCGAAATCCTCGAGCTGAAGAACACCATCAACACCATGGTGGACCAGCTCAACGCCTTCGCCGGCGAAGTGACGCGCGTGGCGCGCGAGGTGGGCACCGAAGGCCGGCTCGGCGGACAAGCCGACGTGCGCGGCGTCGCCGGCACGTGGAAGGATCTCACCGACTCCGTCAATTACATGGCCAGTAACCTGACGAACCAGGTGCGCAATATCGCCGGTGTGACTACGGCCGTGGCGAAGGGGGATTTAACCACCAAGATCACGGTGGACGCGAGGGGCGAAATTCTGGCGCTGAAGAACACCATCAACACTATGGTGGATCAGCTCAGCTCGTTCGCCAGCGAAGTGACCCGCGTGGCGCGCGAAGTTGGCACCGAAGGCAAGCTCGGCGGACAGGCCGACGTGCGCGGCGTCGCCGGCACCTGGAAAGACCTCACCGATTCCGTGAACTCCATGGCGGCCAACCTGACGACGCAAGTTCGTAACATCGCCGAAGTGACCACGGCGGTGGCCAAGGGCGACCTGTCGCGCAAGATCACGGTGGACGTGCGCGGCGAAATTCTGGAAGTGAAAAACACCGTGAACACCATGGTGGACCAGCTCAGTTCGTTTGCCGCCGAAGTGACGCGCGTGGCGCGCGAGGTGGGCACCGAAGGCAAACTCGGAGGACAGGCCGAAGTCCGTGGCGTGGCCGGAACATGGAAGGACCTGACCGATTCGGTCAACTCCATGGCCGGCAACCTCACGGCGCAGGTCCGCAACATCGCGCAGGTGACCACGGCGGTGGCCAACGGCAATCTGAGCCGCAAGATCACAGTGGATGTGCAAGGCGAAATTCTGGAGCTGAAGGACACCATCAACACCATGGTGGACCAGCTCAACTCTTTCGCCAGCGAAGTAACCCGCGTGGCGCGCGAAGTGGGCACGGAAGGCAAGCTCGGCGGACAGGCGGAGGTCCGCGGCGTTGCCGGCACGTGGAAGGATCTTACCGACAACGTCAACTCCATGGCGGCCAACCTCACCACGCAGGTGCGCGGCATCGCCAAAGTGGTGACCGACGTGGCGAACGGAAATCTCAAGCGCAAGCTGGTGCTCGAGACGAAGGGCGAAATCGCCGAACTGGCCGACACCATCAACGGAATGATCGACACGCTGGCGGTTTTCGCCGACCAGGTGAGCAACGTGGCGCGCGAAGTCGGCATCGAAGGCAAGCTGGGCGGCCAGGCCCGCGTGCCCGGCGCGGCCGGAATCTGGCGCGACCTCACCGATAACGTCAATCAGCTTGCCGCCAATCTCACCACGCAGGTGCGCGCCATCGCCGACGTCGCCACCGCTGTGACCAAGGGCGACCTGACGCGATCCATCGCGGTGGAAGCCCAGGGCGAAGTGGCGGCGCTCAAGGACAACATCAACGAAATGATCGGCAACCTGGCGGAGACAACGCGCAAGAACACCGACCAGGACTGGCTGAAGACCAACATCGCCAAGTTCACCGGAATGATGCAGGGCCAGCGCGACCTGTTGACGGTGTCGAAGCTGCTGCTCTCGGAGCTGACTCCGCTGGTGGGCGCGCAATTCGGAACTTTCTATATTGCCGACGAAGGCCGCGAATCGCTCAAGCTGCTGGCCGGATACGGCGCCAGTGAAAGCAGCGGCGTGCCCAACGAATTTAAGATGGGCCAGGGGCTGGTGGGCCAGTGCGGCCTGGAAAAGCGCCGCATCCTGGTGACCGACGTTCCCCAGGACTACATCAAGATCAGCTCCAGCCTGGGCGAAGGGACGCCGCTCAGCATCGTGGTGCTGCCGGTGCTGTTCGAAGGCGAGCCGCGCGCCGTGCTGGAACTGGCCGCCTTCCGCCATTTCACCGACGTCAACCTGGCGTTCCTCGATCAGTTGACGCAGGGCATCGGAATCGTGCTCAACACCATTGCGGCTACCATGCGCACCGAGCAGCTTCTGAAGCAGAGCCAGGCGCTGGCCGAACAGCTTCAGAAAACCAACGCCGAGCTGGAGGAAAAAGCGCACCTGCTGGCCGAGCAGAAGAACGAAGTGGAAACCAAGAACCGCGAAGTGGAGCAGGCCAAGGCGGCGCTGGAAGAAAAGGCGGAGCAGCTCTCGCTCACCTCGAAGTACAAATCGGAATTCCTGGCGAACATGAGCCACGAACTGCGGACGCCGCTCAACAACCTGCTCATACTGGCGCAAATGCTGGCGGAAAACGCGGAGAGCACGCTGACGCCGAAGCAGGTGAAGTACGCCGAGACGATTCACTCCTCGGGCACCGACCTGCTCGCGCTCATCAACGACATTCTCGACCTCAGCAAGATCGAATCCGGAAAGATGGACGTGGAAATCGGCAGCATGCGATTCGTTGAGGTGCGCGACTTCTGCTCGCGAACCTTCCGCCACGTGGCCGACGGCAAGGGGCTGGAATTCTCGGTGGAGTTGGGTGAGAACCTGCTCAGCGACACCATCATCAGCGACGCCAAACGGCTCCAGCAGGTGCTCAAGAACCTGCTTTCTAACGCGCTTAAGTTTACCGAGCACGGCAGCGTCCGGCTGCGGGTGGACCGCGCGGCCTCGGGCTGGAGCCCAAGCCATCCGGTGCTCGGACGCGTAAAATCGGTAATTGCGTTTTCGGTGTCCGATACCGGAATCGGGATCCCGCAGGACAAGCAGAAGATTATTTTCGAGGCGTTTCAACAAGCGGATGGAACCACCAGCCGCAAATACGGCGGGACTGGATTGGGCCTCTCGATCAGCCGCGAATTGACGCGCCTGCTCGGCGGCGAAATCCGCCTGCAAAGCTCGCCCGGCACGGGAAGCACGTTCACGCTGTACCTGCCGCAGACATACGTCGCGCAGGCGGGTGCGAAGCCGGAAACTCGCACGCTGGCCGCCGAGGGATCGTGGACGGCCGTTATGCCCGCCGAGCCGCCGGTTCCCGTGGACGGGGCCGGCCTCGATATCATCCTGCCGCCGGTGCCGAATCCCGCCGCGGTGGTGCACGATATCGAGATCGACGACGACCGCAACCTGATCCAGCCCGGCGACCCCGTGCTGCTGATCGTGGAAGACGACCCGACGTTCGCCCGCATCCTCCTGGATTTGGCGCACGACCGTGGCATCCGCGCGCTGGTGGCGCTGCGGGGCGCCACGGCGCTGCCGCTGGCGCGCGAGTTTAACCCCGGCGCCATCACACTGGACATCACCCTGCCCGATATGGCCGGGTGGACCATACTCGACCGTTTGAAGCACGATCCGGCCACGCGCCATATCCCGGTACACGTGATTACCGGTGACGAAGACCGGCGCCGCGGACTCGCGCTGGGCGCTATGACGTTCCTGGAAAAGTCCATTACCAAGGACGCGCTGAACCTGGCCTTCGACACCATTCACCACTCGCTCGAGCGCCGCACCAGGAAACTTCTGCTGGTGACGGCGGAAAAGGATCGCAGAAGCGCGTGGATCGATTACCTGCGGGGCAGCGATCTGGAAATCCTGTCGGTGGCGTCCGGTGGGGAAGCGCTGGCGGTGGCCAGAGAGCGCTACCTCGACGGCATCGTCGTCGATTCGCAATTGCAGGATATCTCCGCGGTCCAATTGGTGGAGGAGATTCAATCGCAAATCAGTCCGCCAACGCCTCCCGTGGTGATTTGCGGGCCGGCCAACGGCGGAGGAGAAATGGAGACCGAAATCCGCCGCCTGGCGCGGCAGGGAGTTGTGCGCCACGCGGAGTCGCTCGATCGCCTGCTGGAGGAAACGACGCTCTTCCTCCATCGCGCGGAGAGCGATCTCTCGGAGCGCCAGCGGGAATCGCTCAGCATTCTGCGGCACACCGATCCCATGCTGCACGGAAAGAAAGTGCTGGTGGTGGATGACGACGTGCGCAACATCTTCGCGCTCACAACGGTTCTCGAGCAGCACAACCTGCAAGTGGTTCACGCCGAGAACGGACGTGCCGGCATCGACATGCTGCTCAATACGCGCGACGTGGACGGCGTGCTCATGGATATCATGATGCCGGAGATGGACGGCTATGAGACCATGAGGGCCATCCGGCAGATCGCGGAATTCAAAACCCTGCCCATTATCGCCGTGACGGCCAAGGCCATGAAGGGCGACCGCGCCAAGTGCATTGCGGCGGGCGCTTCCGACTACATTACCAAGCCGGTGGATCTGGACCAGCTTTTCTCGGTTCTGCGGGTGTGGCTGGCGCGCAGCCACGACTCATCCGGTTCGCTGACCGCCGCGGGTTAAAAAGCGGAGTAAAATATGTCCACCGCACCCGCGAGGCCGAATTCGCCGGCGCCAGCCATGTCCGTTAATGCGCAACACACCGGCGAACGCCGGATGAAGATTCTCCTGGTGGACGACACTCCGGAGAATCTCGTCTCATTGGAGGCGGCGTTGATAGGCTTGGACGAGGATCTGGTAATGGCGCAATCCGGGAAGGAAGCACTGCGCCATCTTTTGAACGACGACTTCGCGGCCATCCTCCTCGACGTGCGCATGCCGGAGATGGATGGCTTCGAAACGGCGGAGATGATTCGCAGCCGCCCGCGTTCGCGCCAGACTCCGATTTTATTCCTCACCGGTTATCGTAACGAAGAGCACTTATTTCGAGGGTATGACCTGGGCGCGGTGGATTTTCTCTTCAAGCCCATCGTGCCGGAAGTCCTGCGGTCGAAAGTCGCGGTGTTCGTGGAGTTGAGCCGGGCCAATGCCCGCCTCCGCCAGCAGACCGAGGCGCTGCGCAAACAGGCGGAGGAACTGCAACGGGCGGAGCAGGAAGTGCGGCGCCTGAACGCCGGCCTGGAGGTGCGCGTCCTCGAGCGCACCGAGGAATTGCTGCGCTCCAACGAGGAATTGCAGCAGTTCGCGTACATCGCGAGCCACGATCTGCGGGAACCGCTCCGCACGGTGTCCATTTATGCGCAGCTTCTGGCGAAGAGGTACGCGGGAAAACTGGACGGCGACGCCGATCAGTTCATCGAGTTCATAGTCGAGAATGCGGCGCGCATGGAGACCCTGGTGCACGATCTGCTGGACTTTTCGCGCATCGACGTGCGCGGTATGGATTTCTTCACGCGCACGAGCCTGGAAGCGGCCCTGGACGACGCCATCGGCAATATCCGCTCGCTGGTTGCCGAAAGCGGCGCGGTGATCACGCGCGATTCGCTGCCCACGGTGATGGGAGACGCCGTGCAATTGACGCGGCTATTTCAGAATCTACTGGTGAACTCCATCAAGTATCGCAATGAGGATGTCCCGCGTGTCCACATCACGGTCCGCGAAAGCGGCGACGATTACCTGGTTTCCGTGAAAGATAACGGGATCGGAATCGACCCGCAATACGCCGAAAAAATCTTCGGCATTTTCCGCGTGTTGCAGCCCAGGGATCGCAACTCGGGCAGCGGCATGGGCTTGGCCATCTGCCGCAAGATCGTGACGCGGCACTCGGGGCGGATCTGGGTGGACTCGGCGCTCGGCCACGGAGCGACGTTCTACTGGACGATTCCCAGGAAAGAGTAGTCGGGGTAGAAAGGCACCGCTCCCTCGCGGTCGCGGCTCAGTAAGCGCTCCGTTTCGACGCATAACTGATGAGCCGGTAGAGTAGGAGAGAGGGCGACGCGTACAGCGCGACCCACTCTCCCCTCGTCGAACCGGAGATGCAGATTTCCCGCGTCCGGCGCTCCTGAAAGCTCTCGCCTCAGGCATGCACAAGTTCCGATAGACGG
>Ga0181538_10001320_pt1 | contig 28004 bp, 25 predicted proteins | sample PEATcosm2014_Bin_40_FD_119773 | JGI IMG/M metagenome (GOLD analysis project Ga0181538, IMG submission 119773) | Peatland microbial communities from MTU Mesocosm Facility, Houghton, MI, USA - PEATcosm2014_Bin23_30_metaG | ecosystem: Environmental > Terrestrial > Soil > Wetlands > Peat | place... | reverse complement strand
TGATTTCCGGCCCGGCTCCGTCTTCGCGAACCGTGGTTTCCGGGAGTAGGAATTGTGGGGACATGTGCTCCTTCCCGGCCCGGCTTCGATCGCCCATCTTCATAAATAAAATGGTGCCGGGCTGATTCCAGAATCTCATATTTCTTGCAGAAACAGAAGCGCACCTGCCGGCTTTCGGGTGGGCCCGCCGGAAAATCGCCGCCGAACGGGCCCTAGGTCAGTAGAAAGGAACGTTAATTGGAACCTAGCGCCCGCTTCCGCAAGGGGACAAGTTGACTTTGGATAGCAGCCGTATGTTATCGTCCCGCGGCGCCATTCTGCATCTTGCGGGCGATCAGGAAGGCCAGCTCGAGCGATTGCTCGTAGTTGAGACGCGGGTCCACCTCGGAGTCGTAGGCCCGCGTCAGGTCCTCTTCGCTCAGGCCACGCGCACCGCCGATACATTCGGTCACGTTCTCGCCGGTCATTTCGAGGTGGACCCCGCCCAATGCCTGGCCCATCGCCCGGTGAATGTCGAAAGCCTGCTCGACTTCCGAGCGGATGTCCTCGAAACGGCGCGTCTTTATGCCGCCGGCCGTCAACTGCGTGTTGCCGTGCATGGCGTCGCAGATCCACACCACTTGGCCGGCTTCGGCACGCACGCTCTCGATCAGCCTGGGCAACTCGACGGCGATCCGGTGCGCGCCGAAGCGATGGATCAGCGACAACCGCCCCGGCGTCCGCCGCGGATCCAGAATATCGAGCCACCGCGCCACTTGATCTCTGGCCACCGGAGCGCCCACCTTCACGCCCACTGGGTTCTCGATGCCGCGCAGGTACTCGATGTGCGCGCCATCCGGATGGTTGGTGCGGAAGCCCGCCCACGGGAAGTGCGTCGAAAGATTGAACCAGCCGGGACGGCGCGGCACGCGGCGGGTCTGGGCCGACTCGTAGCCCAGGTGCAGCGCTTCGTGGGCGGTGAAGAAGTCGATGCGGTCCGACTCGCCCGCCCGTATTCCCAGCACGTTCTCCATGAAACGCAGCGCATCGCTAATAGTCGCCGCCATGCGGTGATATTCTTCGGCCAGCGGCGAGTGCCGCACCCAGTCCAGGTCGAAGTACTCGGGATGGTGCAAGTCGGCGAAACCGCCCTTGACCAGCGCGCGAATGAAATTCAGCGTCAGCGCCGCGCGCTCATAGCCGCGCAACAGGAGCTGCGGATCGGGCGTGCGCGCCTCGGACGTGAACTCGGCGCGGTTCACGATGTCGCCCCGGTAGGAAGGAAGCCGCACGCCGCAGCGCGTCTCGTAATCCTCGGAACGCGGTTTGGCATATTGGCCGGCGAACCGGCCGATGCGCGTCACCGGTCTCTTCGCGCCCACCACCAGCACCAGGCTCATCTGCAAGAGGACCTTCAGCGCGTTGGTGATGCGCCCGGAAGTGCAGCCGTCGAAACGCTCGGCGCAATCGCCGCCTTCCAAAACGAAGCGGCGCCCCACGGCGGCTTCCGCCAGTTGCTCCCGCAGGTCGAAGATTTCCCAGCTCGTCACCAGGGGCGGCAGCCGCCGCAACTCGTCCAGCGTCCGCTCGAGTGCCGCGGGATCGGGGTACTCCGGCTGTTGCAGGATGGGGCGCCGGCGCCAGGAATCCGGCGTCCATTCAGGACGCTCCGATGGGCCTGCGGTAGCCATGAATCCTCAAGTTAGCATGGCGCCCGGTTTGATATCATTTTCGAAAGGAGGGTTCGCCCATGACTATCGCCGACACGCTCATTATGGAACTCGAACGGGAAGCCGAGATCACCCGCAGGGTGCTGGCCCGCGTCCCCGACGACAAGCTCACCTGGAAGCCGCACACCAAATCCATGACCCTGGGCCGGCTCGCCCAGCACGTTGCCACCATACCCGGTTCCATCTCCGGCATGGCCAAGCTGGACGGCTATGACGTGGAAAAATTCTCCGAGCCGACCCAACTGGAAAGCACGGCCGCCATCCTCGCCGCCTTTGACGAAAGCGTAGCCCAGGCGAAGACCAACCTGGGCGCAACCGATGACGCCGCCATGATGAAGGACTGGTCGTTTAGCATGGGTGCCCGCCCCATCATGACCATCCCTCGCATCGGCGTGTACCGCACGATCCTGCTCAACCATCTTTATCACCACCGCGGCCAGCTCAGCGTCTACCTGCGCCTGCTGGATGTGCCCGTGCCATCCATCTACGGCCCCAGCGCCGACGAAAGCCCCTTCGCCTGAGCGCCGCGTTGCTTTGAAACGCGGTACTTTGGGAAGGATGCACTATCGAACGCTGGGCCGTACCGGCTGGGAGGTTTCCGAGGTCAGTTTTGGCGCTTGGGCCATTGGCAGCGCCTGGGGCAGCGTGGACGACGCCGAGTCTCTCGCCGCCCTCGAGAAGGCCATCGATTGCGGCGTGAACTTCATCGACACCGCCGACGTCTACGGCATGGGCCGCAGCGAGCGCCTCATCGCGCAGCTCAAGCGCGAGCGCAAGGAAGAGATCGTCGTCGCCACCAAGGCGGGCCGCCGCCTGGAGCCGCACACCGCCGGCGGTTACAACCGGAAGAACCTGGCGGCGTTCGTCGAAGACAGCCTCAAAAACCTGGCCACCGATTGCCTGGACCTGTTGCAGTTGCATTGTCCGCCCACCGACGTCTACTACATGCCCGAGGTGTTCGGCGCGCTCGACCGCCTGGTGGAGGCGGGCAAGATCCGTTACTACGGCGTGAGCGTGGAGCGCGTCGAGGAAGCTCTGAAAGCCATCGAGTTTCCCAATGTCCAGACGGTGCAGATCATCTTCAACTGTTTCCGCCACCGGCCCGCGGACCTGTTCTTCGAGCAAGCCAGGAAGAGACAGGTTGGGATTCTGGCGCGGGTTCCCCTGGCGAGCGGCATGCTCACCGGCAAGCTCACTTGCAACTCGCAGTTCCCCGCCGACGATCACCGCAACTTCAACCGCCATGGCGAGGCGTTCGACATGGGCGAAACCTTTTCCGGGGTGGATTACGAGACCGCGCTGGAAGCCGTCGAAGAGATCCGGCAATGGCTGCCGCCGGGCGTCAGCATGGTGCAGTTCGCCTTGCGCTGGATTCTGATGTTCGACGCAGTGACGTGCGCCATCCCGGGCGCCAAGCGCCCCGAGCAGGTGGCGGACAACTGCGCGGCATCGGACCTGCCGCCGCTATCGGAGCGAGCCATGGAAGCCATCCGCGGCATCTATGACGCGAAGATCCGCGCGGGCGTGCACCAGCGGTGGTGAGGTAGCGACCCCTGCCACACCCTCGAAAATCATCCTGCGTTACACCACCCGGGTGGCCTTTCATTGGTAGCGGTAGAGCGTCACCCGCTGAATGCGCTCCGCGCTCGGGCGTAATTGGGGTATGGGCACCACGCCCTTCGGTGGCCAAAGTAGCACCACGCAATCCCCCTGCGCCGCTTCGTCGCCGGCCAGCCAGCGCCCGGGAAGCCAGCGGCCGTTCACAAAGTTGCCTTCCTCCACGGTCGCCAGTCCGGCGAGCGGGGGCCCCGGTGTGTTGGGAGCAAAGGCGACGCTTACGCCGAAGCCAGCAACGATATACTCGTCAGGCCCCGTCGCAATGAATAGTGCCCCCCCTAGCGTCGGGGTTTCCGCTTCCCCCCAGCGCTTTCCAACTACGCTGCTCAAGAAGGCGGCCGTCAGCGTGTAATTCCCCAACTGGATCTGCTTGGGCGGATCCTTCGGTTCCAACAGGACGGCGGACATGGTGCCTTTGCCTTGGTGTTCCACAATCAGGGGCGTCAATTGCGCGAGTATGTCGTAGCCGATTTGAAAATCGCTATCGGGCACTCTGTTTGGCCAAAAAGACCCGTCGATACCGAATGGGGAAAAGCCGATAGCGTCATGGCGTCCGAAGGCGTAGAGCGCTCTGGCCGCGCCTTCCAGCCCGGAGGACGTCTCGGGTACGAAGAGCGGGTTCCCGGATTGGGTGTACCGTGCGGTCGACCTCAGGAAGTCGAAGCCGTAGGTGTCGGGCCCAAATAGATCGATTCGCGGCGCCCCGGCTCTCCAGACGTCCATCGCGTCGGGCATAGGGCCACCGCTCTGTCCGCCTCTGGCTCTCGTCCCAAATCCGGACTGCGGGCAGTTCGTGAACATCGGTATCGGGTATTCGGCCTTGCCCGCCTCCACCACCCGGCCGACGTAGCGCGAAAAGTACCAGGCCATGAAAATCTCATCCGTCGGCCTGCCCTTGCCAAACACCTCTTCCCAGGTTCCGGACGTCTTGAAACCGGCCGCCTCCCACACCTTGCGAAGCTCCGGAATGACGGTATCCTTGTGCTGCTGAAGGTAGTCCATGAGTTCCTTCGGCGCCGGTCCGTCGAAAGCCTTATTGGCCGCGGGCGACCGGTCCCGGGTGTCCCCCTGCATTCCGACCTCGTTCTCCACCTGGATCCCGATGACCGTGTGCTGCTGGCCATCCACTTCCTTGACGTGCCGCATGAGGGCCGCAAAGGCGCGAGCATCGGCGTCCCGCGTCGCATCGCCGAGGGGGCTGAGCAGTTCGATGCTCCTACTCCCTGTGCTCTGGACGCGCGGCTGCCCGTATCCGAACACGGGCCAGGACCCCCCTACTATCTGGGCGCGCGGGAAACGCTGGAAGTCCCTCTTCACCCAGTCGGGCGGGTAGCCGGACAGACCGTTCTTCCAACTGGCGAACCATAGAAGCACGAGGCGCAGGTTTTGGCTCCTGGCTTCCCGGATCAGGCCGTCCGGTATGCTGAAGTCGAACTTCCCTTCCTGTGGTTCGACCTGGGACCAATAAACGCCCGCAAGGACCGTGTTAAGTTTTGCCGCCGCGAGCATCGGCCAAATCGGCTTCGTATACTCGACGCTCGAGGGGCTGCTGTTGCTCAGTTCCCCCGCCAGCGCCAGGAAGGGCTGGCCGTCCACGATCAGTTGGGTGGCCGTGCCCTGCTTCCGCAAGTGGGGGATGTCCGAAGAAGCAGCGGTGAGGGAGAAAGAGAACACTAAAGTGAAGCAAAACAGAGTTCCTAGTTTCACGATTATCTCCTATAGCCTACAGATTTTGCAGATCTGCACAAAGTGTGCCTTCCGAAACCGATGCGCTCAACCTTTCGCAGTTCGAGTGCACCGAAGCCAATCATAACCCCCCGCGCGGAAGGTGGCGGTTGGAACTTGATCCCGCCGCTAACGCCCTGGCGTACGGGCTTGCCAGTGCGCCGCACGCCGTGTAATCGTGGAAGTCCAAGCGATGATTCCACTTCCTGAATCGCCGATGTCGTGGAATACGCAGGAGGTCAAACGCCATGAAAGCAGCCGTGTGGAAACAAAAAGGCCGGTTCGATATCGAGGAAGCCCCGGCTCCCGTGCCGGCTGCGGAGGAAGTGGTCGTAAGAATCGAGTACTGTGGCGTTTGCGGCACCGACCTCCACAGGGCCTACACGCAGGGTGAGATCGAACCGGGCGTTGTCATCGGCCATGAGTACTGCGGCAGGGTCGCCATGGTTGGCTCGGCAGTCTCAATGTGGAAAGAGGGCGACCGTGTGGTCTGCGCCAGCGGCGACCCGGAAGAGGAGACGGCGACACAATCCGCGGGGCCGAAGCCGCGGCCGCGTTTCACGCCTCGCATGGTTGCGCGCACCGGAGCGCCCGGAACTCTGCAGCAGGGAGGCTTCGCCGAATACAAGCGCATGCGGGCGGCAAACGCGTTGCGCATTCCCGACTCCATTGACGACCTCACCGCCTCGCTCATCGAACCCTGCGCGGTCGCGGTCCATGCCCTGGAGCGCGCGAGGATTGGTCTGGGCGAGCGTTTGGGCATTCTGGGCCTCGGCCCTATCGGTCTGCTCATTCTTCAGGTCGCGAAGGCCGCCGGAGCGCTCGAGGTGTACGGAGTCGATCCGTCTCCGGTGCGCCGGCGCGCGGCGCTCGACCTGGGCATCGATGCGGCGTTCGATCCGCGGCATACGGACGCGGTGGAAGCGCTGGTCTCGGTAACTGCCAGCGGTCCGGAAGTCGTCTTCGACTGCGCCGGTGCGCCCATGACCCTCGACCAAGCCCTTACAGCCGTTCGGGCGAATGGACGGGTGGTGCTAGTCGGCATCAGTTGGGACCAGGTGACAGTGACCCCGCTCGAATGGATTGGCCGGAACGTGCAACTGCTCTGCATGTACGCCTATTCGCGAAGGCATTGCGAGGTGTCGCTGAAGTTGATTGGCGGAGGGAAGATCCGCAACGCAGCAATGATCCGGCCGGAGTGGATCTTTCCGCTCGATTGTATTCATCAGGCCTTCGAACGGAGTCTTGAGGCCACACTCGTCAAAGCGGTCATCCGGCCCTAAGCCCGCCATCGGTAAGCAAACCGATTAGCGGTTGCTCTCCTCATCGGACTGGGCCGAACGGGTATGCAGGGCCATGAACTATAGATCGGCCAGCGCCCGGTGAACCATATGAACACTGATCGCGCCCTCGCCAACGGCCGACGCCACCCGCTTCACATTACCCGCGCGCGCATCCCCCACCGCAAACACGGCGGGCAGACTGGTTTCCAGCATTTGGGGGACGCGCGCGAGCGGCCACTTGGTGTTCTCATCCGGCCCGGCGCCATCCAGATCGCGGCCGGTCAGGATGAAACCTTTGTCGTCCAGCGCCACACATCCCCGCAGCCATTCGGTTCGCGGCAACGCGCCCGTCATCAGAAACACATGCTGGATGGGGTGGGTGGAAATTTCTCCCGTCTTCTTGTCCTGCCACACGACGCGCTCGAGAGAAGGTCCACCCTCGAGTGCGACGATCTCGGTGTTGAAATGTATTTCAATACAGGGATTCTCAGTCAGCCTCTGGATCAGATATCGCGACATGGTGCCCGACAATTCCTCCGCACGCACCAGCATGTGCACGTGGTGTGCGGTTTGCGACAGGAACACCGCGGCCTGCCCCGCCGAGTTGGCTCCTCCCACCACCGCAACTTGTTCGCCTTCGCACCACTGCGACTCGATGTACGTGGCACCATAATAGATCCCCGCACCTTCGAACTTGTCCAGATTCGCCAGCCGCGGCTTGTTGTATTGCGCCCCGGTTGCGATCACGACGGCCCTGGTTGACAGCAACTCTCCCGTGTCAAGCTCGACTTGGTACGGGCGGTTGTCGCAGTGCAGCCGCACCACGCTGCGGGCGATCATCATATTCGCGCCGAATTTCTGCGCCTGGGTTGTGGCCCTCGCAGCCAATTCCAGCCCGGAGACTCCCGTCGGAAAGCCCAGGTAGTTCTCGATCTTCGAGCTCGATCCCGCCTGGCCGCCGGGAGATTGGGCCTCGATCATCAGCACGTTCAGACCTTCCGAGGCCGCGTAAACCGCCGCGGCCAGGCCCGCCGGACCGGCGCCTACGATGATCAGATCGCGCAGGTGCGTGTTGTCGATGCCGACATTGAAACCCAAACAGTCGGCCACTTGTTGTATCGACGGGCTTCGCAGTATGGTGCGGCCCTGGCAGATGACCACCGGCACTTCGGCGAGCTTCACTTCGAAGCGGTCCAACAGTTCCTGCGAGGTTCGGTCGGTGTCCAGGTCGATATAAGTGTAAGGGTGTCCGTTCCGGCTGAAGAACTCGCGCAACTGCAGCGTCTGCGCGGAGTGCCGCGAGCCCATCAGGATGGCGTTGCCATAGCCCTGACGGACGAGTTCGAGGCGCCGCAAGATGAACGCGCGCATCAGGATCTCGCTGAGTTCCGCGTCCTTCGCCACCAGCGCCCGCAGCGCGTCTCCGCTCAACTCGAGAAACTCGCCCGGCTCGGTCACGCGTCCGCGCACCAGACATCGCTGCCCGGAAATCATGGTCATCTCACCCGTGAATCCGCCTGGGCCGTGCGTGGTCACCACGCGCTCGCCGTCCAGGGTTGGCTGCACGATTTCCATCTGTCCGGAGAGCAGCACAAAGAACGGGACAGCCGTATCGTCGGGTTGAAACAGGATTTCGCCGCTATGGACAGTCCGGGAGCGGCCCATCGGACGAATGCGCTCGATCTGCGCGGGCGTCAGGAGTGGAAACGCCTGAGTGCGGGCGTCCAGGGCGCTCGGTATAAGGGGGGAAGCCATGATCCATTTTCGCATCGCCCGTGTCCGGCTTCACCTCAATGTTGCGCCGGTGATGGGAATGTGATGCACTGGTCGAAAGGACGGGGCGGCAGCGCGGCTATTGCCCAAGGAGGGGATGTGAAGATTTGCGAACACGTAAAAGAGGCAAAGGACCTGGAGCCATCGGAGCGGGTTTGTGAAGAGTGCATCAAGATGGGCGACGGTTGGGTCCATCTGCGAATCTGCCTGACCTGCGGCCATGTGGGATGTTGCGATTCGTCGAAGAATAAGCACGCCACGAAACATTTCCACAAGGTGCAGCATCCCATGGTCAGGTCCATCGAGCCTGGCGAAAACTGGGGCTGGTGCTATGTCGACGAGATCACATATGACCTGTCGCGCGGCGCCAAACACGCTGTGGTCCTCTACTAAGGTCCCTGCCACACTGCGAGCAGGCCGCTATGAACGCATACACGATGTTGTCGGATGCGCGGAAAGAAACCGATAAGCTCTTCGCGCTGGTCCGTCCCGATTGGCTGTACGAGCGCCCGATTGCGGAGCGACACCGCCTGGTCTTTTATCTGGGACATTTGGAGGCATTCGACTGGAATCTGCTGCGGCCGCACATGCGAAACGGGGAAGCGTTTCGTGCGAGCTTCGACCGGCTGTTTGCCTTCGGCATCGATCCGGTGGACGGCGGCTTGCCGTCGGACTCTCCGTCGGACTGGCCTTCCGTAGCCGAAATTCGCGGTTACAACCAGCGGGTGAGGCAGAGGCTCGACGACGCTGAGCACGATACCTTGCTCCTCCACATGGCGGTGGAGCATCGCCTGATGCACGCCGAAACGCTTGCGTACATGCTCCATCAACTGCCGTTGGAAGGGAAGGACCCAGAGCCGCAGGCGCCTCTGCCGCTGAGTGAACCAATTCGCCGCGAAATGATCGGGATCCCCGCTGGCTGTGCCACCCTCGGGCTCCCGCGCAACGCCGCTTTCGGCTGGGACAACGAATTCGACGCGCATCCGGTAGAGGTTCCCGCTTTCGCCATCGACCGTTACAAAGTCACCAATCGCGATTACCTTGAATTCGTGGAAGACGGCGGCTATCGGGACCCGAGCTTGTGGACGGTGGAAGGCTGGCAATGGAAAGCCGAGCGGAACATCACACACCCGGCCTTCTGGCGACTGGCCAGCGGCAAGTGGCGCTGGCGTACCATGTTCGATGAAATCCCGCTGCCGCTCGATTGGCCGGTCTATGTCAGCCACGCCGAAGCCAGCGCGTATGCCAAGCGGGCCGGCTTCCGGCTGCCAACCGAATCCGAATGGCACCGGGCCGCCTACGGCACGCCCGAAGGCTCCGAGCGGCAATTCCCGTGGGGAGCGGAACCGCCCGCGGCGGAACATGGATATTACGGCTTTGCCCGCTGGGATCCCGCTCCCGTGAACGCCTTCCCCGCTGGCCGCAGTGCGTTTGCCGTCATCGGGCTGCTGGCCACCGGATGGGAGTGGACGGCTACTCCGTTCGCGCCGTTCCGAGGATTCAAAGCGCACCCCTCCTATGCCGGCTATTCGGCCGATTTCTTCGACGGAATGCATTACGTTCTCAAGGGTGGTTCCACGCGCACGGCCGCGAGCATGCTGCGCCGCTCTTTCCGCAATTGGTTCCAGCGCCACTATCAGTATGTTTACGCCGGATTCCGCTGCGCGAGGGGAGTTTAAGCCATGGCGACAAGAGCGCCGGCCCTGGATGAGCCGACTGCCTTCGCAGCCGACGTCCGCGACGGCCTGACCAGGCCCGGACAGAAGGAACTGCCGTCGAAATACCTGTATGACGAGTTGGGTTCTAAACTCTTCGAAGTCATCAGCCTCCTTCCCGAATATGGCCTCACACGAGCCGACGAACGCCTTCTCCGCCGTCACGCCAGCTACATTGTGGAGCGGTTGCCTGGCGAGACGGTGGTGGCGGAGTTGGGAAGCGGCAGCGGGACCAAGACGCGGTCGATTCTGGAGGCTTTTGGCCGCTTCCGCCAGACCTCGTATTTCCCCATCGAGATTTCTCCCACTGCGCTCGAAATGTGCCACCGTGAGCTAGCCGATCTCGACTCCATCAGCATTGTGGGTTTTGAGCGAGAGTACCTGGACGGACTGCTCGAAGTCGCCGGGCGCCGCCGCGCCGATCAGCGGATTCTGGTGCTGTTCCTCGGCAGCACCATCGGCAACTTCGATCATCCCGCCGACGCGACCTTCCTGAAAGAGATTTACTTCATCCTGAATCCGGGCGACGCGTTGCTGCTGGGCACCGATCTCGAAAAGCCCGTGGATCGACTGATCCGCGCTTACGACGATCCGCTCGGGATCACCGCCGCCTTCAATCGAAACCTGTTGGCGCGAGTGAACCGCGAACTCGATGCCGACTTCGTCCTTGACGCATTCCAGCACGAGGCGCGCTTCAATCCCCAGACCCGCAGCATCGAGATGCACTTGCGATCCACTCGTGACCAGCGGGTAACGGTCACGAAGGCGGGCTTCTCGGTTGTCATTTGCGAAGGGGAAAGCATCTGGACGGAGAGCAGCCACAAGTATTCGCTGGCCGAAGTCGACTCGCTGGCACAGAAAGCTGGCTTCCGGCAGGATGCGCAGTGGGTGGATGGGGTATGGCCGTTCGCCGAAACGCTGCTGGTTCGCCAGTAGGTTGGGAATAGAAACTCGGTCCAAGGCGATATCATTCACGCCGAAAGCGTGCGGGGGGATTTCTTATCATCCGCGCCGCAGGCGCACGGTGGCGAGCACGATGCCCTGGTGCCGGGGGAGAACGCTGCCTACCGCGTTTGGGCCAGGCGTTCGATCTTGCGACGAAGGTGCTGGAAGTAGCCGGGGCTGACGTTGAGACTGAGCACTTCCTCGGTGCTGATGGCAGGAGAGAAGCGGGAAGAGGCCAAGGGCATCGCGTTGAAACCGTACGTTTTTGGCTACTGCTAAATGCTTTAGAATGTGGTGGCCAGGGACGGAATCGAACCGCCGACGCCAGCCTTTTCAGGGCTGCTTACCGACAATGCTAAGCGGTTTGAAATCAATGCAAGTGCTTGCCAGGGATAGAGTTGCGGAAAACCGCATTAGGACAGATTGGGACGGTTTGGGCTGCCTTTTGCTCTTCGATGTTCCCGTATTGTTCCCATTATTCCTTCATCCAAAGGGCAGCGATCCCCGGAACCGATCATGAGGACGGCCGTGACTGTCAGGTTGTCCGCCGGTCACCGAACGCTGGGCTCGAACCCGCGACCTCCGACGTGACAGGCCGAAGGCTCCTCGACCGGTGAAGCGGATCTAGTTTCATTTTCAGTTTGTTGTGAGGATGGTGAGGCACCACTTTTTGGACTGCTACAGTACGTGCTACAGTTTTCGGCGACCACTTTATGCCAGATCTAGCATACAATGGAGGTTGTGCCCGTAGTGCCGGAACAACCGCGCAAGCTGATTTGGCTTGTCGACTCGCTCGTTCGGCTGACGGGCTTTCCGCCGATGGTTCGTAAGAAGCTCGGTTTCGCGTTGTACCAGTCGCAAATCGGCCAGAGACATGAGAGCGCGAAGATGTTGCACGGTTTTGCGGAAACCGTCTGGCAGGTGCGCGCAGACGATCCAGGCGGGACCTATCGCGCAGTGTATGTAGCACAACTTGGGGAAGCCGTCTACGTTCTTCACGTCTTTCAGAAGAAGGCAACGTCTGGAATCGCGACCCCACAACGGGAATTGGATCTGATCCGTCAACGGCTTCAACTTGCGCGCAAGCTGGCGGGGAAATGAGGAGAGGGAAGATGCATAATCGAGAGTTTACGCCGAGTTCCGGGAACGTGTTCGCCGACCTGAAGCTTCCACATGCCGATGATCTGCTGGTGAAAGCCGAGTTGGCCGCGAAGATCATCGCCGAAGTCCAGCGCCGTCGGCTTACGCAAAGTCAGGCAGCCGCGATTCTCGGGATCGATCAGCCCAAGGTCTCGGCGCTAAAGCAGGGCAAGTTGTCTGGCTTTTCGATTGAACGTCTGATGAGGATACTGCTGGCGCTCGGGCGCGATATCGAAATCACAGTAAAGGGCAGGCCCAGATCGAGATTATTAGCCAGACTACGGGTCGCGTGAAGGAACTGGTCGGCTTCCTGGACCGCGCTGCCGACTTGTGGATCTTCCCGGCCGCGCCGTGCGCGTCAACGGATCGTAGAGCCCACTCGTTTTGTGTTCGCCAGTGATTGAAAAGGAATGGCGGGGACGACGGGGCTCGAACCCGCGACCTCCGACGTGACAGGACGCAGGCCAGATGTGCGGCGAGCGCAAATCAGCTTCAATTTCAATTGGTTGCGTACATCGCGTGGCGGCAGTTTTCGGGCTGCTACAGTGGGTGCTACAGTTCGCGAAGAGCGATTTATGCTAGTTCTGGCATATAGTGGTGCGTGCCGGATGAACCAACCGAACCGCGCAAGCTGGCCGGAAAATGCGACCGAAGATGCCTAATCGAGAATTTACGCCGAGTTCCGGAAACGTGTTCGCCGAACTGAACCCGCCGCGCGCTGACGACTTGCTGGCGAAGGCTGAGTTGGCCGCGAAGATCATCGCGGAAATCCACCGCCGGCGGTTGACGCAGAGCCAAGCAGCCGCGATTCTCGGAATCGATCAGCCCAAGGTCTCGGCGCTCAAGCAGGGCAAGTTGGCGGGATTCTCGATCGAACGCCTCATGCGGCTTTTGCTGATGCTCGGGCGCGACATCGAGATCACGGTGAAGGGACGGGCCAAGCTGCGATCAGCGGCTAGACTCCGGGTCGCGTGACTGTCTGGCCGGGCGACCCGTTACTGCGAGAAACCGCACAGCGCCGATCCGACTGCGAATATCGGAAGACTGCGGCGGTACTTTACCGTCGGAAGCGGCCTCATCGTGCGGATTCGAAAGTAAGCTTCAGTCCCATTGCTCTGGCGACGGCGACAAGCGTGGAAAACCGGGGATTGCCGCGTGGCGAAAGCGCCCGATAAAGGCTCTCGCGCTCGATACCGGCCGTTTTGGCCACTTTAGCAAGGCCGCGGGCTTCCGCTACGCGCCGCAAGGCGACCAGCAGCACGCGGGGCTCGGCTTCGTCCTCCATCGCCGCTCTCAGGTATTCCGCGGCGAAATCCGGGTTCTCGCGCAGTTCCCGAGCCATGGATTCGTCATGCGAGACGCTGGCCTTGTCTTTCATTGGCTTCGTGTCCTTTCCTTGAAGTCCTCCAGATACTCGATCGCCCTTTTTATGTCGGATGACTGCCGCCGCTTGTCGCCTCCGCACAATAGAAGCACGCATGTTCTGCCCAACATCGCGAAGTACACCCGGTATCCTGGTCCCCAGTCGATCCGGAGTTCTGACACCCCTTCGCGGAGCGCTTTGCAGTCGCCGAGATTCCCAAGGGCCAACCGATCGAGACGCGCCGCAATCCTCGCCCGTGCTTTCAAGTCCTCCAGACCCGCCAACCAGTCGCCAATCACATCGCGTCCACTCCGGGCGACATATCTGCGGACCTCGATCACGATCATGATTGTAACTTATAAGTCACGTGGCGCACAAGCCGACCGCACCGAGCGGATCCTGCACGCCCAACTTGCGGTAGAAGATTCTGCCGGGGAGGCGATGGTGTCGCAGCCGGCATAGGCCGAAAGCGCACCGCTGAGTTCAGAGGCATCTGAGCCAACGCCGGGTGCCGCGGGAAACGACAGTGCGCTTGCGCGACTACTGCGCCGCTGCTTCGCAGCCTTCCGATAAACGCAACCGGATCAGAGCCTTACGCCGAAAACTGTAGCAACTACTGTAGCACCCGCGAAAATGAGGCGAAAATCGCTTCTGTCAGCGCCGGTGCAAAAATCCTCATAGTGCCGGTTGAAAATTCCCCACCCCCTGGCAAGGGCTGAAACCGGTGCCGACTCTGGAAGGAGGAGGTACCGAGACCTGTTAAGGGGAATGGAAGTGCACGACATTGAGGAGTTGAAACGGCAAGGACTGAGCGTCCAGGCCATCAGCAACATGACCGGGTTTGACCGCAAGACGGTTCGCAGGTATTTGATCCAGCCGGAGGGGGCCCCTGTCTACGGGCCTCGGGCGCCGCAGCCGAGCAAGCTGGATCCGTTCAAGCCGTACCTGGAAGAGCGGCTGAGCGCCGGAGTTTGGAATGGGCAGGTGCTGCTTCGCGAACTGCGCGGGCGCAGCTACGGCGGCGGTTACACGATTCTGAAGGACTGGCTGCAGCCGCAGCGCCGGGCGGCGGGTGTGGTGGCGGTACGGCGCTTTGAGACTGCGCCAGGCGAGCAGGCGCAGGTGGATTGGGAACACCTGGGCGACCTGGAGATGGATGGCCAGGTGCGGAAGTTGTGGGGCTTCGCTTTCACTCTGGGCTACAGCCGGATGATGATGGCCGAGGCGGCGCTGAATCAAAAGCTGGGCACGCTGTTGCGCATGCAGGAGGAGGCCTTCCGCCAGTTGGGAGGGGTGCCGCGGGAGCTGCTCTACGACCGGATGCGAACGGTGTGGCAGGGGACCGATGAGCGGGGCGAGGTCATCTGGAATCCCGTGCTGTTGGACTTTGCGCGCTACTGGGGGTTCCGGCCGCGGCTGTGCCGGCCCTACCGGGCGCAGACCAAGGGCAAGGTGGAGTCGGGCGTGAAGTACGTGCGGCGGAATTTCCTGTGCGGGCTGCAGGGGCGCGAGCCGAGCGGGTTGGTGGATCTGAACACGCAGATGCGGCAGTGGGTTTGGGAGGTGGCTAATCAACGGGTGCATGGTACGACCCACGAGGTGGTGATGGCGCGCTGGGATGCCGATCAGTTTGCCTTGCAGCCACTCGACGGCCGGCCGCCCTACCCCTATGTTGATGAGGAATTGCGCAAGGTGGCGCGGGATGCCTTCGTCCACTGGCAGGGAAGCCGCTACTCGGTGCCGTGGATCTACGCCGGCAAGGAGGTGTGGGTACGCCAACAGGAAGGCCGGGTGGAAGTGCACCACGGGGCGCAGCGCATCGCCGAGCATCATCCGGCGCCGCACCAGCACGTGGTGATGCTTCAGGAGGAGCATCACGCCGGCATTCCCTTGGGCGCACGGCAGGAGCGCAAGACGCTGGTGCACATCCGGTCGACAGCGCCGGTGGTGGAGATCCGGCCGCTGGCGGCCTATGAGAGCGTGGCGGCCGGAGGTGTGCGATGACCGTCATCGAACGCTTGCAGACAACCCTCGGGGGCCTGGGTCTGACGGCGGTGGAGGCCCGCCTGGAGAACCTGCTTGAGGGAGCTTCCAAGGCGGCCCCGAGCTACGCCGAGTTTTTGCTGGATGTGATCGGCGCGGAAGCCGATGCGCGCCGCGCGCGCTACCTGAAGACGCGGCTGCAACTGGCGCACCTGCCTTACGTGAAGACCTTTGCGCAGTTCGACCTGAGCTTCCAGCCCTCGATCGACGAGCGGCAGATTCGCGAGCTGCAGACCCTGCGGTTCGTCCATGAAGCCAGCAACGTGATCCTGCTTGGCCCGCCCGGCGTGGGCAAGACCCATCTGGCAGTGGCGCTGGCCGAGGCGGCGATCCAGGCCGGCCAGGCAGCCTACTTCATGACCGCCCATGATCTGGTTTCCGATCTTGGAAACGCCTACCGGGAAGGGCGGCTGGACCGGCGCATGCGCGTGTATCTGGCGCCCAAGGTCCTCGTCATCGACGAGATGGGCTACCTGCCCTTGGATGATCTGGGGGCGACCATCTTCTTCCAATTGGTCAGCGCGCGCTACGAGCGCGGCAGCATCATCCTGACCTCGAACAAAAGCTATGGCGACTGGGGCTCGATCTTCGGCGACCCGATCATCGCCACCGCGATCCTGGATCGCTTGCTGCACCACTCGACGACGATCAACATTCGCGGCGAAAGCTATCGACTGAAGGACCGGCGGCGCGCCGGTCTGCTGAACCGTCCCGAAGACCAGCAGCCCGCCGCGACGGCGCTGGCTGCCGCCTCGGCCGACCCGCGCCGGGGGAAGGAACGGAAATGAGTTTTCTGAGGCATGCGCAGATCTATCGATCCGATGCAGTCGCAAAACCGGGGCCGGCGGTCTCCCGCTGCCCCGGTCATCATCGTCTCGATGAGTCTGCAATCGGCTATTCCTTGGCGGGTTGCTCTCCAGCAGAGCCCGCCTCCGCTTCGCCGACTATTATCCATGCTCAGAAAAGTGGCGGTTGGCGTCAACCACCACTTGATGAGGGGTGGGGACTTTTCGACCGGCGATTTGGGGAATTTTCATCCGGCCTTGACACTTCAGGCCAACCCTGGCAAGTGGTTGAAAAGGAATGGCGGGGACGACGGGGCTCGAACCCGCGACCTCCGACGTGACAGGCCGAACGTCTCAGAGATCTCTGTTCTGCATACCTCTGATTGTAAAAGACTTGCTGAGAGCGCCAAAGAGCTGTTTTTCAGGTGCTACAGTACGTGCTACAGTTCGTTTTTCACTTCTTTTTCGTTGGGATTTTGACTTCTTTATCGATCAACTGCACCGTCTGCTGACGAAGCTCCGGGAAGAGATGCTTATACCGTTCCAGCTCCTTGCTCTTGTGGCCGGTATGCTTCGCAATCACGTTGTCCGGCACTCCTTGCCCCAATAGGACCGACGCCGAGAAGTGGCGCCAGTCGTGGATGCGGGGTCCCACCTCCCCTATCGTTCCACTCCGAATGCCGATGAGCCGGCAAACTCGGCGAAACCGTTTGCCGAGATCCCAGGCATACGGTCGTTTGAAGTCGCCCTTGAATCTGGGATTCGGCTTGGCGGGGAAGAGGTATTCCGACGTACCACGGCTCGGGAGCTTCTTCAGCGCCTCTACGGCTTCGTCGGAAAGCAAGGCGGCCTTGGGCTCACCGTTTTTCGTGATCGGCACCATGATGAACGGAAGATCACCGTCGAGATTGTGGACGTCGGCCCATTTTCGCGGTAAGAGGGATCCCTTTCTAAGGGCGGTCGTCGTGGCCAAGACAGAGAAGCAGTCCAGTTCGTAGTCACCGACCTCCTGGCACTTTGCACGGAACTGGCGGAACTCGTCTGGCATCATGAGCGAGTCGCGGCCGGCGGGCTCCTTCTCTTGCCGAACAGCTTTTACGGGGTTGACGTCGTATCGCCCTCGTTTGATGTTGAACGAGAAGATGCCCGATAGGATCGTGCGGTATTGATTCTTGCTGGACGCCGAGAGGGGGGCATCTGTCTCGATCTGCTTCTTTGCAATTCTGGTGCGCTTCGCCTTCGGGTCGTATTTGGCCGAGCCTTCGATGGGAACCCACTCAACTTGATGCAGGCTTTTCAGAAAGCTCTCGATGGCTTCTGGCGTGATATCACGGGCCGCGAACGCCTTGAAGTGTTCGAGGATCCTGGGATAACGATATTCGAACTTGCTGTTCGTTTGTTTGCCGCGATTCTCCCACCAGTACTCCGCCAGTTCAGGAAAGCTGGCTTTTTCGAAACGACGATTTGGAAAATACCGTCCTTCGGCAATCTCTGTTTTGCGTTGCCGCAGCCTCTCAGCAGCCAGTTGGGTGTTTCTTTGGCCGGTGCTCTCCCAAACGACGGAGCCTGTCTTCTTCCCCGGCACCGCATATCTGATGTAGGCGATCCCGTTACGCAGAAAGACGCCCCGGTACTTCGTCTTCACGTACCTCCCCGGCATGTGTGTTTCCTCTGAACCTCGATAGCGGCGATGGTTTGACGGTGTGCTGGTCGAGCCACTTCCTCAGGTGTGATCGGGAGAAACGAATCGGTGCCCTCTCCCCGCGCTGTGGGAGGCGGATGTATGGAATCTGTGCTTCTGCAACGTACCGCTCCAGTGTTCGCGGACTGATCCCGAGCAAAGCTGCCGCGTCTTTGCAGTTGATTAGTACGCCGTCCTCCATTCGTTCCATCCCATCCCCCCGGGCCAACGACACTGTCGGCCGCCACACCACGTTCTTAAGACAAGATTGAATTCTCGTCAAACAAAACGCGTGGATCTTATTGAAAGCCGCCCGCGTTGTTCGCGGGCCTCTAAAAACTCCCAGTTGATGCTGAATGTAGGGAGACCTTCCGTTCTGAGGCCGGCTCTTCGACGTCGCGCTTCGTATGAATGTTACCGCTGCTCATTGGCACGCCCCAATCCACGCCCGCACGCTCGTACACGCAATGCCACGGAGGCTAACGACTCTCCCAAGCGAACAGGTGCCGATATCTTGGTTCATCCCCTGCCCTCCGCCAGATTTCCGTTCTTGTGCGGCGCGGCGATTCGAGACCGAGCCTGAAACCGCCGATCAAGGGATTCAAGACGTTGGAGGGCGTCAAGCAATTGCATCCCCACCTCGCGCATCGCCTCGCAGGGTTTGGCAAACTGTTCGGCGTGTCTAATTGCGAATTTGATTCGATCAATCGCTACGCGAGCCTGGTATGCCATCTCAAATTCGATTGCTGAAGGCCGCGACGTTGCATCGGCTTCGATGGTCGCGATAATCTGACGCAAAATCTCCAAACTCATAGAACTCTTGCCTGCCGGTGAGACCGTTGCCCGCCGTAGAGCAATGATACGGCGAGTGGCGCAATTCGCCAAAAGGCATCACGGCCATTTGTCGCGCAACTAAACCTGGAGTAAACAGAACTCAGAGGCCAGTCGGCACCGGGCGGACTCGGGAATCATGAACGGTTCAGTCGGAGCAACGGAACGACAAAAACTGGCCCGATGCCGTCTTTTAGAAGAGCTCATTCGCCGGCAACTCCAGCGCACGGGCGGGTGGACCCATTGCGGTGTGCAGTTCGGGACCGAGCCGACTGCGTTGGCGCTACTGGCACTCTACTCGTCTCCGTCCGGCTCGACGGTGACGAGAGAGGAACTGGAGCCATTGCTCGCGTGCCGACGGCCCAATGGGCTTTGGCCGGCAGTCGGCGTTGGGGCGGCGGGCGTGAATTTTTGGGCGACCGCAATGGCGGTCAACACGCTCCTGACTCTGGGGGCCACTCCCGAGGCATTCGCTGCTTCGCTTGACGCTCTGGTTCATTGCCGGCCGTTGGAGGCTTCGTGGCTTGTTCGTCTGAGATTTCGGCTCTCAGACCGGCAAGTTCGGTTTGATCCCACGAAGTACGGCTGGCCGTGGATCCCAGACACGGTGAGTTGGGTGGTGCCGACGTCGATGGCGCTCATCACTCTAGGCCGCGCAAAGAGACAGGGACTGATCCGCGGCAGCGAATTCGAGAAAAGGCTGCGCCTCGGAGCGGAGATGCTCCTCGATCGGGCGTGCCCGGGAGGCGGCTGGAACGCAGGCAATGCTGTCGTCTACGGTGTTCCTTTGCGACCTCACATTGATGCTACAGCTCTCGCACTGGCTGCGCTCCGGTTTCACTATCACCTGCCGATCGTGCGCAACTCCCTGACCTGGATGTTGAATCGCATCGATTGCCCTTCGGCGTACAGTCTGGCATGGGTTATTCTTGCCGCTGCCGCCTACAAGGACGTGAGATCGGACGTCTCGCCGGCGCTCGATATGGCGCGCGACCGTCTCGCCGCACTGGTCGAAGATCCCACGGCCGTCGAGGATACATCCACAGTGGCGTTGGCCGCACTCGCCCTGGGACCGGAAAACACGAACAACCCATTCGAGGTAGAGGTGTGATCCCCCTGACGAGCCGACGGGTCTTCGGTGGCGCCCTCCTCGCCGGGACGGGCGCCTTGGCTGTCAGGCAACTGTGTTCCACTGGTTTCCTTCGGGACCGCCACAGACGTCGATCCCGCGTTGCGATTCTTCATGAAGATTCCTACGACGGCCCGCTAGACCGCACGCTGATCGAAGGCCTCCGTTTGTTCGATCTGAAGCTTCGCGCCAAGACCGTACTGCTGAAGCCGAACCTGGTGGAGTACATCCCAGGCGCTGAAGTGAACACGAACCCTCGGCTGGTGGGAGCCGCGGCGAGCGCTTTCCTGGCCCTCGGGGCGAAAACAGTCCTCGTTGGTGAAGGACCGGGCCACCAGCGGGATACGTTGCTCGTCCTCGCCGAGGGCGGATTGGAAGCGGAACTTCGCGAGAGGCGCATCCGGTTCGTGGATTTGAACCGCGACGAGATCCGGAAAGTGCCGCTGGAAACTCCCTTCACCGGCCTCGATTGCCTGTGGCTCCCACGTACGGTCTTGACGAGCGATTTTATCGTTTCCATGCCCAAGTTGAAGACGCATCACTGGGCGGGGGTCACGCTGAGCATGAAGAACCTGTTCGGCGTGATGCCGGGCGTTGCCTATGGCTGGCCGAAGAATCTGCTGCACTGGAAAGGCATCGATCGAAGCATCCTCGACATCAACGCCGCGGTTCCGGCACATTTCGTCATTGCCGACGGGATCATTGGCATGGAAGGCAACGGGCCGCTGCATGGCGCTCCGCGTAGTCTCGGGCGGATCGTGTTGGCCGATGATCCCGTCGCCGCCGATTTCGTATGCACCCGCCTGATGGGTCTCAACCCGCTGCGTGTCAACTACCTGGCTCAAGCGGCCGAGTTCCTCGGCAACGGAACGCCTGAGCGCATCGTGCACTTGGGAGAAATGCTGCCACCCGCCATGCAGCCGTTCGCGGTTCTGCCAGAGTTTGCTCACCTGCCCCTTTAGGTCCGCTGCTGGAAATTCCGAGAATCTCGGCCCTCTTCGTGGGTCCCTGCAGTGAGCCTGGACCCTACTGCGAATAATCCGGCGCAACTTCCCAGATCGGGGACTGGGTGGTGCTGCGTTGGCACATGTGCGGGTAGGCGTTTCCCATCCACCTGGCGCTGTCGATCCGAGTGCGACATCAGAGGGGTGTATCCCAGGACGCCGTTGTGGGAGGGCCCTCCCACGATGTCCTTTGGTACGACGTCGGCCGAATGCTTGAGGGTGTCGCGCTGGATGAACCGCGCTGGGCTCGACAACTTCTGCTTGCAGCCCGGAGCACCCCGAATCGGACAGCTCAGTATGATATACGTTGGGGAGTATGTCGACTCAAACGCAATTCGGTCACACACTCTTCCTAGATGGTTTTCAGCCCGGCTCCGCGGCTGAAAAGCTGAACCGTCTCCACTTTCTGAAAAATGCGTCATCGCCCGCACCCTATGATGAGGCTTGGCTCCAACGCCTCATCATGCGCCACCACAGCCTACTGCCGGTCGAACAAATTGAGCCGGCATTTAACACCCTGGTTCCCATTTGTATCGAACTGCCTGTGAAATCGGGGTTTCTCGATAACCTTCTCGTCACGCCGGCCGGTGACCTCGCCCTGGTCGAGTGCAAGCTCTGGCGCAACCCGGAGGCGCAGCGCGAGGTAGTTGCCCAGATCATCGACTACGCAAGAGAAATCTCTACCTGGACATACGAGACGCTACAGGAAGCGATCAGGCATACAAAACCCCTCGACGGCTCGGATGAGAACACAACGCGAAGCCTATATGAGCTGGTTTCGGCAAAGGGCGAGATTGATGAAGCGTCATTTCACGATGCCGTCTCACGGAATCTGAAGCGCGGACGATTTCTGCTGCTGATCGTTGGCGATGGTATCCGGGAGGGCGTGGAAGGCATGGCTGAGTTCCTCCAGCAACACGCAGGGTTCCATTTTACCCTCGCCTTCGTCGAAATCGCTCTCTTTGAGACGCGCGGAGGCTATATCGCCCAACCGCGCGTCCTGGCCAGGACGACGATGATCCCTCGCGGTATTGTAACGCTGGAAGAGGGCCGGGTCGTGATCGGACCACCCAGTACCGGGCCGAAACCCGATAGCAAGGGTGGAAGACCTACGACGCTCACGCAGGAACACTTCTTTGAGCGGCTAGAGAAGGAGTTTCCGGGCATCTCACAAAGGCTGAGTGCTTTTCTCGATGACCTCGCGATGTATAACGTGTCGGCGGAGTTTGGAACTGAATCCATGATCCTGAGGTGGCGTCCCGATAACGGGAGAGATTGGAATTTGGGTACGATTTCGAAGCACGGCGTGATGTGGCCGGACCTCATGGGCGCGCGGGCTAAGAGCGAGGGCTTACTCCCAGATCATAAACAGTTCCTCCAGAAACTCAAGGATCTCGTCCCCGACGCATATATCAGGGAGACACCATGCGAGACCGCTTGGTACGTTGCGCATGACGGCAAGCGCTACATTACCGCTGACGCTTTGCTGGCGAATGAAACGCGGAAAGATGGTTGGGTTCGTGCTATCGCCGACTTCCAGTCAGCGGTGATGAAAAAGTCACCCGACGAATGAGCGCGTGCCAAGGGGCAGGAGTACGAAATGGAGGAGCGACGCTGCGGCGCATGAGGAAAAGGCCGCGGGACACTAGCAAGAATAGAAGCGGTGACACATGCCTACAAAAGAGGGCGGATTACCTACCGAAGACACGGCTACTAGGCCAGACTCGATAGCGGAACTGGAGCGGCGGGCCGAGGCCGGAGATGGCGCCGCGGCAAACCTGTTGGGAGATCACTATAGGGAAGGAGGTGCCGTTTCGCAGGACTTGAATCTGGCATTCCGCTGGTACAGCCGTGGCGCGGAGCTTGGCGACAGGGAAGCGCAGAACAATCTCGGGACGCTCTTTCTGGATGGCACCGGCTGCGAGCCGGACAAGGCACAAGCCATTCATTGGTATCGCAAAAGTGCTGAGCAGGGCCAGCCCATCGCGCAGTACAACCTCGCCAAACGCTACTACGGCGGCGATGGTATCGACCAGGACTACGCCGAGGCTCGCAAGTGGTTCGAGAAGGCTGCTGCCCAGGGCGAAACCTGGGCCTCGTGCGAGCTAGGCACCATGCATCGGTTCGGCCAGGGTGTACCGCGCAACCTGTTAGCCGCGGCGGAATTCCATCTGATCGCCGCCGAAGCGGGGGACGATGTGGCGGTATTGGGCAATATCGCTGAATATCATGCGGAACTCGAGGAAATGGCGCTTTCCGGCAGCCAGTTGGCGAGTTTGTTTCTCAGCAGGATATACAACCGAGGTTTTGGCGTTGACAAGAGCCAACCGATGACCTGGGCTTGGATTTACTGCGCGAAGAAATACGGTTTGAGCGATGTGTATCCCGACACCGCGCGGGAGGTCGACGAGGCCTACCATTTCTACCATATGTGTATCACTTCGGAAAATCGCAAGGAGGGTCAGCGACTTCTTAAGAACCTGCGAGCAGCCCACGCCAGACGGACTGGCAAATCCGGGCGCGCCAAAGAGGGCGGCACGCACCGGCATCGTCCCAGGAAACAGCCATGACACACGGTTATAGAGGCGAACTCGACTGCGCGGTCCGCGCGGCCACCGCTGCCGGAACATTGCTTCGTGGAGTGTTTCACTCCGGCGAACAGGAGATTGATCATCGCGCGGAGGAGGAGATCCGGAAAGTCCTGATGGATGGCTTCCCGCGGTACGGCTATCACGGCGAGGAACTGGGGTTCGTTTCGCCTCCGCAGGATTCAGCGGGGCACCTCTGGCTGGTTGACCCCGATGACGGGACCGCCGCGTTTGAGAAGGGCTTTCGGGGAGCATCGGTTTCTATCGCTCTCCTCAGGGATGGACGGCCTGTTCTGGGCGTGGTCTATGCCTACTGCGCCCCTGACGATGCGGGCGATTGGTTCACGTGGGCCGAAGGCATGGGGCCTGTCAAGAGAAATGGAACCGAGATACCCGGACCAGGAACCGGCGTCCCTGAGACGGTTCTCGTCTCGCACCACGCCGACCGCAATCCGCGCGCCAACGCGATGCTGGTTGCGCCGATGCGCTTCCGAGCAGTTCCGAGTATCGCCTATCGACTGGCACTGGTAGCGGCGGGGGAGGCACGGGCCGCGGTTTCGCTGAACGGTCCGGTAGGGTGGGACTACGCTGGCGGCCACGCGCTCCTCCTGGGCGCAGACTTGGACCTGTACGACCAAATGGGCGAACCAGTTCGCTACGACCGGCACGGCAACAGTAGTTGCGGCGGGCGTTGCTTCGGCGGACCTCGGAGTCTGGTGCGGGAACTCGTCGTGCAGGAATGGAACTCCGCGTTGCGCCGGGATTCCAAGAACCCGGAACCGTACGCTCTCTGCTGGCCGAAACGGGGGTGCACGGTCAACGATGCCGGCCTGCTGTCACGTGCGCAGGGCTGCATGCTTGGCCAATTAGCCGGCGACGCATTGGGCGGACTTGTCGAGTTTGAGAGCACGGCTCTGATTCAGCGGAAGCACCCCTCCGGAGTGCGCCTGCTGGAGGACGGGGGCCATTGGAGCACGCTCGGGGGGCAGCCAACGGATGATTCGGAGATGGCATTGGCCCTGGCAAGGTCTATAGTGAATTGCGGGGCATATGATCCTGAAGCCGCCGCCCGTGCGTATGCGTGGTGGTATGAGTCGAATCCGTTCGACATCGGTGGCACGACCTGTGCCGCCGTATCCGCGGCCTCTACCAGAGTGCGCACCGGACAATCCACGGCGGAAGCGTCAAGGAATGCCGCCCGGCGCGACAGCCAAGCCAACGGTGCGCTGATGCGTGTCAGCCCGCTTGGGATTCTCGGCGGCGGGGCTGAAGACGGCAAGGCTGGAGAGTGGGCCGGACAGGATGCAATGCTGACGCACCCAAATCCAATATGCCAGCACTCCAACATGGTATATGCCGAGGCGCTCGCCTTCGCCATTCGGACCGTCAGCAATGCGGAACAGGTATACAGGTTCGCGGTGGAAATGGCTAATCGAGCCAAATCGCCCCAGAGCATCACGGAGGTTCTGATCAAAGCCGCTTCGAAGCCGCCAGACGACTACTCAAGGCAGATGGGGTGGGTGCTGATCGCGCTGCACAATGCGTTCTGGCAACTGCTGCATGCGGTGAACCTGGAAGATGGCATTGTCAATACCGTGATGTCCGGGGGCGACACAGATACAAATGCTGCCATAGCGGGAGCCCTTTTGGGCGCTGTCCACGGGCGTAGCGCGATCCCGATACAGTGGATGGATCGGGTTTTGAGTTGCAGGCCAATCTCGGGAGTTGGCGGAGCCAAGCGGCCCAGGCCCGAAGCGTTTTGGCCCGTTGATGCGCTCTTGCTTGCCGAACGGCTGCTCTGGCTTGGGCGAAAGCAGCAACCGGACTAATTCGCGGTGGAGCGGAGGTCAGTCGCTGCGATGACCTAAGCCACCCATACGAAGTGCTCGGGGGACAGATCCGACTCCCCATCAAAGCGGTAGGCCACCAGGGCGCCCCCATTTCCGGCGCTGTAGTCAACGCAGACGGCCCTGTTGGATTGTAGCGTAGGCGCGCCGGTGAGCCAGTAATGCCCAAAGAAGGTCGGCTTGACCGCCGCTTCAATGATCGCATGCTTTGGGATCGGTATGTCCGGCAATGCCGCCCGTTCCTCGGCGGACAACATGGCTGCCGAGCGGTAGGTAGTACCTCCCTCGTCCCACCAACGCAGCCGCACCCGCTTCCGCCGGATGCCATCCTTGTCGAGAAAGTCCTGACCGGCGGGCAGGGGAACCTCGATTCCTTTGGTCAGAGCCTCGATGGCCTTGAAGACGGTGGGCGTGGCGTTGTCTTTGTCAGCTTCGTTCGCCGGTTCGTCCGTCGCCGGCACCATCAAGTCCCGAGTCAGGCAACGGCCCTCATGCAGTTGGGGCGAGAGCCACGCCATGAATGGTCCGTGCCAACAAGCATGTACCACCTGCAGTTCCGGTAGGTCCAGCCAGAGGGGAAGACTCAGGAACCAGTCGATGATCTCGGCGTGCAGCGCTGGCTTGTCCTCCACTTCGGCCAGAAAGGCTGCGTGCTGTCTCCGATTCTTTTCGCCCCATTTTGCACTGTGATGCGGGCGCAGGAACTCGCCGGGGTGCCCGGGATTGGGGATGTGCCAAGCTATGGCATTCAGGTCGTGATTACCCATGACCGCAAGCGCAACCCCGGCCTCGACCATGCGGCGCACCGTATTGACGGTCTGCACCTGCGAGGGGCCGCGGTCGATGAAGTCTCCTACGAAGATGGCCTGCCGTTCGGGGTGGCGCCAAACGCCGGCCGTTTTGCGATAGCCGAGCTTGAATAGAAGGGCTTCCAATTTCTCGTGATGTCCGTGAGTGTCTCCAACGATGTCGTAGCCCACTTCTCAATCGTTTTTGCTTGAGGTTCGCGTCGCACCACGCACCGATCAACGTACGCACTGCGCATCCATAAACGTAGCAGAATGCGTTTGCCACACGAAAGGTGCAGGCAGTGGCTCGCGCCGCGATTTCGAGCAATGGTCCGGATCGCGCGGACAAATGCGCATCGACTTCCGACCAAGGACCCGCTGGACGTACCGCCGTTCCGGACTTATGGCTTGGGCTTGCCCCTTCCCCCCAAGCAGCGCCGTCGGGTTTTTCGGCGAAAACCGAATCTTCCCGTAGAATCCTGGCTGAGGGTACAAGCAAACGTGTTTCCGTCGATCGACGAGCTCCGCCAGAAATTCCAGGTAGCCAAGTACATCGTTGATGAGGCGACGCTCTCCCAGGTGTACATAACGGGAGAGCTAAGGAAGCCGGTTCTGATTGAAGGCCCGCCCGGCTGCGGCAAGACGGAGCTTGCGAAGGCCCTGGCATTTGCCCTTGACACGGTCCTGGAGCGACTTCAGTGCTACCCGGGAATCGACGAAGAGAAGGCCATTGGAAAGTTCGATACCGCCCTGCAGAGGCTCTTCCTCGAAACACAGGCGGACCAGCTCGGAACAGACTGGGAGTTCATTCGGGGCCGGCTTCACACTATGGACTTCTTCGTTCAAGGCCCCATCATGCGCGCGCTGCAGCACACGCCGAAACCGTGCGTCCTGCTGATCGATGAGGTGGACAAGGTGGACGAGGAGTTCGAATCGATGCTCCTCGAAGTCCTCTCGGATTGGCAACTCTCGATCCCGCGGCTTGGAACCGTGCCGCACAAGACAATCCCTTTTGTCATCCTCACCTCGAATGAAGTCCGGCGAATTGGCGATCCACTGCGGCGCCGGTGCGCCTACTTCAGAGCTGAATTCCCGACCGTCGGGCGAGAGGCAGAGATTCTAAAGACGCGGAGCAGAACGGGGAGCGCCACGCTGCAGCGACAAATCGCCGGCCTGTCGTATGCACTCCGGGCTTACCGGATGGAAAAGCCTCCGTCAATAGCGGAGATTCTGGAACTCGAGCAAGTGCTCCACATCATGGGCATCAACGAACTTGATGCGGGAATGCGGGATCTTCTGCTGCCCTTCCTGGCAAAGACCAAAGAAGACCGGAAGCGATTGACGCTTCAGGATGGGTTTGCCTCCCTTGTATTGAATGCGAAATCCCACGCCTCAAGAATCAACGCTGCCGAAGTGGTGGAGGCCGGAACATGAAGGCGGCGTTTCTATTCTCGTTGCTATGTTGTACCGCCCGGGGAGTTCAGCCATCCTGTGCGGCGATGGCAGCTGTTGCGCGACTCGATATCGAGATGTGTTGGGCCGATTACTACGCGCGGGCGTTCGGCGTTCCCCCAGAATTCGTGCAAGCCGTAATTGACGTCGAATCGGCTTGGCGTCCCGACGCGATTTCCACGAAGGGCGCGGCGGGACTCATGCAGCTCACGGTGCCAACCGCCTTCACCTTCGGCGTGACCAACCGTTTCATGGTGGCGGAAAACATTCGCGGAGGGGTTGCCTACCTTGCGTACTTGATTCGGCAGTTCGAAGGAGAGCTACGGCTCGTGGCAGCCGCCTACTATGCCGGCGAGAAGCGGATCAGGAAGCAAGGGCTCGGATGCGCCGATGCGGACATCTGGCGCTACGTATGCGAAGTCCAGCGGTTCTATCGGAAACGGCAGATGGGCGCGAGGACCATTGCCCGGAACTCAACCAAAGGAGCAGAACACCCATGAAGAGTCTGAAAATGGCGATCGGCGGCGTCTGTGCGTGTTTGATTGCCGGCGCCCAGGTTCCTGAAGTCCGCCCGCAAGTGGCGGGT
>Ga0181538_10001319_pt1 | contig 28026 bp, 20 predicted proteins | sample PEATcosm2014_Bin_40_FD_119773 | JGI IMG/M metagenome (GOLD analysis project Ga0181538, IMG submission 119773) | Peatland microbial communities from MTU Mesocosm Facility, Houghton, MI, USA - PEATcosm2014_Bin23_30_metaG | ecosystem: Environmental > Terrestrial > Soil > Wetlands > Peat | place... | reverse complement strand
GATCCTCTCCGATCAAATCGCCGTGATGGGGACTTCGCGAGGCGGGGAGCTCGCGTTGCAATTGGGCTCAATGTATCCGCAGATCAAGGCGGTGGTGGCGTACGTCCCTGCGAACGTGCGCTATCCGGCTTGCTGCGGGAGCACCGCGGTTCCCTACGCTTGGACGTGGAGGGGCCAGCCTCTCGCGTATCTCTCGCCGCGCATGGCAATTAACCCGTGGGGGGACCAGACAGCAGCGTTGACGGCCGCGATACCGGTTGAAGCGACACACGGCCCAATCTTGCTGATCTCAGGCGGAGAGGATGGCGTTTGGGATTCGACGCTGATGGCAGACGGGGTGGTGAATAGACTGAAACAGACCCATTTTGCGTATCACGTTGAAGTCTTGAAATACGCCCATGCCGGTCACCGTGCGGGACGCCCGGAGCTGGTTCCAGCTTGGCACAGCGGGACTGAGCGTTCCGCCTCAGGCGCTGAGTTGGAATTCGGTGGGAGCGTCAAGGGAGATGCGGAATCCTCGTTGGATGCGATTCCGAAGGTGCTCGAGTTCCTAGGCCAAAGCCTGCAAGCCCTTCCTCCGAAACAGTGAACCGCCCTGATAAACGGGGCTTTCGTACCCTGAAGGGATGCGAGCGATTTCTTTTTGGGGAAAGGATTGTGTATTCTGGCTGGCCATGGCAAAGAGACCGAAACCCATCGTATTGACCGTGCTGGACGGCTGGGGCTACTCACCGGAAATTAAGGGCAACGCAATCGCTCTCGCGCGAAAACCGAACTACGACAATCTGCTAAAGCAATTTCCGAACACGCTGATTCATACCTCGGGGCCGTACGTCGGTCTGCCGGAAGGGCAGATGGGGAATAGCGAAGTGGGCCACATGAACATGGGCGCGGGACGCATCGTGCACATGGACATCACCCGCATCGACTTACTAGTTTCTTCCGGCGCGATATTTGAGAATGAATTACTGCTCGGCGCGATGAAGCGCGGCGCGGCGAAGCAATTGCACTTGATGGGCCTCGTCTCCGACGGCGGCGTTCATTCCCACCTCAATCATCTTTACGTACTGCTGCGAATGGCCAAGCAGAACAAGGTCGAGCGCGTGTTCATTCACTGTTTCATGGACGGGCGCGACACTCCACCGGACAGCGGTGCGGACTACGTGCGGCAGTTGCAGCAGAAGATGCGCGAATACGGCGTGGGCAAAATCGCCAGCCTCTGCGGACGCTATTACGCGATGGACCGCGACAACCGCTGGGAGCGCGTCGAGAAGGCCTATCGCGCGATAACACACGGACAGGCGGAGACGAAATCTTCCGATCCGATTGCGGCGCTGCGGAAAAGCTACGAGCAGGGGACGACGGACGAATTCACCCTGCCGATCGTGATTACGACAGGACCGGAGCCCGCGGCGCCGCCGGTGGGGCTCGTTCGCGATGACGACGCCGTGATCTTTTTCAATTTCCGTGCCGACCGCGCGCGTCAGATGACCAAAGCTCTGATGGCCCCCGACTTCGATGGATTCATTGATCCAGCGCGGCCGAAGAATTTATTTTTTGTGGGCATGACGCAATACGAGAAATCCTGGCCGTGGCTGCAATACGTGATTAGCCCGGAAAAATTGGAGCAGATTCTGGCGAATGTGTTCGCCGGCCTGGGATTTAAGAATTTGCGCGTGGCGGAAACCGAGAAATACGCGCACGTCACTTATTTTTTCAACGGTGGCGTGGAAAAGCCGTTTCCCGGCGAAGAGCGCGTGCTCGTGCCGTCGCCCAAAGTGCCGACCTACGATTTGAAGCCGGAGATGAGCGCCGCGGGAATCACGGACGCGGTGGTGAAGGCCGTGGAAAAGGGCGATTTTGACGCGATCATTATGAATTACGCGAATGCCGACATGGTGGGCCACTCGGGCAAGCTCGAGCCGACGATCAAGGCCGTCGAGGCCGTGGACGGAGGGCTGGGCCGGATTTTTCAGGTGCTGCGTCCGCGCGGCGGCGCATGGATCATCACGGCGGATCACGGCAACGCGGAGACGATGATTGATCCGGTGACCGGCGGTCCCCACACGTATCACACGACGAATCCCGTGCCGTTCGTGCTGATCACCGAAGACGGGAATTTGCGGGTGCGCGCGGGCGGTTCGCTGCGCGACATCGCGCCCACGCTGCTGAGCGTCCTCGGGGTGCCTTTCCCGGGCGAGATGACCGGCGGCGACTTGCGCGTGGGAGTGCGGTAGGACAGGCATTCCTGCCTGTCCGGTTTTCGCCTTTGCGTTGGGGAACGGTGCGCCGGTTGGGGCGGCCTTGCTCAAGAGGAAAAGAGGACAGGCAAGAGTGCCTGTCCTACTCAAACCTGGATGACGCGAACGACTCCAGAACAAACAAAGCTGCTCATTTGCATTGCGCACCCCTATCGCCAATGGTGCGCGCCGCCGTCCTACTACGCGCGGGCGCAGAAACGCTGGCCGGAGATGCGCGTCGTGAACCTGGAAGAGTACGATCTAATCGAAAGCGAAATCGGCGACGCGGATATTTTTGCGGGATCGTCGCTGCGCCCTCAACAATTCGCTGCGGCGCGAAAATTGAAATGGATTCAGACACCTTCGGCCGGCGTGAACCAATTGATGTATCCGGAGCTGCGCAATTCGGGCGTGATCGTGACGAACGCGCGCGGCGTGCACGCGCAGGCGATGGCCGAGCACGTTTTGGGGACGATCATCGCGCTGGCGCGGAATTTTCCGGCCGCGGTGCGTTGTCAGGCAGAGCACAAGTGGGCGCAGAAAGAGTTGGGTGACGATCCACACATGCCGCGCGAACTGGGCGGGCAATTGGTGGTGCTGGTCGGATATGGCGGGATCGGGCGGGTGGTCGCGCGGCTTACGACGGCGGTGGGGATGCGTGTCTGGGCAGTGACGCGATTGGGCGCGGGTGACGCCGGGCTTGCGGAGCGAGTTTTTCCCAGGACGCATCTGGATGAGGCATTGGCAGCGGCGGATTTTGTGGTGCTGGCTGCACCCGACACGCCGGAGACGCGTCACATGATCGGCGCGCGCCAACTTGCGGCGATGAAACCGACGGCGTTTCTGATCAACGTGGCGCGCGGTTCGCTGATTGACGAAGCAGCGCTGCTCACCGCGTTGGGCCGCGGACAGATCGCCGGCGCGGCGCTCGATGTAACGGAGACGGAGCCGCTGCCGGAGGCGAGCCCGCTGTGGGATTGCGAAAACCTATTCATCACGCCGCATTTGAGCGCGAGTTCGGACCGCCTCTGGGAGCGCGAAGGGGACCTGCTGCTGGAGAATCTGGAGCGGTGGTTTTCGGGGCGAGAACTGCTGAATCCAGTGGACCTCGCCAGAGGGTATTAGACCGGCCCTGTCCGCAGAGCGTGGGCCGGGCGGAGGCAAGCTCCGCCCCTGCGTGCAGCGGGAACGAACGCCGTGCCCGGCGGAGCAGTCCCAGTGCGTAACGATCCAGCCCGCCGATCCGTTCATCCGCAAGTCCAGCAAAGGAATCAAACGTGCATGAGGTGTGAGCAGTGCGCAGAATTTGACTGCGCGCAGGGAGTGGACTGGCCTCATGGGACGCATGCGCAACCATCTAATGTGGCGATTCGTGAACCGGAATCCGCGGTTCCGGCGATTGCTGTTGAAGTTTCTAGTGCCGAATCGGGACGTAGACGTGGTCCTCTTTGGGTCACGGATTCGCGTGAACCAACGACAGGAAATCGGATACGTGAACGCGGCGAAGTTGGCGCAGCGGAGCATGGTCTGGCGGGACGAGAGCAGCGTCCTCGTCACGCTGGCATTGTTGCTCGAACCGCGAGACACCTTCATCGACGTAGGGGCAAACGTGGGGCTCTACTCCGCGGTGATTGCGCGGGCGGCGCGCGTCTACGGGCAGATGAAGATTTACGCGTTTGAGCCGAATCCGGACACGGTGCGGCGCCTGCGGGAGACGCTGCGGGGAGAGAACGTCGAAATTTTCGAATGCGCGCTCTCGAATCGCGATGGCGAATTGGAATTTTGCGAAGCCGCGGGATCCTGGGCATTCGGCGTGAAGAGCGACGCGAACGTTTTCCAGATTTCCGGACGGACGCAACGCATTGCGGCGCGGAGACTGGACGGGATGGGAATATCTGGCGATTCGATTGTGTTGAAAATCGACGCTGAGACCCACGAGCGGGAAGTGGTCGAAGGGGCCGAGGGGCTGATTCGCTCGGGGCGCGTGAAGGCCATTTACCTGGACGGATACGAGGACCGTTCGCTCCCGGCTTATTTCCGCAGCATGGGTTTCGGTCTGTTCGACGGGCGCGAATTGCGGCCCTGCGAGCCGCCGCACAGTTTGCTCGCTGTGCACCGGCAACACCTGGAACGTTGGAATCGAAAGCTGGTGTACAGCACCGCATCCGCGAGTTGAGCCTGTTTTCGCGTCCGGCGGAATTGCCGCGGGCGAAAGGTTGGCAATGCTGAATTTTTTGAGAAAGGTATTTTATGTAACTCAAACGGAAGAATACTGTCGTGAATGGCTACGAAATCAGGCAGCACTGATCCCGGCAGGCAGTATGGTTCTTGATGCCGGAGCGGGGCAATGTCAGTACAAAAGTTTCTTTAAGAATCATGAGTATGTTGCACTCGATCTTTGTGTTGGTGACGATCAATGGGATTTTTCCCACATAGATATAAAGGCACCTTTGCATGATATTCCGGTTGTGGACGCGACATTTGACCACATCGTCTGCACCCAAGTTTTGGAGCACGTCCCCAATCCAATTGAGGTGATGCGAGAATTGGGGCGTGTCTGCAAGCCGGGCGGAACGCTACTGCTGGCCGTTCCATTCTCAGCCCGCGAGCATCAGATTCCGCATGACTTTTATCGTTATACCCGATTTGGTCTCGAGTATCTGCTGGCCGAGGGTCAATGGAATGTTGAAAGGATTGATTCTGTTCGGGGCGACATGTACCGTCTTTATTGTGTTCTCTGCGAGACCGGTTACCATTTCAAGGGTAGTCATCGCCGCAAGCTAGCCCAGTTTCCACTTATGGTTTTCAAAGCTTTCTTGGCCGCGACCCTTTCTTACTATGAAAAATTTGAGGTTGACGATCATGGGACAGGCGCATGGCATGTGATCGGGCGGCGCCGAACATGACTCCAGCCTGCGTCCCATCGCCGACACACCACCCTGAAGCCGGCTGCCTCATTCAAGCTGTACCACTTCCGGCCCGTGGCAGAATGCGCCTTATGGGGAGATGGACCCATGTTTCCGTGGGCGCGAGGGGGGGAGTTATGGCGGGGGAAGGATTGAGATAGGGACCAAACACGTATCGCGGATCGCGCGACGCGCAATGGTGGACAGGCAGCCTCCTGAATTCGGCGCCCCGGGAGAATGCTTGCCGGACTCAACCCGGTCCAGTCAGTCGAAGAGTCAGTCGCCGACGTTTGATTTTGGCGCGGTGTAACCTGCGCGTGCGTAAATTACGTATTTGACTTTCTTGCCCTTCTGATCGAGCACCGTCAATGGGCCGCCGTCCGGCGCCACCAACTCCACTTTAATTTTGCGGTACTTGCCGTCGAGTGCGCGGTTGGTGGGCGTGTAGGCCATGCTGTACTGATCGCGCAGGCTGGCGGCGACCTGCTGGAGAATTTCCGGAATTTCACCGTCGAAATTGGGGAACCACGCGCGGCCACCGGTCAACTGGGCGAAAGTGCGAAGCTCATTCTGCGCCTGCAAGAAGGTCATGCTCTCGGGTTGCCCCATCATCCGATTCGCGCCCGCAGTGCTGATGGCGAAAAAAGTCACGTCGGTCTCTTTCATCTTCAGCATCATCTTGTCCAGGGTGAGCTTGCTGAAGGTGTCGAGGCCAGAGCCCATGAGGAGAACGGCCTTCTTGCCGTGGACGTCCTTAAGGCGATCGAGCGTATCGGATATCGCGTCGAACATGTTGGCTTCATGGAAGGGCGGAAAAATCATTGTCCGGAGGTCATCGAGGATCGCATTTGGATCGTGCGTGAAGTCCACCTCGACCTGGGTATTCATCGAGTAGGTCATCAGGGCGACCCAATCGGTCGGCTTAAGTTGGCCCAGGAACCCCGCTGCCCAATTGATGCCGTTGTAGGCGAAGAGGCCGCCGCCGAGCTGGCTGAATTCGAGCAGCATGACGATAGTGATCGGGGCGCTGGTCGAGCCGAAGTTGGTGATGGTCTGCGGCGCGCCGTCTTCTGTAACGCGAAAATTCTCTTGCTTGAACACGGTCAGCGGGTTGCCGTTGTCGTCGGTCACAACGACATCGAGGTTCACGACGGGAATCGTCACCGACATTGTGTAGCCGCCGCTGGGCGGTTGCTGCTGAGGCGCCGGCGCTGCCTGCGAAGGTTGCGAGGGCGTCTGCGGCGGAGGCGCGGATTGCGGGGGCTGGGTGGGGCCGTTCGTCTGCGCCAGCAAAGGCAGATCGCCTGCGGGCAGCATAATCGTGCAGATGAGGATTCCGACCCAAAGACTGCGGAAGATCATGTTGTTTCGCATCGGCCTGTCTCCCAGTGAGATGCTGCCACGAAACGCCGGGATGTTCAATTCCAGCGCACACGCCCGGCAGGTTCCCGGTGGGCGTCGAATAAGCGTGATACGATTATTTTAGAGTTATCGATACTGGAAAAGGTCACTTTCGGGAGGAAAGATTGAGGTTGCGTCATGTTAAGCGGCTCGGAGTGTGGGCCATGCTGCTCGCGGTGCCGCTCTGCCTGCGCGCCCAAGCGCCCCCCGCCACACCACCGGCGGGCAATGCGGAACTCGATTCCCTCGCGACCCAGGCGGCAGGCTGGCTCGCCGACCTAATCCGAATTAATACCACCAATCCACCTGGGAATGAACTGGCCGCGGCGAACTACATCGCGGTCGTTCTGCAAAAAGAGGGAATCACTCCAGAGGTCATTGAGGTCGCGCCGGGACGCGGGATCGTGATCGCGCGTTTGCAATCGGGCTCCATGCCGGATCCGTCGAAGGCGCTGATGCTGGTGGGTCATCTGGACGTTGTGGGAGTGGAGGCGAGCAAGTGGAGCGTAGATCCGTTCGGGGGGGTGACCAAGGACGGCTACATCTACGGTCGCGGCGCGATCGACGACAAAGGCATGCTGGCGGCGAATCTCGCGGCATTTATTGAGTTGAAGCGATCGGGCGCGCGATTGAACCGCGACGTCGTGTTTCTCGCCACCGCGGATGAAGAGGAAGGCGGCGACGCGAGCATCAAGCAAGTCATCTCCAAATACTGGAACAAGATCGCCTGCGCCTATGCAATCAACGAGGGCGGCATCATTTCCGTGGACGGAAACAAGGTGCAGTACGTCGGCGTGCAAGCCAGCGAAAAAGTCCCGTACAACGTGACGATGATCGCCGATGGCACCGCGGGTCACGCCTCGATTCCACTGTCGGACAACGCGATTATGCATCTTGCTGCCGCGCTCACGAAAATCGGCGCGTACGATCCTCCGGCCGCGCCGGACACGATCGTCCTGCGCTACTTTGACGCGCTCGCGCGGATGGAAGACGAGGACACGGCGAAGTGGATGCGCGCCATCGAGCAGCCCGAGCGGCTGCAACTGGCCGTGCGTCACTTGGGCGATACGAATCCGATGTGGAGCGCGATGCTGCAAGACACGGTTACGGCCACTATGGTGCAGGGTGGATTTCGCGGGAACGTGACGCCTTCGGAGGCCAGCGCAAATTTGAATGTCCGGCTGCTGCCCGGCGAAACGATTCAAGACACCCTCACGCAGCTCACGAAGCTGGTGGCCGATCCTCAAATACGTTTTGAACTCGCTCCGGACGGCGGCGAAAATGCGCCGCCCTCCTCGCTTGACACGCCCCTCTACCAACTGATCGAGCGCGACGGCCAGCAGGATTTCCCCGGCGCGGCGGTGCTGCCGTTTCTCTCCACGGGCGCGACGGATTCGGCCCAACTGCGTCTGCACAACGTCCAGGCCTACGGCCTGTTGCCCTTTCCGCTCTCGCAAGAGGATCAGCTCCGGATGCATGGCACCGACGAGCGCATGCCGATTGCGAGCTTCCATCAGGGCGTGGCCTTCCTTTATCATGTGGTGAGCGAGTTCGCTCGCGCCCAGTAGCGCGGCCGAGAAGAATTACGAGCGGCTTGGCCCGCAGCCTGAGTCGTCTGCAGACCGACCCTCCAACTTCCCGGCGCGACGCACGGTCTCTTTTTACTTTCGAGTTCAGCCCGGCTGCTGCCTTCCGCGTGGCTCGTGCAAGCGAGCAGGTGGAAGGCAGAAAGTCAGGCAGGAGCGACTGCGGAATGCGCCAAGAGCGGACGGAGATGAAATTTCGACACGCGAAGATTGTCTGCACACTGGGCCCCGCCTGCGGTACCAGCAAACAGATTGAAGCACTGATGCGCGCGGGGATGAACGTGGCGCGGCTGAATTTTTCTCACGGGACGCAACAAGCCCACGCCAATACGATTGGGGAATTGCGGCAGGCTTCCGGGCGGCTGCAAATGCCGATCTCGCTGGTGGCGGACTTGCAGGGGCCGAAGATTCGCACCGGCAAACTGGAGAACGGGATTCCGGTACTCCTCAAGACCGGACAGCGCTTCACAATCTCAATCGACGGAACACCCGGCACGTGCGACGGCGTCTCCACAAATTTCACCCGCCTGCCGCGCGAAGTGCGCAAAGGCGACCGAATCTTATTCGCGGATGGATTGATCGAACTGCGGGTGCAGTCCTCGGGGCGCACGCAAGTTGTGTGTGAAGTCTCGAACGGCGGCACGCTCGGAGAACACAAGGGGATCAACCTACCGGGCGTTCATCTGCGCGTTCCGTCGCTGACGCCGAAAGATCATGAAGACCTTTGCTTCGCGGTGAAGAACACGGCCAATTACATCGCGGTGAGCTTCATCCGCAGCGCCAAGGACGTCCGCTCTGTCAAGGATGCCGTCGCGCGCGCGGGATCGAATGTGCCGGTGATCGCGAAACTCGAAAAACCGGAGGCGATCGAGGAGCTCGACGCGATCCTCGAAATAGCGGATGGCGTGATGGTTGCCCGCGGCGACCTGGGCGTCGAGATGAGCCCGGAGCTTGTGCCCGTCGTGCAAAAGCAGATCATCGCGCACGCGCGCGACGCTCGCCGTCCGGTGATCACAGCGACGCAGATGCTCGAATCCATGACGGAAAATCCCCGGCCCACGCGCGCGGAAGCGTCCGACGTGGCGAACGCCGTCTTCGACGGTTCCGATGCGCTGATGCTTTCCGCCGAGACAGCTTCCGGACGTTACCCCCTCGAATCCGTGCAAATGATGGATCGCATCATTCGCGCGGCCGAATCCAGCATTGCCAAGTTTCCCCAGCCCACGCCGCACAAGTTGAATGTCGCCGAAACGACGGCCGAGCTGATCTGCCACGCCTCGGAAGAGTTGAACATGCGCGTGATCGCCGTATTCACGCAGACGGGCCCATCGGCCCGGCTGATCTCGAAGCATCGCCCGCGCGTGCCCATTATTGCGTTTTCTCCGGTGCAGGAGACGCGCCGCCGGATGGCGCTGTATTGGGGCGTGATGCCGCGCACCATCGGTGAAGTGAGCAACGTGGAAGATCTCGCGCAGGTGGCGGAGAAACGTTTGCTCGAGGAGAAACTCGTTCGCAAGGGCGACGTCATCGGCATCGTCGCCGGCACGCCCTTCGGCGTCGTGGGCACGACGAACCTTATGAAGTTCCATGTCGTCGGATCGAATGGCGGCTGATTCCTCAGAAGCCTGCTGTCCGCAATCCATATCTAAATCTAACAGCTCACTGCAAAGTCCACCGGGGTGTTATTCCGAGCATAGCGAGAAATCTCTCTGCCGCAGAATCCAAAGAGAAGAGAGATTCCTCGTCGCCCGCCGCGGCGGGCTCCTCGGAATGACAGGCTTGTGGAGTTTTCCAACCAGCTGCGAATGAAGTCAGTTGACCCAGCGGTCGGGCCGGGAGGGCGGTTCGTCGTTGTGGTCGCGCATGTAAACTTCAAACTTCTTGCGGGCGCGCTTCCGCTTCCAATCGAAGTAGCCGTTCCTCGCACGATAGAAGAAAGAGCCTCTGCGCAGATATAGGTAGCCGACCAGCATCCCGCCGAGGTGCGTCACGTGACTCACATTGTCGCCGCCGGCGCCCAGGGTGAAGAAGAACTCGATCGCGCCAGCCGCAATCACATAGATCTTCATCGGAATCTGGACGGGAAAGGGAATTAGCCACACCTGCCGCTCTGGAAACATCACCGCTGCGGCCAGAAGAATTCCATAGATCGCGCCGGAAGCGCCGATGGTCGGTACAGTCGAATCGCCAATTCCGTGCGGGTCTAAAATCGTCTTCACGATAATGTTGACGACCCCCGCGCCAATCCCGGTAACGAGAAAATAATTCCAGAAGCGCCGCGTGCCCCACGCTCGCTCCAGATCCACGCCGAACATCCAGAGAAACAGCATGTTCAGGAGCAGGTGCCAGATCCCGCCGTGCATGAAAATGTAGGTGAAGGGCTGCCAGATCCATCCACGATGGGTGACAAAATATGGCGCGAGTCCCAGGACGTGATTCAAGTAGCCCGTATCGGCGGGCGGGCGGAATAATTGCAGGAGCGTCTGGCCAACAAAGACGATGGTGCAAATTAGGACGATCGCTTTGATCGCTGGCGTGACCATGCCGCGCCAGTTCATGCGGAAGCCGGACGATCGCGCGTAGGAGCCCATTTATTAAGAGTCTAAGCCTGCGGGCCGTGCGAGTCAAAAAGGGCGCGAATCTTTGGTGCTACTCCAACTTTTTTCGCGCGAAGTAATACTGCGAACTCGCAAGGAGCGCGAACATCAGCACCGCGAAGAGATGGCTATTCGCCAATTTGGATATGAATTGAATCCGCTGCGCGAACTGAAACATCCCCGGCCGGAAAATGCGGTGTTTGGTATCAGCGTCTGCCAACAGTGTGATGACGATTCCGAGCAGCCCGAACATGGCCCCACCCGCGATCAATCCGCTCGCGTAAAGGGGGCCTGGCCCGATTTCGCTTTGGTCGCCCTTCCGTGTGCGCTCCACGAGCCAACGCACAACGCCTCCGGCGAAAATGGCCGCGGTTGTGGCGATGGAAAGATACGAGCCCACGGCAAAGGGCAGAGAACGCACGCCGAGAAGCTCAATCGCGATCACCAGCGAAACGCCCAGCAGCACCAGCCGCCACGGCAGCTTACGATTCAAAATTCCGTTGATGACGGTGGCCATAAGGCGGGCCTGGGGCGCTGCAGCTTTGTCGCTGCCGATGCCTTGAATCCACTGAATCTCAATCTGGTGGGTGCCCGCGTCGTAGAGATATTTCCCGTCGGGAATGACGCTCGAGCCGAGGGCGTTGATGAGCACGTAGGACTTGTTGTGATACTGATAGTCCTGCGTCTCGACCTGCGCTCCGCTGGGAAGATTGGCGATGTCCACCGCGATTTGCACCGGGTGATACTCGGCGAGACCGGCGTTCATCAATTTCAGAGTGAGGCCGACGGCGAAGACTGAAGCCATCGCGCCGATGATGAGCGCGATCTGCTGCTTCGAAGGCGTTGCGCCGACGAGGTAGCCGGTCTTGAGGTCTTGCGACGTCCCGCCCGCATTGGCCGCAGCGATACAGACCACGCCGCCGATGGTCAGCGCCAGCACCGCATAGTTTCCCCGCGTCCAGCCCGCGACCAGAAACATTGCGCACGTGGCCATGAGCGTCGCAATCGCCATTCCGCTGATGGGGTTCGAACTCGTGCCGATCAGACCGCAGATGCGCGCCGAGACTGTGACGAATAGGAAACCGAAGACGAGCACGAAAATCGCCGCAATGGCGTTCGCGCCCAGGGAGGTCTGCGCGCCGGGAACCGGCCGGAAAGTCAGCAGCGCCCACATCATTACCAGAATTACGATCGATCCCACGAGCACAATTTTTATGGATAGGTCGCGCTCGGTTCGGCTGGTCGCAACGGCCGCGCTTTCGCGGCCGGCGCGGAGATCTTTCAGCCCGGCTTGCAGGGCGTGCCAGATCGTCGGCAGGGTCTTCAGCAGCGTAATTACGCCGGCCGCAGCGACCGCGCCCGCGCCCATGGGACGGATATAGCTGCTCCAGAGTTGGTCCGAAGTCATAAGGGGGATCGGCACCGTGCTTGGGTACAGCGCTAGATTCGGAGCGAGCGAACCGAAGAACTGTATCGCCGGCATCATGAGGAGCCAGGAGAAGACACCCCCTGCGAACATCACGCCCGCTATGCGCGGGCCGATGATGTAACCGACGCCGAGATACTCCGGCGTGACGTTCGCGCGCAGCGACGCGCCCGGCAGCCATTTGGGGCTGTAGGTTGGCGTGTCGCGCCAGAGCGTGAGCGTGTTCATGCAGAACGCGTAGAGGCCGCCGAGGCCGAGTCCCCAGAACACGCGGCCGGCGAACGATCCGCCCTTATCGCCGGCGACGAGAACGTCTGCGCAGGCCGTGCCTTCGGGGAACAGCAGGTTGCCGTGCTCCTTGACAATGAGTTGCCTGCGCAACGGAATCATGAACAGAACGCCCAGCCAGCCGCCCATCAGCGCGAGAAAAAATACGCTCCAGTATTGCAGCGGGTAGCCGAGAAAAATCAGAGCGGGCAGCGTGAAGATGACTCCCCCGGCGATCGATTCGCCTGCGGAGCCGGCCGTCTGCACGATGTTATTTTCGAGGATGCTGACCTTGCCGAAGGGCCGCAGGATGCTGATCGAGAGCACAGCGATGGGAATCGAGGCGGAAACCGTCAACCCGGCGCGCAAGCCGACATAAACCGTGACCGCGCCGAAGAACAGCCCGGCGAGAATTCCCAGCAAGATCGCGCGCAGCGTGAATTCCGGCAGATTCGCTTCGGGCGGCACGTACGGCCGAAACTCGCCCGGGGGCGCGATCGAACTCCAGGGTTTTTCAGCCACTCGGCACCTCCGCCCTTTCCGCTGAGTATCAGGCTGCGCGTCCCGCACAGGTCGTGCGGAAGCGGGCATTATGGCGCAAAAGCTCGCCGCCGAATAGCGGCTTGGAATGCTCTCTGAGTAGTTTGGGATACCCCTGCCGCGCTTCAAGGACTCGAAATCCCAGCCCAAGTTAATACCAACTGCAGACTATTGACACGGACGCCAAGAGTAGGTATTTTCCATCCAGTTACTGGTCCCTGTTTTTTCTGCCGGAATCGGAAGCCGGCAATGTGTCTCGATCGTCCGGGGACACGCGCCCGGAAGGAAGCCCGAATGTGGAATGGTAAACGGATTTCCCTCGTTTGCTGGTGCGCCGCGCTGTGTCTCTCGCTGCTACGTCCGTCTCCCGCGCGGGCGCAGATTGAGTGGCAGCCCATCGACCCCGCTGATCTGGCCATGAAGGACTATCCGATGGCTCCGGGTGCGCCTGCCATCTATCTTTATCGCGAGAATTTGGAAGACGACACGCAAGCCGAATCACACGGGGACTACTATATTCGCATCAAGGTTTTGACCGAAGAGGGAAAGAACTACGGCAACGTAGAAGTGCCCTACGTCAAGGACCTTTACACAATTGAGAACTTTCGAGGCCGCACGATTCACCCGGATGGCAGCGTGATTCCGTGGAGCGGAAAGCCCATGGATGAGGTAGTAGTTAAGGAGCGAGGAGTCAAGGTCCAAGAGAAGACGTTTACGCTTCCCGATGTCGAGGTGGGCAGTATCATTGAGTATCGGTACCGGCGCCTGTGGGGGCCGAATATTCTCCCGGCGACAGAGTGGTACTTCAATGAAGACCTTTTCACTCGCCAGGCTCACTTCGTGCTCAAACCTGATACCAGTTACTACGATGTCCAGTATCAGTACCAGAATATGCCCCCCGGAAGCCTTCCAGTGAAGGATCCAGGCGGCTCGGTCCATCTGGATCTCCACAACATCCCCGGGATCGAAAAGGAACAGTTCGCGCCCCCGGACGACGTCCTGAAAGGCCACGTCGAGTTTTATTACGTGGAGGACGCCACGACGAATGCCGTCAAGTATTGGAAGCAGGTGGGCAAAGAGAATTATACGGCCATCGAGCAATTCGTCGGTAAGCACAAGGAGATAGAGGAGGAGGCGAACAAAGTCGTGCAGCCCGGGGATTCTCCTGAAACCAAGCTCCGCAAGCTATACGCCCGGGCTCAGCAACTCCGCTACCTCACGTACGAGCCGGACAAGACCCCTGAGGAAATCAAGCGGGATAAACTCAAGGATTACAACAATGTCGCCGACATGCTGAAGGTTGGCTACGGCTGGGGCAACAGCATCAACTGGTTCTTCTTGGCGCTGGCCCGAGCGGCGGGCTTTCAGGCGAACGTCGTGATGGTCTCTGAGCGCTCCACGTACTTCTTTCTCTACAATCTCCTCGACCGTCGCGAACTGAACGATGAAGTCGTGGTGGTCAACCTCAACGGCCTGGACATTTACCTCGATCCGGCGACGAAACATTGCCCCTTCGGATTGCTGCCAGGGGCGGAGACCGGCGTGCAAGGCCTCAAGCTCGACAAAGATGGCGGGGCGTTTGTGACGACGACCGCTCCGAAGAGCTCGGACGCGCTCATCGAGAGACTCGGCACTTTCCAGATGGGCCATGACGGCCGGCTGGAAGGCACGCTCGCCGTCGTGTATCACGGGCAAGAAGCGTTAGCCCGTCGCCTCGACGCCGAGAACCAGGATAATGAAACCAGAAATAAGAATCTCACCGACGCCGTCAAAGACTGGCTTCCCGCCGGCGCCACTCTCGAGTTGACGAACCAGCCCGACTGGGTGGCATCGGAAACGCCTTTGCGTGCGGAATTCAAAGTGCACACCAAATTTGTCGGAGCCTCAACGGGACGCCGGCTGCTGATGTCCGAGTCACTTTTGTCTAATCTGGTTGCCGTGAACTTCGAGCACCCTTTGCGTATTTATCCGATCTATTTCGCCTATCCATGGGAGTTCGCGGACGAGATCAACGTCACGGTGGCGCCCGAACTTCAGGTGGAATCCATTCCGCCTGCCGTGCACATGACAACCGCTTACGGCCAATACGATCTATCCTGTCAGCAGTCTTCGGGCGCATTGCATTTCCACCGGCACATGACTCTCGCGGGCTTCTACTACGGCGTCCCGTATTACACGGACTTGCGCGCATACTTTGACCAGGCGAGATCGACGGACGGCCAGCAGGTCATCCTCGATATCGGAGAAACTCATGCGAGCCAGTAGACTGCTTCTGGCAATTTTTCTTCTGCTTCCACTGACTTGTTTTTTGCCGGCGGCTCGCGCCGACGCGCCCGATTGGCTCCAGGCCGCCGCTGCGTCCGCGACGTCACTTCCGAAGTATCCTCCCGAGATCAAACAAGTCGAATTGCTCGACGATGAATCCATAACGATCCAGCAGGACGGTGAGATTGTTTGGCATCTCCGCGTGGCGTGCAAGGTTCTTCGCACGTCGGGCTGCGATAAGGGCGCGTTTGAAGTCCATTATGACAAGGATTCCAAGATCGCAAGTTTCAGGGGCTGGACGCTGCCCGTCGGCGGTAAAGAATTTGAAGTCAAGGATAAGGACGCCGTTGATTTCGCCGACGTGGATGCTGAAACCTTCAGCGATGATCGCTACAAGGTCCTGGTCGCGCCGGCCGCCCAGCCTGGCAACGTCGTGGGTTTTGAGGTCGAGGAAAGAAGGCGTCCGGAGCTGCCACAAGAGGAGTGGGACTTCCAATCCGACACTCCCGTGCTCGTCAGCCGGTTCACGCTGCAACTTCCCACCGGCTGGGAGTACAAGACCTATTGGCTTAATTTTGCGGAAGTTCAACCGCAACGCCAGGGTGACAACGGTTGGCAATGGGAGCTGCATACCATTCCCGGCATCCCAGTGGAAAAGGAGATGCCGCCCGCGGCGGCTCTTGTAGGCCGGATGGTCGTGGACTATTTTGCAGCCGACCCAGCGATTCGCCAGAAAACCTTCGACTCATGGAACGAATTCGGGCGCTGGTATCTTCAGCTCGCCGCCGATCGCCGGCTGGATTCCCCTGATATTGCGGCCAAAGTGAAGGAACTCACGGCGAACGCCTCTACTCCCCTCGAAAAAATGCAGGCGCTGGCCGCCTGGGTTCAGCAAGACATTCGGTACTACGCGATTGAGATTGGAATCGGCGGGCATCAGCCTCATCCAGCGGCTCAGATCTTCGCGAACCGCTACGGCGATTGCAAAGACAAAGCTACGTTGCTAAGCACCATGTTCAAGGACATCGGTGTGGATTCCTATTACGTCGTCATAAACGACGAGCGCGGCGTGATTCGGGGATCCGATCCCCCCTGGGATGGTTTTGATCACGTGATACTCGCGATTCGTCTCCCAGACAGTGTGCCGACCACTCAGCTTTATGCCATGTATAGTCACCCGCGGCTTGGAACTCTACTTTTCTTCGATCCGACCAACAGCCTGGTTCCGCTCGGCTACTTGGATGAGGATCTGCAGTTGAACTACGCTCTCCTGGTGACCGATCAGGGCGGGGAACTGGTGGAATTGCCGCTTCTCCCGAGTTCAACGAATCGCCTGGTTCGTTCGGCGAAGCTATCCTTGGCTCCCGACGGAACGCTTCGTGGAAATGTCCGTGAGGTTCGCTGGGGCCAACCTGCCGTTCTGACTCGCGCAATGCTGCTGGGAGATTCGAGCACGGGGCCGCCGAAAGCTCTCGAGACTTTTCTTTCCGATTTCCTTTCTGGGTTTGAGCTGGTGAATGACAGCGTGGAAAACTTGCACAACTACGATCAGACCCTGGTTGTAAATTACCAATTCACTGCTCCGAATTACGCGCAGAACTCCGGAAATCTTCTCCTCGTGCGTCCGAGAGTGCTGGGGGAGAGGGGAAGCACTCTCCTCGAGGAGAAGGAACGCAGGTATCCGGTCGAGTTGGGCGCTGCGTCGGTTATGACGGACCAATTTGATATTGCGCTTCCGCCGGGCTACGTCGTGGACGAACTGCCGCCCGCGGTCCACGTTGACTACCCCTTCGCGAGTTACAACAGCCAGGTCGAATGCGACGGTAAGGTGCTGCATTACATCCGCACGTTGGAGGTCAAGCACATGGATGTGCCGACGGATCAGCTTGCCGACCTCAAGAAATTCTACGAGCAGATCGGTGACGACGAAGATGCTAGCGCCGTGCTCAAGCTTGCCGCGAATTGAGCGGTGTTTAACACAAGTAGCAACGCGCTCTAACCACTCTTGCTACTTCTTTCAAGATTTTTTCGCGGGCAGATGAACAGCGCGCAGCGTGCGGCCGTCAATCCGCCCAACATTTTTCTTAGCGCGCGCGGCGCGAGCTTCGCCGCTTCCGCTTCGAGATCGTCCGCCTCTTCCTCGGTCAGATCGCGCTGGAAAACGTCCGCGCTCCATTCGTAGGAATAATCGCCATACCTCGGCGCGGTCGCAAAAGTCGGGGCCAGCACGGCGTCCCACAAGCTGCGCGGACGAAACCAGCGCGTCTGCGAAGCTGCGCCGCGCTCGATCCTTACGATCTCTCTCGCCCCGACCCCGCCGGACTCGAATACGACCGCCGAGCATTCTTCGGCGTGAAATTCTCGCGCAGGATCGGCGTCCGGAAAACGCGCGAGAGCTTCGCCTAGCTCAGTTTCTCCCGCCTCGAAGCCTGCCCACCAATAGCGATGATAGTGATAGGCGATCGTGCCGGAGCGCAGGATTTGCCGCACGCGCTCCGCGTCTTTGCCGGTGACGCGCAACACCATGTCCAGCAACTCGTGCGCGCTGAACGCTTGCCGCACAATCGGCCGCAGGCTGACGTAGCCCGCCTCTTCGTCGGAGTATCGAACGGGAATTGTCCCAGGGAGCGCCACGCCCAGAGCATACTGCCGCGCGCCGCCGGAGACATTGATACTTTTTTGGTTTTGGAAAGGAACTCGAGGCGGGACTTTTGCGATCGCCTTAGCCCAATTTCGCCAGGCGCTCGCGCACGCGATCGGAAAAAACTTTACCGTCCACGGTCTTGCCTTCGAGTTTGGCGCGCGCGGCCTTGATCACCGCGCCCATTTGCTTCGGCGAATTGGCGCCCGTCTCCGCGATAGCCGCCTCGATCGCCGCGTTCATCTCGGCGTCGCTCGCCCCGGCGGGGAGATATTTTTCGATGATCGCGATTTCCTTCGTTTCTTTGGCCGCCAGGTCCTGACGCCCGCCGCGCGTGAACTGCTCCACCGATTCGCGCCGCTGTTTCACCAGAGTTTGCAGCACTTGCAGCGATTCCGCGTCGTCGAGCGGACGAATTTTCTCGATCTCTTTGTTCTTGAGCGCAGATTTCACCATCCGCAGGACGCTCAGACGCAGTTCGTCCTTCGTCTTCATCGCGTCGGTCAGGTCTTTCGAGATGAGCTCGATCAGTGCCATGTTCGCGTCCGAGAACTATAGCACACGCCACGCGACCGACAGTGTGGCCCCTGCGCAACTTATCGGCGATGAGAATTGACACGCAGCGCGCGCCCGTCTACGCTTTTATTCCCTATGAAAATCATCGTCGCAGATCCAATCAGTGAACGCGGTGTCGAGCTGCTGCGCCAGCCCGGCTGGGAAGTCATCCGCACCACGAAAGACACGCTGGCCGGCGAAATCGTCACTGCCGAGGCTCTCGTAGTTCGCAGCGCAACGCGCGTCACGGCGGATTTACTCGAGACCGCGCCGAAGCTTGTCGTCGTCGGCCGCGCGGGAGTCGGTGTGGACAACGTCGATCTCGAAGCCGCGACGCGCCGCGGCGTGCTGGTGATGAATACGCCCGGTGGCAACGCGCCGAGCGTCGCCGAGCACACCGTGGCGCTGCTGCTCGCGCTGGCCCGCCGCATTCCGATGCTGGACGCCGCCATGCACGCCGGCCGTTGGGAAAAATCCAAAGGCATCGGTACCGAGCTGCGCGGCAAGACGCTGGGCCTTATCGGCATGGGCCGCGTCGGCAGTGAAGTGGCTAAGCGAACGCGAGCGCTCGAGATGAAAGTTCTCGCCTACGATCCCTATCTCACGGAATCCGCCGCGCGCGAAGCTGGAGTCTCGCTGGTGCCGCTCGACGAGCTCTTCGCGCAATCGGATTATATTTCGCTGCACACTGCGTTCGTGCCTGAGACCGAACGCATCATCAACGCGCAATCCCTCTCGAAAATGAAAAAGGGCGCGCAGCTCGTCAACACCGCGCGCGGCGAGTTGGTGGACGAAGCCGCTCTCGCCGAGGCGCTGAGCTCCGGACATCTCGGCGGCGCCGCGCTCGACGTTTTCAAAGTTGAGCCGCCCAAGGATTCTCCGCTGCTCGCGATGACGAACGTCGTGGCCACCCCGCACGTCGGCGGCTCTACCGTGGAAGCGCAGGAAGAGGTCGGCACGCTCATCGCCCAGCAGGTGCGCGATTATCTGTCCGGCGGTATCGTTCGGAACGCCGTCAATTTGCCGTCGCTTTCCGCCGAACAGTATCGCCGCGTGCAGCCCTATCTCGCGCTCGCCGAGCGGCTCGGTTCGATGATCGCGCAAGTGATCGCGGCCCGCGGCACGCGCCTTGAGCGCATTCGCGTCGCGTTCGCCGGCGAACCTGCCGAATTGGGCACGCGCGTTTTGCGCAGCGCCGTGCTCGCGGGCGTGCTGAACGCCGCGCTCGCGGAAAAAGTGAATCTCGTCAACGCGGAATCCATCGCCTCCGCGCGCGGCCTGGTCGTCGAAGAGCGAGCCGGCCGCCGCGAGCACGGCTTTCCGGACACGATTGAAGTCACGGGCGAAACCACCGCCTCGCGCACCGCGAACGAGCCGAGCAAAGGCTCGTTCTCGGCGGAAGGCACGGTTCTTGAGGGTGCCTCGCCGCGCGTCTTGCGCATTGACGGCATGGCGCTCGAAGCCCCGCTCGAAGGCACACTGCTGCTGATACGTAATCGCGACGTTCCCGGCGCCATCGGCAAAGTCGGCACACTGCTTGGCTCGCTGGGCATGAACATCGCGACGTATGCCCTCGGCCGTCAGGCTCCCGTTGCGGGGGCCGAGGCAATTTCTCTCGTGCGACTCGACGGCGAAGTGCCGGACTCGATTCTCGGGCCTCTGCTCGAAATCGGCGCCCTCACCGAAGCGCGCCTCATTCGTTTGCCTTCCTAACGCGTAGGGTAACGACTCGATTCCCGCACCCTTGCGCTTACGGCATTTGTTCGGGAGAATGAATCGATCAGTGACGGCGGCCTTTCATGCCAATCTACGAATACGTTTGCGAGGAATGTAAGACGCGCTTCGAGCATCTCGTGGTGCGCTCGGAGCAGCGCGTTGCTTGCCCCTCGTGCGGCAGCAAGCGCCACGCGCTGCAATTTTCCGTTTTCGCCGCGCCGGCATTGACGAACGGCGCTTCCGCGGCCAACGGCAAGTCCGCGGCAGCGTCTCCCGCGCGATCCTGTGGCTGTGGCGCCGGCGGCTGCGGCCGGCACTAGCGCGGCCTGAACCCGTGCGCCCTCTTCACGTAATCGCGTCGGCCGAGCGAGCCCTGGCATGACTCAACTTCGCGCACAAGGAAAACCTCCCGCCGCTCGCCGCTACGCCCTTGCCCTAACTTTTTTCTGCGCGTTCTCCATTTTCATTCTTCGCACGAGCCATGTGCAGGGAAGCGCTCCCCAGCGGGTCACGTATCCGCAGGAACTCGGCCGCATTAGCTTTGCCATTTCCGGCGACGTGATCCCGCACCAGGCCGTAGTGGAATCCGCGACGGCCGCTGAAAAAAATCAATCCGCAGCCGCGCCCGCTCCGACGGCAACCCCGCCTGCAGCAGGGGCTCCAGCCGCCCCGGAGGCAACGGCCGCTCCCGCCGCGCAAGCCGCGCCTGCCACCGATCATGACGGCTGGGATGCCCTCCTCGCCGATGTTGCCGACGTATTTCGCCAGGCCGATTACGGCTTCGTGAATCTCGAAACGCCCGTCGCTCCCAATCATTCGCACGGCACCAAGGCGTTCATGTTCAACGCGCCCATCGCGCTGCTTGAATCTTTGAAGGCGAATGGCATCAACATCGTTTCCTTCGCGAATAATCACGTATTCGATCAGGGCTACGCCGCTTTCAACGAGACGCTCGGCCATTTGCAGGAACAAGGCCTGCTCTACGTCGGTTCCGGCGATAACGCCGAAGACTCCTGGAAGCCGCTGATCTTTGAGAAGAACGGCATCAAGGTCGGCTGGCTCGGTATGACGCGCTGGCTCAACGGCAATCGCAATCCTGAGAAAGATTCCGAGCCGCACGTCGCATTCTTCCCCTATCCCGGCGAATCCGGCGGCGCGACCGGCCGTGATGAAGCCGGCGTCCTCGATGCCATCAAAGCCGCGCGCGCCCAATGCGATTTCCTGCTCATCTCAATTCACTGGGGGATCGAGTATTCGCCCACGCCGCGCCCCGAAGATGTGGACATGGCGCACAAGATGCTCGAAGCGGGCGCCGGTGCCATCGTCGGCGGACATCCCCACGTTTTGCAGCCGGTTGAGACATATCTCACGCAGGATCATCGCAAGACCGTGATTTTCTACTCCATGGGAAATTTCCTCTCGAATCAATCCGCCAGCTACATCGGCGGCTTGATGCCGGACAAAAACGGCGACCCGCGCGATGAGATGGTGGCGAGATTTTCAATCGTGAAGAAAAATTACGGACCGGCGGGAATTCAATTCGAGTTGGCGGACGTCGGAATTATCCCCGCCTGGGGTGAGAACAATCGTTTACGTGTTCGCAGCGGCTTCGATAAGGCCATGTTCATCCATCCCGTATTTATCGACCGCGAAATCCCCCGCATCCAGGCGCGTCTGGACGAATTGTCGCAGCCGGGCCGCGGCGACCTATCCGCCGCGGAAAAACAGGAGTTCAAGCAACTCACCGATCAACTCGCAATGCTAAAACACCGCCGCGAACTGCTTCTCGATCGGACCGGCGACGATTACGTGATCCCGCCTCCGCCGCTCCCCTGATTTTTCGCGTGCCGGCATCGCTGCCCGGCGCATTGCTCCCCGGCGCGGATCGTGCTATCAGGGTTCGCGAGGCACCCATGACAAAAGCTAGCACAGAGCTGGGCGCGATCTTCACACCCGATACGATTCAATTTTTCAAGGCGCTGGGCCGTAACAATCGCAAAGAGTGGATGGACGCGCATCGCGATCGTTATCGTTCCGCGGTGGTCGAGCCGTTTCGCGTGCTGCTCAACGCACTCGCGCCCGTCGCGCTCTCGCTCGATCCCGATTTCGACATCTCCGGCCGCACCGGCGCGAATTTCAGCCGCATCAATCGCGACGTTCGCTTCTCCAAGGACAAAACTCCCTACCGCACCCACATGTACCTGATGTTCCCCGGCAGGCCGCGCGACGGCTGGGACGGCGGCCAGCTCTACATCGGCGTAACTCCGCAGGTCGTCACCGCTGGCTTCCGCCTCTATTTCGATTTCGAGACCAAGTCTCCCGCGCCTCTTCTGTCTCCCGCCGAACTTGCCAAACCCAAATGGATTCTGCAGCAGAAACGCCGCCTCGGCGGCCGCTACGAAAGCTACTGGTACTCGATGGAAAAGCGCGAGTGGACCAAGCACAACGGCTGGCCCGTCACCGCCGATGAGTGGAACAAATTGAAAGCCTGGGTCGTCCGCCGCAAGCTGAAACCTTCCGCACTGTCGCGCCCGGGATTCACCGCGGACGTCTCAAAGATTTTCCGCGAAGTCTTTCCGCTTTACGCGTTCACGTGCCTTCCGAGGGCAACTCGCCGTAAATAGTTCGGGCGAATCGTATTCGTAGCCTCTATCACTCGAGCTTCTTGCGGCTTATCTGGCCTTCCTGCTGTCGCTGAAAAAGTTTCCATAATTGGCGGCTTTTGCCCGCCTTCTTGCATCTAACCACGTAGAAAAAGTGTGGCCGGGCAGGGGCAGTCGGAGTCGGGGGCCGAAGAATACAAATTATGAAATCTCTGCAAGAGAGCGCGGCTGCCACGCCGTCTGAGCCCCATTCAGAAGGGCACCTGCAGCTTCGCATGGAAACTCTCCATTACAAGACGCGCGAGCGTCTCGATCTGGTCAATATCACGGCCGACCTGAACGAGATCGTTCGCCGCCACGGTTTTCGGGCCGGCTTCGTTATCGTGCAATCACTGCACACCACCACCGCCGTTTTCATCAACGAATTTCAGCAGGCGCTCGTGGACGACATGAAGGCGTTTCTCGAAAAACTCGTCGGCCGCCTCGACTACTGGCGGCACAACGATCCTCGTCTCTCCGAATGCGATCGCCAGAACGCCGCTTCCCATTTGCGCGCGATGGTTCTGGGACACACGCTCTCCCTCCCCTTGCGCAACGGCGCCCTCGCTCTTGGCGGCTGGCAATCCGTGATTCTTGCTGAGCTAGACGGACCGCGCGAACGCGCCGTGCAGGTGCAACTCCTCGGTGTGCCCGCTGTTTCCGACTCATCCTCCATTTCCGGCGCGCGCGATCTGAGCAACTCGGCTCCCGCCCACTGACCTCTCGCGCCCCGTCCCGCCCTCCCGACTTGCCGAAACTCAATCTTCGAGATGCAGCGCGCGCAGCCGAATGTTAGAATCTTCCCGCTATGACTCAACTAAAACGCATCGCGATTCTCACCGGCGGCGGAGATGTCCCCGGCCTGAACAACGTCATCAAGAGCGTGGTCTACGAAACCAGCCAGACTGGCTACGAAGTTCTCGGCATCCGGCGCGGCTGGGAAGGGCTTACGCACATGAAGCCCGGCCGCGATCTCGATCCCGAATACGTCCGTGTGCTCGACCGCATGAATACGCGCGGCATTGACCGCACGGGCGGCACCGTCCTGCACACTTCGCGCACGAACCCCTCTCGCATGAAAAAGAAAGGTCTCCCGCGCGATTTTCCAGCGGATCGCCTTCCGGCCATGCAGACCGGCCCCGAAAGTTACGACTTCACGCCCGTCGTGCTCGAAAATTTGCAAGCCCTCGGCGTCGAAGCGCTCTTTGCCATCGGCGGCGACGACACTCTGAGCTTCGCCAAGACCCTCGACAGCAAAGGCTTCCACGTCATCGGCATTCCCAAGACCATGGACAACGACGTCCGCGGCACCGAGTACTGCATCGGTTTCTCCACCGCGATCACGCGCGCCAAGGACATGATCACGCGCCAGCGCACTACGCTCGGCTCGCACGAGCGCATCGGCGTCTTCCGCATTTTTGGCCGCGACGCGGGCTTCACCGCGCTCTTCACCGCCTACGTCACTTCCGGACGTTGCGTGATCCCCGAAGCGGAATTTGATATCGGACAATTGGTGGATGTGCTCGCCGACGACAAACGCAAGAATCCCAGCCGCTACTCTTTTGTGATCGCATCCGAAGGCGCGATGTGGAAGGGCGGCTCGGTCAGCGAGTATGGCGAAGCCGATGCGTTCGGCCACCGCAAAAAAGTGGACGTCGGCCAGGCTCTTTCCGACGAGATCAAGCGCCGCGCCGGCGAGGAAACGATCAACAGCGATTTGACCTACGATTTGCGCAGCGGCGAACCTGATTCCTTCGACCACATGATCGCCATCACGTTCGCCGGCGTCGCCGTGGATTTATTCCGCCAGGGTAAGTTCGGACAATTGGTCGGCATTCGCGACGGAAAATACAGCTACTGCCCGCTGCCGGACCCGAAGTTAGGCCCGCGCAAAGTGGACATCCAGAAGCTTTACAACACCGAGCGTTTTCGCCCGCACTACCTGGGCAAAATCGGCGTCCCCTTCATGCTGACGCTGGAAAACGACTAACTCTGTTTTCCTTACGGCGCGTAAAGCGTGCGCGGTTTGTAGCGGCGACCTTCAGGTCGCCATCTGCGCCTTTGTAGTACGGTTTTTCAGCGGTAGGGGCGGAGCTTGTCTCCGCCCGTTTGCTCTGTCATTCCGAGCGCAGCGAGGAATCTAGCGGTTCCGAGCGGACGGCGAGGCGCAACCGGTTGGTCGCGCCGTCCAATTCAAACTAATACTCTTCCTCTTCTTCCGATTTCTTCAGCCGCGTAACTTTCATCTTCAACCCAATCCCGCGCGTCCGCGCATCCGCCAGAATCGCCGCGCGCACTTCCGCAGGCAGCTGGTCCGGCGGCAACACGCCGCTCATCTCGCGCGGAAAATGTTTCACAAAGAGCGCCGCGACGTTAGCCGTGGCGTACGAGATCGGCGAAGCATGTTGCCCGCGCACCCGAAGCTGGTACAGCGTAGGAAAACTCGCGTCCCAGCGCACTTCGATCGGCTCATCGTTTTTCACGCCGCGCACGATCACCGCCGCCGCGAAACGCGCATTGCGCAAATCGCCGCGCTTGATCAGCCGCGCCACCTGCCGCGGCGTAGGCGTCTTCGGAAAACGCGAACTCACCAGGCCCCGCGAGCGCGAAAGTTTGCCCTGCCGGTACCATCGCCGCAGCCGGTCAATTTCGTTTCCGCCGATCTTGGCGTCCATTTCGCGCAGCTTGATGTAATGCGGCAGCGTACACACCTCATCCTGTGCCGCTAGCACTACGCGCGTCTCGCCGATCGGCTGCGGAAACCGAAACGTCTCCGGCTCGCCGAAGCGCTTCCCCAACACGAACCGCCCCTCACGCACGATCCGCGGACGCGACACCGCAGCGTCGAACGAGACATCCGGCGACCATTGCGAAATCGGATCGTCGCTCTCGATGCTCTCGTAGAGCCGGATACGCACCGACTCCACCGTGTCCAACGCCTCGATCGCCCGCGCGGCCAGCAGATTCGTCAACCCAGGCGCCGCGCCGGCCGTAATCACTGCGCAACGGTTTTTCGCGATGAAGCGCTTGTTGTAACCCAGTTGTTCTGGCCGGAAGGGATTGCGCGTCAACCGCGCGTCAAGGTCCAGATAATGCGCCCGCAAACGCAGCGCCGCGCGCAGCGCAATTTCATTGAAAACGGCAGCCGAGGCGTTCACCAGCAAATGAGCCCCGCGCGCCGCGCGCACGATGGCCCAAAGGTTGCGGGCATTTACCGCGACGATCGGGATCGTGCTGCGTTTGCCGAGGAACCGTCGCGCGCGCTCCGGATCCCGGTCGCCGCACGTCACGCGATGTCCCTGCCGCTCGAGGAGTTGAGCCAGCAACGAGCCAGTCGCACCGGCCCCGAGAACGAATATCCGCATCGGCTCGAAACTGTACCACAGTCTCCGCCGGCCCCGCCCCAGGCGTCCGTCCTGGTACCGAAACCAACTGCTGGGACTGGTCCAGGATCATGAGCCCCGGAGGGGCGGGACAATTTAGCCCAGGGCGGAAGCCCTGGGTGCACGAGGCGAACAAAACGAGACCCAGAGGGGCGACAGAACCCCTGGAAGCTGCCCTTGCCCGCGCATCTCTGGTAAACCCCGCCCCAATAGGCGAGAATAAGAGCAGGGAACATGCGTAAATGGCCTCGTGTGGCCGCCTTTCAGCAAAGTAAGGGATTCCATGGCTGATAATGAACAGGACTCAAAACTATTCACTCTAAGCGCCGCCGAGCGTGCCCGGCGCGAACTGGAGCCCACGCTCGCCGAAGCGGTTGAGCTGAACGGGAAATTGTCCGATCTGGGCGACACCCTGGGCGAAGTGGCCCATCGCATCGCCTTGATGGGTGGCATCACCATCCCGCACGAGAAACTTGCACTGGTTCGCACGGAGCACGATCGCGTCGCCGAAGCCATTCGCGACGCCATCGAGAAAATTCAGTCCATCGGCTGCGTGGTGAAAGATCTCGAAAAGGGCCTCGTGGATTTTCCAGCGCGCATGAATAATCAGGACGTCTATCTTTGCTGGCGGCTTGGCGAACCGCGCATCCGTTTCTGGCACCGTCAGGATGAGGGTTTCGCGAATCGCAAGCCCATCGATCCGAGTGACGCCGGATCGCCGGACCCCGTCCAGTAGCTCGCCGCGGCCAGCCGGGCCGTGGCCGGTACCGCACAGTTCGAGAAAGGATTTGCGTTGTCGCAAAACGAAAGCAGACTCGCGCGCGCCACCAGCCCCTACTTGCGTTCCGCCGCGCACCAGCCCGTCGAGTGGTACGAATGGGGCGATGAGGCGTTCGCACGCGCTCGTGCGGAAGACAAGCCCATTTTGCTCGATATCGGCGCCGTCTGGTGCCACTGGTGCCACGTCATCGACCGCGAAAGCTACGAAAATCCCGAGCTCGCCGCCCTTATCAATCAGCTTTTCATTCCGGTCAAAGTGGATCGCGACGAGCGCCCCGACGTCGATTCCCGCTACCAATCCGCCGTCAGCGCCGTCTCCGGACAAGGCGGATGGCCGCTCACCGGTTTCCTTCTTTCAGATGGCCGCCCGTTTTTCGGAGGCACGTATTTCCCGCCGGAAGACGGCATGGGCCGCCCCAGCTTTCGCCGCGTGCTTGTGACCATGGCCGAGGCGTACCGCACGCGTCGCGCCGACGTCGAAGAAGCCGCCGGGGCGCTCGCAGGCGCGGTCGCGCAATCGGAAAGTTTTCAGGGCGCTGCCGGGACGCTTGATGCCGGGGCTCTAGAACGCATGCTGGATTCGATCGCGCAGCGATTCGACGTGGACAATGGCGGTTTCAGCCGCGCGCCAAAATTTCCTCATCCCCAAGCGCTCGAGCTTCTCCTCGATCAGTGCCAGTTCGCTGCCAAGGGCGGGCCGCACTTGCTCACCGTCGCGCGGACCACCCTAGAGCACATGGCGCGCGGCGGCGTTTACGATCAGCTTGCTGGAGGATTTCACCGCTACTCGGTGGACGAGTATTGGCGCGTGCCGCACTTCGAGAAAATGTCCTACGACAATTCCGAGCTATTGAAGAATTATCTTCACGTTTGGCAAGTCACCGGCGATCCGCTGTTCCGCCAGACCGCTGAAACCATCATCGGCTGGGCGAACGACGTCCTCTCCGATCGCGAACGTGGTGGCTTCTACGCCAGCCAGGACGCCGATCAGACCCTCGACGACGACGGCGATTATTTCACCTGGTCGCTCGAAGAGTTGGCCGCGGTGCTGACGCCGGAGGAGGCGCGCGCGGCCGAGCTG
>Ga0181538_10001318_pt1 | contig 28033 bp, 24 predicted proteins | sample PEATcosm2014_Bin_40_FD_119773 | JGI IMG/M metagenome (GOLD analysis project Ga0181538, IMG submission 119773) | Peatland microbial communities from MTU Mesocosm Facility, Houghton, MI, USA - PEATcosm2014_Bin23_30_metaG | ecosystem: Environmental > Terrestrial > Soil > Wetlands > Peat | place... | reverse complement strand
TAACTTAACAAATCTAGCCGGGTGAGAGATGATCCAATGCAGTGCCTCGCGCAAATCCACGTCATTGTATTTAACCTCACCCATTTCCAGAACCTTTCCCGCTTCAGTCACATTGTGGTTTGGATGGAGCTTGTCAAAGGAGTCGCTTGCTATGTTTGCTCGAATGCCAAATTGCGCCCAGTCATTGTTCGATACCGACAGCTCTAGCCCGAAATTGTCACGTGCTAACCGTCTGCGTTTCGAGGCCGTCTAAGTCGAGAGAGGACTTACTACTGCCGTGCTGGCACCAGAAATAGAAGGTGACCGTAGCCGACGTGGGCAACGGGTCTGTTACCTTCGAGCCTCAGCCAGTAATCGGCCTTTCGTGGTGACACCCCGGCCATGAGGTCGGCATGGACCAGCACGCGCCCTGTCACTCTATGCGGAGGGTCCAGGATTACGTCGGGGTTGCACTTCAGGAAACGATCGACCACCCAAGCGTCTTGGCCCCAAGCCAGGTTGCTGTCGGCTAAGAAGCGATAGGCCAGCTTGCGATCGGTGAGAATCTCATTGAAATACGGAATCATGTGAGGAAAATAGCTGCCCACGGAGACGGCCACGTAGAGGAGGCATCCGACGAGAAGTAGCTTTCTCCGCGATGAAGATTTCGTCCATGCCTGGAACGCACCACCGGACAGAATCGCGAAGATCACCAGCACTGGAAGGATATGGCGAATTCCAATTTGCGTCTTGCTAAAAAAGGAGAGCATTACAAGGAAAACGCTCGCGGCCGCCAGCAGTAGCCCTTCGCCGGCCAGAAGATCAGACGGACGCCGATTCCGGAACACCCATACCAAGCCCAAGAGCAACATCAGTTGCATCCCGAGAGGCTCCTTCAGCAAGTATGCAATCAGGAAGTAGGACGGAAACCCATCCGACCGTGGAAGTTCGGGCCCGCGGACCTCATTTAGAAGAACGATGTTACCAAAACTCTCGCCGGTCGAGTTGTGGTAGCTCATCCAGTCGAACCCTTGGAGGTAGGCATAAGGAAGCGGAAGCGGCACTGCACGTAGGCCCGGAACCTGTTGCATCTTGCGGAACGTCTGACTCCGGAACTCGTACTTAGCGAGAGGTGTGAAGGGCCTGTCGAACAAAAATCCTGCGTTGATAACGGCGAGGAAGCACACGACCGTAAGAACTAGCAGTATGACCGTCTGCCGCCGTGAGATGCGACAGCGCTTCTTCCGGCCATAACCGTAGAAAGCGAGGAGGGCCATTGCAAAAACGATGTAGAGGTATACGGCACTGAACTTCGTTAACTGGGCCACTGCTAATGTGAAAGCTGTCATCGCCGCATTCTTCGTATTGGGGGACAGCAGAAATCGCCGCAGACAGTACAAGAAGAGCAAGGCAGCAGCGGCAACATAAAGATCTGTGGTGCAGAGTGTGCTGTGGGCAATGATGTTCGGGTCCATCACGAAAATCAGTTGAGCAAACAGGCCCGCCGTTCGGCCGAAGAGTGACTCCGCATAGATGAAGACCAATAGACATAGACAGAATGCTGCGGCAATGGTTGCGTAGCGGGTTGCGCGCATATCTCGCAATATGTTCGCGAGGCCCGGAGCCCTTCCGTGATCTCGCAAGTACGTGCCGGCCCCGCGTGGGAAGGCATTGAACGCCGACACCGGCATCTTGCTGTCCAAGGTGAAATTCGATCGGTCAGGCTTACCCCGAAGGATTTCAATCCCGTAAGTTAAGTGGTAGGGTTCATCTCCCGTTGGGGCCATACTGGTGGCAACGATAATGTTGATAAGGAGGCCCAGCAAGGCGATCCCAAATGGAAGGATTAAGCGTCGCCTGCCGACGATTTTAGCCGGAATTCCCATTATCCAGTCCGCTCCGCCCGATAAAATCCACCTGAGTGCTGGCAAATACAACTGCGGGTCCGGTTTGCCGTGAACAGTGCTTTTGCGGCCCGCGAAAGGGGCCATTCGTGCCACGCGCGAGGACCCCGAAAACCGCGACTGCCCCGCTTTCGCCCCATGATTCCGACACTTTGCCGCCCCCTACCACCCTCCTCGCGGAAATCTGAGCCTGTCGTGGGCCACGCCGACCCCGCGGCGAGGGCAGCGACTCGATCCGCCCTACATGGCCCCGAAGTCTCGCTGCGTCAGATGGCTCTCCGGCAGCGACAGCCAGTAATATCGGGCATGCTTCCGTAGCCGACCGCCCCCGCCTTCGCCAACCACTAGTGGAGATTTGTCGATACTCGTCCAAGATATCCTTGATAATGAGGTGAACTTCTGGCTTTTGATGCCGGGTAAAGCTTTTCCATCCATCGTTTGTGACGAGGCCACTGTAATGAGGATTTATCGGAACATCCAGTATTCGAGGCGATCGACAGAATCATGCGGTCCCGTAGCGCGCGCCAGAAACCTGCGACAGAACCATCACGCGGAGGCTAGTCGTTCAACACCTTCTGACTTGCTGTATAGCCGCAAAGCAGGCAGCAGGTAATCAGGAAAATTATAGAAGTGATAGGTCGTTGGTTCGACTTCATCCCGCCCCTACGCTGTGTAGATTGAATTCTTAGGGTGCCGCCATCATTACGGCACTTCTCTCGAATTTCCGGCAGCGCAGGCTCGCAATCTATTGGCAACGCGTGGGGCTAGTCGATCCGGTAAACCCTAAGGTCGCCGCAGTTTTGCTGCTCAACCAGCCAAGCGGGCATTGGCCTTGGCAGCGATAAGTCGGTGCCGGGACGGGCGACAAGCCATCGAACGCGATAAGCTTTGGCGATGGTGCGCAGCGTTTCCGGATCCGTAGTACTGAAGAGCAAGTCGTTGTCGCGAAGCAGAGTGTCAAACCACGGGAGCAAATTTTCGCCTCGAGCCAAGTACCCCTCGAGAAGCACGGGATGCTCGGACAGCGCAGAGTAGCCGTAGGAGCGCTCGTTGGGTGGCGCAAGGCTTTCCATATCTAGAGCATGTTTGTTCGTCGCAAACCGCTCGTCCGGCGTCATGAGTTCGCCGAGACGCCGCAGCCCGCGAACTTCGCTAGGCGGGTAAGTTACGCCCGTCTTAACCATTCCGATACCGTATCTGAGCCAATTCGTAGTCCAGGCCAGAAAACCGACCAGCAGCGCACCCATGAGAATTGCGGAACCGACCGTGGAACAGCGGCGGCTGCGCTTCATCAGCGCTGATATGCCGGCCAGGAGTAAGATCGATAAGATGCATGGGAGGATCTGGTAGCGAACGGATGCTATCGATAATTTGATATGAGTCGCATAGACGACGATGCGCGCCAAAACGCCGCAGGCGACAAGGAAGATCATGCCCTTTGTCGCCAGCCTGAGCCACTCCGCGATCATTTGTGAACGTTCGACGCCGTGCCAACATCCAGAGGTCACCCGAGAGAAGGCAAATATGCTGAAGATGCTCTCCAGGAAATATATGCCGTACATCTGGTTGCCATCTCTTAGGTTGATCAGGAAGGAAAACGCCAGTAATCCCAGGACGCTGGCTAGGACCAGAGCAGAAAGAGGTTCCTTCAAGGGTTTTGAGATCCAACGGAAGCCCACGATCCGGAATCCCAGGCCAACCATGAACCCGACCACAAGCGTCCGCCATTGCCAACCCCATTCCAGGTCCGCTTTGATGGTTGCTCCCGCTGCGTCCGGGGCGTGACCATAGCCCATAATTTTCCAAGCTCCGAGAAACAGGCAGAACATACCAACGGTCGGCAGCCAGGACCGTGTTTCCCCGAGACGCCCCCAAAACAAGAGAATGCCCGCTACGCCGAGACAGTACAAGGCGGCCGCCGAGTTCACTGGCACCACAAGTGCTGGCAGCACCAGCAAAATGACGCCCCGCCAGGTGAGTGCTGATTCCCTCCCCCTTTCAGCCAGGCACAGGCCCATGATCGCCGTAATGGCGACCAAGCCGTAAAGCATCGAGTGCCCGATAAGCAGATGGTCGAAAGGCCCCCCATCGGCGGGCACCTCCACGCCGGGTATATTGAAGAGGATAGCTCCGGCCACATGGCCGGAGCCGGTCTTTTCGCCGGTGAAAAGGGAAAGCAGCGAACCGTAGAAGAAAAGTCCTGCGACGGATATTATCCCCCCGAATGTTCTGCCAGTGGCCCTGAGTGACAGGAGCGTGCCAAGTCCAAAGCATGAGAGCACGAGCGCCCAGAGCCAAGCGCCGTGCGACAGACGGGCCACGGCGTCCCCAAGGTTGAGTCCGTCAAGCTTCGAAATGGCCGCAGCCGGTGCATAGGGACCAAAATGGTAAAGAAGTTCGGCGGTGAATGTTCCGGGGGTTCTCGGCGGGCTCCCGCCGTTTTTTATGCTCGCCGCTATCGAGTGGAAGTGTTGCGAATCCACGAACCTCCAGTTGAAGCTCCCGTCGCGGCGCTGGACGAGGTCGTTGCGAGCCGTTGGAAGGAAGTACACCGCGCAGATCAGCGCGGATAAGAGGGACAGCGTTAAGCCGTAGGCAACGGTGCTTTTCGCCCAACAGGCGCGATGCCGCCAAGCACCCAGCAATCCAGCCGCCGTCAGTCCGAGCCAAAAAGCCGGAGCCCAAATCAGTGGAAGGCCCAGCCTCACCCAGAACGCGGTCAGAGCCGAGATCGCCAGGATGCCGACCGCTGGAGCGAGAACGAGAATTTGGGTTTGCGCAGGGACAGGCAGCGCCGCGGTGACGATACCGTAGCCGGCCGCAAAAACCAAGATCGCGTACGCGAGATAGTTAATGGCAGCCCAGACTCCCGCGGTATAAAGCATTGCCGCTATCCAGGGCAGGAAAACAAGCGGCATGGTGACGGACATTTTACGTTCCGAGGACAAGAGAACACTAAGGCTCATTTAAACACCTATCATGCGTTACAGACCTCTGCAGGTATTTCGAATCGCCCCGTTTGAACACGTATGGCTGATTACATTCGCGTCAGATCGATTATCTCTGTGCGCCCACGCCTCTGCCGATATTAGGGAGACCAGCCACTGGCGCGCCGCCACCCACTGCGAAGAGAAAGTTCACAACGTCAACGATCCTTATGAAGTCCAGAATCTGCTTCCCCTGATCTTCATCGTCTTCCGCTAAGAGGGCTCATCTTGCCTCGACGCCAATCGCTGCCATCGAACACTGTACTCCCGCCTACGCGTCGCAGCAGATCATACAAATCCGAGCCGCCGTATCAACGCCTTCAAGGGGCGTCCTAACACAATAGGGTACTTTGCCACCGCGTGGCCCGCGGCGAGGAAGCTCTTCGCGAATCTCTTATGCCTCCAATTGAGTCGCGCAACCGTAAGGTGCAGATCGGCGACTTGCCATTGCTCACAGTACTCTAAATCAGAGCACAAGACTTCGAGTGCCACCTTGAGGGCGGCCTCGTGCTCACCCGCCATGGACATGAGTCGGATCCAGTGCCGGCAGTCGGAAGCGAGTTGACTCTGCTGCCTAGCTTCCGTCACCCCCAATGCGGTTAAAACTTCGGGCGTTATTTCCTTCACCGCGTTCAATGGATCCAGCATCCCGCTCTTCCTGTAAGACGCAGAGGCTTGGGCGGCGAGTGTGCTGAGAGTCTGTTGTTTCCGCTTGTGCATAGACTCCTGGTTCGGATGGATCCTGTATTTGAGCACCACCGCCTCAAGGTTGGCCAATTGGAAGCGGTCCGCTATTCTCAACCACAAGTCGTAGTCCTCAGCGCCAACAACACCACTCCTGTACCCCCCTGCCCAGGCAAACACCTCTCTGCGGAGGACTATAGTCGGATGCCAAAACACACAACGCGCCTGGAGGAGGTCTGCTTTGATCTCGCGGTCCTTGGCAGGGTTGGGGTAGACTCCCAAGGATTTGCCGGTCGCATCGATCCACTCGACGGCACCTCCCAGGACGCCGGTTTCCTGGTGAACCTCCATAAAGTCGACCTGCCATCCCAGGCGGTCCTTAATGGCGACGTCATCGGCGTCCATCCGCGCAAGGTACTTACCTCGTGCGAGCTCGAAACCTCGATTCAAAGACTTAATCAATCCGGCATGCTCTTCGTGGTACACCCTCAAGCGAGCGTCGCAGTTCTGATAAGAATCAAGTATTGAGGGTGAACGGTCTGTCGAACCATCATTAATTATGATGAACTCGAATTCCCGAAAGCGTTGGTCGAGAATACTCTCGACCGCTTCAGGCAAGAATCGCTCGCCGTTGAAGACACTCATTACGACTGACACCATCGGAATTGTCATGGTCCGCGAACGGTCGGTTAGTGCCGTGGCGGCGTACCGGCGCGATTAGTGGTGGTTGCCATGAAGTAAGCCTTGATTCACATCGAACGGTGACGATAGGTGAAGCACGTTACCCCTGAGCCGAGCATGGCCCCGAGTTGCACAAGGTGCGAGCAGTCGGCCCCCTGTTTGGCTCGACGCCAAACCACCGGTCGCCAAGCTAATGTAGGCAATTGCACCGCAATAACTTGAATCACCACATCTGACTTAACCCGGCGCTATCAGGGGATCGGTGAGCCAATTCCATCTGCTGCCACCGGGCAGCCGCTGTTCTTATCTGGATTCATGGTCCGAAGGTAGCTGCGAGCCACGAGACTATCAATCAGCTGAAGGGTGACTTTCCGCCGCACGTTGTGGAGCCAGAACCTCACACCATAAATGTACCGCCCCTCCGCGCGTCCGTAATACGTGGTTCTGATGGCGTCGTCGCTGATTTCCAGGTTCGGGGATACCACGTCAGCCCTCAGTGTGTCGTCGGCATAGGCGACTCGGAGCGCACCGCTGGCGTCCCACCAGTTCTCGAGCACGGGCGCCGGTCCGACATATCGGCAATAACCATCGAGTAGAAGGGTGCTACCTGGGGAGAGATTGACATTCTTGCGCACTTCCAAGACAATCTCACGTTGCAGGATGTACGCTTTCGCCCAGCATTCAGCGAAACTCGCAATGCAAACGTAATTCAACACACATATGGCGGCAATTGCGCCACAAAATGATAGCGATTGCAGCTTGGTAGGTACAACGGCGCGTATCAGCAAAATTGTGCCGCCGACGAGAACGCATGCCGGTCCAATCGCGGCCGCAATCGTTACCCGGTTGCTCATGCCGTCGGTCGAGAAATTGGAAACCAGCGCAACAAACGGCACGTAATCAAGCACGAACACTACGAATCCAGCGGCGATCAAGCACAGCGTTCCATTCCTGCTGAGTATTGCCGATCGGGATCTTCTAAATGTCCAGTTCAGGTACAGCAGAACCGAAAACGCAATTACCCCGGCAATGATTGCCGGCCATGCACCAGCCCCAGAAAAGCGGTACAACTTGAAAGCGGCCCGCGGCAGGCCGACCCCGTACTGAAGCATATTAAATCTGATCGATACTTTCACCACATTCCAGACTAGCTCGCCGATATACGTCGACGACGGATACTGGAAAGGAAAGCTGACGCGACTCGTTACTGTCGCCTTGTAGAGAAGAATCAATCCCAGGCAGACGGCAGTAACGAGAAAGTATCCCAGGCCGGGAAAAATCAAGGTACGTGGCTTTTCGCCGCTGCCGCTACGCCTCGTGTACGCGCGATAACCGATGAGTAGGAAAGACGCCGGGAGCAGGCCGACTATCACCTCGTAGGATAGCAGAGCGCAAGCGAATGAGAGGATGCTCACGGCTTTCAAGCAGAAAGAGCAGGTGCGGCCACCTCGCACTGCTCTGAGGGCAGTATACAAACCGAGAAAAAAGAATAGCTGGCTCAAAACGGCTTGATGCGCCGCTATCCAGAAACGGTCCGTAGCGTAGTGAGGGAGAAGTTCATAGACCAAAGGCACCGCCAGAGTGATACAATGATGGAGTTGGAGCTCACGGAGGGAAGCGTAAAACAAGACCGCGGTGCCAGCCAGCAGCAAGGTGTTGGTCAGGTGGTACGGCAGCGGATGAAGCCCGAAATTGAAGTATGTAAAAGCCTGATATAACGCCTGGACGGGACGCACGCCTAATCCGGTCGGTAGCAAGTTATGCAATAAGCCGCCTAGTGACTGGTTCTTAGCGCCATAAAAAACTGCCCAGACGAACCAATCGTCAGCATAAAAGCCTAGCCGGCCTAGGTACGAAAGCCCAGAGAGGAGCAGGATACCGAACAGGAATGAGCAGTCCTGAATTGCCACTTTTTGAGGAATGTATCCAGCCCCGCTTTCACGTGCATCGGATGTCAGCGCAAAGAGACCGCCTCTCGGTGACGACACGTTAATTAACTCCCGGCCACCATTCGTATGCCTTGACCCCGCGTCGTGCGGCCGTCTGAGTCCCGGTTGAGCGCGGCCCCCCAGAGGTCTGGTTCTTGGGCTTTCCATCTCACCAAAACCCAGAATTCGCGGGCTTAGAATAAGTTCACGCCACCCACCATCAGGTTTGTGCTTCACGTATGGCGGCCTCCGCGCCCAGGGACAGAAAAGCCGAATGGAATTTCAGGGTGACTCGCGGGGGGATAGGCAAAGCGACTCGCACGTCCCGGCCAACCCTGCGTCCAGTATTCACGACCAGCAGTTGCCACGGGGTGGTATTGGGGTCGCCGACAACTATTAGTCTTAATACGAGCCGCTTCTGTTTTACCTGGCACATCGTAACTCGCCGTCGCGTGGCTCCAGATCCCCTCGCTTACAACCCCGGGATAGCCGTACATCGTACTCATGAAGGCGAATCTCATTTGCTCAAATTATGCTGTGGTCGGTCAGGCACAGAATTAGCTCGAAGAAGGCGTTCAAAGAATGTGCCGCTGAGATCCAGATTTGTCCCGTTGGCGTAGTATTCGCGCGCATTCTGCAACGCCTCGGTTCGTGTCTCGGCGTATCCCTGCTGATCAGTCAGAATTCTCCGGATCTCGCAAAATGCGGCGTCAGGCCGCAGAGTTTGGCGGGGAGAAAAGCACGCCAGGTCACCGGTCGTGTAGCCGTGCTCGGTCTCCAGAAAGACTGTCGGGAGACCGCAGGCAGAGGCGACAGTAAGGACGCCGCTGAATATACCGACGACAACAGACGAGCGGCGCAAATCGTCCTCTAGCGACCACGCGGGATGTGACAGTTCGCAGCGGGTCGGATGTTCCCGGACCAGGCGTTGACAATCCTCGAAGTCTAGATCACTCCAGTACGGATGCGGTCGGATCACCAGGCGGCGCAGCGGAAGGTCCGTGGCTAACAGTCTCTCGGCCAATTGCAGCAGCGCTCGGCACTGGCTTTCAAGGCCGTAGAAGTCTCCTTGACCGTTGGGCGCGGGCACATCAACCATGAGCAGTGTCTGGCGGTCAAATTGGTTGGGCAGAGGGGTCACCGTATCGTAAAGGCAGCCGCCGGGGACGTACTCGACCGGCGGCTCCGACATTTTGGCCGCCCAAAAAAACGCATGGTTCAGTCGCGCCAGAAAGGACGCGGAGGATTGACCGAACGCGACATATGTTGAAGCTGTGACCGGAACATCCAAAGTATGGCTGATCACTCCCTGTTGAAAAGTAATGACCGGTTTGCCTCGCTGCAATGCCGTCCGGCAGACGGGACCGCAAAGCGCGTGCCAGTGGCAGCGGGAGACCGCCGCGTCAAATTCCACCCAGGGTGCCAGACGCTCCCATGCCTCAACGAAGTGAGCGATGTAATAGAAATTGCGTAGGACTTCCAGCCCGGGGCTTAGGCCATGCGGCTCAAGAATCTGGACCGTCTTATCAAAAGCCGCGCGCGCCTGCATCCGGGCGACTTCCGAGCTCAGGCGTGCGTCCATCGGATTCAAAGGGGTGGTTGGATCAATGAATGTGACCTGACCGCTTCGCCCTGCCGTTGCCAATTGAGCATCTATTTCATCCCGGCACGGGGCATCGGCCGGGAGTAAGCAAAGAATTTTGGCATCCGTTTGCGCGATCCCGAGAAGACTCCTGATAAGAAATCGGGTTTCAGTTTTTCGGCCGAAATCCGGCATCGGGCAAAAGAGCACGTCGGTCTTGATTTTTCGGCGCGGGCAGAACTGCCTGACCTTGTCGGCGCCGTGAATAGCCCAATTGATAAGCCGGCTGGAAGTGCGTTGACCACGGAAATTGGCGCGGGGGGTGATCAGCGTGTCCAACTGAAGCATCATGAAATAATCCTGAAGACTGACGTCGTGGCGGTATAGATGCAGTTGTATCTTCGCAAACGCCGCAATCCGGTCCACTGGCGAATGAAACAAACCATCGAGATCCATGTGCATCGGGATTAAAGGCTCGGGGGGCGACATCGGCGTGCCCAACAGGTCAGACCGGCTACCGTAAATCAACCTACCCTTGGCGACCGGTTCTGTTTGCCGAGGAGACGCGTGATAATCTCGATTACGTGGCCCTGGGCAGAGCGAGTCAGTCCGACCGAGCATGGCAAGCTGATCGCCTGGCCATAGAGTGCATCGGAATTCGGACACGAAAAACTGCCGTGAAGTTCATGGGCCGGCGAGTGATGAATCGGCTGCCAAAGGGGACGGGTCTGGATTCTGCAGACGGCCAGTTCGCGCAGAAGCTCCCGCGAGTCGATGCGTGACTCTTTTTCATCGATCAACGCAGTATACATCCAAAACGTGCTAAACGCCCAGTCCGCCTCTTCCTGCAGACGGATCCCCGGGAGAGAAGCCAATGACTCCTGATACCGTCTTGCGATCTGCCGCTTCGCATGCACAAACGTGTCGAGCTGTTCCATCTGCGCGCAACCCATCGCCGCCAGCAGGTTTGTCAGGCGGTAATTGTAGCCCACGGCATTGTGCACATATTCGATCGGATCATCTTTCGCCTGCGTGGTAAGGTATCTGGCGCGCGAGGCCCACTCAGCGTTGTTGGTGACAAGCATGCCGCCGCCGCCCGTAGTGATGATCTTGTTCCCGTTGAAGCTGAAGCAGCCCGCGTGCCCAAAGCTACCCAGGCTCTTCCCGCGGTAGCGAGCGCCCAGGCCTTCGGTGGCGTCTTCGATCACCGGCAACGAGTATTTCGCCGCGACCGCCATGATCGGATCCAGGTCGGCGGGATGGCCAAGGATGTGGACCGGCAGGATGGCCTTCACGCGTCGCCCGGTCCGCCGGTTTCGCAAAACACGACCATCCCACTCGCACTCAAGGTCAAGGAAATCAGCGACTCTTGCAGGGTCGATTTGCCAGTAGCGCGGTTCGGCGTCAATGAACACCGGCCAGGCGCCAACGTAGCGGATCGCGTTGGCCGGGGCGATGAAGGTGAGCGATGAAACGACCACCTCGTCGTCCGCCTGCACACCCGCCAGCATCAGGGCAATGTGCAGCGCCGCAGTGCCGTTGACCGTGGCGATGGCGTATTTTGTCCCTGCCTGCTCCGCCACTATTCTCTCGAACCGGTCGACGTAGCTGCCCACGGAGGAGACCCAGTTTGTATCGAGGCATTCCTTGACGTACTTCCACTCGTTGCCGCGAATCTCAGGCACGATCAAGGGAATGAAATCAGCGGGTGGCGGCGCGCCTGGAGCCAGCTTTTCCGTGGGATTCAATTTCGATATCTCCAGTCGTCGTAATTGCCAATCACATTATTGCGCACAAGATGCGCCACTTCCTCGATGCCGTCGGCCACCGTGCGGGTGATCTTGAAGCCGAGCCGCTCCGTGATGCGGGTGAACGACACGCGGTAGTCCCGCGGATCTTCTTCCTTGTGCACGAACTCGACCACGGCCTCGGGGGCATAGGGGCGGATCATCTCGACGAGTTGCTGCTTCTGAAAGTTCTGATCGGTGGCTCCCACGTTGAATACGGCCGCGTCGACTTTTGCAGGCGGCGAACTGAGGACGAGTTGAATGGCCCGGGCGGCATCTCGCACATGCACGTAAGGGCGCCAGAATTGCTCACCGAACACCTTGAGGCGTTTTTTTGTCAGCATCTCCATAGTGAATTCGTTCACCGTAAGATCGAATCGCATGCGAGGCGATACACCAAAGATAGTCGCGAACCGCATCGGCGTCGGACACCATTTCCCAGCGCAAGCACTCTGCAATAACGCCTTTTCCACCGCGACCTTGGTCTCGGCGTAGAGGGATACGGGACGCAACTCGGTCTCTTCGTCCACGTATTTATCGGCATCCTCCATTTTTCCATAGTTACTGCACGTTGAGGCAAAGAGGAATCGGCTGACCCCAGCCCGCCGACTCTCCTCGATGAGTGCGAGCGAGGCCTGAAGATTGACGGCGCGCGCCCGCTCGGGCTGGCGCGCACACGCGGGGTCGCCGACCACGGCAGCGAGATGCACTACCCCCTCAATCCCGGCCACAGCGGCCTTCACACTTGCTCGGTCACAAATGTCACCGCGGACGAATTCGAAGCAGGGGTGAGCCCAAATACCTAGCAGTGGCTCGCCCCCATGTAGAAGGGCATCCAGAACTCGGACCCGATGTCCCTCGGCCAAGAGCAGAGGCGCGAGACTCGATCCAATATAGCCCGCGCCACCGGTGACTAGTATGTTCATGGTGAGCTCTTTTCACGAAGTAGCGCGGGCATCCCGCCCGTGTTACTGACCTTGCGATCAAAGCAGATCAATCAGTCCCTTATCGGCCCATCGCCGAAGGTATTCGAGAGTCTCTTCTTCGGGCAGGCCGACATGATCGGCGACAGCCTTGACGCTGACAGGGTGATCCAAAGCGGGCACGAAATCCATAAGGCAGCGCATGCGCCGCTGATGGTCGGACAAAGAGTCCCCGAGCGCGATCTGACCATAGTCAACGTAGAGGTCATATTGCGGATTGGACAGGCAGATGTTGCCTTCGAATTTTTTTACGACAATCGGCGATTCTTCCAGCCGATCCATTGTTTCCATCAGTGCGCCGACAGCCTCATTAAGCGAGGCTTCCTTGATGATCTCCATGTTGTCCCTGCTGGAATGGTACTCGGGGTAGGGAAATCGTGAAAAGGAAATCATCGGGATGCCGTAATTCTCCCAGACATACTCGTCGTTGACTATGATGCTTTCGAACTCGCCGGTCCGGTAGGGTAGGCCGAGTTGGTCGAGGCTGGACTTCAGGGCATGCAGGGTGCTGACCATGCTTCGGCGGGATTCCTGGACCGCGAGGGTAGTAGCGGATCCAAGCATCTCGAGGAAAATGCCTTCCAGTATCCTGTTACGTCCGGAGTGGCCCAAGGCGGCAAGATAAAGCTCCGACCCGATGATACCCGGCGAGAGAACGAGGGAATACGTGAATTTGGTCTCGCGGTCTCGCAGACGGCGCATGACCTCCAGGCCTACCACGCAGCCGGCCAAGCCATCGTTGGCCACGCCCGCATGATCGAGGTTGCCGCCTAGGACGATCGTGAAGTCGAGCGCCCCCGCGTGCTTATATTCGAGAATCTTCACCGTGCCGGGAGCTTCCGCCGTGCGGATTACCACCTCATAATCGCCCGGGACGAGTTGGTCGAAGAGCCGCTTTGGCACGCAAAATCCCCAATCCCGGCTCCAGGTCCGGAATTGCTGCCGGTAGTGGAAGGGAATCGAGTCGTCATATCGATGATCGTAATGGAGGTGACGCCGGAGTTCCTCCAGACTTACCGTTCCGCAGAAGCTCTTTGAGAGCCCGATCACCCCGAGCGGATGGGCGGCGCCGTCATAAACCGTGCGGCCGTCTTTAGTGATTCTGGCCTCCTCGACATCCCAGGAAGGAGGAATGACCCATCCGTTGTGCCGGCAGGAACTGGGCACGGCGATGACGCGAAAAGGAAGCACCTCGCGCAGATAATCCACAGCCTGATCGTAACCGCGCGAACAAACGGCCCGATTGAGCGGCGTAAGGTGCCGCAAGATTTGCATCATGGTATTCACGGCTAGCAGGGCAAATCGTTTGTATCCACGCGCGGCAGGGTCAACGGATCGTCGACGCCCAAATCAGCAATGCGAGGTTCGGCGGTAAATCCCAGCGGACACTGGCGGGCCCGGAGAGTTTGAAGGAGCGAGTCGTTGAAGCCGCCATAGGGATAACACATGCTCCACTCGTGACTTCCTACACCCAGCTTTTGCAGGAACTTCAGAGATAGATCGATTTCATCTGCCTGGGCTTGCGGAGTAACACGATCCAACCAGGCGTGAGTATACCCATGACTGCCAATGTGCATGCCATGGCGCCGCAGGCAGGCGATCTGGTCCACCGACATATACAATTCGCAGGCGAAAGCCACCTCGTGGGTGGTAACATGCTCGGCGAACAGACGCCGCACGATCTCAGTCCGGACCGGCTCGGGCAGTTCGCGTTGAAGGAGGCGTTTGAGCACGGCGACCTCGCGAGTATCGTAGCGATGCTCCTCGGTCACTTCACGGAGATACTCCTCCCTAGTCTTGAGCGCATATTCGGCAGAAAACTCGGCAAGGAAAGAGAAAACCTGGTCGAGCAGGACTCTGGCGTTGGGGACGGCCGCGAGGACAAAGTGGATTTTGTTGACGTCCAATACCTTGTGCTCGAGGACCGCCTGGGCCGGGGGAAAGAAACAGCCTCGAATGCCTCGCGCGTCAAGGAGTGGAAACACGGTTGCGAAGTGATCGCTATAGCCATCGTCGAAAGTCAATAGGATGGGGTTCGGCGGCAGTTCCTTTAGGTGGGATGACACCGCCGCCTGTAGAACCTCGACCGTGATGGGCGTGTAGCGGGCCTCAATGTGATCTAGCTGCCGGCGGAACCGCTCGATCGAGAGCCCTTTGATCGCCGGGAACCGTGAACGCTCCAAATCGCGCACGTAGTGGTACATCACTATGGTTACGTGTCGGTTCATACTCATAGCCCGTTCGGTATTGCCTGCTGTTCCGAGCCCTTCACTGTCTGTCCGAGCCTTTCACTGCTATTCCGACCCTTCATAGTCATTACGAACCTATGTCATTCCGAGCGAAGCGAGGAATCTCGCTCTACTCGTTTTCCAACCTCACGCAATACCGTCATCTCGGAAGGAGCGTTCGATCGGCACATGATATTGCTCCGGTTTGTGCCGGGCAAAATCCTTATCTACAATCCTTCGGTGCAGGTCCTCGGCGATGCGCTGCGAAGACTTGCCGTCTCCAAGCGTGTGCGTCCAGTGCTTGCCGTAGAGAGACTCGAGCTTGCGGAAGACAACGTCGGCCGGGTACTTTTCCGATTCGGCTGGATCGAACTTGACGCTCGAACCCACGTCATAAACCTGCGGGCGCTCTGTTGATTTCCGCATCTGCAACGAAGGGACCTGCAGTACGCAGGCTTCTTCGACTACCGTTCCAGAATCGGTGAGAACCCCGCGGGAATTTACGACCAAGCACAGAAGCTCCTCATATCCTATGGGATCCACCATGATTAAATTCGCGGGAGGTGACAACCGAAGGGCGGAGATCTCCTTTTGGGTCCGATAGCTGGCGGGGAAATAGACACTGTGGGGAGCTTGGGCAATCAGATTGAGGATCGAGCGCAGCGAACTCGCATTGAGGTTCTCACGACGGTGACAGGTCATGAGGTAAAACTCGCCCTTGATGATGCCACGCGCAGAAAAGAACTCAGGGGTCGCGAGTGCGGCATATTTGTCCCTCTGCGAGAAGTAGTAGTAATTCAGGATATCGACGATGGGATTGCCGACCACAACGATGTTCTGAGGATTCAGGCCCTCTCGAATGCCTTGATCTTTGTATTCATCGACGTAGGCGTAGATGACATCCGCGAGGTGGTCGATGATCGTTCGATATTTTTCCTCTGGCATGCGCCAATCGTAGGACCGCATGCACCCTTCAATATGTACGATTGGAATGTTAAGTTGCGCGGCAGCCAGAGCACCTGTCGTCGTGTTCGTGTCACCCAAGAATATGGCAGCTACCGGTTGGAGGTCGCGTAGCACAGGATAGAGACGCGAGATCACAGATGAGACCACAGCAGCATCCGTCTCACCGCAGCATTGCAGGTCCAGCTCTGCGGTGGCAATATTAAACTCGCGAAAGAAGATGCTCTTTAGGTTATCGGAATAATGCTGTCCGGACCAAATGAACACGGTCTCGATATCTTCATAGCTTCGTAAGCGATTGAGAATCAGCGCCGCCCGAATCACGTCGGGCCGGATGCCGAGAATAAATGCCAATCTATTTGTGGACATCGGTTTCAGGCAGTCTTCTGACTGCAGAATCGATAGGGATACCTGGCCAATTCGGCGATCATGTCCGGGACAGTGGGAGGCGATGGGTATCCGGCGGCGCGCCACAACTGGCGGTTAAGCTCGTGGTTTATGGTGGACAAGGTTCGGTCGATCACTTTCGATGCGTTGGTATCATTGATCTGCACATCAGCCCGCCCGTATGCCACGGCGAACCCGTGCAGCATCTCCGCCTTTGAAATAACTCCCTCCGGAACCACGTGTTGCACGTGCGGCAAGGGGGTTTCCGTCTCGATAATGCCGGCGCAGAGGCGCGCGAAGTGCAGAGTAGTGATGCCATTCCATTTGTGATTGACAAACCCGTTGACACACCCTCCGGTGGGTTGCGAGCGGAACCATTCAATGAGGAACTTGAATTCTTTCGGCTCGGGACCGATGATCGAGCAGCGCAAATGAGCCACGTTCGGCAGGTAGCACTCTCCCAAGCTCTTCGTCTTTCCGTAGACATCGAGAGCATCATGGAGATCCGTTTCAACGTACGCGCCCTGAGCGCCGGAGTAGACGCAATCCGTGGCGATTTGCAGAACGCGCGCGCCGTGGACGGCGGCGAACCGGGCGACCGCGGGGGGCAGCAACGCGTTGATTCGGATCGCGCGCTCGACCTCCTGCTGGTTGTCATCCCGGATAAGGGGTTTAGTGATTCCGATGGCGTTGATAACCCATTGATGATGGCCGCACGCCAGCAGCGCCTCATCGAGGTTGGAGTCGGCTGCATCGAATGGAACCCACGCTACACCCGGAATTGATACGCGCTGTGGGATTTGGCTTGCAGTGCGCCAAGTCGCGGTGAGGCGAACGCCGGTACGGCGCGCAAGCTCGTCGGCTACCATTGACCCAAGCATTCCCGTCCCACCGAGAACTAAGACTGATTTCACTTCTTCTCCCCATACGGAACTGCACTTTGCGGCCTGACTCGAAAAAAGGCTTTTAGTGGATACTTAAGATAGTCGTAAAAGACATGCGGTCGATATGCAAAACTTGTCTGTCGCTGTCCCTCACGGCGGTTTGTGAGCCTCACCGGGACCTGGGCGAACGTCCTGGCAAGAAAGCTCGAGTAATAGAGTTCTTCCATAATGACCGGGAACTTCGGCTCCGTGAGTTCCATCTGGATTAGCAGGGTGGTGCGGACAGCGCGGAATCCGTTAGTGCAATCGGCAATGGGGAGCCGATATAGACGCCGGGCAATCCAATTACCGGCCCGGGATATTATGACCCGATAAATCGGCACTCCACTCACCTCGCCACCGTTACTATAGCGAGTTGCCTTGATGACGTCATAGCCATCTCTCATCTTCTCGACAAACCTTGGAATGTCGGCTGGATCGTTCGTCAGGTCGCTGTCCATGAACAACGCGTAATCGAAACTGGCCTCAGCGGCGTACTTGACGCCGGTGCGGAGGGCCGCGCCGTATCCGCGGTTGGTTGGGTGGTGGATGACCCTAAATTTGGGGAGATCTGCCGCTAAGCAATTTAAGATTTCAGCGGTTCTGTCGCGGCTGCCATCATTGACGGTAACGAGTTCACTCCGATGCGGGAGGCGGCGCAGTACCTCACAGATGCGGCGCACACACGATTCAGCTCCGCTCTCTTCGTTGTACATAGGAACAATTACACAGAAGCTCCCGAAGCTCGAATTCTCTCCCCGGTTCATCCCAGCTATCGTTCCTCTACTTGCCAAGGGTCCCACAACCGGCTGTCGAAGCGAATGTCGTCACCGGCGCTCTCTTCCAGCGTGGCAGTGGAAAAAAACATCAGCTTGAGATCATCCGTCAGAGACATGAAGCCGTTGGCATAACCAGCGGGGATGAAGAGAACGGAGGGCCTTTTGGCGGAAAGCACGAACCGGTTGATCGACAACTCGCGAGATGGCTTTTCCCAATTGTCGATTTTGACCGCGCCGACAAGTGCCGCGCCAACGACGGCGGTAACGTACTTCGCCTCGTTCCGATGACCATGCCAAGCGCGTACGAAACCAGCGCGATGGTTCGAGACCGTATAAAAACGCTTGACACCTTGAAAGCTGAAGTCGTTGACAAATCCGACTTCTCCCCGATCGTCCACAGCAAGTCCACCGGATATGATGACCGGTCTGTCGAAACCCTGGCTGGAAGCGTCCATGCTCACCTCACCGTGAAGCAATCTGGGAAACTGGTCCCCACACGGCATCATCCTCACAAATGAGCGCAATCCTCACTCGTGGCCGCCTGCTCTACACAGATCGCCCGCGTACAGATTCGGCTGAGGCGGGTCAGGCGTTGGAACTCGCGGCTTTGATTCGGCGGTCATCGAGCGGCCCGTAAAGCCGGGCCATCTCTTCAGGGTTGTAGAAATCCGCCAGAGCCTTGCTGGTGGTCAAGACGTTGCTGTAAGTCGGGTCGCGGTAGTCCCGATATTTGCCGGCGCGGAAGTTGGATACAATTTCCGTGATCCCTTCCTCCATCAGCGTGCCAGCTACGAAGCCGAGTTCGAGCCTGATCTTCTCGAAGGAGACCGCATAGCTGCGCCGATCTTCGGGGTTCTCATTAACGGTGATCTGTGCGTCGCGATAGGGCCGCACCACTTTCTGAACGGTTTCCGCAAGTTGCATTATGCTCATGTTCAGGCGGCGATCGCCCACGTTGAAAACCCGGCTCTGCACAGTGTACGGATCGGCGCTCAGGACGGCCACAATGGCGCGGGCGAGATCATTAACATGGATGAACGGCCGCCGCTGTTGAGGACCAAGCACAGGGATGACTCCCTCCGTCAGGGCTCGAGCGGCGAAAAGGTTGGCGACCAGATCGAAACGCGGACGTCGCGAGTGGCCGAATACCGTGGCGAATCGCAGGACGGTGACGAAGAATCCGTCAGGCGGATTCCAGAGCAGCTCCTCTTCGCTGTCAATTTTGGTTTGGGCATAGAGTGAAACAGGACTCAAGCGGTCGTTTTCACCCACCTCGCGGTCGGAAACGCCATAGACCGAGCAGCTCGAAGCGAAGACAAAACGCGACGCGCCTAGCGAGACCGCCACCTCCTTGGCCATGCGCGTAGCGACGATATTCGCGTGCCGAGTGAATTGGGCGTCGAGCGCGCAGGCGGGATCACCTACCAAGCCTGCCAGGTGGACAACCGCCGAGGCATTACGCGCCGCGTACGTCAGTTTGGCGATATCCGTTACGTCGCCTTCGATCAGTTCGAAGTTGGGGTGGCGCAAGAACTCGGCCGATGATTCGCGCCCGTACATCAATCGGTCGAGCACCCGAACCCGGAACCCATGTTTCAGAAGGAGTTCGACCGTGGGCGAACCGATGTAGCCCGCCCCTCCGATCACCAGGACGGGTCCACGCCGATTGCCGACGAGATACGCGAGGTTCTTGTGCCGGCTGTAGGGCAACCCCAGGAAGAAACGCGCCAGCAGAGTCGCGACGAGAGTTAGCATCGCCCATAACGATATGATATCCCAGGGTGCCGCACACACTCTTCCCAAGACAACAACCCAAAGCGTGCTTGCCAGCAAAGTGGCCATCTTGGTACGGATGGCGGCTCTTGACAGTGACGTGTAGACACCCAAAGCTGCGTTCGCGGCTACAAAAGCGACAGGTACGCAGAGCAGGAAAAAAACGCCCGTAACTCGAAGAGGCACAAAAGCGAGGTGGAATAAGGCGGCTCCCGCTAGAGCCCCGCAGCTAGCCGCCAAGTCGAAGAGGATACGCGACTCTGTAGGCCCCAACGTATTGAGAGACATACCACGACTCAGTCGTGCATTGATATGCCTCGAAAGGCGCTTAATAATTGTTTCATCAGGCCCATGTAGGTCCATAAGCACCTTAGTCTCCCGGAGGCAAGGCCGCTCGAGAATACCACCGGAGAGCGCGGCGCCGACCTTTGGGTCGGCATTTGCTGGCCTAAAGGCCAGCGCTACGAGTCAAATCCGGCAGGCTAATTGATCCGGTAAATCTTGAGGTCGCCGCAGTTTTGCTGCTCAACCAGCCATACAGGCAAAGGCCTGGGCAGGGCAATGTCGGTGCCGGGTCGAGCTACAAGCCATCTGACGCGCCAAGCTCTGGCGATTTCACGCACAGTTTCCGGGTCGTTAGTTTTAAAAATCAAGTCGTTGCCGAGAAGCAGGGTCTTCAACTCCGGGCTCTCTGTCGGAGTGTGATACCAGTATCCCTCCAGAAGCACGGGATGCCCGGCCAGCGCAGAATAGGCGTAGGAGCGCTCGGGGTGGGTCGCTACGGTATCCACTGCGTGTTTGTTCGTCGCAAATAGCTCGCCCGGCGCCGCGAGCTCGCCGAGCCGCTTCAGGCCCCGAACTTCGCCGGGCTTAAGAGTTACGTCCATTTTCATCCGTCCTAGCCCGAAATTCATCAATGGCGCAATCCAGGCCGTAAAGCCGATTAGCAGCACGCCCATGAGGATTGCGGAACCGACCATCGCAAAGCGGCGGCTACGCTTCATTAAGGCCAACGTGCCAGCCATCAGTAAGATCAATAGGCAGCATGGGAGGATCTGGTTTCGAATGGCGGCTATTTTGTCTTGGCTATGGACCGCATAGTTGGCGATGCGCAGCAAAACGGCGCAAGCGACGAGCATGATCAAGCCCTTTGTCGCAAGCCTGAGCCAATCTGCGATCCATTGGGAGCGTTCGACGCCACGCCACCATCCGGAAGTCAGGCGAGAGAAGGCAAATATGCTGAACATGCATTGCAGATAAATTATGCCGTAGACCTGCTCTTCGTGTGGGAATTGGACGAGGAGGAAAAACAGCAGGAAACCCACGAAGGTGGCTAGGACCATGGCGGAAAGAGGATCCCGCAGGGGTTTTGAGATCCAGCGGAAAGCCAGGATCCGGAAGCCAAGGCCAACCATGAACCAGACCACCAGCGTCCACCATTGCCAAGACCAATGCAGGTCCAGTTTGAGAGTCGTTCCCATCGCATCCGGGGCGTGGCCATAACCCATAATTCTCCAAGCTCCGAGAAACAGGCAAACCATCAACACGATCGACAGCCACGAACGCAGCGCACCGAGGCGCCCCCAAAACAAGAGAATGGCCGCTGCGCAGAGACAGTACAAGGAACCCGCCGAATGCACTGTAACCACGAAAGCCGGCAGCGTCAGCAAAATGAGCTCTTGCCATTTCGGGACCTCTCCCAGATCCCTTTGAATCAGGCATAGGCCCATGATTGCCGTAATAGCACCCACGGCGTGAAGCGTCGAATGTCCAAGAATCAGATGGCTAAACGGACCCCCATTGGAGCGCACATCCACCCCGGGTATCATGAAAAGGATGGCGCCGTGCACGCGGCTAGCACTATTCCACTCATCAGTGAAGAGGGACAGCAGCGCACCGTAGAAGAAAAATCCGGCCAGGGACATGATTCCCCCGAATTTTCCACCGTTGGCTTTGAGTGAGAGGACCGTGCCCAGTCCGAAGCAAGACAGCACCAGCGCCCAGAGCGACGCGCCGCGCGTCACACGCGCATAGGCGTCGCCCAGGTCGAGTCCGTCAACGCGCGAAATGGCCGCAGCCGGAGCATAGGGTCCAAAATGGTAGAGAAGCTCCGCGGTTACCGATCCGGGTTCTTTCGGCGGGCTATCGCCATTCCTGATGGACGCAGCCATCGAGTTGTTGTATTGCGTGTCCGGGTAGATCCAATTGTAGCTCCCGTCGCGCCGCAGGACGGCGTCGTTAAGAGCCCCAGGAAGGAAGTACACCGCGCAGATCATCACGGAAAGGACGACCAGCGCCCCGGCGTATGCGAAGGTGCTTTTCGCCCACAGGGCGCGATCCCTCCAGAGGCACAGTGCCCCGGCCGTCGCCAGTCCGAGCCAAAGAACTGGGGCCCAAATAAGTGGAAGCCCCAGCCGCACCCAGATTGCTGTCAGAGCCGAGATCGCCAGGATGCCGGCTGCAGGAGCGAGTACGATAGTTTGGGTCCGGGCGGTGGCAGGCAGCGCCAAACAGACGATACTGTAGCCGGCCGCAAACACCAGAATCGCGTACCCGAATAAGTTAAGCGCAGCCCAGCCCCCCGCGGTAAGAAACACCACGGCTATCCATGGCAGGAACACGAGGGCCATAACGACGGATATCCGGCGTTCGGAGCACATGAGGACGTTGAGGCTCATATTCGTACCTACCAAGCGCTGAGGCCGCCGTCGACCACCAGACAGTGGCCGGTGACATAACTGGAGGCGTCGGAAGCAAGATAAACCAGCGCGCCGACCATTTCGTCCGGTTGGGCCATGCGAGCCAGCGGGACGCGGGCGGAATAACGGGCCTTGAAGGTTTCATTTTGCCCGCTCTCCACGCCACCCGGCACCAGGGCGTTCACTCTAATCCGCACGTCACCCCAATTCGCCGCGAGGTAGCGCGTCAACCCGACAACGGCAGCTTTGGACGTTGAATATACCGCCGGGTTGCTGATCTGGCGGCCAAGGTAGAACGACCCTTCGTAAATTCGCTTGTCCGATGAGAAGAGGCCGTAAATGGAAGCCGTCTGGATGATGCTGCCGCCAGTTCCCTGTTTTTGCATTTGGCTGCCCACAGCTTGGGCGACGAGAAACATGCCGTCAATATTAACGGACATAATTCTCCGCCATTCGGGCAGTGAATACCTTTCCGTGCTGGCAAAGAACGCGTCTAGATCGGCTGACTTCGAAGCGGCGTTATTGTGAAGGATGTGGATGGCGCCAAAGCGTTCGACCACCTGGTCCACCATGTTCGCCACCGAGGCCGGGTCAGACACGTCACAGGTGACGCCGAGGGCCGGCGTGCCGTAATCGTGCTCCAACTCCCCGGCGAAGGCGCTCGATCGATCCAGATCCAGATCCACCACGGCCACCTGCGCTCCGAATTCGGCGAGGCCCCGGCAAAACCGCTGGCCGAGGATCCCCACGGCTCCAGTGACCACCGCCGTTTTTCCATTTAATTCAAAAAGACTTTTATAGTCGGATTTCATTTAGAAGCACTTCCCGGTTTTCGGCGCGGGCCATGCGCCCAGCGATGAGCACGCGCATAATCTCGAGTGTCCGATCTGCCGGGATGGCTGGCTGGCCGGTGCGAATGGACTCCGCAAACTGCCAGAGCATGCGGCGGAACATAGAGAAATTGTCCGTGATGTCAAACGTCCCGGTGCGCTGCGTGCCAAAGAGTTCTAGGTGAAAAGTCCGCGGGCATTCGCCCAGGGCGTCGATTTCAATCAGGACTCCCTCATCCAGGCGCACCACCGCAGAGGCATGCTCGGCCGGCAGCATCCTCACAGAGACAGGATGTGCCGGAGTGATTGCCAAAATCGCCTCGAGCAAATGGACACCGTATTTCTCCCACGACAAGACAATCGCACCCCGGATCAACTTCAATCGACCATAAGCAGCCAGATCGGCGCGCGGTTCATCCAGTTCGCGGGAGTAACGCATGCCTGCGCAGGACATCAGCTGGCCTTTCTCCAGGTAGGGCTTGAAAGCATGCAACTCGGAGACTTGCAGGCTGAGCGGCTTATCCACGAACACGGGCAGACCCGCCTGAAGAAAAGGCCAAGCCATCTCAAAATGGGTTTCGTAGTCATCGCGGGCGATAATGACGGCGTCTACTTTGCCCAGAAACTCCCGGTAGTCGCTTACCCCGTTGGGAATGCGACAGGCGGCGCAGAGCCGGTTGGTAGTTTCAGGATCTTGGGTCCAAGCATGCGTGATCGTCCAACCGTGCAGTCCGAATTCCGAGGCGTGGCGGCGCCGCACGTATTCATAGATGCCAGGCCAGCCCGACGCCGCAAGCCCTGCCGGAGAGTACCCGTTGATGATGGATCCGTAAGAGAACGGATGGCCGTTGCCCTCGCTCACTCCGATGATGCCAAAAGATTTCACCATATGGCCCACCCGCCGTCGACACAGATATTTTGGCCGGTAATATAAGCCCCCGCGTCGGAACAGAGCAAGGCAACGGCGCCCTTGAGATCCTCCGGTTGGCCGATGCGGTTCAGCGGATTCTTCGAGGCAAGCCGTTGCATAAAACCTTCGTGCCTCTGAGTCGCAGGATGCGGATAAGCGCCGGGGCTCAGGGCGTTCACGCGAATCCCATGCGGTGAGAGGAAGCTGGCGAGGTACTTGGTAAACTGAATGACGCCGGCTTTGGCAGCCCCATAACTGGGAGGATTTGCGAATTCCTTGCCGTCGTAAATCCTGTAGTCAGGTCCGATGTGGCCGTACATCGAGGCCACATTGAGGATCACTCCGCGAGTGGACTTCAGGTCGGGAAATGCCGACTTGGTCATGCGGAAGACCGAGCTCAGGCTCATATTGATGTCGTGGTCCCAGTCTTCGTCATTGATGGACTCCCACGAGTTCTTATTACCTGACCAGGCGTTGTTCACAAGAATATCAATGGCTTTGAAATGCTCGTGGACTTGATCGAGGAACTTTGGGGCAGAACCCTTCTTTAACACGTCGAGTTCCAGGCCCACGGCCCGAATCGAGCCTCCGGTCAGACGCACGATTTCCTCGCACTTCTTCTGGCATTTCGCCTGGTCCCGGCTGGCGATCACGAGGTTGGCGCCCAATTCGGCGAGCGTCTCGCAGATGGCGGTGCCCAGATATCCCGCGCCGCCCGTGACAATGGCCGTTCTGTCTCTCAAAGAAAGCAACTGCTGTAGGGATTTATTCATGAGTTGGATCTGTCCAGCAAAGCCTCCACGATAGTGAAGTCGACACTGTCGTCGATGTCCTGGGAACGCTCCCGAGGCATCAGCACGGCGCCGAGCTTTCCGACCAGCAGGGACTGAGCTTCCTCCGCAAGTAAATTGGCGCGGAACAGATAAACCGCGCCGTTTAGCTGATAAGCCTTGGGCTGCTTCTGCCGCGGCAGCCACGGGACTGCTCCCTTAAGGAACACTTCCGGCACGCCATCGACGAGGCGCCAGGCCCGGTGGGGATTCAATTCAGCATCCTTGAATGTGGCAACCGAATCGTAGCCGCCGTGGACAGCGAGTTTCAGGCAGTCGCGCACATCGTCAGCCGAGCGCAGCGGACAAGTTGCTTCCAGCAAGATAACCCATTCGGGCGTCTCGCCCTCCGCTCGGAGAGTCTGGAGAAGGTCCTTGACGGCATCGATGACCAAAGACTCGTCGGCGGCAAGGTGCGCCGGACGAGGGTAAACCTCTGCCCCATAGGCTCTACCAACCGAGGCGATCTCGGCATCGTCGGTCGAAACAATAATGCGGTCGATCTCGCTCACTTGTCGCGCGACTTCGATTGACCAGGCGAGCAGCGGTTTCCCTGCCAGCGGGTGGATGTTCTTTCCGGGCACTGACTTACTCCCGCCCCGCGCTGGGACGACGGCAATGACTCGTTTCCCGTTCAGCATGGTAGCCGAAGGCCTCGCTACCTCCCTGGGCAACCAGACGGGTTGCCCTTACTGCGACCCTAGGCGGCCGAGCGCTCCGAGCGCCTTCCGGTATTCGGCCCATTCTCCGGTGTCGATCCAGGCATTTTCGCCGATGGGGAACACTCCGATGCGGCCGCCGGCCTTCTTGAGGTGCTCTATGAAGTCGGTCATGTCGCAGCGGGTTTGCTCCGGAATCAAATCCAGCCGGTCGCGGCGAACGACATACATTCCGGTGTTCACCAGAAAGCTGTACTGTGGTTTTTCTGTGATGCGAGCGAGACAGCCGCCTTTCTCCAGTTCGCATACGCCGTAGGGTATGTGATAGTCCTTTAGCGAGGCCACTAGCGTGAGGTCGTAATTGTTGTGCGTATGAAATGACACCAGTTCGCCGAAGTCCGCCTGGATGACAATATCACAGTTAGTGACGATCAACTGTTCCGGCGCCGGCGAATAGAGCGCCCGCAGGCTGCCCGCCGTACCGCGTGGTTCCGTCTCCTGAATATAAGTCACGGTGTAGCCTGGCGTCAGCTCTTCAAAAAAGGATTTGAGAATCTTGGCCTTGTAGTTGACGGCGAGGTAGAACCGATCGAGCCCGTAAGGCAGAAACTGATCGATGATGATCTCGATCACCGTTCGGTCACCAACCGGGATAAGCGGCTTGGGGAGAACATTGGTAAAGGGCGCCAGTCGCGTCCCTTGGCCACCGGCCATGATGACAACCGGCAGATCGAGACGCGTCTTGGTTTTGCGGACGACGGCGCCTTGAAACAGCTCTTCCCAAAATAAAAGCCGCACGATCTCCCGCGCTGAATTAACCACCGGGACGCAGCCAAAGTTGCCTTTCAGCATCTCGCTGCGAACCTGCTCCGTTGCAAAGCTTTCGTCTGCAACATAAGGTGTGCGATTACAGACCTGCAAAACCTGCGCCTTCAGATCGCCGTCGGAGAGAATCCAGCGCCGGATGTCGCCATCGGTGAGCGAACCCGCTAACCGCGATTGAGCATCGACCACGAAGACGGTTTTTTCTTCGGTTTTCTCGAGCTGCTCCATCGCTTGCCGGATGGTGTGGGTTTGGGGAATCAAAAACGACTTTACGTTGTCATGCATAGTTTGCCGTTATCAACGATAGGTGAGGGAAGGGTCAGGGAGTAGCACAATCGTCGCATCGATTCTGGTTGTTGGCGCCCCCTACCTCTGCCCCGGAGCGGAGCTACTGTTGCCAAGCCAAATCATGAAAGCGTTTCTTTAATAAATCACCGGATATGACTGTTTTCTTTAGTACATCTTTGATTCGGTTGCTGGCGCGGCCGTCGCGGAAACGCTCGTAGGGATTACGCAGGCCGCGCAATGAAACCCTAAAGCGCGACGAGAGGGCGCGCCTGATTCCCTTGAGAATTGCATCTTGCGCGCAGGGAACATCGATGATGTTAGCAGCCCGCACCCGGCCGCGCTGTCGGTCTCCGATATTCACTACCGGCAGCCGGAAGGACGGCGCCTCGGTCAACCCGCTGGAGGAGTTCCCAACCATGACGGCAAAGTGCTTCAAGCAGCTCAAGTAGCGGCGGTGGCCGAGATGCGGGACCCACTTGAATTTTGCAGGGGCCTGCTGACAGAAAGCGCGCAACCGCGCGTTGATGAGGGCCCCTTCCGCGTCCGCATTGGCCATAGTAAAGACAGCGTTCAGCCCGCTCGCCTTAATGGCCCCGATGAGCTGATGCACCTGTGTTTCGGTGCGAGAGGAATCGTGGGTGGCAGGATGATAGGTGACGAGCGCGGCCGGCGCCTGAAGCGAGAGTTCGAGCTCCTTTTCGAGTTCGGCGCGGGACAGAGGCGGTGACCCGTGGATTTGATCCAGTCCGGGCGCCCCGAAGTTAAACACGCGCTCCGGCGCCTCCCCCATCTGGATGATTCGCCGGCGATAAATTTCGGTGGCGGAAAAATGCAGCGACGCCATCTTGGTGATGGAGTGTCGCACGGATTCGTCAATCGCGCCTTCGCTGCGCTCGCCTCCGTGAATGTGCGCAATGGGAGTGCGGAGCATCAGAGCGGCGATCGCGGGTGCGAATAGTTCGAAGCGGTCACCCAGCAGCACGATCATGTCAGGCCGCAACTCCGACAGGGCATCGGCGAATCCGGTGAGTCCCAGCCCAATGGATTTGGCGTTGTCCAAGCCGGACCCGCCGGTTAGCCCCAAATCGATTTTGCAGTCGAGCTTTATGCCTGCGGCTTCAATTTCTTGCACCGTCAGGCCGAATTCCGGGGACAAATGCATGCCCGACGCGATCACCTGAAGGCGGAGCGCGGAATCGGCGCGAATGGCGTTCAAAAGTCCGTGGAGAAGTCCGAACTCAGCCCGACTGGTTGTCACCACACAGATCTTACGCCGTTTCACTATATTGCCTACGTTACTGACTGCTCTGAAAATTTGTTCTTCCCCGATCTTGCGACAGTCATCGAGTTTAGGCGACTGTCGCGGGCTCGAGGGTAACCTTAAGGCCGAGTCTTTCCAGGCGGCGGACCAAGTAGCGAGTGAG
>Ga0181538_10001314_pt1 | contig 28066 bp, 16 predicted proteins | sample PEATcosm2014_Bin_40_FD_119773 | JGI IMG/M metagenome (GOLD analysis project Ga0181538, IMG submission 119773) | Peatland microbial communities from MTU Mesocosm Facility, Houghton, MI, USA - PEATcosm2014_Bin23_30_metaG | ecosystem: Environmental > Terrestrial > Soil > Wetlands > Peat | place... | reverse complement strand
TCAAAACCTAGCCAAGGTAGTGTTCCGGCGGATCTAACTCTAGCGAGCGATTTAGCCTTTGTTTTCAATCCAAGTCGGGTTCGACCTAAGTGTTGCGTCGACCCATTGAGACCACCGCGTTTATCAGGACTTAGGCTATTCAACCGTCGTCGTGGACTAGTCGCAGGTGCTTACTCCACGTCCCAGGACGCCGCTTCTCGCCAACTTATGAGGAGCGGACCAAACTTCAGGAGCTAGTCTGCATATGCTATGACTGTTCAGCGGAATACCTCCATTTCCACCTAACGCGTTTCTCCGATCCATGCCCCAAATGGCTCGATGGAAATCTCCTTGGGATCAACCTGGCTCGGCGCATTGTATGACGCCAGTAGCGTCCTTGCGGACTTCGCCTGCAATCCCTTCGACGCAAGATTGAGACTTACTTTGCGTGTCACACAGCTCATATTCAGCACCACCAGCACGTTCTGGCCTTTGTAGTTGCGCGCATAGGACAACACGTTCGGATCCTCTTCGTTTAGTGCTACGTACTTGCCATCCAGCAATGCTTTGTTCGTGTGTCGCATCGAGAGAAGCTGGCGGTAATAATTCAAGATCGAATTGGGGTTCTTCTTCTCGCTTTCGACGTTGTAGCTCTTGTAACGGTCGTCGACCGGCAACCAGGGCGTCGCCTTGCTGAACCCGGCGTTCAAGCTGTCGTTCCACTGCATCGGAGTTCGTTCGCCGTCGCGACCCTTCTCTTTCGGCCAACCTAGTTTTCCCATCGAGTCCTTCACATCCTCCGGACGTTTGGGATCGTTGTTTTCCATGCCGATTTCTTCGCCGTAGTACATCACGGCCGTGCCGCGCAGCGTCAAATACAGAGTGGCCATGAGCTTGGCGATCAGATCGTTGTGCTGCCCGTCGCCGTAGCGATCGTAAACACGCCGAATGTCGTGGTTGCTCAGGACGTACACCGGCCAGCCGCCTGAACCATCCACCCACTGGATTTGCTTCCGGAAATCCTGCGGCGAGAGCCTGTTGATCATCGTAAACATGAAATCCATCGGCATATTCACTTCGTTGCCGTTCTCTCCGTAGTAGGCCTTCAATTGCGCGATGTCATTCGTCCAGGTTTCCCCAATCAATACCCCGTTGTACTCGTCCGCTACTTTGCGCAGCCGCCGCAATATGCCGTGGAGTTCAGGTTGGTTCTTATCGTAGATTTCGTGCTCCATGGGATCCCCGAAAGCATTCTTTCCCTTTCCCACGACAGGATTATCGCGAAACCCCGCATCGACGAACATGACATCGACAGCATCCAGCCGGAAACCGGCGACGCCGCGCTTGTACCACCAGCGCGTCACGTCGAACAGGCTCTTTTCCACCTCGGGATTTCTCCAGTTGAGGTTGGGCTGGAGCGGATAAAAATAGTGGTAGTACCATTGGTTCGTCGTGGAATCATATTTCCATGCCGAGCCGCCAAAATTAGATGTCCAATTGTTCGGGGGCTGCCCGGGACCTTTTCCGTCGCGCCAGATGTACCAGTTTCTCTTGGGATTATCGCGCGAAGACTTCGACTCCTGAAACCACTTGTGTTGATCGGAGGTATAGGTCGAAACAAAATCGAGCAGCACCCGGATATTGCGCTGTTTTCCTCGGGCCAGTAACTCGTCCATGTCCTTCAGGGTTCCGTAATCCGGATTCACCCCATAGTAGTCGGAGATGTCGTAGCCCCAATCGACTTGCGGAGAAGGAAACATCGGCGCGATCCATATCGCATCTACCCCGAGCCACTGCAAGTAATCAAGCTTCGAAGTGATGCCCGGAATGTCACCTATTCCGTCATTGTTGCTGTCGGCGAAACTCCGCGGATAAATCTCATAGAACACAGCATGCTGCCACCAAGGATGGCCCTCTTCATCTATCCTGTTCTTCTGGGCGCGGGCGGTCGAACCGGACACAATCATCAACAAAATGAACGCAATCAGAATGCGTTCGCGCATGGCAGGCCTCCTCTGGCTCCGCATGAAAAGTGGATCGGACTTGGATGATAAGGTACGTGCCGGGTATCCGGCTCTCCGTCGCTGAGATTCATTTCAAAGTAGCCTTAAGCGGACCGCCAGAGTAGAAATGCACTAGCGCTTGACCACTTCCAGCAACGCGCTGTCCGGCCCGGTCCAGGCTTCCGCTCCTTCATGAGTAAACTTGCCTGCTGCGTCATCCCAGCGTAAGTGGGTGATGGAGCCCGCACCCTTTTCGTAGGCATAGGTAATGCCATCGTCGGAGAAGAGTGTGAAGCTGGCATCCGCGCCGGGATAAACGCGTACGCAGTCAATGGCCTGCGTTTGATGCGTGCTCTCGACGGGCACGCCCAGCGGGACGATCGAACCGGCCCGTACAAAGAGTGGGAGAGTGTCGATAGGCGCGGCCACGGCGATGGTCTGGCCGCCCTTTAGCCGCTCGTTGGTCCAGTAGTTGTACCAGTCGGTGCCGGACGGCAAGTAGACTTGGCGGCTGGTCGCGCCCTGTGCGGTGACCGGAGCCACGAGGAAGGCCGGGCCGAACATGTACTCGTCGCGCAGGTCGGCGACCTTGGGGTCGTTGGGGAAATCCAGCGGAAGGGCGCGCATGAACGGCGCGCCAGTGAGCCAGGTCTGGTAGCCAAGCGAGTAGATGTAGGGCATGAGCTGGTAACGCAGGCGAAGATACTTCTCCAGAATCGGCTCGGCTTGGCTGCCGTAGGACCAGACCTCGTTGGCGGGGCGGCTGCCGTGGGCGCGGAAGATGGGCAAGAACGTGGCGTACTGGAACCACCTGGCATAGAGCTCTGGGTAGTCGTCGTAGCCGCCCACGTTGGAGCGGGCGTCGGATGGGTCCAGCAGCGGCGGATGGGCCGGGTGGTGTTCCTCGGGAAGATAGTGCCATCCGCCGGTGTCATTGGACCAATACGTTAGCCCCGAGGCGGCAAAATCCAGCCCGGTGGGAATCTGGCGCTTGAGGGTGTCCCAAGTGGGATAAATGTCGGAAGACCAGAAGATGGCCCCGTTGCGCTGCGCGCCCAGATAGGCGTCACGCGACAGGATCAGCGCGCGGCGCCCCGGCATGTCCTTGCGGAAGCCGTCGTAGAGAGCCGCGGTGTGGAAGAGCGGATAAACATTGAAGAACTGTGTGCCGGGGCCAATGTGGAAGTAGGAGCCGTTGGGGGGCAGGTCGGGTTCGGTCTCGTCGGCCCAGAGGGAGTCAAAGCCCTTGCTGAGGATATTGTCGCGGATGGTCTTCCAATACCATGCGGCGGCCGCGGGATTGGTGGTATCGATGTCGGACCCCGCACGGTCATAAGGCAACCCGTTGATGGGCGTGCCGTCAGCGAGATGAATCAGCCAGCCTTTCTGGCGCAGCTCGGTGTAGTAGCGGTCGCCTGGCACGAATCGCGGCCAAACGCTAATCATGGTCTCAAAGCCCATGTCGTGGAGCTGCTTATTCATCGCCGACGGGTCGGGCCAGAACTTGGGATCAAAGTCCATCTGCCCCATCTTGGTGTAGTAAAACCAATCCACCACCATCACGTCGGCCGGCAAATGGCGGTCGCGATAGCCTTGGGCAACGTCCAGCACTTCCCTCTGGCTCGCGTAGCGCTGCTTGCACTGGATGTAGCCATAAGCGGCCTTGGGCAGCAGAGGCGTGGGGCCGGTGAGGAGCCGGTAGCCCGCATAAATCTCGTCCGCAGTGGACCCGGCGATCACGAAGAACGAGACCCGATCACCCACCTGAGAGGTCCAGCGGGTCTGCTCGTTGAAGCCCGGCTCGATGGTGGTCTTCGAGGGATTGTCCCACAGCAGCCCATAGCCCTTGTTGGTCACCAGGAACGGCACGCAGAAGCTGGGGGCGGCCGGAGCCGTGTAATCTGCCCAGCAACGAACCGGATGGCCGCGATGATCGAGGAATCCCTCGTGATTCTGGCCCAGGCCGTAGTAGTGCTCGTCGTCCGGGGAGGCAAACGTCGCGCCCACCACGTAGAACACCGGGTCCGCGGGACGACGGTCGCGGGCCACGTCTGCCGTGCCGTCCTTGTGGTTGGGCACGGACTGGGACCAGCCGATGAGTTCCAACAGCGTCTGGCCCTCGGGCGTGCGCAGGGTGATGTGCGCGCCCGGAGTGGAGCCGTCGAAATACTTGTCCATATCGATCTGCGTCTGGAGCGACGGTTTGCTGGCGGGAAGATCCCGGTCGACGTTGGCCACAATCCGGGCCGACCGGTAAACATCAGCCAGCGCAGTCTGGCTGGCACTCCAGCCTGAGGCTGCGGGCGCGGCCAGCAAGCCGTACCCTGGCGGGGCCAGCGCCGACTCGCGCTTCAGGCTCAACGTTACGCGCAGAATGTTGGGCGCATAAGGTTCAAGAACGATGGTCTGGCCGTTGCGTGCAAGCGTAAGGTGAGCCTCTTGAGCATGCAGAACTGCACCCAAGAGCAGGCTAGCGGCCACAAAGAGAAGCATGCTGCCCCGGCGAATGGATGACATCTTTGGACCCTCTTATGACAGTACTCAGGCGGCAGCCCAAGCCGTGGCATAGGCTGGAAGAGACGTAGCGGGAACGAGCTTCCCGATTCCTTTCAAGTTGCGGGGGAAGAGGAGAAGTGATGAAGCGGAGTGGTCAAGAAAACGGGACGCCACTATCCACCACTTCTCCCCCGGGTGAAACTCGCTTAGAACGTGGCGCGCAGGTGCAGTTGGAAATAGCGCGCGTTCAATTGATTCGTCGCTTCTCCGAACGTATGCTGGGACATATCCCCATTCACGCTGATCAGATTGGTGCGGTTGAACAGGTTGAAGACCTCGCCTCTGGCCTCCAGTTTCAACCTTTCTCCAAAGAACCATGGAGCGGAGAAGCTTTTGCCAAAGGTGAAGTTGACGTTGTTAAATCCTTCATTGTCGTAGGTGTTGCGACCGAGGTTCCCTTCCATTCCCAGAGGCGGCGCCGGAAATGCCGTCGCAGGGAAAAGGCCGCTCAAGAATTTCTGCTTGCCTGGATTGCTCAGGTGGCTGCCGAAAGAGGGTACGTCCGGCACTGAGTAGTTGGTGCTGCCGTCCGCGTTGTAGTTGCCTCCGGCATCGCTGGTGATGATGCTCCCGGGAATGAAAACGCCAGCGGAGTTGAAACAGTCACCCGCCGGCAGACCTCCCACCGCTGGATTTGCGGCGCAGACCGGAGCAAAAGCTGCGTTGTTGTAGACGGAGAAGGGCAAGCCCGACTGCAGTATCCAGACGGCGCTGAACGTCCATCCGCCCAGAAGATCTCTCTGCAAGGCAGTGTCGTAATGGCTTGGAGTGATCCAAGTGCCGTCGGCCGTGAATTGTTGCCGTATGTCAAAGTCAGAGCGGCCACGCTGGAACGGTAAATTGCCATTTTCAATTATTGGACCACTTTGGTTGGTTGATGTGATTGCTCCACTGTCCAATGAAGCCGAATTGCTCAGAGTATCCAGCGCCTTCCCGTAAGTGTAGATGGCACGAAACGTCACCCCGTGGGAGGTGCGGCGCGTTAGCGTGGCACTGCCATAGTTGCCTATGGAATTGCCCTCGGAAGTGGCGTAGGGGATTGAGCCAAAGTTAGGATTGAGGCGCGTCAAGGTGCCGTCATTTACGATCAAGTCTCCCGCAAAGCGGTTAAGGTCCTGATTGTACGTCGGTAAGTGATGGGCAGCCGTCGCGGAATAGTTCAGTTCAAAAAGAAGGTTGTTTAGCAATTGCTGCTGCACGCTAAGGGTCCAAGCCTCGACTTGAGCCATTTTGTAGTTGGTAGCGTATCCTCCAAGACCCGCACGCGAGAGAACGCCATTGACGTAGAGCGCGCCCGTCGTTGGGTTAATCGTAACATTGTTGGTGGGCAACACGGGGCAGGAGATCGTGAACCCCGCTGGAGGTTGGCAAAGCTGGAAATTAATGGTATTCCCCGACCGCACGTCCAGGCTCGGGAAATAATAGTTTGGCAGGTTTTCTGCCACCAGGTCCGTGATGTGCAGGTACGGGGGTTGATCGGAGTACATGCCAAAGCCGCCACGCACTGCGGTCTTGCCCTTGCCGAAAACATCCCAGGCAAATCCCAGGCGCGGCGTCACGCCCCATAAATTGTGATTCTGCACATCATGATTCGGGGTTAGCCCGACGATACCGCTGGCGATCTGATCATTAAAGGTCGAACCTGGTCCGAGCGTGAAATTCGTCAAAGTCGGACTATAAATGGAAAACATATTGGTCATTACGTCGTACCGGAGACCGGCATTCAAGGTAAATCTCGGCGTGACCTTCCAGTCCTCCTGAAGAAAGGCGCCCGTATAAAGTTCACGATATTGCCGCTCATAGGGCGCTTCCTGGTGCGTTAAAAGGTCGACCGGGGTACCGCTTTCCGTGAGCGCCTCGTCCTGGACGAAGTCGAAGATACTGTCGAAGTTGTATGTTGGGCGATCGAACGCACCGCCTTGCGCATCGTTTTCGCGGATATTCAACTGCTCAAAGCCGAACTTGAGGGTGTGCGTTTTCACGGTGGCGGTCATGACATCGCGCCAGCCGGCCGTTTGTTGGGTGAAGTTCCCCGGTCCCCAGTTTCCGAAACCTTGCAATCCAGTTACATTGATATTCGGTACTTGAAACGCCGGGCTGGCCCCGTCCTGGCCATAAGGACGAATAATATTCGCGCCTGCTTCATTCAGGAGATGCGCGGAGAACGTGTGTGTCCAATCGACGTTGGCAAAATCGGAATGGTTTGCGTTTGGGGCGGCAAACGCCGGCCGCGCACTTGTGCTTGCCGAAGTGTCGTAGGTCCGAATCGCTTCCACGGAGATGCGATCGTTCTTGACGGGATAGTAGTCCACCCGGAAGTCCCACTGATATCCATTAAAGGGCGAGACGTTCGTGTAATCGATATTGCCAAGCACATCCAAAGTGGGCGGGAGGTTCGCGGGTAGCGGAAAGTGACTGCCAGTTATCTGGCTTGCCAGCAACACTCCAGGGCTGGTGGCGGTTGCATAGGCCAAGGGCGGAGCCAGCGTAAGAGCCTGATATGCCACGGTGTTGGGCTCATTGGTCTTAACCCAGTTATAGAAATCCTGGGTCTCGACCGTGGCCGAACCGGAGCTGGTGGAACTGGAGCGAAGCACGTCCACGGCGGCAAACCAAAACAACTTGTTCTTGATTGCCGGCCCGCCCATCGCGGCGCTTACCTCGTTGCGTTTATATGGCGGAAGCGACGGCGGACTAAATTTCGTGCGGGCACTCAGATCGTCATTCGTGAACTCGTAATCGACGCTTCCATGGAACGCGTTGGAGCCTGACATGGTAAAAACGTCGACCGTGGCGCCGCCATTTCTTCCTTTCTGGGCATCGAAATCGTTCGTTCTGACCTCCATGGATTGCACGATGGCAGGCATGGGAGAGATGGAAGTGCCGCCGCCACGGGACGGGGTATTGGTTTGCGCGCCATCAATATTGTATCCGTTTTGCTCCTGGCGCAGCCCGGCAGCATTAACGTTGATGGCGTACTCATTGGTGAAGTTGTTCCCGGAGGTGACCGCGCTTCCCGTCATTCCGGGCGTCAGAGCCGTCAGGCCGTAGACGTTTTGACCCGTGAGAGGCGTCTCCGCCAAGGTATCTTCGAGAACGACGGCCCCCGTTATTGGCGTTGCCAGATCGACAGCAACCTCCGAAGCGGAAACCGTGACCTCGGTGGGAGTTGTTGCGATCTCCAGGACAGGGGCAAGAGTGCGTAGCTCCCCGACCTCAAGGATGAGATCCTTCAGATCCCAGGTCTTGAAGCCAGTCATCTGGATCTGCACGGTGTAGGTGGACGCGGCTATGCTGTCCAAACGGAAATAGCCAGCATCGCTGGTTGTGAGCGCTTTTGCTATGCCAAGCCGGGTATCCGTAATGGTGACTTTGGCCCCCGCGATTAGACCGCCGGATTGGTCTCGTACCGAGCCCTCAATTCCGCTCAAGAATTGAGCAAATGCCGGTAAACCTCCCAACGTCAACAGAAGAAGTATGAGAAATGAGATTCTTAACGCATATTTCATGCCAGTCATGGACACTCCTTTGAGAATCTCGCGAGCAGTCTTTCCTTAGACAGACCACGATAAACCTGCACCCCATTCCCCCGAAAACTCGATTGCCTTCTGGGAAACTGCCCGGACTAGGATTAAAATTCTGTCCCGCAAGGATGAACCGCTCCCGATTGCCGTGGAGTTTAGGTTCGGCGGTGGAACAAGGCAAGTAATGTACAGTGTCTTACGGTAACGGATGCTGAATTCCGCCTCTCTCGGCGCCTCTGCCAGCGGCCCCGAAGAATCAAATACAGTTTCTATTCTTACAGTAAAAAAATGGAGCAACCTATTCACTACAAACAACTTGGACCAAGCACGGACCTTGGGCGGCGGACAACTGTCCAGAGCAGAGCCTCTTGACAAGCGTCGGCCCAATTTGCCTATAATGCGTCTCTCTCAAGCAGGAGGTGATTCAGTAGTCGTTTTTGAACGTCAGCCGGTCGGGGCGATCAAGCGGCCTTCCCTCAACACCCATCTGTATTTGGGAAGGTGCCTGAGGCGCTGTTATTTGTTCTCCAAACGAACCGGCGGAACGTGTCGATATTGCCACGTTCGATGCACGCAGTTGTTCGAATCTGCCAGTAGATGCTCCGTGTGATTGCGTCTATACTATGCGCAATAGGGGCAGTGGGGGATCGATGAAAGCATCCGGCGAATCAACGGACGATCAGGCTGCGTCTTCCCACCCCCTTCCCTTGGAGGACGAGAAAAAGCAACAGATTCTCCACGAGCTTGATAACATCCTGGAAAGTCGCTTCTTCCGAAGCGCAGGGCGTTGCAAGCAATTCCTCAGGTACGTCGTCCAGCACAAGCTCGACGGCCCTTGCGAGCCGCTGAAAGAGCGCACCATAGGGGTTGAAGTCTTCGAGCGCCGCAACGACTACGCCACCGGAGACGATCCGGTGGTTCGAGTCCAGGCTGGAGAAGTGCGGCGAAGACTCGAGCAGTACTATCAGGCGACGCCTACTGAGCCATCAGTCCACATCGAACTTCCGATCGGTTCATACTCCCCATTGTTTCGGGAGTCTTCGACCGTAGCACCTTCGCACACCGTACCTCTTCTTCCCCCTTCGCCGGAACCGGAATCTCCCAAAAAGAAGCACCGTGGAAGAAACTGGGCAATTGCGGCGATATGTTCAGCTTTGGCCGTAGGCGCGGTCATTGCGTTTCTGGCTCTTCGCCACACGGCAGGCCAAAAGTCAGCCATGGACCAATTCTGGAAGCCCGTCTTCGCCACGCCACAAGCAGTGCTGATCTGTCTGGCCGCGCCTGTGGTTTACAGACCAACCGATGCGTTGTATCAGAAGTACGCCCGTACCCATCCCGGCACATTCCAAACCGAAGTTGAGAAGATGAACAACCTGCTTCCATTGGATCCGCATGAAACCATCCTATGGGGTGACATGTGGAACTACTCCGACTATGGAGTTGTGCGTGGAGACGCCTACGCGGCCATAGCGATCTCTGCTCTCCTCGGCAAGATCGGCAAGCCCAGCCAGGTGCGCATCGGCACGAATTACTCCTTCGAGGATCTCAGGAACTCCCCCGCGGTAGTGGTGGGCGCCTTCAATAACCGGTGGACGATGCACCTCACCTCGAGCTTGCGCTTCGTGTTTTTGGAGCAGGATGGGCGATTCATGATCCGCGAGCAGACCAATAGCGGCCAAGTTTGGGAAAGACATAGCAACAAGAAGGGGGAAGTGATCGACGATGTTGCCATTGTCACCCGATTGCTGGACTCGAAGACCGGGCAGTTCACCATCACGGTGGCGGGCATTGGAGAAACAGGCACGCAAGCGGCGGGTGAGTTTGTCTCCAATCCGGAATTCCTGGAACAGGGACTTCGAAGCGTTCCCGCGGGCTGGCAGATGAAGAATTTGGAGATCGTCCTGCAGACCACCGCGACGGATTCAATTCCCGGCCCTCCCCGGGTCGTGGCAGCTTACTCCTGGTAGAGTACCCGCGAGGGGAACCTCTGCACGGGTTCCTGATTTCGCAGTGATGGCACGCCGCGGCGGTGCTGACGATTTTCGAGCAATAAACGCCAAAATGTTGCGCACGCACCGTGTTTATTCACCGGCGTCCGGAGTGCGCATGTACATCAGAGCCGGTTCGATAGGGCGAATCGTATCGTGCTGAGAGCAATTTTCATGAGGTTTTGATCGGAACAATGCAAACAGGACGACGCAAATTCCTCCATCTTTCTTTGATAGCCCTTGCTGGAGCCTTCTCGCGAAGATGCGGCGCTCAAGGCATGGGAGGCCGGACCATAACCGCTCAGAAGAAGCCCACGGAATCCGGCCGTCCTTTTGACGCTTATTTTACCGACGTTGCGACCTCGGCGGGACTGATCGCACCGATGATTTACGGAGGCGCGGATCACAAGGAGTACATCATCGAAGCGAATGGATGCGGCTGCGCGTTTCTTGACTACGACAACGACGGGTGGATCGATATTTTCCTCCTCAGCGGAACCAGGCTAGATGGCGCGCCTGCCGGAACATCTAACCGTCTCTATAAGAACAATCGCGACGGGACATTCACCGACGTAACCAGGCAAGCGGGGCTTGAGGCAGTCGGCTGGGCCAACGCTGTGTGTATAGGTGACTACAACAACGACGGCTATGAAGATTTGTTTTGCACCTACTTCGGCCAGAATAGGCTTTACCGCAACCTGGGAAACGGGACGTTTAGAGAAGTCACCAAAGAAGCCGGCCTGGTGGATTCCGAGGTCCGATGGGGCGCGGGATGCTCGTTCCTCGATTACAACCGGGATGGTCACCTGGATTTGTTCGTCTCCAATTACCTGCAATTCGACTTCGAGCACGTTCCCAGACCGGGATCCAATGTTAACTGCAATTGGAAGGGCATTCCGGTCAACTGCGGTCCAAAGGGTCTTCCCTTCGGCCGGCATTCCCTTTACAGAAACAATGGAGACGGAACCTTTACCGATGTCAGCAGTGAGTCTGGCATTGCGAAACCGTGGCCCAGCTATGGAATGACCGTCGCGTCGGCCGACTTCAACGAGGACGGCTGGCCCGACATCTATGTTGCTTGCGACTCGACCCCAAGCCTCCTTTTCATCAATCAGCACGACGGGACCTTCAAAGAGGAGGGGATTGAGCGTGGTGTGGCCCTTAGCAACGACGGGGGAGAAGAAGCAGGAATGGGAGTAGCTGTCGGCGACTTCGACCTGGATGGCCATCTGGATATCTTCAAAACCCACTTTATCGATGACTCAGACGTGCTGTACCACAACGATGGCACGGGCACTTTTGACGACTGGACTCTGCGGACGAAGCTTGGCGTGGAGACCCGCTACGCCAGTTGGGGAACCGGGATTTTCGATCTCGACAACGATGGTTGGCCGGACATCTTTTTTGTAACGGGAAGCACATACCCCGAGGTCGAAAAACAACTGCCGCAAAATCCGAACAAGTCTCCTCGCATTCTCTTCCGAAACCTGGGTAACGGAACCTTTGAGGAGATTGCCGATGCCGGTCCGGGAGTTACGACGCCGCACTCGAGCCGCGGCTGCGTATTCGGCGATTTCGACAACGACGGCGATCTGGATATTTTGATCCTGAATATGAACGAGTCTCCCTCCCTGCTGCGAAACGATTTGAAAGGAACACACCACTGGCTGAAACTGAAGCTTGTGGGCACAAAGTCAAACCGCAGCGCGATTGGCGCCCGCGTGTTGGCGCGGTACTCAGGCCGGACCCAGGCTCAGGAGGTCCTAAGCCAGTCGAGTTTTTATTCGTCTAACGACTCGCGTCTTCATTTTGGCCTTGGACAAGCAACGAGTGCGGATCTGGCGATTTACTGGCCGAACGGCCTGACGGAAAAATACCCGGCTGTCAAATGCGATCAGCTCATTACCATTCGGGAAGGCCACGGTATCATTCCCAACATGGGCTGGGCGCGTTCGTAGATACGGTGTTTCTGAGGCTGCCCTTTCCATGAATGTGGCGTGTTCAACTGGCAGGCGTCCAGAATTCACCCAGAAATCGTCGCAATATGGGGAGCAAGGACAAGTTTAGCGCGCAAAGATGAGGCGAGGCGACCAAAGAGTCTGCCCTTGGAAGGCCCCGCCACGAAACCTACGGCTTCGTTGAGGCACTTTCAGGAAACCGGATTCCTAGGCTTTCGGTAAGAATCGGCCGCATTTTGCCCACCAGGTTCGTAGGGTTGTAGTGAAGTGTGTGCTCGAGCGGCATGACGTAGGCCAAAGACGACCATCCCCAAAAGGGATTCATTCCATAGCCCTGGCCGGTTTCCGAATCGTAATACTCGCGAGTCACTGGGTTCCTGTCCAGCGCCATTGCGTAGGTCTTATCCGCGAGCTCACGGGCCTCTTTGTCGTAGCCATAATCCATCAATCCATGGAAGATCATGTAGTTGGCTGGAATCCAGGTATTTCCACGCCAGTTGCACTCGCCTTTTGTGGTTCCTTCGTAAAAGTCCGGCTCGGTCCTTGCGTAGGTGGCGACGGGATAGGGAAGCCAGAACTCATTTTGGTTCAAGAGATGCTCACGCACCAGGCGGCGAGCTTGCGCTGGCGTTGCCACTCCGGCCCACAGCGGGAAGAAACCAGTGGCGGACTTGACGCGAATCTGCTTTCCTGTCTTCTCGTTCCTGTCGTAGTAAAACCCATCCTTCTCATCCCAGAACACCTCATTGATGAGCTTTGCAAGCCGCTGGGCATGCTCGCGATATTGCTGTTGCTCTAGTGTCTTTCCCAATTCTCCTGAGATGATCGCCATCGCCTGTAGCTCACGAAGCAGGTAACACGCCAGGTCGACACCCTCATCGGAATAGGAGTCGAGGTCTCCTGAGCGACCCAGTTGGTTGTCCATGCCACTGGCGTCGGCACTGTTCCATGTGGGAAGACCGTTGTGGTCCGCATCATAGGCAAACCAGCGATCCAGGTATTTCTGTAGCTTGCCGTAGTCAGTCTCGCGCAGCCATTCATAAGAGCCAGTTTGTTGCGATCCCAGGACGGCAAGCTGCGCGAGGAATGGCTTAAACATCTGGTTCGGCTTTGGATAGGTGATACCCAAGGTGCGGGAAATGAAACCGTCGGGCTCCTGGCGGCTGAGAAATACCCGCAAGTTCGAAAAGTCGAATTTGCTAACACCATAATAAGAGAGATAAATATTCTCGAAGTATAGGTCCCAATCGTAGAACTCTCCGTAGGCGTAACCGGTGAGCAGCTTTTCCTGAGACTGCGGGAAGTCGTGCAATCCCTTGGTGCTGATATCGCGGTTAAGCTGCAGGAGACGGTCACGGAGAGATTGAGAATGCGTTCGGCCGGGAGCTTGCGAGATTTGCGGGTTGCCGACGGGGGAGTTGGACTGCGCACGAACCGCCGAGGACAAGAGGAGCGATGCCAGAACAATTGCGCAGATCGGGAAGAGGAACAACATTTGGCAGGCAGGGGCCTTCGCCATTGCAGGTCTCATCAGTAATCTCCCTTCACAACACTGATTCGCCCGCATTGTACCGCTCAATTGGGTCAGATTGCGCCGTTGCCAGCTCCAGCGAGCCAGGATACCGCCGCGCATCGCACATGCGCCGGATGCACATCCGATAGCGGCTGCGCCCAAAAGCGAGCATGTTTGACCCAGGGTCCGCGGGTCTGCGCGCCTTCCGGTAGGCGAGGCGGGTTCGCTGAGATCCAAAAAGAACTTTTACCTTCTCCAGAGATATTTGACAACCTTTCTTTCCATCGATTTATACTTCGAGCTGGAGTATTGGAACCTTCCAAAGCTGGTGAAAGCGCCCAGAACGCGGTTCGGCGGCGGGCTTGCGCTGCTACTGCAGGTTGGGCGTTGCGCCAGTTGGCTGAGTTCGAGCAGCAAATCGCGCAGCCAGGCTGAGGGCATGCTATGCCTGCGCATTGAAGGCGCCTGCTTGCGAACGCTCACACTCTACTTAACGTTCACGCGGGGAGATTGACGGTTCCATGTTTCATGCCAGACGCTTGCTGTTTTTTATTTTGGGAGCAGCTATCGTTGCGCAAGGGCAACAAACCAAGGTGTCCATTGCGTCGATCGAATCGTTGATTCGTTCCCAGGAGTACGACCAAGCTTTACAGCTTACGAGATCCGCCTTGCACCAGACGCCCAACGACTTCCGGCTTTGGACGTTGGAAGGGATTGTACTTTCGATTAAGGGCAGCAACCAGGATGCATTAAACGACTTCGACAAAGCACTGAGTCTCTCGCCGGCCTACGCAGCTGCGCTGAAAGGCAAGGTGCAACTCCTCTACCAGACACTGGATAAACGCGCAATCCCGCTACTCGAGAAGATCTTGAAAGCCGATGCAAAAGACGAGACCGCACACGAAATGCTCGCGGTCCTTGAGGGAAGACAGGGAAATTGCCGGGTTGCGATCGGCCATTTTCTTCTCAGCGCGGAAGCGATCGCGAATCATCCTTTCTCACTGGAAGTGTATGGTTATTGCCTCGTGCATACGAAACAGCCTCAGAAAGCGATCCCCGTATTTGAACAGCTTGCGGCGCTGCTTCCGCAGCGGACTTATCCAAAATACGATCTCGCGGTCTTACTGATGGAAACGAAGCAGAAAGATGCCGCCCTCAAAGTATTGGAGCCTTTACTCGCCGCGGACCAGTCAGACCCGGATCTTCTGAGCCTGGCATCGGAGGCCTATGAGGCCGCAGGAGATACACCTAAAGCAGTGTCTTTGCTACGGCAGGCGATTGTTCTGAGCCCTGATAATGCCAGCTATTACAATGCTTTTGCCGTACTTTGCCTCGATCACGAGTCCTTTCAAGTAGGGATCGATATGATCGATGCCGGCCTGCAGCGCATTTCCGGCGATTCGTCGTTGTATCTCTCCCGCGGCTTACTTTATGCGCAACTTGCGCAATACGACGAGGCGGAAGCCGATTTCAAGACGGCGGAGCGCCTTGATGCAGCGCAGAGTCTAAGCTCCTATGCCATGGACCTTGCAGAAGTGGAGAAAAATCATCCTGACAAAGCATTATTGGAGGTACGCGCGCAGTTGAAGGCGCATCCAAACAGCCCATTCCATCACTACCTGCTCGCCAAGTTGCTCGAAAAGGGTGGATCCGACAAGCCGAGCGAAGCAACTAGGGAAGCAATCAGCTCCGCAATGACAGCCGTGAAACTAAAGCCGGATTTTGTGGAAGCCAGGGACCTGCTTGCGAGCTTGTACTTAGGCGCCGGTCAGTACCGCCTGGCCATTGAACAAAGCCAGCTTGCGCTGCAGTATGACCCCTCCGACCAGAGCGCGATGTATCACCTCATCATGGCGTTGCGGCACTCCGGACAGAGTGGAGAAGGCGACAAAATCCAGGCGCTGGTAAAGCGTCTCTCGGAAGCACAGCAGGTGTCACGGCAGCAGGATACCGACAGGAAACGATTCAAGCTAGTGGAGCAACAACCTGTGCCACTGAACTGAAGCGCGCGTTCTCGATGTTTGTATGAGCGCCGCGGCCTAGTGGGCACACCGGAGGTCACTTGGTTGTGGATGTCTTTTGCCTGCCTCTTCTTTAGCAGTCGTGGGTGTCGGTCCGGCTAAACCATATGAGGGGTCGGTGAAGACCTGGCTGGAAATGTCGTCGATCCGCTAGCTGGGAAGAGCACTTCGACAGGACGGGCGTTTTCGCCCAACACAGAGTAGGGGTGACAAAGATGAAAATGACTTCCGCTGTTCTAGCCGCTCTTGCGGTCACACTCTTCGTCGCTACGCTCCAGGCCCAGGTCGAGGAGCGTCCGCTCCCCCGCCTGGTGAAAAAGGACGGACGCTTCGCTCTGTTTGTGGACGATGCGCCATATCTGATGCTGGGTGCGCAGGTGCATAACTCCAGCTCGTGGCCGGCCACGCTTCCGAAAGTGTGGCCCGCCATGGAATACCTGAACGTCAATACGGTCGAAATGCCAATCTACTGGGAGCAGTTTGAACCCCAGCCAAATCACTACGACTACACGATGATCGACACGCTCCTGACTGAGGCTCGTCAGCATCACGTTCACCTCGTGTTGCTCTGGTTCGGCACATGGAAAAACGGCAGCCAGCACTACACGCCCGAATGGATGAAACTGGACCTCGTCCGGTATCCGCACATGGTCGACAGGGATGGCCAGGCGGTGGACTCGCCTTCACCCCACTCTGCCGCGTCGCTTGACGCGGACAAAACTGCCTTCACCGCTTTCATGCGACACCTCAAGGAAACCGACCCGCAGCGTACTGTACTCATGGTTCAGGTGGAGAATGAAGCCGGCTCTTGGGGCAGCGTCCGCGATTTCTCCCCAGCCGTGCAGAAGCTCTTCGAAGCGCCAGTACCCCCTGAGCTCCTCAGCGCCATGCACATCAAGACCGCCTCAGCCTCCCCGAACTGGCAGCAAGCCTTTGGTCCCGATGCGGATGAATACTTCCACGCCTGGTCGGTTGCGAAGTATATCGGACAAGTCGCCGCCGCAGGAAAGGCTGTTTATCCCCTGCCCATGTACGCCAACGCGGCCTTGCGCGACCCGTTCAATCCCGGCCCTCCAGGCCTGCCGGGCGCTGCCGGCAATTATGAGAGCGGTGGCCCCACGGACAATGTGCTCAATATCTGGAAAGTCGCGGCGCCAGCCCTGGATATTTTGGCGCCAGACGATTACCAGGACGATGACGCCGCCTATCTGAAAGTCTTGGAGCTGTATCACCGAGACGACAATGCCCTGTTTGTGCCAGAGACCGGTGGCGCGGACAAACCCCGCTTCTTCTTCTCCGCCCTTGGACTTCAGACCATTGGCTTCGCGCCGTTCGGGCTGGATTACACGCACAGAGCGGCGGATCGCTCCCTGAATCACGCGGATGCTTCCAGGCCGCCAGAGGAGTTCCTTACACCCTGGGCAATGAATTACCGGTTGGTCGGCCCAATGCAGCGGGAGATTGCTCGGCTCAATTTTGAAGGCAAGCTCCAGGCCGTGGCCGAAGAGCAGGGCAAGGCTACTCGGACCCTGCCGTTCGGATCCTGGGACGCGATCGTTTCCTTTGGAGCCGCCCGCAGCAATCGTGGCGCGGGAAATCAAAAGCCCGCGGGGCGCGCGCTGGTCGCCCAGCTCAAAGACAACCAGTTTCTTGTGGCCGGATTCTTTTGCCGTGTCGACTTCCGCCCGGTCGGCACCGAGCAGCAACGCAAGTCCCAGCATATCGTGGAGGGAACCCAGCAAAATCCCTCGGCCCTGATCGAGGGCAAATGGCAGCACCGTCAGTTCCTGCGTGTCGAGGAGGGAACTTACGAAGATGATGTCTTCAAGCCCATCCGCATCTGGAATGGGGACGAGACGGACTGGGGACTCGACTTCTCTTCAGAACCCGTGGTGCTCCGCGTGACGCTTGGTATCTATTAGATCGATGGAGAAAGTCTCTCTTCTCTTGCCGACCGCTGAGTCAGCAGCCGAGACAACATCGGCAGGATGAAGGCGAACAGGAGGCGGCACGGATGACGTCTTTCTGTTTCGAAGGATCGAACTGGAGCGAAATATGCGAATGAAAAGGAATGCAATTTCCGCGTTAGCTTTGTTGGTGAGTGCCGCTGGGCTGGCGGTCTCGGCCAAGGCACAAACCGCTGCCGGCGCGCCGCATTTGCAGAAACAGGGTACTGCCACTCAACTGATCGTGGATGGCAAGCCCTTTCTGGCTCTCGCGGGAGAATTCACCAACAACGCGGCGACCAGTCTCCCCATGATGGAACCCATCTGGCCAAAGGTTGTCGCCGACAACCTGAACACCGTGCTCGTGGGTATTTCCTGGGCGCAGTTCGAGCCCGAAGAGGGGAAGTTCAATTACACCCAGGTGGATGGAGTCATCGCCAAGGCCAGAGAGAACAATCTGCACATCGTTTTTCTCTGGTTCGCTAGCTGGAAGAATGGCACATCTAGTTTTGCGCCGTACTGGGTGAAGAAGGACTACACTCGCTTTCCGCGCATTCAGATCGACAATGGCAGCACCGTTTCGATCTCGGGTCCAATCGAGCTTTTCAGCCCATTTGGCGACGCCACGCGGGATGCGGACGCTGACGCGTTTGGGGCATTGATGCGGCATATCAAGGATGTCGATGGCACGCAACACACCGTGGTGATGATGCAGGTAGAGAACGAAGTGGGCGTCCTGCGGGATTCGCGAGATCGATCTCCGGCGGCGAACCGCGCGTTTGCCGGGCCGGTGCCTGCGGCGCTGATGAATTACGTGCAATCGCACAAGGACACGCTCATTTCCGAGTTCCGGGCGGTCTGGGCGGCGAATGGCTATAGGAAATCCGGAAGCTGGGAACAGGTTTTCGGTCCCGGCAAGCCGATTGATGTGAAGATCCCGATTCAGACGACGAGCCCGCCGATGAGCGCGTATGAACATGAAATCAGTTGGAAGGAACTGCACTGGCCTTCGGATGAGATATTCATGGCGTGGAACTATGCGCGTTACGTCGAGAAGGTGGTCCAGGCGGGAAAAGCAAGCTATGACATTCCCATGTTCGTGAACGGCTGGCTCCAGCAGCCGAATCATGCCTGGCCGGGGACGTATCCGAGCGGTGGTCCTCTGCCTCAGGTGCATGACGTCTGGCGGGCCGGAGCTCCGGACGTGGATATTCTCGCGCCGGATCTCTATCTGCCGTACTTCGACGAAGTTTGCGAAAGATTCAGCAGGAATGGGAACGCGCTTTTTATTCCAGAGACTGGCACCGTTGCGTCGAACGTAATCATGTCAGTCGGCAAATACAATGCTATCGGTTTTTCTCCGTTTGGCATCGACGGAGGAAGACCGATTCCCCCGGAACTCGCGGCAACCTACCAAATGCTCTCCCAGTTGGCGCCGATGATTCTTGTGCACCAGGGAAGTGACACCATGACTGCGGTGCGGATGATCCAAGGAGACCCACCAAAGCAGATCAAACTGGGCAATTACACCCTGACGTTTACATATACAGGCCGGATCAGGGGTCTTCCCCCGCAAGCCAAAGGAGAAGTGGCGTCCTTTGCTCCGAGGCAAGCGACTGGAACAGAACCGGCGGAGCCGCCGCTAGAAGCAGCCACAGTCGTGATTGCCACCGGTCCCGATGAGTTTTATTTCGCCGGAGGCGGCATGCGCGTCGACTTTACTGCGAATACTCCCGGGCCTTCCAATGTGGGACTCGGCGTTGTGCAGGAAGGCAGGTTCGTCGATGGAAAGTGGGAAGTTACCCGTTGGATCGAAGGCGATGACGATGCGCAGGGAGAGATCCTGCTGCTGCATCCGGCGACGATCTTGCGGGTTGTGCTTTACCGCTTTCCATAAGTTGCGCCCGCCCGAGAGCTGCTGTGGCAGGCGCCAACAAGACTCATCGGGGAGTGTGCGCTCTTTCAGGTGCCTGAAGCCGCTTTACTGGCGACTCAACTTCTCTTCGGACCCCGAAGCGCTGTTAATATCGCTCGTAACCTATTGACGCGCCGAGATCGGAATGAAACCATTGGGCCAAAGCGAGACAGCTCTGAATCGTGACGTAGGCGAGTTTCCCACGACCGGGTCAGTCGAGGAACATAGGACAAGGAAGTCGCAGCACGTTTCCCACTTCGGGGGAGTCTGCAAAATTTCACTTGTCCGAGTACCGCGTTAGGAGTTGAGGACAATGCAGCTAAGCTTGCGGTTCCTGCCTATTTTAATTGTGTGTTGCGCGCATTAAGGATTCCATTGCGTTGCAAGCTTCCAAGGCACCGTTTTCTTTCCGGACGTGAATCCCCACCTGATTTGCTTTCTGACTATAGCTGTTGTCTGAAAGTAATTTACTTAGTTCTCTTGCAGCAGTCGCTCGATTGTACGCGGTACGCGCGAGAGTCCGGGAGATCCCAAGCCGCTGTACTCGTGCTGCGTTGTCAGGCTGGTCGAACCCAAAAGGAACAATCAGCATCGGACGACCAGCACGCATCGCTTGAGCTGTTGTACCGACCCCACCTTGATGAACGATAGCCGATGCTTGGGACAACAAGACGGAGAACGGTGCGTATTCAAATGCAACTACGCCGGAATGTAGTTTTTGCGGGCGATTTCGAGGGTCACGCCCGACGAGTAGTACGGCCCGTCTGCCCAACAGCTCTGCAGCCTCCGCACTTTCGGAATAGAAGCCTTCCGCTTTCATCACTGCCGACGAGCCCAGCGTAAATACGACGGGCGGGTCGCCAGCTTCAAGAAAAGAAACCAAATCAGGGGCGAGTGTCGCAGCTTGTCCCCGCCTGTCGTAGAAGGGGAATCCCGTGATAGTTGTGTGTTGCGGCCAGTCGGGTTGCGGTTGAGCCAATTGTGGGGAGAACAATGCAAGCACCAGTTCCGGTGAAAATTGCCCACTAAACATGGGGTTGGTAGTCGTCGATGGAAGTTTGAGTTCACTCCTGAATTTGTGCCATGGCTCAACCCAACTGCGCGTGGTTCCGGTAATTATCGACAGAAGCCAACGATAGAAGCGCGGACCAAAAACACGAAGATGAATCAACCAGGGAGCGGGTGCAAAGACAGGTGGGTCGTAGGCGGATAGGAAGACGGATGGCGCAATGGCAACGGAAGCCCAATTCATGCCTTGCGACCGCCGTTTCTCCGCTACAAGCGGTGCGGTCAACGTCAGTGGATGTGTCACAAGCAGATCCGCGTCCTCGCAGGCTGCGTTAAGGTCAGCGTAGGATGCCGGCAGATTTGGCATGAGAAGGTGGCGAATCACATACTCAGGACCGGATTTCAGGTCCATGACCTTTTTCATCAATTCTGATTCGATACCGAAATCACCAACCTCAGGACGCACCGCATGAAACTCGATCCCCTCGGCCTCAACAACTGGACGATGAGAATTATTCGCGGCGATGATGGGACGGTATCCGCGTTCGCGGAGTTCCAGAGCCAATGCGATGTAGGGATGAAGGTCACCCAGTGGCCCGAAGGTGTTTAGAACTATTTTTCTCGTCCTCACTTTTACAAGAATATCATCTGACGCGGCCAACTCATTATTGTCCCCAGGCTTGCAGCCCCGGCAAGGGGTAGTTTGCCGCCGCGTCGTCGAGCACCAGCACCCAATCCGATCCATACGATGGAGTGCGGAACTCCATTGCAGCGCGGCCTTCTATTTCTCCCAACAAGGTAGCGACCCCGGTGCGGGGGTCATACCACCATGCCCTCAAACGCTTCGTTCGCAACTTTGCGAGATCGATTGCTGCGCTCTGATCGTTCATGGGGAAATAAACGAAGGCGAACGTACCTTCCCTGTCTCGCGTAGCCTGCAAATGAAGCCCGCCTCGGCCGGGATCGCCCACGATCAGGGACTGATCGGGAATGCGCGAGAAATACGGCCGGGACATCATTAGATTCCTGAGAAAGATCATCTGCCGCCCCGCGGGACGATCTAGCGCATCGACCCAATCGCGGTCTGCCTGATTGATGACGCCGTTGCGCGAGTTGGCAAATTGCCATATCGAATGGTGACCATAGGTTACGCCCGCCGCACCCGCGAAGACCGAGCGGTAGGTCTGTTTGCGCACATCGTAGTCACGAAAGTATCCCGTCGCGGGATCCCATTGTGGCCAGGGATTGTAGGGATGGTCCTCGTAATTTGGCTCCAGATCCATCGTAGGTTTGTGCGGTGCCAGCGCGAAATCCCGCGCGATCCATTCCCACACGGGGACATCGTGTCCGCCACCGTGCCCGCTCTGCATTCCATTGATCGAAAGCCAGGTCTCTTGGTGAAGAAAAACAGAAGAAGACTCCGGCCCTCCCTGCGGGTGATACGCGATTACCGGCGTTTTTCCTGTTCCTTCCGCAAGCCCCGCGGCGATCTCCCGCCAAATGGGCGTCCAATCCTGAACCTCTGAAAATCCTGCGCTTTTTGCCATCGCCCGCAAGGATTCATCGTGCATCCCCGCCATGCGTGGCGGACGATCTCCGCCCAGGATCCAGACGACGTTTGAATGGCCTCGGAGTTTCCCGCCCAAGTACTTAGCGTAACTATGTGCCACAGGCAGATTGTCCACGGTGAAAACGCGAGGGCCCGCGCCCCATGGGGCGGTAAGCTTGTCACCCCAGGTCGGGAGCAGAGCAACGTAGAGGCCCTGGCTGGCGGCCTCGTCCACGATTTCCACCACGCGATTGAAGTAGGCCTCGTTTGGGCTCAGCGGGTCGTTGTCAACAAATGGCCGCTGACCCAGAGCACTTGGTTTGTTCAGGCCGTCGAACTCCGCGAGCACGACGGTCTGAATTACCGTGTAGCCCTGTCGAGCTCGAGTGTAGAGATAGTAGCTGCACTCCTCCCGTGTCGTCGCATCGATCAATTGCCAGGCGGTATCCCCCAGCCAGAAAAACGGACGGTCGTCATCCGTCTGCAAAAAATGACCGGATGCATCCACGCGAATCCATGGCAGAGGGGCGTGAGCGTCGGGGGGCATCTTTTGTCGTGTTGGTGAGGCTGCAATGGCGGCTGTGAGCAACCTTTGACGGGCGAACGCCAAACACAGGGCAGAAATCAGAAAAACCAGCAAAAGGCGGATAACAAACTGTGAGTTGGCCGATCTGAGAATCGTTCGCACCGATTTAGTCTCCTACTAATGTCTCTTCCATTCAGTCGGAAGTGTAGTTCCCCCTTCTCGCCTGTGCAACGTTGCTGGTCAACAGAGTGCTAAAGAAAGAATTCATGTGACCTGTTTCCGGCGGACGCCGTATCGAACATCTCCCACCGTGGAGCTTTGCCGCCGTGGTTTTCCTCGGCTCAGCTCTCGATTGCGAGGCTTGAATCTCAAAGAAGGGCGTCACACCCCTTACTGTCTTGAGCACGCAGTCCTTATAGGCGCCTTTCGGCATACCCCAAAGCTCCCATATCGAGAGCAGCGGTCTTGCAGATACAACAAAGTTCTTGCGACTCAATGTCTGGCAAACTGGATTTCCCAGCGAACAGAGTCTGCTGTTCCATTAAAGCGGATTTTCAAGGATGATCCCTCCAAATTCTTCTCCGTTGGGATTTCTATCTGGCCTGAGACTGTCTTGACGCCAATAACCTGGAACCCCTCAGGAACAAAAATCCACAGTGCGTAAGGATCACCGGGAACGCTTTGCGAAGAGCCGGAGAGGACTTTCTTCCGGGGGTCCCAGGAAAGCTCACCGAGGGAGTATGTGCCGCTGATGTGGCGAGAAAGACCGACGAGTTGCGGGTGATCCTGCAACGGATGAATCAGCAGGACCCTGGTGTCATGTGGGTCGATCGTAATAGATAGGTCATTTTTGATTACGCCGAGGAGTTTCTGATTCCAGAAATCGAAGGCCAGGTATGAAGCTTGCGGATCCAATCCCAATTTGTCACGAAGACTGATTTCACGTGTCGTGGGAGTGCCATACCAATTCGTGAAGCCAACCACATCGTAGGTTCCGGCTTCCGAGTTCACCTTGAGATCGAGAATTTCGGGGAAGTTGTGAATGTAGAAATCTGGCTGGGTGGATCGGAAGGTCTGCCAGCCGGCCTCTGTGCCACGACTGAACAGATCCACAGGAAAAATCGGGAGCGTCGGCATGGTTGCCTGCAAAAGCCGTACGCGTTCCTCGGGCAATTCCGGCATGACGCTGGCTAACGGATAGGCCACTCCAGTGAGTGCAACGTAGCTGACAAGCGTGCGGGCCTCCGCTTGTGTAACGCCGAATCCTACGACCGGGTCTTCGCGGATTTTCGCGATCTCCATGACGACGGGATCTCTGTTGCGGCGTGCTTCTTCAGGAGACATGGGCAGGCCGAGCTCGAGGCCTTCGCCGGGCATGACGTAAGCGGCGACATGATTAAAAAAGGCGTTGGCATTGATGGAACTGAACATAGGATACATGCCCTGCCAACTGCCATAGAGGTCGTCGCCATTGAAATAGGAATTGAAATAGCCGATGCCGTTCAGCGGCGTGCCCGCGGGGCAGACCTCCACAAATCGCTTTGGCCCAATCACGTTGCGGATCAGTTCCAGGCGATGGCGGTAGTTTTCCAGCAGGCCGGCGTTCTTATCGTGGAGAAGGGAGTGGTCGACAGTCGGCACATAAAGTGGGAATGCATGTTCACCATCGAACTTATAGTATTCAAAGCCCATGTCATCCAGCGTCCGGAACATTTTCTGGACGAATTGCAGAACTTCAGGATTAGTGGAATCCATCGCCGGGGTATTGTAGTCGAGCGCGATCTTCCCGTCCTTGTCGCGCAAATACCAATCAGGATGATCCTTCACGGCCCCGGCATAGGCATTCGGGACAAGCCACACGCCTGCGCGCAGGCCTTTTGATTTTATGTAACTCGTAAGCCATTGCGGACCATGCGGAAACTTTTTGGCGTCCCAGTTTTCAATCCAGTAATGTTGCCCCTGCGCGTCCCGGTCATATCCATCGTCGAGTTCAACGTATTGGAAGCCGTAGGGACGAAGATGCGCGGCAAGCCAATCCGTATTGCGCACCATATCTTCTTCTCGAACATCCTGGTAATAGCTGGTCCAGCTGGACCAGACGATTGGCGCAGTCTTGAATTCGGTGTCATCAAAGCGGGAGTAGAAAGGAAGTCCGAGCGTTTTGGTGTAGTAGTCGGGGGTGAGGCGGATAACGGCGTTCCCGTGAAGGGGTAAAACGAGCTTTAAGACATCCGGATTTTGGGGGTCACGTTGCATCTGGCTGCGTTCCGGGAAGTTAATGGCAATATCAGTTTTCCGATCGAATAGCGCGTGAAACACGGGGCTGGCGACCTGGCCCAAGATGAAATACATACACTCGGGATTTTTCTCGGGAAGCGTGGAATGGTTGCGGGTGATACTTCCGCCATAGTTGCCCTGAACTTCCGTGGTGCCGTCCCAATTCACCGGTGGGCCCATTGGATCGAGAAGGCGGGCGAGAATGCGGTCCGGGGAGGCGGGCAAGTCCGCGGTGAGCACCGCGTGCTCGGCGGTGCTGGAGATCAAGAGGAGATTAGGTTCAACGTCGAACTGCCAACCGGTGCGGGGATCGTTGGTACGAAATAGCAAGCGAGTTGGGCTGGCGGTTTTGACAGACCAACCTGTCAAGATGTGAAGCCCTCGATCGTCGCGTATATTGAGCCTGGCTTGCTCCATGAACAGGCCAAGCCTTTCGTTGCTGACGGAGATCTGCCCGGTGGAAGGATCGGCAGCGATAGTCCATCCGGCAGCATGAAACGGTGTTTCGAGATTTGCTTGTGCGCGTACTGACGGAGCCAGTAAACAGAACAAACAAGCGAAAAGGACCGCACGACGTTGACTCATGGATCTCTACTCCTTGCAGAAAGATTGGCAGTTCGGGTGCGCGAGGTGCCATGCGGCTGTGGCAAACGCGCGGCCGTCATATTCCATTCCTACGGTGTCGGGATCGACACCCTCCGAAATGAAGCCACCATCCCAAGCGGTGCCGCGCAAGACTTCGAGGGACTGTTCAGACCCGTGCTTCCTTTGGAATCTGTTCATACGCATAGTATCCCCTCACAATCTCAAATCAGACGGCTCCACAAGTTTCCAGGAATCTTAGGCTCTGCGGCATTTGCATTTCTGTAAGGATTGCATCAAGCATTCTGAAATAAGGAATCTGGTAGTGAAACATTGGAAATGTACGCGGCAACTTGTTTTGCGAATGAATAGATTGCAGTTTCAGATGGGGTCGGATTCTTACAGTAATCCAGAGTCCATTTTATTAAACTGACGACTCTGCACCACGGGCTTCCTCAGGTGAGAAAATATCCGAAACGAACGCTCGATTGAATTATCGGGTTTTCAGGTTTCTCCAGGTGCACTCTGTTAGTCATGAGCAGCGGTTCGGCCAACGATATTTGTCGACAGGAAATTGGAGAAAACGATGGCTACTAATCAGACAGCGCAATTGAAAGCGGTGCTCACATCGATCAGCAAAGAGGGCTTGGCTCGTATCTCCCGCGTTCGCAGGGCACTTCTGATTTTTGCGGCGATTATCCTCCCCGTCGCAAAAGCTCAAACGCCCCATGCAATCCCGCACCTATCCCGCGAGCAGAACGCCTATCACTTTTATGTAGATGACAAACCATATTTGATTCTTGGCGGTCAGGTTCACAATTCAAGCGCGACAAATCCGGAGGATTTAAAGGCAGCCATGGACTCAGTGTCCGCCTTCCACGGCAACACCGTTGAAGTTCCAGTCTCCTGGGAATTGATCGAGCCAGCGCAGGGACAGTTCGACTTCCATCTGATTGACGAAATGTTGGACCAGGCGCGGGCACATAATCTGCGCGTTGTCCTGTTGTGGTTCGGGACGTGGAAGAACGCCTGGATGAGCTACACGCCGGAGTGGGTAAAACGCGACCCAAGACAATATCAACGCGCAGTGGATGTTTCTGGCAATCAGATGGGAGCGCTCTCCGCATTCTCTGAGACAGCGCGAAACGCGGACAGCCATGCGTTCCAGGAAGTCATGAAACATGTGAAAGAGAAGGACGAATCCCGCCGCACCGTGATCATGGTCCAGGTCGAAAACGAAACGGGGTACCTGGGAACGGATCGCGACCACTCACCGGAGGCGAACTCTGCCTATCAGCAAAGTCCGCCGCCCGAATTGTTGAGTTATCTTGAAACGCATCACAGGTCATTGCCACCGGCGCTTGCAAAAGTTCTAGAAAAGTCGAGTAGCAGCACGGAACTAAAAAACTGGCGTGATTACTTTGGAGCATTGGCGCCGGAGGCCTTTAGCGCCTGGTACGTCGCAAAATATGTGGACAGCGTCGCCGCTGCAGGAAAACAGGTTTACCCGCTTCCAATGTATGCAAACGATTGGTTAATGGGGCAGGACAGCGAGCGCGCCGGGCGCTGGCCAAGTGGCGGACCCACGGCGAACGTGATCGATATTTGGAAGGCAGCAGCCCCGCACATTGATCTGGTTGCGCCAGACATCTACAATCCCGATTTTTTCGACAGTGTCGCGGCTTACGTGCGCGACGACAATGCTCTTTTCGTTCCAGAGATCATTGCGGATGCTCATTGGGCGGGTGCCGTATTTCCATCTTTGGCGCAATGCAATGCCATCGGGTTCAGTCCGTTCGGAATCGATGACTGGTTTGAGGATGGCAAGCTGAAGCCGGTGGCCCAGCCATTTGCCGACCACTACCGGATTTTGCAGCAACTGTTGCCGCTGATCGCCAAGTATCAGGGAACGGGATTCCTGCACGGATTTGTGCAAGACGAATCCAACGGAAAGATCATTCGACTTGGGAGGACGGAACAGACGGTCGCCGCAGTGGGTTATACACGACTGTACGATCCGAAAGGTGCCTTGGGTGCGGGGCTCATTCTGGAATTGGGGCCCGAAGATTTTGTGGTGGCGGGAGCGAACATTGAAGTGATATTCCGTGCCATGGAGGGGCCACTGCGCGATCGCGTCCCCCTTACCATTGAGGATGGTCGATTTGATGGCGAACGCTGGATATCGACGAGAAGGCTGAATGGCGACGAATTTGAAGTCAAATTGCCCGAAGCAGGCGGGATTCGGCGCATCCGATTGCTTGAATAAAACGTACGGTCAGGCAATTGCACCAGTCAACACAGCCAACTTTTGATACGCATAAAAGAAGGGACTCTGCCGTTTCCCGGGGTGCGGGAGAAAACTTGAGCAGAGTCCCTGGCGTGCTCAGCGCCCTCTACGGATTGGGCTGCGTGGGAACTACGATGCGGTCGATGTCCGGATCGCCTGTGGGTGCATCGGCCGGGACCGTTAGCACGATGCTATTCGTGCCTGCGGAAAGGGTTAGATTGACAATGAGGTAATCGGGAGTGTTCCAGTCACCAGTGAAAGGAAGTGGCGGGGAGACGATAGCTGTTCCGCCGTTGACGACGATGTTGATAGTGGGTTCCTGAGGCAGACCCCAATCACTCGGCTGGTTGCCATTGACGTCGTAGATGCGAACGGCGTACGTGCCGGCCGTTGCTACGGTGACGTTGGAGAAGGTGATGGAAACACCTTGAACC
>Ga0181538_10001313_pt1 | contig 28089 bp, 24 predicted proteins | sample PEATcosm2014_Bin_40_FD_119773 | JGI IMG/M metagenome (GOLD analysis project Ga0181538, IMG submission 119773) | Peatland microbial communities from MTU Mesocosm Facility, Houghton, MI, USA - PEATcosm2014_Bin23_30_metaG | ecosystem: Environmental > Terrestrial > Soil > Wetlands > Peat | place... | reverse complement strand
GGGCTACTTGCCGGCCCGGCGCTGCCAGCGGGTGGCCTTCAGCATCTTCTTGTGCTTCTTCTTGCGCATCCGCTTGCGGCGCTTCTTGATCAGTGATCCCATGTCGTGCGGCAGGCTAGCGGTCCGGGGGGCCGACTGCCAGGTCGCTCCCGGCACGAGGAGGCACCCATGGGCTTCGAGATCGTGCGGCTGGACCACGTGCAACTGGCCATGCCCGCGGGTCGCGAGGCCGAGGCCGAGGCCTTCTACTCGGGCCTGCTCGGGCTCGAACGGGTCCAAAAACCCGAGCCGCTGGCGGCGCGCGGCGGCTGCTGGTTCAGCCGGGGAGCAGTGGCGGTGCACCTCGGCGTCGAAGAGGACTTCCGCCCGGCCCGCAAGGCGCACCCGGCGCTGGCCGTGCGCGACCTCCCCGCCCTGGAGGCCGTGCTCGCCGCCGCCGGGGTGCCCGTGCGGGCCAACCCGGACAGCGAGCGGGGCCGGGGCGCCTACGTCGACGATCCCTTCGGCAACCGCATCGAGCTCGTGGCGGCCGACTGAGGCACCGCGGTGGAAGGGCACCGCGGGCCTGGCTGCCGTACCTACGGCAGCGGGGCGTCGCCGTCGGGACCGGGCACCGTGGGCAGGCGCATGGACATCCGGGCCCCGCCCGACGGGTCGTTCTCGGCCTGGATCGTCCCGCCCTCGGCCTTGACCACCTGGGCCACGATGGCGAGTCCGAGGCCCGATCCGGGCAGACCCCGGGCGGCCGGGGAGCGGTAGAAGCGGTCGAAGATGTGGGGCAGGTCGCCCTCCGCGATGCCGGGACCGTGGTCGCGCACCACCACCGCCCCGTCCCGGCACTCCACCGACACGGTCTGGCCGGGCGGGCTCCACTTGCGGGCGTTGTCGAGCAGGTTGCCCACGGCTCGGCCGATGCGGTCCGCGTGGCCCTCGACCCAGCAGGGCTCGGCGTCGACCTGGAACGTGACGTCGCGGGCACGGCCGTGGGTGCTCTGCACCGCCACGGCGTCCCGGACGAGAAGGTCGAGGCGGAGAGGCTCCGCCGGAACCGGTTGCTGGTCGCCGCGGGCCAGCTCGGCCAGGTCGCCGACGAGGTCGGTCAGCTCCTGTAGCTGCACCAGCACGTCGTCGACGAGGACGGAGCGGTCCTCCACGCTCAGCTCGTCGACCCGACGGATCACCTCGAGGTTGGTGCGCAGGCTGGTGAGCGGGGTGCGCAGCTCGTGCGACGCGTCGAGGACGAGCTGGCTCTGGGCCCGGCGCGAGGACTCGAGCGCCTCGAGCAGCCGGTTGAATGTGCGGCGCAGCCGGCCGAGCTCGTCGGGGCCACCGGGCGTGAGCCGGCGCGAGACGTCGGTCGTCTCGGCCAGGTCCTCGACGGTGTCGGTGAGCGAGTTCAGCGGGACGAGGGCGGTGCGCGCGACCAGCCAGCCCAGCACGACGGCGAGGAGGACGCCGATGAGCGCGACGACACCGAGCAGGATGGCGAGCGTCCTGAGCTCCGAGGTCGCGTTGAGCAGGGTGGCGATCTGCAGCGCCCCCCCGTTGACCAGGATGCCCGACTCGAACGCCGTGCCGGCCGGCAGGTGCTCGACGAGCTCGCGCATCTGGTCGCCGTCCACGGTGACGGTCGTGAAGTACGCCGGGGCGAAGCCGACGGCCACCAGCCGCACCTGCCCGGTCACGGGGAGCCCGCCCCCGGAGACGACGGCACCGCCGGCGTCGGTCACCTGGCCGAGCGTGGCGGTGGTCGAACCGATCTCCTGCCCGGCGACGATCCGCTGTGCCGCCGTGGTCAGCGAGTTGTCGGTCGCCTGCAGCAGCGTGTTGCGGGCTACCAGGAACGAGGCCAGCGACGCCGCCAGCACGGCGACGACGACGGCCGTCGTCGTCGCCAGCACGAGGCGGGCGCGGAAGGTCACGCGTCCCGCAGCACGTAGCCCACGCCGCGGACCGTCTGGATGCAGCGAGGCTCGCCCCCCTCCTCCAACTTGCGCCGGAGGTACCCGACGTAGACGGCGAGCGAGTTCGTCCCCGAGTCGAAGTCGAAGCCCCAGACCCGGTTCAGCAGCACTTCGCGCGTGAGCACCTGGCGGGGGTGGCGCAGGAACATCTCGAGGAGATCGAACTCGATGCGCGTGAGCGTGAAGGTGCGCTCGCCGCGCTGGCCCTCCCGGGTGGAGAGGTTCAGCGCGAGGTCGCCGACGCGCAGCAGGCCTCCCTCGCCCTCGAAGCGCCGCCGCAGGAGCGCGCGCAGGCGGGCCAGCAGCTCCGCCAGCGCGAAGGGTTTGACCAGGTAGTCGTCGGCGCCCGCATCGAGCCCCTGGACCCGGTCGTCGACGGCGTCGCGCGCCGTGAGCATCAGGACCGGCGTGTCGTCGCCGGCGCTGCGCATGCGGCGGCAGACGGTCAGGCCGTCGAGGTCGGGCAGCCCGAGGTCGAGGATGAGCGCGTCCGCCGGCGTCAGCGCCGTCGCCTCGAGGGCCTCGCCTCCCGAGGCGACGGTGACCACGTCGTAGCCCTCGAGACGCAGGGCACGATCGATGGATCGGCGTACGGCCAGGTCGTCGTCCACCACGAGGATGCGCACGAGGCAAGAAGCTACCGCCGTGCCGCGGCCACCGACGGCCGGGCGCGACCGGTGGAAGTGCCTAACCTTGGGCGGGGCGACCGCCCCGGTCCGGGGTAGTTCAATCGGCAGAACGTCGGCCTTTGGAGCCGGATGTTGGAGGTTCGAGCCCTCCCCCCGGAGCACCGCGTCCCCGTGGGCGTGTCGGTCGGCTCAGCGCTCGGCGGCCGTGTCCCGCTCGGCGGCCTTGTCCCGCACCGCCAGCTGCGCCAGGTACTCGTTGTACGCGGCCAGCTCGGCGTCCTCCTCCTCGCGCTGCGCCGCGCGCTCCGGGTCCGCCGTGGCGGAGGGGCCCGGGCCGCCGGCAGCGTCGCCGGCGGAGGCGGGCGGCGGAGAGCCCTCGGGCGCCTCGTGCACGAGACGCCACCACATGTAGACGGCGTAACCGGCGAAGAGGGGCCACTCGAAGACGTAGGCCCAACTGAGGGTGTTGCCGCCGAGGGCACGTGAGAGCTGCCAGAGGCACAACGCCATGAAGCCGGGGACGACGATCAGGATGACCACGTGCAGCTTCAGGGCGCGGCGCGAGAGCCAGACGCGGGAGTCCGTCATCCGCCCGCGAAGAGGAAGTCGTTCAGGATGGCAGCCAGCTCGAGCGGCCGGTCGCCCTGGATGCTGTGGCCCGCGCCCTCGACGCCCACCACGGTGGCGCCGGGCTGGCGGCGCAGGAGCTCGGCCACGTCGTCGTCGTCGACGACCGACCAGGCCAGCCCGCGCACGAGCAACAGTGGGACGGTGAGCCCTGAGATCGCCTCCCACCAGTCGCCGAACTCGGGATGGGCCGCGGCTCCTTCGGTGCGGAAGCGCGCGTAGCGCCAGACCCAGCTGCCGTCCTCGCGCTGGACGGCGTTGTGAAGGATGCCCCGTCGCAGCGACGACTCCGACCGGGTGGGGTTGTGCTCCATCGTGCGGGCCAGCAGCTCGTCGAAGCTGTCGAAGCTGGCGGGCCCGTTGACGAAGTTGGTCACCGGCGCCGCCTTCTCCGCGTTCACCCCGGGGGTGATGTCGACCAGGACGAGGGCGCGCACGAGCTCGGGAGCGTGTGCCGCCAGCGCGATGGAGGACATCCCACCGAGGGACATCCCCACCACGCCCCGTGCGTCGGGGGCCAGCTCGGCCACGACGGTCGCGAGGTCGCGGCCGTTGCTGCCGGCCGAGACGGAGCCCTCGGGCCCCCCGTCGGAGTGGCCGTGGCCGGGCAGGTCCACGGCCAGCAGCGGCCGGCCCATGGCCAGCGCGACCGTGTCCCACGTGTGGGCGTTCTGCGCCCCGCCGTGGACGAGCACCAGCTCGGGGGCGTCCGTGCCCCAGAGCAGGCTGGACACCTTGCGGCCGGGCGCGACCTGGACGTCGACCCGGCGTACCTCGGGGGGGCCGGGGTAGGGCAGGCCGTACTCGGCGGCGTTCTCGTGGAAGAGCCCGAACTCGTCGTAGGGGACCATCTCCGGCACGACACGAGTGTCCCATACGCACGCCGGACTGCCCGGCGGGCTAAGAATGCGCCGATGCCCGATCGCCGCCTCTCCGCTGTGGTCCTCGCCGCCGGGGAGGGCACGCGGATGCGCTCCGAGCGTCCCAAGCCGCTGCACCTCCTGTGTGGCCGCCCCATGATCCTGCACGTCCTGGACGCCATGGCCGAGCTCGACGTCCACCGGGTGGTCGTCGTGGTCGGGCACCGGGGCGAGTGGGTCACCAAGACGCTGGTGCAGCTGGCCCCGCCCGCCATGGAGATCGAGTTCGTCGAGCAGCTCACCCAGTCGGGCACGGGCGACGCGCTGGCCGTCGGCCTGACCGGGTTGCCCGACGACGACGACGAGGTGGAGGACGTGGTCGTCCTCCCCGGCGACACGCCGCTGCTCCGCCCCCAGACGCTGGCGGCGCTGGTGCGCGCGCACCGCGCCGAGGACGCCGGCGCCACGCTGCTGACGGCCGTCGTGGAGAACCCCTCGGGCTACGGCCGGGTCGTCCACGGCAAGGACGGCGACGTCGCCCGGGTGGTGGAGGAGACCGACGCCACCGACGGGGAGAAGGCGATCGACGAGGTCAACACGTCGATCTACTGCTTCCGGCGCAGCATCCTCGCGCCCACCCTGCGCCGGCTGAGCCCGGCCAACGCCCAGGGGGAGTACTACCTCACCGACGCCGTCGCCGTGCTCTCGAGCGCCGGGTACCGGGTGCGTTCCCTCGTCCTGCCCGACTCCATGGAGGCGGCAGGGGTCAACGACAGGGCGCAGCTGGCCGTGGCCGAGGCCGAGCTGCGCGACCGGATCAACGAGCGCTGGATGCGCCGCGGCGTCACGATGTGGGACCCCGAGCGGACCTACGTGGACGCGCAGGCCCACCTGGAGGCGGACGTCTCCCTGCTCCCGGGGGTGATCCTGCGGGGCGACTGCTCCGTCGGCGCGGGCGCCGAGATCGGCCCCAACAGCGTGCTGACCGACACCACGGTCGGCGAGGGCGCGGTGGTGACCGAGAGCGTGTGCACCCGGGCCACCATCGGGGCCGGCGCCCGGATCGGCCCCTACAGCGTCCTCGAGCCGGGCGCCGACGTGCCGGCGGGGTCCGAGGTCGGGCCCCACTCGGTGCAGCGGGGCCCCGACGCCTGAGCGCCCCGGAGCGGCTCGGACCCGAGCGAAGTAGCGTGGGTGTCGTGGAGCTGATCCCGCGGCGCCGACTCGAGCTCGTCTCCGGCCGCGCGCACCCCACCTTGGCGCTGGACATCGCGGGCCATCTGGGTGTCGAGCTGGGCGAGGCGAACCTGCGCGAGTTCGCCAACGGGGAGATCTACTGCAAGTACGACATCTCCATCCGCGGCTGCGACGTCTTCATCATCCAGACCCACGCCGCTCCGGTGAACGACTCGTTGATGGAGCACCTCATCATGATCGACGCCGCCAAGCGCGCGTCGGCGAAGCGGATCACCGCGGTGTGCCCCTACTACGGGTACTCGCGCCAGGACCGCAAGGCGACGGGGCGCGAGCCGATCACCGCCAAGCTGGTGGCGGACATGCTCTCCGCGGCCGGTGCCGACCGCGTCGTCAGCGTGGACCTGCACTCGGGGCAGATCCAGGGGTTCTTCGACGTGCCCTTCGACCACCTGGTGGCGACCCCAGTGCTCGAGGGGTACATGAGGGAGAACTTCGGCAACGACGTCGTCGTGGTGGCGCCCGACGCCGGCCGGGTGAAGGTGGCCGAGCGCTACAGCCAGCATCTCGGCTTCGACCTGGCCCTGATCCACAAGACGCGGCCCCGCGGCACCTTCAACGAGGTCAAGGCGCGCCACGTGGTCGGTGACGTGGAGGGCCGCCACTGCGTCCTGATCGACGACATGATCGACACGGCCGGGACCATCTGCGCCGCCGCCGAGCTGCTGGCCGACGCCGGCGCCTCGGACATCTCGGCCATGGCCACCCACGCCGTGCTGTCCGACCCCGCCGTCGACCGCCTGAAGGCGGCCCCGATCTCGCGGGTCGTCGTGACCGACACCCTGCCCGTGGCCGCGGACCGCACCTTCGACAAGTTGGAGGTCCTCTCGGTGGCCAAGATCATCGCCGACGCCATCGACGCCGTCTTCGAGGACACCTCGGTCTCCGAGCTCTTCGGCGGGGACAACCTGGTCTAGGGGCCCGCTGGTCGACCGCCCTCCCGGGCGGCTACGCTGGTAGGCCGTTCGCCGGAGGCCCCGAGGCCGTCCGCGCACGCCGCTCTCGCCACCTGAGGAGATCCGTTATGGCCGAAGTCGTACTCGCCGCCGAAGTCGGGCGCCCCGTCGGCTCGCGCGCCGTGCGCCGCCTGCGGCGCGAGGGGAAGATCCCCGGCGTCATCTACGGGCACGGGACCGACCCCGTGCCGGTCGCCGTCGTGGCCCGGGAGCTCCGGGCCGCCCTCAACACCGACGCCGGGGCCAACCAGCTGCTGTCCCTCGACACCGGGTCGGGCACGTTCTTGACCATCGCCCGCGAGATGCAGCGCCACCCCGTCGGCCAGACGGTCACCCACGTCGACTTCGTGATCGTGCGGCGCGACGAGGTCATCAGTGCCGATGTGCCGATCACCCTGGTGGGCGAGGCGCTCGAGGTGCACCACGGCGACGGGCTCGTGGAGCAGCAGATGTTCACCCTCCCCATCCGGGCGCTCCCGGGAGCCATCCCGACGGTGCTCGAGGTCGACATCACCGCGCTGACCATCGGGGGCCAGGTGCGGGTGTCCGACCTCACGCTCCCGGAGGGCGTCACCACCGAGATGGACGCCGAGACGGCGATCGCCATCGGCCAGCCTCCCCGTGTCGTCGCCGCCGAGGGCGAGGGCGCCGAGGGCGCCGAGGGCGAGGAAGTGGCAGCGGGGGAGACCGCCGAGGCGACCGGGGAGGCATCCGAGAGCACGGGCGGAGAGGGCTAGGCCCTGCGCCGCGCCTTCGCCCGGCCCGAGCGCCGGGGGACCCCGGCGGACCTGCTGGTCGTCGGGCTCGGGAACCCCGGCACGGAGTTCGCCGGGAGCCTGCACAACGCCGGGTCCGATGCCGTCACGCTGCTGGCTGACCGCCACGGCGCCAGCCTGCGTGCGGAGAAGGGCGTGCCGGCCCGGGTCGGCGTGGCGACGGTCGAGGGGAAGCGGGTGGCCCTGGCCGTGCCGACCACCTACATGAACGAGTCCGGTCTCGCCGTGCGCGCGTTGGCGAAGCGCTTCGGAGTCACGGACCCGGCCGCCGTCGTCATCGTCCACGACGAGCTCGACCTCCCGCCCGGGACGGTCCGCCTCAAGGCGGGCGGGGGCCTCGCCGGTCACAACGGCCTGCGCTCCATTTCCGACCACCTCCACACGAACGACTTCCTGCGTGTCCGCATCGGTGTCGGCAAGCCTCCCAGCGCCGCGGCGGGCGCGGCTCACGTGCTCAAGCGCCCGCCCCGGGCCGTCAGGGAGCTCCTCGCCACCTCGGTGGAGATCGCCGCCGACGCGGTCGAGCGCATCGCAGCCGACGGCATCGACGCCGCCATGGCGTGGTGCCACTCGCTGCCCACCTGACCGATGGCCGCGCCCGCGCCCCCACCGAGCCCGCCGCCGAACCCGTCGGGCGGCAGCCTGGCCTCCGTCCCGCACCTGCTGCGCACCGAGCCGGTGATCGGCGCGGTCCTCGGGGCGGCCGACGCCACCGTGGCCGTCCCGGAGGCGGCGCAGGCCGTGGTGGTCGCCGCGCTGGCGACGTTCACGGAGCGGTCCCCGCTGCTGGTGGTCACGGCGACGGGGCTCGATGCCGAGCGCCTGGGGGACGACCTGGCCTGCCTGCTCGCTCCGGAGGGCGACCCGGTGGACGGCGAGGTCGTCGGCGCCCTCCACGGGCCGGTCGCCGTCCTGCCGGCGTGGGAGACCCTGCCCTTCGAGCGCGTCAGCCCCGAGACCGAGACGATGGGCCGCCGCCTGGCCGTCCTGCACGCGCTGGCCGACGCTCCCGACGGGACACTGCCGGCACCGCCGCGGGTGATCGTCGCGCCCGTCCGTGCGCTGCTCCAGCGGCTCGGCCCCCCCGACGGGACGGCGCCGATCGTCATACGGCGGGGCCAGCACGTCGACGACGGCGCGCTCCTGGCCGATCTGGTGGCCCGGGGGTACCGCCGCGAGCACCAGGTCGAGCACCGCGGGGAGTTCGCGGTGCGCGGCGGGATCGTCGACGTGTTCCCCTCCACGGCGGACGCGCCGGTGCGCATCGACCTGTGGGGCGACGAGGTCGACCGGCTCACCGCGTTCGCCGTCAGCGACCAGCGTTCGCTGCACGACATCGGCGCCGTCGCGCTCTTCGGGTGCCGCGAGCTCGTCGTCACCCCCGCGATCCGCGCCGCCGCGGAGTCGCTCACGACGCGGCGGCCCTGGGGGGCATCGGTGTGGGAGCGCCTGGCGCGCGGCGAGCAGTTCGACGGCATGGAGTCATGGCTCCCGTTCCTCGAGCGCACCGAGCGGGTGCTGCCCGACCTGCTCGGTGCGGGCAGCCAGGTGGTCCTCGCCGAGCCGCGCCGGATCAGGGACCGGGGCACCCAGCTCCTGGACGAGGAGGAGGCGCTGGCCGAGACGCTGGCCGCGACGTGGGGGGCCAAGGAGGCGGAGGAGGACACCTTCCCGCGTCTCCACGTCAACTTCGACCGCCTGCTGCGCGACTGCGCGGCCGGCGTCGTCGCCCTGCCCAACGTCCCCGAAGGGCCGTCCACGAGCGCGCTCACGGTGCGCCGCTTCGACCCGGTGGCGGGGGACCCGGCCCGGCTGGCGGCTGGGGTGACGCGGCTGGTCGAAGACGGGTACTCGGTGACGCTGTGCGCCGCCACGGGCGCGGGCGCTGCGAGGCTGTCGGCCGCCCTGGCCGAGCAGGGTGTGCACGCGCCGGTGACGGCGGCGGCGACGGGCAGGCCGGGCGCCGTCGTGGTGGCGGCGCCGATCACCAGCGGCTTCATCCTCCCCGACGACAAGGTCGCGGTCCTCTCGGAGACCGACGTGACCGGCCGGCGCATGCCGCACCGGCGCGCCCGCCCCCGGGCCCGGGCGGCAGACGGGTTCTTCGACGACCTGGAGTCCGGCAGCTTCGTCGTGCACCGCCAGCACGGCGTCGCGCGCTTCGAGGGAGTGACGACGCGGACCATGGGTGGGACGACGCGTGACTATCTGATCCTGCAGTACCGGGGCTCCGACCGCCTGTACCTCCCGGTCGAGCAGATCGAGGCGATCACCCCCTACAGCGGCGGGGAGTCGCCGACGCTCTCGAAGATGGGCGGCGCGGACTGGCAGCGCACCCGGGCCCGCGTCCGCGCCGCGGCCGCCGAGGTGGCAGCCGATCTGGTGGCGCTGTACCGGCGACGCCTGGCCGTCGAAGGCCGCGCCTTCGGCCCCGACACGCCATGGCAGGCGGAGATGGAGGCGTCCTTCCCCTTCGTCGAGACCGAGGACCAGCTCAAGGCGATCGCCGACGTCAAGCGCGACATGGAGGAAGCACGGCCGATGGACCGGCTGGTGTGCGGCGACGTCGGGTTCGGCAAGACAGAGGTGGCCTTGCGGGCCGTCTTCAAGGCGGTACAGGACGGGGCGCAGGCCGCCGTGCTGGCCCCGACCACGCTGCTGGCGAGCCAGCACGCGCAGACCTTCGCGGACCGCTACGCGCCGTTCCCGGTGCGGGTGGAGCTGCTGAGCCGCTTCCTCTCCCCGGCGCAGCAGAGGGCCGTCGTGCAGGGGCTGGCCGACGGGAGCGTCGACGTCGTGATCGGCACGCACCGGCTGCTGGCGCAGGACGTGCAGTTCAAGGACCTCGGGCTGCTGGTCGTCGACGAGGAGCAGCGCTTCGGGGTGTCGCACAAGGAGACCGTGAAGCGCATGGCCGAGGGCGTCGACGTGCTGACGCTCACGGCCAGCCCCATCCCGCGCACGCTGGAGATGGCGCTGACGGGCATCCGCGACCTGTCCATGGTGAACACACCGCCGGCCGATCGCCGGCCCATCCTCACCTACGTCGGGGAGCAAGACCCGTCCGCCGTGAGCGAGGCGCTCCGGCGCGAGCTGCTGCGTGAGGGGCAGGCCTTCTACGTGCACAACCGGGTGTCCGACATCGACCGCGTCGCCCGCGAGATCCGCGACCTCGTCCCCGAAGCCAGGGTGGCGATCGCCCACGGGCAGATGGACGAGGGGAGCCTCGAGACCGTGGTGTTCGACTTCTGGGAGCGGCGCCACGACGTGCTCGTGTGCACGACCATCATCGAGTCGGGCATCGACATGCCGTCGGTCAACACGCTGATCGTGGACCGGGCGGATCTCCTCGGCCTGGGCCAGCTGCACCAGATCCGCGGCCGGGTGGGCCGCGGCGGCCAGCGCGCCTACGCCTACCTCTTCCACCCGGCCGATCGCGTCCTCTCCGAGCAGGCCTACGAGCGGCTCCGCACCATCGGCGAGCACACCGAGCTCGGCTCGGGCTTCAAGATCGCCATGCGCGACCTCGAGATCCGGGGCGCCGGCAGCCTCCTCGGCGCGGACCAGTCGGGGCACATCGCGGCGGTGGGCTACGACCTCTACGTCCAGCTGGTGGCGGAAGCGGTGGCGGAGGCCCGGGGCGAGGCCCGCACCGCCCCCCCCACGGTCTCCATCGACGTCCCGGGCGACGCGCACCTGCCCAAGGACTACGTGGCGGCCGAGGACGCCCGGCTCGAGGCCTACCGCCGTCTGGCGTCGGCAGGCAGCGCGGCGGACGTGGACGACATCGGCGTGGAGTGGGCCGACCGCTACGGCCCGCTCCCCGCCCCGGCCCAGGGCCTCCTGGCGGTGGCCCGGCTGCGTGCCAGCGCGATGGCGCGCCGGATCGGTGAGATCACCATGAGCTCCGTCCGCCCCGGTGGGACCCGCCAGCCCACGGTGCGGGTGTCGCCCGTCACGCTGCCCGCCAGCGCCCAGGTGCGACTGCGCCGCCTGGCGCCCGGTGCCACCTACCGCGAGGACCTGGCCCAGCTCCTGGTGCCGGTGGCCGCGGGGGCACCGGCCGCCGATGCCGTCCGCGATCTCATAGAGGACCTGATCCCGGTGGGCGATGCGGGACCCGGCGGGGACACCTTGTAGCATGCGCGGCGCGTGAAGCGGCTCCTCGTCCTCCTCATCGTTCTCGCCGGTGGCGTCGCCGCGGCCGCGCTGGCCGTGCCGACCAACGCGACCGACGTCAACGGCAGCACCATCAGCCAGGCGTCGCTCAATTCGGACCTGCACGCGATCGCCGACAGCACCTACTACCAGTGCTACCTGAACTCCCAGGCCTATCTCTCGTCGAACGGCGGCGAGGAGCTGGCGCCGGTCGACGGCGCGGGCCAGGGCCAGGACGGGGCCGGGGACCACCCCACGGCCACCACCGCCTTCGTCGCAACCTACGTCGACACCGAGGTCGGCCATCAGGTCGTCCTCGACGTGGCGGCGGCGCGCCACGTCGAGGTGACGCCCGCCGACCTCGCGGCCGCCCGCACCAACCTGAGCGAGCAGATCTCGCAGGTCATGTCCGAGGTGCTCCAGACGCCACAGGCCCAGAACGTCCGCTACAGCTGCAGCGTGACCGGCCAGCCCCTGAGCGGCGAGCAGGTGCTGGGCACCATGCCGGCGTCGTTCGTCGACCAGCAGGTGCAGTTCGTCGCGACGGCCAGCGCGCTGCAGGAGGACCTCGCCGGCGTGGGCTCCAGCACGGCCGACCTCGAGGGCTACTTCCAGCGTCATCTCGCCGAATTCGACACGGCCTGCTGGACGGTCGGGGTGTACTCCAGCGAGGCGGCCGCCCAGGCGGCGGCGGCCGAGGTGGCCTTCGGGACGCCGTTCTCCCAGGTGGCGGCAAAGGCGACCCAGGGCGGACCACAGTCGTGCGAAATGCTGCCGGTCATCGCGTCGGAGCTCCCGTCGACCGCCAAGATCGCGTCCCTGCCCACGGGCACGGTCTCGGCGCCCATTGACGTCAACGGGAGTTATGTCCTCGTGCAGATCACCTCGCGGACGGCGACGTCGTACTCCGACGCCGCGCCGGTCGTCGCCGACGTGGTGCAGCAGGCGGGGGCGAAGGCGACCCAGGCGGCCATCACGGCCAAGGAGCGCCACTCCTCGGTGACCATCGACCCTCGCTACGGCGCGTGGCTGCCCGATCTGGCGACCGTGTTCCCGCCGCTGGCACCCGCCACCTCGGACGTGCTGAACGCACCGGCGAACGAAGCCGCCACCCAAGCCGCCGCTGCGGCCGCCGCCCCGGCCCCCGCCGCCTCGGGCTCAGCGACCGGCGGCTGACCGTGGCGCGGCTCCGCCCCCACGTCACGGTGGTGGGCCTCGGGCCCGCCGGCACCGACCTCCTCGGGGACGCGTCCGCCGCGCTCCTGGCCGCGCCCGGGACTGTCTTCCTGCGCACGGCGCGCCACCCGGCGGCGCCCGTCGACGGTGCCCGTTCCTTCGACGACCTGTACGAGTCCGCGGCCACCTTCGACGGGGTGTACGCCGCCATCGTGGAGGAGCTCGTCGCGGCGGCGTCGGACGCGGCGCCCGTGCCGATCGTGTACGCGGTACCGGGGTCACCGCTGGTGGCCGAGCGCAGCGTCGAGCTGTTGCGGGCCGACGACCGGGTCGCGGTGACCGTGCTGCCCGCCCTCTCGTTCCTGGACCTGGCCTGGGCGGCGCTCGGCATCGACCCCCTCGCCGTTGGGGTGCGCCTCGTGGACGCCGCCGCCTTCGGGGAGGTGGCGGCACGCGAGCGCGGCCCCTTCCTCCTGGCGCAGTGCTGGTCGCGCCATCTCCTCTCCGAGGTGAAGCTGAGCGCGCCCGACCAGGCCGGGCCCGAGCTGCCGCGCCCGGTGATCCTGCACCACCTCGGACTCCCCGACCAGGTGGTGGCGGTGGTCGACTGGTGGGAGCTCGACCGCACGGTGGAGCCGGACCACCTCACCTCGCTCTACGTCCCGGCGTCGCCGGGGCTCGCCGGCGCGTCCTCCGGTGAAGAGGTGGCGCGGCTGGTCGCGCTCATGGACACGCTGCGCGAGCAGTGCCCCTGGGACCGGGCGCAGACCCATGCGTCGTTGATGCCGCATCTCGTCGAGGAGTGCTACGAGGTCCTCGACGCGCTGTCCGCTCTGGACGGGACCGGCGACGCGTCCGGGCACCTGTGCGAGGAGTTGGGCGACCTCCTGTTCCAGATCGTGTTCCACGCCCGCCTGGCCGACGAGGAGGGGCGGTTCGACCTGGCGGACGTGGCGCGCGGGGTCCACGACAAGTTGGTGCACCGCCATCCCCACGTCTTCGGCGACGTGGACGCCGAGAGCGCCGACCAGGTCGTGTCGAACTGGGAGGCGATCAAGAAGAGCGAGAAGGGACGGCGCAGCGTCACCGAGGGCATCCCCGCGTCGCTGCCGGCGCTCATGTTGACGACCAAGCTGGCACGCAAGGCGCGCGCGGTCGGCGTGGAGCCGTACCCCACCGGTGCCACGGGTGCGGCCGCGGCGGCGCTGGAGGCGCTGGGGCGGCAGGCCGCCACCGCCGCGCCGGCCGCCGACGATCCGCTGGCCGGCCAGACGGACGGACTGCACGAGCAGGTGGGCGAGCTTCTCTTCGCGGTGGCGAACCTCGCGCAGCGCCTCGGCGTGGACGCGGAACAGGCGCTGCGCGACCGCACACTGGCGTTGCGCGCGGACATCCTCGCCGCCGAAGGCGTCCCCGACCAGGGGATTGGCAACCGCTAACCTTGTGCCCCGGTGTCCCACCAGGGCCGGGCACCCAAGGAGTGATGTCGTGAGCACCATTGAGCACGTGATCGGGCGCGAGGTCCTCGACTCCCGCGGCAACCCGACCGTCGAGGCGGAGGTGGTGCTCGACTCCGGCGCCCGGGGGCGCGCCACCGTGCCGTCCGGCGCGTCGACGGGCATCCGCGAGGCGGTCGAGCTGCGCGACGGCGGCGACCGCTTCTCCGGCAAGGGCGTGCTGCGCGCGGTGGCCAACGTCAACGGGGAGATCGCCGACGCGGTGCGCGGACTGGACACGCTGGACCAGCGCGCCGTCGACCTCACGATGATCGACCTCGACGGGACGCCCGACAAGGGACGGCTCGGGGCCAACGCGATCCTGGCCGTGTCGCTGGCGAGTGCCAAGGCGCTGGCGGACGACCTCGAGATCCCGCTCTACCGCTCCATCGGCGGCGCCAACGCCCATGTGCTCCCGGTGCCGATGTTCAACGTGCTGAACGGCGGCGCCCATGCCGACAACTCCGTCGACTTCCAGGAATTCATGGTGATGCCCGTCGGGGCGGCATCCTTCAGCGAGGCCTTGCGCTGGGGCGCGGAGACCTACCACGCCCTGCGCGCCATCCTGGCCGAGCGCGGGCTGTCCACCGCGGTGGGCGACGAAGGCGGTTTCGCGCCCGACCTCCCGCACAACGAGGACGCCGTGAAGCTCCTCCTGGAGGCGATCGAGGCCGCGGGCCGCGTGCCCGGGGACGAGATCGCGCTGGCGCTCGACCCCGCCACCAGCGAGCTGTGGGACGACGGGTCCTACGTCCTGGCCGGGGAGGGCCGGACGCTGTCGCCGGCGGAGCTCGCCGACTACTGGGTCGACCTGGTCGACCGCTACCCGATCGTGTCGATCGAGGACGGCATGGCAGAGGAGGACTGGGACGGCTGGGCGGCCCACACCAAGGCGCTGGGAGGCCGGGTGCAGCTGGTCGGTGACGACATCTTCGTGACCAACGCCGAGATCCTCGAGCGTGGGATACGTGAAGGCGTTGGCAACGCCGTCCTCGTCAAGCTGAACCAGATCGGCACCCTGACCGAGACGCTCGACACGGTGGCGCTGGCGAACCGGGCGTCGTACGCCACCGTGATCTCGCACCGCTCGGGCGAGACGGAGGACACGACCATCGCCGACCTCGTGGTCGCGGTCAACGCCGGGCAGATCAAGACGGGTGCGCCGGCCCGGTCCGATCGCGTGGCGAAGTACAACCAGCTGCTCCGGATCGAAGAGGACCTGGGCGAATCCGCGACCTTCCCGGGGCGCGCCGCGCTCTCGGGGGAGGGGGTCCGGCGTGGCGGGAGATAGCCGGCGGTCGCGACCCACGCAGAAGCCGAAGGCGAAGCCGCGGCGGAGGCCGAGGCAGCGCCGGGTGGCGGGCGCCGGCGGTGCCGGTCGCTCGCGGCTGGTGCTGCTGGGCGCCGTCGTGCTCTCGGCCGTCGTTCTTTTCGCCTGGTTCCCGGCCGGCTCCCTGCTCAGCCAGCGTTCGAACCTGGCCGACACCGAGGCGCAGCTGGCAGCGTTGCACAAGCAGGATGCCGCGCTGGCGCAGGAGAAGAAGAACCTCAGCGACGCCAGCGAGATCGGGCGCATCGCCCGGGAGCAGTACCAGCTGGTCAGCCCCGGCCAGCAGGCGTACGAGGTGCTGCCGCCGACCGGCGCGGCGGCCGCCGGCACCCCCTACGCGGGCGACCCGGGTTCGGACGGCCCGATCGCCCCGTCGGCCGCGGCGGAGCTCCCGCCCGGGGGCGTGACGACCACCACGACGCCCCCGCCCGCCGGTGCGGCCACTCATCACGCGGCGCCCACCAGCGCCCCGCCGGGCTCGGGCCTCCTGTCGCGCATGCTGCACTCCCTCGAATTCTGGCGTTGACCCCTCCGGTGCCCTTCGGGATGGCGCAGAGGGGCGACGACGAGGCGGTGGCCGAGCTGCTGGGCCGGGACCCCGGCGGCGCCTTTGCGGTGGTCGTCCGGGGCGACGACGGCCGGCCGGTGGTCATCGCCAACGAGCCCTTCCTCCGCGATGGCACACCCATGCCGACCACGTACTGGCTCGTCGACCCCGGGCTCCGGGCCCGTGTGGGGCGACTGGAGGCGGCCGGAGGCGTGCGGGAGGCCGAGGCGGACGTGGACGCCATCGCTCTCGCCGACTGCCACCGGCGCTACGCGGCCGAGCGGGACGCCCTCGTGCCCGAGGGGTGGAGCGGGCCGCGGCCGAGCGGCGGGGTGGGTGGCACCCGACAGGGGGTGAAATGCCTCCACGCCCATGTGGCCTGGTGGCTGGCCGGTGGTGACGACCCGGTCGGGGCCTGGGTGGCGGCCCGTCTGGGACTGGCGCGCCCCGCGAGCTGAGGCGCCCGGCCGGTGTGATAGGCCACAGCCGTGACGGACACCGACACGGTCGCCGCCGTCGACTGCGGCACCAATTCCACGCGGTTGCTCGTGATGGGACCGGACAAGATCGTGCTGGAGCGTGAGATGCGCATCACGCGGCTGGGGGAGGGGGTCGACGCCACCGGGCGGCTTTCGTCTCCGGCGATCGATCGGACGCTGTCGGTCTTGCGCGCCTATCGCCGGTCGATGGACGAGCATGCCGTGGCGCGAGCTCGCGTGGTGGCCACCTCCGCCGTCCGGGACGCACTCAACTCCGAGGAATTCATGGCCGCAGCAGAGGAGATCACCCGGCTGCGCCCTGAGATCCTCTCCGGGGACGAGGAGGGACGTCTTTCCTTCGCGGGCGCGACCGCCCATCTCCCAGCGGACCTGAGCGGACGAGGCCCGGTGCTGGTGGTGGACATCGGCGGCGGGTCGACCGAGCTTGTCGTCGGGCACAACCCGGCGGAGCACGCCGACTCGGCACCCGAGGTGGTGGTCCGGTCGCTGGACATCGGGTGCGTCCGCGTGAGCGAGCGCTTCTTGCCCCGTGACCCCCCGCGCCCCGAGGACCTGGCCCGGGCGCGTGCCGCGGTGACGGACGAAATCATGGCCGAGCGAAACGGTCTCCCTATGCTCACGCCCGACAGCCCGCTCGTCGGTCTCGCGGGCACGGTCTCAACGCTTGCCAGTCTGGAGGCCGGCGTCATCGAGTACGACCGTGCGCGCATCCACCATGCGGTGCTGCGCCGCGAGGACGTCGAGCGATGGTTGGCGATCCTCTCCGCGGAGGATGCGCACACGCGTCTGACGCGTCCCGGTATGAGCGCGGGGAGGGAGGACGTGATCGTGGGTGGCGCGTTGATCCTGGCGGTCGTCATGAGCGTGTTCGGGCGCGAGCGGTGCCTGGTGTCAGAGGACGACATCCTCGACGGCTTGGCCGCGAGTCTGCTCCGGCCACCGCGCGGGGCGAGATAGGAGTAGGAAGTTCTGCGATGGCCCTCATGGCCCTTAGGGTGTTCAACGGCTCTTTGGCGCCACACTCTTGACAGCCCGACCGCCGTGCCGCCGACGCAGCGGCGCCGACGTCAGGGCGAGGCCGGCCGCAGGACGGCGATGTCCTGGCCGTCGGTGACCCCCTCGCGGCCGCACCAGAATCCGCGATGGACGGGCTGATCGAGTTCGAACCCACCACGCTCGAGGATCCTGTCGAAAGCCGGCGGGGTGAAGCCCACAGCGCCTTCTGGATGTGCCTCATCGTTGATGAGGCACCCGTCGCCGAAGGCAAAGCGGAAGGTGAGCGGTCCGTCGGGCACAGACTGGGCCAAGGTGAGGCTCTCGTCATCGAGCAGGAACCACGATGCGAACACGCGACCGCCCGGGCGGAGCACCCGGCGGAACTCCGCGAGGTAGTGGACGATGTCATCCTCGAACATGTGGGTGAAGACGGATTGCAGGATGATCCGATCGACACTCGCTGACTCGACCGGAAGCGCGACCTGGCGGACGTGCAGCGCGCCCCCCGGATTGTGGATCTGGCTCTGAATGTCGAGATAGCGGAAATCGAAATTGGGGAACCGAGGCGTGATGTGCTGCTGGGCCCATTCGATGCTCGGTTGGATGATGTCGATACCGACGTACGCACCTTCGGGCCCCAGTACCTTGCTGAGCCCGATCGCGTCCCGGCCGACTCCGCACCCGATCTCGAGGACGCGATGCTCAGGACGGATTGGGCAGTACTGCTCGTACTCGCGCAGATGCCCGACCGTGATGTCATGCCACGTCTCCGGCCCGCCGCCGGTCAGGCGGGCGAGCTCGATAGGGATGTCGAAGCCGTCGTACGCGAATGTCGTAGTCGGTGCCTCAGATCGGCCTCCGCGGCGGCGCAGCATCATGACCTCATTTCTCGGGTGTCTGGGCGGTGGGCACGGCGACGCGGCAGCTTCGATCCGCTCGCGTCAGGTTGGGGTTGAAGAAGGGGTCTCCTCCGCCAAGGTACGGGGCGTATGCCCGCAGAGATTCCTGGACGTCATTCGCCGGCGGGTCCTTCTGCCGCGTGGCGGACTCCCGGTGCAAGAGCCGGGCGAAGGGTGTCATCACGTTCCACAGGCTGCGTTCGTACAGTCGGAGGCAGAGGTCGACATCTCCGCCGCACACGATGAACCGCTCGTCGAATCCATTGACCCCGTCGAACTTCTCGTGCTCCACCATCAGGCACGCCGCGGTGACCGCGAGGATGTCGCGGGTCCAGTAGGAAGGCCCGGTGGGCGTCCAGGCGTCGGGATGCATGCCTGCCCACGGGTGGTCGGCCAGACCTCCGATCCCGACCGCGACCCCTGCGTGTTGGACCAGTCCGTCCGGATAGAAGAGCCGCGCACCGACGGCTCCCACCTCCGGCCGTTGTGCGTGTTCGGCCAGTGCCTCGAGCCAGCCGGCGTGCAGCGCCTCGACGTCGTTGTTCAAGAACAGGAGGAGCTCTCCTTGCGCCTGCCGGGCAGCCCAGTTGTTCAGCTTCTGGAAGTTGAAGGGTTCGTCGAATTCGAGGACGCGGGCCCATTCGAACTGCCGTTCCCATTCCTGCATCATGGCGAAGGTGCCGTCCTCGCGGCTCTGGTTGGAGACGAGGAGCACTTCGATTGGCAAGACGGGCGTGCTCCCAAACAGCGACCGGACGCAGGCGTCGGTCAGTTCGGGTTGGTCGCGGAAGGGAATGATGATCGATACCTTCTCGTAGCGCAGTGGGTAACGAACTCGATGTGTCGACAGGTCGGCCCCGGGCTCGAGCCAGGCACCCGCGATGTTGTCGCGCGCGAAGTGCTCGAGCGCCCGGCGTCCGGCGGAGTGGGCGTCAGGCTTGACGCGCACGTCCGAGGCGGTTGAGCCCGGATGCTGACGCCAGTGATACAGGACGTCGGCCACGTGACCCACGTGGCGAGCCTCGGCCGTGGCCCGGAGCACGAAGTCGTAGTCCTGGGCTCCCTCATAGCCGGCGCGCAGACCACCCACGTGCTCGTAGAGCGTGCGACGGACGCCGACGAGGTGGCAGACGTAATTTACATTACGGAGCAGGTCAGGAGACCAGTCCGGCTTGAAGAAGGGAGCCACGTAACACCCCTCAGGGTCGAGCTTGTCCTCGTCGGAGTAGACGAGATCGGCATCGTCGTGGCCTTCGATGTAGCGCGCCAGAGCGGCGAGCGCGTGGGGCTCGAGGGTGTCGTCGTGGTCGAGGAAGGCGACCCACTCGCCGCCACTCGCCTTCACGCCGGCGTCGGTGTTCTCCGCGATGCCTGCGTTGGGGTGGCGCACGATACGGACGCGGCCGTCCAAGGCGGCAAACCGCTCGCAGATGGGACGGACGTGCGGGGCTCCGGATACGTCGACGAGCACGAGCTCCCAGTTGGGATACGACTGTGCTCTGACCGAGCGGATGCAGGCGACCAGGTGCTCGGCGACCGGATCAAAGACCGGCACGACAACGCTGAACAGTGGACCATCGCCTGGAGCAGACGCCGTCACTCGGGCGGCGCGCCAACGGCTGTAATCGTCGGCTGCCGACGGGCCGAAGTCATCAGGAGTGCCGGTGACCGGCGGCCCCACGACTGACGCGCGCAGGCCACTGGGTTCGACCATCAAGCGCTCCAGTGCGGCGACCGTCCGCTCGTCCGCGACGTCAAAGTCGTAGAGGTGCTCCAGCTCGTCGATCCGCACCGTCGCCTCCTCGAAAAGACCCTGGAGCTCCTCGGCGTGGATCGCGGTCTTCCTCCACTCCTCCTGGAGCTCCTGGGTGAACCCGGCGAACGCCTCGCGCATGCGCCACAGCATCCGTTCATACTCCGTGACCAGGTTGAGAGCATCGTGCGCGCCCTTCCGGAACAGGATGGCCTGTGGGGCGAGGTATGAGGCGTCGTGGTCGAAGTCCCGGATGAAGCCATGGGAGGCGAAGAGCTTCGCCCAGTATCCGGTTGTCTCGACGTTCAAGTGTGTCGGGTCGTCGAATTCGTCGGGAGTCGAGGAGAACAGGACGGCGTCGGCATGGGCGCACAGGTTCTCGATCACGGGATCGGCTTGCGAGACCGGGAGGTGTTCGAGAACCTCGATGCACGTGATCAGGTCGTAGTGGCCCTCGATCCCGTCGGCGATCGAACCGGCGCGACAGTAGGGTCGGACGGCGTCGGGCACCTGGTCGATGGCCCATTCCGAGATGTCGATACCGTAGGCCGCGACTCCCCGGTCGCGCAGCGCTTCGACGAGCAGGCCGATGGCGCAGCCGGCATCGAGCATCGTCCGGGGCCCGATCTTCGCCACGATGTTGTCGGCAACCTCGCCGAAGAACCTGATCCACTGCGGCTCGGCACGGCTGTAGGGGACTCCTCCGTCGTACTCGTGGTAGTAGTCGGCCGAATAGAGCTCCGTCAGGTGGGCAAAGGCGGACGTTGCGCCGCTGTCGCCGGCGACTCCGTCCATCACGTGGCCATCGAGATCGCGCAAGATCTCGTCCAGGACCTGATGGGCGGGGGAGAGGACGACATCGTGGCCCGAGGAGGCCACCGGTGTGTCGAGCGCAGCACTGATCGCCTTCGAGGCCGACGCGAGATCATGGCTCTCGAATGCGCCGAGGCCGTTCAAGAACGACGCCAGTGCCTGGGCGCCCGTCTCGGGATCGGCAGCCATGGCCTCATGGCTGAGGACGAGCGACGGCCACTGGCCGCACGACACGAGCGCGGCCCGGTTGTACCGCTCCCAGAGCATCAGGGCGGTCTCGGGCTCCACGCCGTGTTCCCGCACGAGCGCCGCCACGGAAGAGAGGGGGTCTCGGTGCACGTGCACGATGGCGAGCCCGATGTCGAGCGCACTGCTCCAGAACGGGGCAAGAAGGCTGTGGCGCGGATCGGCCCACACCCAGAGCTCGTCCGTGGGCTGCTGCCGCTCCTCCAGCGCGTCCCGCAGGTCGTGACGCGCCTCCTCGGCCAGAGGGCCGTCGATGTGTGCCAGCTCCGACGCGGCCGCCGGCGGTGGCTCTTCCCAAGTTCCCCCCGCCGCAGCGAGGACGCGACTTCCGAGCTCGTGGAGCGCATCGTCGCTCTCCAGGCCTCGGATCCCGAGCGCTTGGAGAGCAGCTCCCACCACGTTCGTGTCCTCGGCGATCACTCCACTAACCAGGACGCCCGAAAGCTTCCGGCCAGCCGCCGTGGTCATGTTGGCAGCTCCTCGGGGGGATTGGTCTCCCCTGTGATGAAGTGCCAGAGTTTGGCGAACTCCGTGTCCCACTCGACCGAGGTGACATCCGCGAATCCGCGAGCCGCCAGCTTCAATCGGAGCTCACGGTCTGTGACCAAGCGACCGATCGCTTCGGCGATGGCAATCGGGAACGGCTCGGCAACGAGGCTGTTCTCGCCGTCCCGGAGGAACCAGGAGGTCGCTGAGTTCGCGTTTGTCACGACCGCCGCCCGTGCGGCCAGGTACTCAAAGGGCTGATACGAGGGATGTTTCGAGAACATGCAGCAGACACCCACGTCGGATCGCGTGTAGAGATCATGGATCTCAGCACGCGAGCGCAGAAGCCCGGCGTTCTCGACGATGCCGTTCAGCCGGTATTCGCCGGGATCGAACTCCTCGCCGGCCGAGACGATGCGCACTTGGTTGCCGAAGCGCTCCTTCACGCGGCGACTGGCCTCGGCAAGAAGCTCGAATCCGTTCCGGTCAGTCTGTGGTCGGCCATAGAGGACGATCTGCACCGGTGCCCCCGGCCGGCTCGACGGCTTCTCCTCCTCGCCGGAGAGCTGTTCGACCGCGGGGACGAACGACGTGGCGGGATTCCCGTACGAGGCGTAGATCGTCTCGAGGCCGGGCGTGTTGACGAGGCCGGCGAACCCGAATCGATACGTCGCCTCGGACAGGGCGTACAACGTCCCGGCCGGGTAGAAGAGGGGCTCGTAGTCCTGCACGAAATAGTACTTGGCATCCGTGGCATTGAAGCGGGCGAGCGCGTAGGCGCTGTGCCAGATGGTGCACACAGCGATGTCGGTGAACGGAAGCTCTTCGAAGTCGGAAAACGGTGCATGCCCGGGCTCGGGCAACACGATGTCGACGTCGGCCAAAGCGGGAAATTCGCCGCGAAGCTCAGAGCGGAGGGCGGCATCCGTGGCCGTCGTACTGTCAAAGAGCACGATCCGGTGTTCGACGCCATGATTCACGGTCAGGTAATTCATGAACCGCAGGATCGTGGAGATGCCCCCGAACAGCACGTGCTCGAAGTAGGGGACGAACCACGTGGCGGTGTGCACCTCTGGGCCTCGACGTGCGAATCGCTCGACGACGGCGCGGTTCGCATCCAGGGTGGCCTGGTCGGGGTTGAAGTACGGCGCGGCAGCGACACCGAACGGCACGGTGGCGGTACGGTCGATCTGTGGGCCTGGCGGTTCCGGGGGAGCGAGCACGCGCGAGAGCTCGTAGCTGGCGCGATAGGTGACGCCGCGTACCCCGTGCCGGCGTCCCAAGCGCGCCAGGTCCGTCACTACTTCGTGGGTGGATCGGCCCTTGCGCACCGCCGCCAGCCGGGTGACCAGGGGGGATCGGGGGGTCTCAGAGTCCGGCATGGAGGGGGTTCAGGTGGGAGCGCACGACCGGCAGCCAGTGTCGGACTTCGCGACGGATCGCACAATATCACTGGTCCGGCCAGGCCAGGGCGTCTCATGCTGCGGACGGACTGGCCGAAATCGACGGGGTGGCGGGGGCACGCCGCCGCGCCGCCTCCACCCTTGCTGCGGGCCCGCGGACGGTCATTGTGGCCGCGTCATGACCGTCCGATCAGACCACTGACCTTCGTCACGAAGGTGGTCGGGTCGCCGAACAGGCGATCTGCGTAGTCGTAGCCGTGACCTGCGAACCTCTTCCGTTCGGTTTCGTCCAGGAGCTGGTCGACGCCATCGAAGAGGCTCAACGTGTCGGAGAAGGTGAGGCCACCGCCCGCGGCGGCGTGCATGGCGCCCACCGTGCCGCTCGGCACGACGATGGGCGTGCCGAATCGGAGCGCCTCGATGCACTCGCGGGCGATGATCTCCCCGGGCGCCAGATCGACGGTCATCGCGGAGTGCGCAAGCAGTCGCCAGAAGTCGGTCCTGGTGTCCACGCTGATCACTCCTCGGAGCGCACGCCCCTTCCACACTGCGGCGCTCCCTCCCTCGACAATGACGACGTACTGATCGTGAAATCGGGACGTGAGCCACGCCACGGCGGGAGTCGGGGGTTCGACGGGAGGAGTCGACGGGCGGTTCGTGAGCACCAGGATGTAGCCGGTGAAGCCGAGGCCCGCATGGCGGTGCGTGCCGGCCAAGGGGTTGACCGGCACGTGCAGGCCCAGCGCGGTCGTCGGCGCCGTCGCCGTATCCGGCGTGAAGACCAGTTCGCTCAGTGCCGAGCTCGGCGCGCCGGTCGGAGAGGTGATTACGTACCCGAATCCGGCTGCTCCGAAGTCATGGTGCAGAGCCAGCGCTCCATCGCTCAGGTCGTCCAGGATCCACGTCGCATCCGGTTCCGGTGGACGCGGCCATCGGGCCGTCCGGGCGTCGGGCCATCCCGACCCCCGGACCTCGCCGATGCCGATCACATCGAACGCTCCGTCGGCTTCCCTCGTCCCGGCCGGCATCGGTGCCACCACGGTGACATCGGCGTGCCGCGACAGCGCTGCCGCCACCGCGCGGGTGACGAAGGAGAGCTCGGATTCCGGCCGTCGCCACGACGAGGACAAGACCACGGCCGTGGGTTTTGTCCTCGCGGGGCTCATCGAACAGGCGGTGAGCTCTCCGTACCGTCTGCCTCCAAACGTTGTACGGCGGCTCGCAGCTGCGTCACTTCTTCCCCGAGGACCCGTGCCAGGTCGTCGGCGACGGCCTCGAGTCGTTCCACCTGGCCGGACAGCTCATCGCAGCGAACAGCCACTGCGTCGACGGCGCGAATCAGGTCGGCCAGGAGCTCGCGAGAGGCACTGCGTCCCACGCGGAAGGTGGCGGCCCGGGCACGTTGGCGGATCCTCGCGCCGAGCGGTGCGTTTGCGCCCGGGGTCGCGTGCAGACGGGCCCAATCGGAGTGCATTCTGACGATGTGCTCGCTCCCGCCGAGCGGCCGCAAGGGCTCCGAGGGATCGGAGGGACGACGGAACATGCCTGGGGGCCTGTCGGTCATGCCGGGCCGCTCACGTCTCGGAGAGGCCAGCGTGCCAACGGTGCCACCACTCCTCCTCACCAGGTCCTCGAAGTGCGCACGACGAGTCTACTCGGGTCAGGTGCGGACTCAGATAGGGATCACCCGCAACGATGGACGGTTGCCATCGATCGATGAAGTGCCTGATGTCGCGGACGTCGCCCGCCGTGCCCCGGCTTGGTGACTCGTGGTGAATGAGCTCAGCCCTCGACTCGTAGAGCACGCGAAGTCCGGCGCGCCGCAAGCGCAAGCAATAGTCGACGTCATTCAGGTCGATCCCGAGTGACTCGTCGAATCGACCCTGACTCTCGAACAGCTCCCGTCGAGTGCCGAGGCAGGCGCCGGTGACGGCGGAGCATTCCCGACTGGTGACTGCCATGGCCAGGTAACCAGGAGCGTGCTCGTCGAGTCCGACCAGGACATGGCCGGCGGCACCGCCCAAGCCGATCACGACCCCGCAGTGCTGAAGCCGTCGGTTGGGATAGAGCAGTCGTGCGCCGACAGCGCCCACGTCAGGTCTCTCCGCTTGGGCGCACAGGGCGTCGAGCCACCCGACCGCCAGCGCCTCGACGTCATTGTTCAAGAAGACCAGCACGTCACCGGTGGCATGTGATGCGGCCGAGTTGTTCAATACCGCCCAGTTGAACGGGCGGTCGTCAGCCAGGATGCGCACATCGGGGCGGCCGGCCAAGCGCTCGAGAAGCGTCGCCGTCTCGGGCTGCACGGAGCCATTGTCGACGAGAAGGTACTCGGGCGAGACCACGCCCCGGGTCCTGTCCACAGAATCGATGCAGGCGCGCAGAAGGCGGGGCTCATCTCGAAACGGGATGACGATGCTCGCCGTCGCCACGAGGCTCGGCCTTCGCCTGATGTGGAAGGTGCCAGTCGAAGGATCCATGTCGACGGAGCCGCGATCTCCGCGGCGGGCCAGGGCTGCCACCACATGATCCGTGCCTCCGGACCTGTCCAGAGCCACGGGCGACGGAGCAACTCGCCGATGGCAAAGGACTTCGGGAATGTGTCGGACCGTGTCAGCCGCCTCGCACGCACGCAGCGCCAGGTCGTGATCCCTGGCCTGACGTACCGTGGCAGATCCTGAGGGCAGCCGTGCCACGACCTCGGCGGAGAGGGCCAGCGGATGGCCCACGTAGTCATGGTGCAGGAGGTACTCGGGGGAGAACGCCGGCTTGAGGCGGGGGAGCACGTGATTCCCATCGTCATCGATACAGTCCTCATCCGCATACACCACGCCGTTCCGAGGCAGGGCCGTGGCCAGTTGCACGACGGCGTCCCGGGCCCAGAGGTCGCCCGGCGAGATGAAGGCGACGTCCTCCCCATGGGCCGACGCCAATCCCGCCGCGAGCAGTCCTTCGAAATCGGCTGCGTCGTCCCGCTCCTGAAGGTCGAGCATCTGGCCCATGGGTGAGGCGGCCAGGATTGCTGCGATGTCGGGTTGCCATCGGTGGTGGCAGGCGACGGTGAGCCTCCAGTGGGAGCTGGTCTGGGCACCCAGTGACCGCAGCGAATCGAGGGTCTGCACCGGTGGCCGGCCGTCGATGACCATCACCAGATGGAGCGCCCGCGTCTGGCGTGCCGTGGCCCGGCCGTTGGTGCACCGGGTCGCCTCCCGCTGACGGACCCAGGCGTCGTAGGGGCGTGGGTCCTGAGCAACGTCGGGGCGGAGCGGCGGCAGCGTCCTCTGGGCAAAGAGGACCCGATCCACGCAGGCAATCTACCGGGTGTCGAACCGGCCCTCCGGCGCGTTGGCGCAGGTGGGCGACGACCTGCCACGATGCGCCGGTGGGGATTTCCGACCGCCTGCTCATGGGGCCTGGGCCCTCGAACCCGTACCCCGAAGTCACCATGGCGCTGGCTGGACCGGTGCTCGGGCACCTCGATCCCCAGTTTCTCGCGCTGCTCGACGACACGAACGACCGCCTCCGCCAGGTCTTCGCGACGTCGAACTCCCTGACCCTGCCGCTCAGCGGGACGGGGTCCGCCGGCATGGAGGCGTCCTTCGTCAACTTCGTGCGGCCGGCAGACCCCGTCGTGGTCGGGGTCAACGGCGTCTTCGGGGAACGGATGTGCGAGGTGGCCACACGCCACGGCGCCGACGTCATCCGGGTGGACGCCGAATGGGGTGAACCGATCGACCCCGGGCTGCTCCTCGCCGCCCACCCGTCACCGGCGATCATCGCCGTGGTGCACGCCGAGACCTCGACGGGGGTGCGCAACGACATCGAGCCACTCGGGAGCGGGAAGGGGGACGCGCTGCTGCTCGTGGACATGGTGACCTCGCTGGGGGGGATCGAGGTGGCCGTCGACGACTGGGCGGTGGACGTTGCCTACAGTGGTACCCAGAAATGCCTGGGCGTCCCGCCCGGGCTCTCGCCGCTGACGGTGTCCGAACGGGCGATGGACCGGGTCGTCGAGAGGCCGTCGAGCTGGTACCTCGACCTCAATCTGCTCGCGCGCTACGTCAACGACACCTCCGGTGCAGGGCGGGTGTACCACCACACCGCACCGGTGGTGATGGTGGCGGCGCTGCACGCCGGCCTGGGGGCGCTCCTCGACGAGGGCATCGAGTCGGCGCGGCAGCGACATGCGGAGTGCGGTCGGTTGTTGCAGGACGGTCTGGTGGCCCTGGGGCTCGAGCTGCTGGTGAAGCCCGATCATCGGCTCCCGCAGCTGACGACGGTCCGCGTCCCCGAGGGCGTCGACGAGGCCGCGTGCCGTGGGGAGCTCCTCTCCTCCTACGGCATAGAGATCGGCGGCGGGGTGGGCCGGCTCGCGGGGCAGGTCTGGCGGATCGGCTGCATGGGCCACACGGCCAGACGGCGGAACGTGCTCGCGTTGCTCGGTGCCTTGAAGGAGGTGCTCGGTCGATGACTGCGGCCAGGGCGGTGCGTCATGCGCCATTGGAGCTGCGCGGCCGGCGGGTGCTCCTGCGCTCGCTGAGCGAGGACGACTTCCCCGCCTGGCACGAGGTGAGGACCCGGTGTGCCGACTGGCTGCTGCGCTGGGAGCCGCGACCCAAGGGCGCGCCGGTGCCGTCGGAGGACCGCCCCAGCTTCGCGGCCCGTTGTGGCATCCGCGAGCGCGAGAGGCACCTGGGCACGGGCTACGGGTTCGGCATCTTCGTGGGCGAGCGCTTCGCCGGTGAGGTGACGCTCTCGTCCATTCAGCGCGGCCCGTTCCAGAGCGCGTTCGTCGGCTATTGGATCGACGAGGCCATGGCAGGCCGGGGGCTGGTGCCCGAGGCGGTCGTCGTCACGCTGCGCTTCGCCTTCGAGGCGATATCGCTGCACCGGGTGGAGATCTCGATCATCCCGAGGAACCTCGCCAGCCGGCGGGTGGTCGAGAAGCTGGCTATACGGGAGGAGGGGGTCGCGTTGCGTTTCCTCGAGATCGACGGCGTCTGGGAGGACCACGTGCGCTACGCGATCACGGCCGAGGAATGGGCCGTCCGTGAGCCTGGCCTGGTCGCGGAATGGATCGCCGGCTGAGCGTCAGGGCTCGTTGGTGCCGATCACCGACGGCGAGTGGCGGAAGAACTGCTCGACGTCGTGCTCGTACGTGTACGACGTCGACTCCCGCCCGGACTGCCGCCGCAGCCGAAGGGCCCTGATGAAGGTGCG
>Ga0181538_10001311_pt1 | contig 28090 bp, 24 predicted proteins | sample PEATcosm2014_Bin_40_FD_119773 | JGI IMG/M metagenome (GOLD analysis project Ga0181538, IMG submission 119773) | Peatland microbial communities from MTU Mesocosm Facility, Houghton, MI, USA - PEATcosm2014_Bin23_30_metaG | ecosystem: Environmental > Terrestrial > Soil > Wetlands > Peat | place... | reverse complement strand
TCGATCTCGGCCTCAGCCTCGGGGCCGAGGTGATCGTGGCCGGGATCGTGCTCGCCGTGGTCAATCACCGGGTCTGGCACTCGGCCGGGCGATCTCTGCTCGGCCCCGCGGCCCACCACGCCAATGACAAGGCGCGTGAGGCGACGCGCCCGATCCTCGCCCGAGGAGGCGCCGGCCTCGTGACCGGCCACACGCTCCAACCCGAGCTCGCGAGGGTCGGCACCGGCTTTTACGCGAACTGCGGCGCTTGCGGCGAGGTCGTGGAGGAAAGAGCGTCGCGCCTCGGCCTGCCTCCGGTCTTCGTCCACATCCAGCAGGTCTCCTGGGTCGAGATCGAGGGGGGGGCGGAAGTGCACGCGAGGCTCCTGCTCACCCGCAAGTACCTGAGCCCAGTGACGGTGCTGGAGCGATTCGCGGCCGGGCGCCTCGGGCACGACGGCGGCGAGCCCGAGGTCGTCGCCTCCTTCCCCGGCGGGCGGGTCTGGCCACTCCTCGCCGATTCCGCCCGCAGCTTGAGGCGCGTGCGACGGCTCACCTCAGCCGGGATCGCGGTCCTCGGACTTACCGACCTCGTCTCCGCCGTCGTTCCCCCGCAGGTCCGGGGGCGGCTGCATCCCTTGCTGGGCTACATCCCGCTCGGAGTGAGCGAGGCGGCAGGAGCTCTCGTCGCGCTCGCCGGCGTCGGGCTGCTGGCCGTCGCCCGCGGCGTGAGAAGGGGCCAGCGCCTGGCCTGGCTGGTCGCGATCGGGCTCCTCGGCGGAACCGTCGCCCTTCATCTGATCCGACATGGCGAGGTGGTCCAGTCCATCGCGGCCCTCGTGCTCGTGGCCGTGCTGTGGTGGGCGCGAGGGTCCTTCCGGGCGCGTTTCGACCTGCCCTCGCTCCGGACAGGCCTCACCACGCTCCTCGGCGGCGTCGTCGGGGTGACCCTCATCGGCGCGACGGTCCTGTGGAGCGTCATCCCGACCCATCGGGGCGGCCGCCCGATCACCTGGGACCAAGCCTGGTGGGCCACGGCCGGGCGGCTCGTCGGGGTCCGGACCGTGGCCCTCAATCCCCGAGTGGACGCGTTCTTGTACCCGGCCCTGCTCGCCATCGGTCTCGGCCTGGCGGCAGTGGCGCTCGTGCTGGCGTTCCGGCCCGTCGTGGACCGGCGCCGCGCGGTCGGGCGCAGCGATACGACCGAACGGGCCGCCGACATAGTCCGCCGCCTCGGGACCGGCACACTGGACTACTTCGCGCTTCGCAGCGACAAGCAGGCCTTCCTCGATCGCGACGGCCTCGTCGCCTACGCCAGCTACGGCGGGATCTGCCTGGTCTCCCCCGACCCGATCTGTGAGCCCGAAGAGCGCGACGAGCTCTGGTCGGCGTTCCGCCACTTTGCGGACGAACACGGCTGGTCGGTGGCCGTGCTCGGCGCCGGCGAGGAGTGGCTCGGCGTCTACCGACGTTCCGGCATGCACGAGCGCTACATCGGCGACGAAGGCGTCGTGGACGTGCGGGCCTTCTCACTGGAAGGCGGGACCCGCAAGGGCCTGCGCCAAGCCGTCAACAGGATGGCGAACTACGGCTACACGATCTCGTTCCACGACCCGGCCAGGGTTGAGCCAGCGTTCGCGGACGCGGTCCGGGCCGTCATGGTGCAAAGGCGCCGGGGCGAGGCGGAAAGAGGCTTCTCGATGACGCTCGGGCGCATCTTCGACCCCCGTGACCAAGGCCTCCTGCTGGCGGTCGCACATGGTCCCGATGGAAACCCGGCCGCGTTCTGCCAGTTCGTCCCTGCTCCCGGCATTCGCGGTTACTCGCTCGACCTCATGCGCCGTGACCTGGGGGACCACCCCAACGGGCTCCTCGACTTCGTAATCGTGCGGACGATCGAGCGGCTGCGCAGCGGTGGGGAGGAACACCTCGGGCTCAATTTCGCCACCATGCGGGCTGTCATCGCCGGCAAGGGGGGGAGCGGCGTGCAGCGGTGGCTGCTTCGGCGGATGTCGGACTCGATGCAGATCGAGTCGCTCTGGCGTTTCAACGCCAAGTTCGGGCCCGAATGGCTGCCAAGGTATGTGGTGTGGGACGCGGCCGAGAACACGCTGCCGATGGCACTTGCCATCGCCCGGGCGGAGTCGTTCTGGGAGCTTCCCCTCGTCGGAAGGTTCTTCCAGCGTCCCAGCAACTCCAACGGCGTCGAGGACGTCGCCGTGAACTCGCGCTGAGGCTCCCTCTCGCGGGGGCCGGCGCAGGTGGCCGTCGCCAACCGGACCCCGTCGGACTCACGATCAGGAAGATCGGGTCGCGCAAGGAAACTTCTACCCCAGGCTTGGCCCGACGCGCCCGCGCCCGGGAACCCAGCCGCTCACCGCCCGACGCGGCGGGGAAACGGGCCGGTCGGCGGCGCGCGCCGCTCGCGGCCTCAGAAGAGGAAGCCGGCCGCCCTGACGAAGTCGACCAACGGGGCGGGCCAGATGCCGAACACGAGCGTGACCGCAACGGTGAGGAAGATCGCCACCGCCGTCGGGCCCGGCACGCGCACCGGTTTGAGGTTCACGCTCCTCGGCGCCGCACCGGCCGGCGCGAGCTCCTCTTCCGGGTCACCCTGCAAGGCCAGCGACAGCGAGCCCTCGTCGCTCCCGGTTCCCGGCGCCAGCCTGACGCCGTACATGAGGAAGATGAGGCGGAGGTAGAACGCCGCGGCGATGGCCGCCGACAACATGGCGATGACGGCGAGCGCATAGGAGTGGGCCCTGACCGCGGCCGAGATGACGTACAGCTTGGCGAAAAAGCCCGTCGTGAAGGGCATCCCCGTCTGGCCCAAGAGCAGCAGCGCGAAGGCGAGCGCCAGCACAGGCTGACGACGGCCGAGACCGCGGTAGGCCTCGAGGTCGTGGTCGTGGTCTCCCTTGCCCCCGACGACGGTGATGACAGCGAAGCTCCCAAGCACCAAGAAGGCGTACACGAAGACGTAGTAGACGCTCCCGGAGATCCCCTTCGCGGTCGCGGCCGCGAGGCCGACGAGGATGAACCCGGCGTGATTGATCGAGGAGTACGCGAGCATCCGCTTCACGTCGCGCTGCACGAGACCGAGGATCGCCCCGAGAAGCAAGGTGACGATCGCGATCACCCACAAGAGCGGCTGCCAGTCCGTGCGGAGCACTCCGAAGGTGGAGAAGAAGACGCGCAGCAACGCCGCGAAACCGCCGGCTTTGGCGATGGCGGTCATGAACCCCGTCGCCGGTGTGGGGGCGCCCTGGTAGACGTCCGGCGTCCACATGTGGAACGGCACGGCCGACACCTTGAAGCCGAAGCCGACGAGCAAAAGGCCGAGGCCGGCGAGCAGGACGCCGTTGGACGTCACGATGTTGGTGCTCAGGTAGGCCGCGATCTGGGGGAGGTTGGTCGACCCTGTCGCCCCGTAAACGAGAGCGATCCCGTAGACGAACACGGCCGAGGAGAAGGCGCCGAGGACGAAGTACTTCATGGCGGCCTCGCCCGAGGAACGTCGCTTCAGGTCCATCCCGGCGAGGATGTAGAGCGGGATCGACATGATCTCGAGAGCCACGAAGATGAGGATCAGGTCGTTGGCCGAGGCCATGAGCATCGCGCCCGAGCCCGCCAGGAGCGCCAGCACGTGGTACTCCGGTCCTTCTATCCCCTCGCGGACGAGGAAGTCGTTGGCGATGGGGGAGGCGACGATCAAGATGCCGGACACGAGCACCAAGAACGCGATGGAAAAGCCGTCGACGGCCACGGAGTCCGCGATCGTCGTGAACGGCCCCCGCGCCTGCACGTCGTGCCAGATGACGAGCGAGGCGACGAGAGCGGCGATACCGATCGCGCCCGAGCCGACCGAGTAGAAGGCCGTCCGCACCCTCGCGAAGACGAGCTGGCCGGAGACGAGCAGCACGAGGGCGCCGCCGATCAGGATCAGTTCGGGGAGAATCGCCACGTAGTTCACCTGAGGCGTGGCAAAGCTCACCGGCACGACGCTCGACAGGACCGACAAGGTGGCGATCAGGCTCATGGCTGTGCCCCGCTCGACCGCACGGCCACGCCGGGCCCCACCTGGGGCGGGCGCTGGTGCGCCACGACCTCGACGTGAGTCACGACCCGGGTGACCGAAGGGCCGATCCGGCTCAGCAGCGGACCCGGGAAGACGCCGAGCAGCACTATCAAGATGACCAGCGGCGCGAGGGTGAGCCCTTCCCGCCAGGAAAGATCGCGGATCGCGCCCGGCTCGACGGAGGGCTTGCCCTGGAAGGCCTGCTGGTAGGCCCACAGGAGGTAGACCGCGGCGAGGACGACGCCCGCCGTCGCCACGACCGCCCACCAGCGATGGGTCAGGAACGCGCCGGCGAGGATCAGGAACTCCCCGACGAAGCCGTTCAGGCCCGGAACGCCGATCGAGGCGAGCATCACGACCGTGAACACCCCCGCCAGCAGAGGCACGCGCCGCTGCAGACCGCGCATCTCCTTGACCGAGAACGTGCCGAGCCGCCTGTAGAGGACGGCGATGAGGATGAAAAGGGCCGCCGTGTACAGGCCGTGGTTGATCATCTGCAGCACCGCGCCGGTGAGCGCCTCGCGGCTCAGGGCGAACGCCCCGATCACGATGAATCCGAGGTGCGCCAAAGACGAGTACGCGACGAGGCGCTTCAGGTCGCGCTCGACGGCAGCCACGACGGCGCCGTAGATGATGCCGATCGCACCGAGGGTGATCAAGAGCGGCGCCAAGGTGACGACGGCTCTCGGGAACAGGGCGAGGTCGAAACGGATGATGCCGTAGGCACCCAGCTTCGCCATGACGCCGGCGAGGAGCAGTGAGCCTGCCGCGGGCGCCTCCCGATAGGCGTCCGGGGACCAGGTATGGAACGGGAACAGCGGCATCTTCACCGCGAAAGCGGCGGTGAAGGCCAGGAACAGCAGAACGCCAGCGGTCCCCGACAGATGCGTGTTGGCGAGCGCCCGCACGTCGAAGGTCGTCCCGCCCGTCTGGGAGGAGTGGATGGCGACGATTGCCAGGATCCCGACGAACAAGAAGGCGGAAGCACCCAGGGTGTAGAGGAAGAACTTGCCGGCCGCGTAGCCGCGCCTTTCGTGGCCCCAGCCGGCGATCAAGAAATAGACCGGCACCAAAGTGAGCTCGAAGAACACGAAGAAGAGCAACAGGTCCAGGGCGAGAAAGCCACCGAGGCATCCGGCCTCGAGCACGAGGATCCAGGCCACGAACGACTTGTCGCCGGCCCTGTCGTCCGAAGCGGCGAGAGCGATCGGGAACAGCAGCCCCGTCATGAGCACAAGGAAGAGCGAGATGCCGTCTATCCCGAGGTTCCACGAGATCCCGAAGGCGGGGACCCACTGGTGGGTGGAGACGAACTGGTAACCGCTGTCACCGGCGGTGAAGGCCACGGTCGCCGCCGAGGCGATCCCGAGCACCGCCAGGGAGGCGACATAGCCGACGAGTTGCACCAGGCGGCGCTGGGCCCTGGGGACGAGCGCCACGACGACGGCCGCCCCGGCCGGCACGAGGACGAGCGTCGTGAGGTAAGGGAACGAACTCGTCATGACGCCCTCGTCAACACGTAGGCAAGTATCAGCACTATGCCCGCAGAAAGCCCCAGAGCGTAGTTGCGGACGTACCCGGTCTGGAGCTTGCGCACCTGGCGGCCCGTGCCGCGCACGAGCAGGGCGAAGCCGTTGACGGCGCCGTCGATCACCTCGGCCTCGACGACCGACGACGTCTCGAGCGCGACGGCCGTCGAGGGACGGGCGATGAACCGGTCATAGGCCCAGTCGATGTACCAGGCCCGCTGCAAGAAGACCGGCTCGAAGGCGGGGCGCTCTGAGCTCGAGCCCCAGACGGCGACCGCGAGGCCGACTCCGAGCAGGGCGAGGGCGGCGTCGACCAAGGCGAATGTCCAGACCCCGCCGAAGCCGAAGTGGTGCTGGAACAGACGCGAGGCGAACACGGGGCTCAGCCAGCGGTCGAGGAAGTCGAAATCCGGATGGATCGGCAAGTTGATGAGCCCGCCGAGAGCCGACAGCGCCCCGAGCACCACGAGGGGCAGCGACATCACCCACCTCGGGTCATGGGGGTGCAGCGCCGCGGCGTCGCCGGTCTTGCGGGCCTCGAGCCACCGCTGCTCACCCCGGAAGACCAACAGGTATGCCCGGCCCAGGTAATAGGCCGTGAGCACGGCCGTCACCGCGCCTATTGCCCACAGGGCCGGGCTGAAGGCGAAACCATTCAGGAGCACGGCGCCCTTGGACCAGAACCCCGAGAACACCGGCACGCCGCCGATCGAGAGCCAGCCGATGAAGAACGTCACTGCCGTGATCGGCATCCGCCGGGCAAGGGCCCCCATCGTCTTCACGTCCTGGTCGTCGTTCATGGCGTGTATGACCGAGCCCGCTCCGAGGAACAGGAGGGCCTTGTAGAACGCGTGCGTCAGCATGAGGAATATGGCGGCGTCGTACGCGCCGATGCCGGCAGCGAGGAACATGTAGCCGAGCTGGGAGATCGTGGAGTAGGCGAGGATCTTCTTGATGTCGTTCTGGGCGCAGGCGATCGTCGCTCCCAACAGTGCCGTCACCGCTCCGACGATGGCGACGACGTGCGCCGCGTCCGGTGCCCGGTAGAGGATCGGGTTGATCCGGCACATGAGATAGACGCCGGCGGTCACCATCGTGGCGGCGTGGATGAGAGCCGAGACCGGGGTCGGGCCCTCCATGGCGTCGGCGAGCCACGGATAAAGCGGGATCTGGGCCGACTTGCCGACCGCGCCGGCGAAAAGCAGGATCCCGATCGCCACGAGCGAGGGCTCGCCGACACTCGCGAGGTTGGCGAACACCGTGTGGTAGTCGAGGCTCCCGGTGCGCTCGTAGATGAGGAACAACGCCACGAGGAACGCCGCGTCCCCGATGCGGTTGAAGATCATCGCCTTCTTGGCGGCGCTCGAGGCGGAGTCGCGCTCGAACCAGAAACCGATGAGGAAGTACGAGCAGACGCCGACGCCCTCCCATCCGAGGAAGAGCAGGAGGAAGTTGTCCGCGAGCACCAGCAGCAGCATCGCGGCCACGAACAGGTTCAGGTACACGAAGAACTTGGGGAAGTCCTCGTCGTGCTCCATGTATCCGATCGAGTAGAGGTGGATGAGGGCGCTCACGCCGGTCACGAAGGCCGCCATCGTCATCGAGAGCGGGTCGACGAGAAGGCCCATCGTGACGTGCAGGTGTCCCGCGTTGATCCAGGTGAACCACGTTTGCGTGTACGACCGGGCGTTCGCGGGCAACCGGAACAGGCCGGTGAACACGACGACGGTGACGACGAACGAAGCCGTCACCGTCAAGGTCGCGAGCCAGCCGGCGCGCGGGTTGCCGAGCCTGCGGCCCGCGAACAGGAGGGTCACGAAGCCCGCGAGCGGGAGCAACGGGACGAGGTAGACGACGCGGAGCACTCGGAGTCAGCCCTTCATCGCGTGGACGTCGTCCGCTGTCGCCCCGGGGCGCCGCCGGTAGATCGAGACGATGATGCCGAGGCCCACGACGACCTCGGCGGCCGCCACCACCAGCACGAAGAACACTGCCGTCTGACCTGCGATGTCGTTCAGCCGGCGGGCAAAGGTCACGAACGTGAGGTTCGCGGCATTGAGCATCAACTCGACGCACATAAACATCACGAGCACGTTCCGGCGGATGAGCAGGCCGATCGCGCCGATTGTGAACAGCACCGCGGCAAGAGTCAGGTACCAGGAGGCGGCGATGCTCATGGCGCCGTGACCTCAGAATCGGCCCGCGGCCCGCTTTGCTGTTCTCGCCCGGCGCGCACAGTCTCCCCGGTCCCTGCCTCGGCGGGGTCGGGCTCGGTGCCATCCGCGGCCCCGGCGTCGTCGGGCATCACGACCGCCCCGCTCGGTGGAGCGCTCTCGCCGAGCGCGGGCCGGGGTCGGCGGGCGAGCACAACCGCGCCGACGACGGCAACGACGAGCAGCGCGGAGGTCACCTCGAAAGCGAGCAGGTAGGTCGTGAAGATCGAACGTCCGATGAGCCCGACGTTGGCGGCTGGGCTCCCGATGGTGCCGCTCACCGATCGTGCCCCGGTGGGCCAACGGCCCCGGGCGAGCAGGAGCACCTCTACGAGCCCGAGGATCCCCACGACTATGGCGACGGGACGTTGGGCCGGGAGGGGATCGCGCTCGATGGCCTCCTTCTGGTCGACGCCGAGGAGCATTATTACGAACAGGAAGAGCACGACGATCGCCCCGGCGTAGACGATGACCTGCACGGCGGCGAGGAACTGGGCATCCTCTTCTACGAACAGCACCGCCACGCCGAACAGCGTCATCACGAGCATCAGCGCCGAGTGGACGGGGTTGCGGGCCAGCACCACGCCGAGGGCGCCGAGCACGCAGATCGCGGCGGCGATCACGAAGGTGACCGCGTCGGGGATGGTGGCCGCGAGAACCTGGGTCATGTGCCGCGCACCTTGCCCCCGAAACGGCGGGAGATCTTGTCCCTCTCGACGGTCCGGATGGAGATGTTCCCCGTGGCCGCGTCGTCCCGGTTGCCACTCTGGCCGCCCTCCGGCAGGCGGGTTCCATAGCCGAGCTCACCGGACCACTGCACGGTTCCTTCGTACTCGACCGCTCCCGACGGCGACGTCGCTCTCATCCAGCCGGAGGTGTAGTCGGCCTCACCCGGTCGCCAGTCCTCCCACGGGAGCTGGCGCGGGAGACCGTCGTCGTCGACCACAAGCTCCTCTTTGGTGTAGATAGCGTCGGAGCGGTTCGTGAAGGAGAACTCGAACATCTTCGACTCGGTGATGGCCTCGGTGGGGCAAGCCTCGACACACAGGTCACAGTGGATGCAGCGAAGGTAGTTGATCTCGTAGACGAACCCGTAGCGCTCGCCCGGTGAGACCGGCGCGTCGACCGGGTTGTCGAGTCCGCGCACATAGATGCAGTCCGCCGGGCACACGGCCGCGCACAGCTCGCAGCCGATGCACTTCTCCATCCCGTCCTCGTAACGATTGAGGACGTGGCGGCCGTGCAGCCGCGGCGGTTTGGCCACTTTCTCGCCGGGGTACGGGGTCGTGACCCTCGGCTCGGCGACCTGCTTCATGGTCACGGCGAAACCGCCGAGGAACCCGAGCGAAGCCTTGTTGCGGGGCTCTCGCGCCATCATCCACCTCCGTCGGGCTCACGCACCGCCCGCAGGTAGGAATCGGCCGGCGTGCGCGGGCGCAAAGGCGAGCTTTCCTCCAGCGCCTCGCGGCGCCCGCGCGCGACGAGGACCGCCTGCCACAAAGCACCGCCGACGACCACAAAACCGACGAAGACTCCGATGCCCCAGACGGTTCCGACCCGGAAGGCCGCAACAACCAGAAGCCATCCGAGCGAGAGCGGTATCAGGACCTTCCAACCGAGCTCCATGAGCTGGTCGTAGCGGAGCCGGGGCAGGGCCGCGCGGATCCAGACGTACACGTACATGAACACGACGGTCTTGCCGGCGAACCACACGATCGGCCACAGCCAACGGACGAAGTGGAACCCAGGCCCGTCCGGGCCACCGAAGAACAGCGTCACCATCACGGCTGACATCGTGATCGTGTTCATGAACTCGGCCAGGTAGAACAGGGCGAAGCGCAGCGACGAGTACTCGGTGTGGAAGCCGCCCACCAGCTCCTGCTCGCCCTCGGTCAGGTCGAAGGGCGGGCGGTTGAGCTCCGCCGTCACAGCCACCGCGAACAGCGGGAAGGGCAGGATGCCGAGCCGGAAGATGTTCCAGTGGAAGAAGCTGGCGGCCTGGGAGTCCACGATCGCCCGGGTCGACAGGGAGTGGGTGACGATGACCACCATGGCGATGGTCAGGCCCATGGCTGCCTCGTAGGAGATCATCTGGGCGGACGCCCGGATGGATCCGAGGAGCGGGTACTTCGAGCCGGATGACCAGCCGGCCAGCATCGTCCCGTAGACCGATACCGACGACAGGGCGAGCAGGAACAGGATGCCGATGGGCGGATCGGCCACCTGCAGCTCGACGACGTGGTGGGCAATCGTCACGACACCACCCACCGGGACGATCGTGAAGATCAAAAGGGCCGGAAGCAAAGCCAGGTACGGCGCCAACCGGAACACGAACCGGTCCGCCCGATCGGGCAGGAGGTCCTCCTTGAAGAACAGCTTGATACCGTCGGCGAGCGTCTGGAGAATCCCGTAGGGGCCGGCCCGGTTCGGTCCCACCCGGTTCTGCATGTCGGAGATGACCTTGCGCTCGAACCAGATGGCCAGCAGCACGGCCACGAGGAGCACGCCGAAGGCGACGACGACCTTGACGGCGGCGACGACCACCGCGCCGAGGTCAACTCCGTGCGCGAAGAGCGGGTCGGGCATCAGGTCACCTTCTCCACTTCGATCTCGACCACCGGCACAGACCAGTCGATGAGCGCGGAGGCGCTCGTCTCAATGGCCGGCGCGGCGTTGAACTCCAGCAGGGCCACACCGGCGGGTACCCCGCCGTCGCCCACGGCCGGCAGCACGACCTCGCCGCGGCCCGAGCGCACCCTGACCTCGTCCCCCGGCTCGACGCCGAGCTGCTCCAGCGACTGGGGCGAAACACGCAGTGCCTGGGATCGAACAAGCGGCACGAGCGACGCGGCTGACTGGACGAGCGTCCCATGGTCATAAAGCCGGCGGCGAACCACGAGACGCCAGCGGCTTTCCTCTTTGGGCACGAACGGCCCCGGGACCGGCCAAGCGCTCGCGTCGAACCTCAATACCGGGGGCGTCGGGCTGCGGCCGGCCACGGGGGCAGGCTCGACCTCCTCGCCGGCGCCGCGGTCCTCGGCACGGCTCTCGTCCTCCTCGACGCTCTCCTCGTTGGCGGGCGGCTCTGCTGGGCCCGGTTCCCCACCCGGTGACATCGCCGCCCCGGCGGTGAGCGGCGCTCCCTGCTCGGAAACCGAGTCGATCCCGGGTGTTGCGATGGGGTCAAGCCGCGGTGGGCGCCGGGTGAGCTGCACGGACTCTGGCCGGAGCGGGATGACTATGCCGTCGGCACAAGCGGGCGCGGCGAGCAAGTCGAGCGTGCAGCCGGAATGGGCCGGGGAGACCCGTTCGATCTCGGCCCAGATCCCCTCCACGGACTCGAAGCCGAGGTCGGCTCCCAGGCGGTCCGCCAGCTCGGCTGCGATCACCCAATCGGCCCGGGACACACCGGGTGGCACGACCTTGGCCGCGAGTCGCGTGACGCGGCCTTCCAGGTTCGTCGTCGTTCCCCCGCGTTCCGCGTACCCGGCCGCCGGCAGCACGACGTCGGCGTGCCTCGACGACGCATTGAGGGCGGTCTCGACCGCCACGAGGAAGTCGACGCGCCCGAGCGCCCTTTCCGCGAGGTCGTGATCGGGGAAGTCCGACAACGGGTCCGCGCCAACCAGCACGAGCGTGCTGAGCTCCCCGGATGCCGCCGCCTCGAGGATGCCGGCCGTGTCGAGGCCGCGTCGTGCGGGCACCGAACCCCAATGCTCACCAAAGAAGGCACGTCCCTCCTCGAGTGTCACCCGCCCGGGAAGCAGCCCCGGGGCACACCCGAGATCGATGGCGCCGTGCACGTTCGCCCGCCGCAAAGCCGAGAGGAAGCGCGCCGAGGGCCACGCCCCTGCGAACACGGCGGCCGCGGCCGCGATGTCGTCTGCAGACTCGGCCAGTGAGGGCCGGCCGAGCACGACGACGACCTTGTCTCCGGGGTCTGTGACGACCAGGCTCCGCGCGAGCTCGGTCGCTTCGCCTGGCCTGTAAGGGTTCCAGGTCGCCACGGGGCCGAGGCCCGTCGCGACAGGCGAGCAATCGATGATCCGAAGGCCCCCGTTCGCCGCCGCCTGGCGCAGCCTCAGGTGCAGCACAGGCAGTTCCTCGCGCAGGTCGCCGGCGAGGACGACGACGGTGCTTGCGGCGAGCGCCTCTGAGATCGTGGCGCGGGGCAGGCTCGCTATGAGCTCGGCGGGCAGGCCGTCACCGAGCTGAGCGTCGAAGTTGTCGGTGCCGATGATGCCCTTTGCGAGCCTGACCCAGGCGTAGGCGTCCTCGTTCGCAAGCCTGGAGCCGCCGATGAACCCGACGGCGGACGGGCCGTGGTCCTCGAGTGCCTGGAGCACCTTGTCGGCGACATCGCCCAGCGCCTCGTTCCAGGTCGCGGGGACCAAGCCGGTCGAGGATCGCACAAGCGGCTGGGTCAGACGTTGCGATGCCTCGACCGCCTCGAAGCCGAAGCGGCCCCGGTCGCACAGCCAGCTCTGGTTGACCGGTTCCGAGTCAACTCCGAGATAGCGCACGAGCGCCCCCGCCGAGGACTGCGCGACCAGGCGGCACCCGACCGAGCAGGTCGTGCAGGTGGTCTCGACCTGCTCAAGGTCCCACGGGCGGGATTTGAAACGGTACGGGACCGCGGTCAGCGCCCCGACGGGGCAGATCTGGATCGTGTTGCCTGCGAAGTACGAGTCGAAGGGGTCGCCGGGGAAGATGGCGACCTCGGTCCGGTCCCCACGTTCGGCGAAGTCGATGAAGGGCTCCCCCGCCACCTCCTCGGCAAAGCGTGTGCAGCGCGCACATTGGATGCAGCGCTCCCGGTCGAGCACCACGAGGGGGCCGATCTCGATGGGCTTGGCCCAGTGCCGCTTCTCCTCCACGAAACGGCTCTCGCCGGGCCCGTGCGACATCGCCTGGTCCTGTAGGGGGCACTCGCCTCCTTTGTCGCAGACAGGACAGTCAAGGGGGTGGTTGAGGAGCAGGAACTCGAGCACGCCCTCCTGGGCCTTGCGGGCGGCCTCGGACTCGGTGAAGATCTGCTGGCCCTCGGCCACCTCGACGAAGCACGCTGGCTGCAGGCTCAGGCCCCGGGGACCGGAGACCTCGACAAGGCACATCCGGCACATGCCCACCGACTTCATCCTCGGGTGGTAGCAAAAGCGCGGGATGAAGACCCCGGCCCGCTCGGCAGCCGAGAGGATGAGCTCGCCCTTCTCGGCCCGGACGGCCCGCCCGTCGACGGTGATGGAGATACCCGCGGGGGCTTCGACGAGGTCAGCCACGGCGCACCGCATCGGCCGGGAACGGGCAACCGCCCTCTTCGACGTGCACGAGCAAGTCGTCGGGGAACATCTTGGCCACCGAGACGATCGAAGCGGGTATGGAAGGGCCGAACACGCAGATCGTCGTCTGCTGTGGCGGCCAGTTGAGCCCGGGTGAGATGTTGTCGCACGCGTCGAGCACGAGCGCGATGTCCTCCTCGCGGCCGAGGCCGTTCTCGAGGCGGTGCATGATCTTCTCGATCCAGCCGCTCCCCTCCCGGCACGGGGTGCACTGACCGCACGACTCGCGGTTGAAAAAGCGGGCGATGCGCCACGCGGCCCGGACCGGGCAGGTGTCGGAGTCCATCACCACGACCGAGCCCGACCCGAGCATCGAGCCGGCCTTGCCCACCGCCTCCTGGTTCAGCTCCAGGTCCAACTGCTCGGGGCCGAACCACGGTGACGAGACGCCGCCGGGGATGAAGGCACGCAACGGCATGCCTCCAGCTATGCCACCGCCGAGGGAGGGGTCGTAGATGAGGTCGCGGAACGTGGTCTTCCCCATCTCGATCTCGAACCACCCCGGATGCTCGACGCGCCCGGACAGAGCGAACAGCCGGGTCCCGGTCGAGGATCCCTCGCCCAAAGCCGCGAACGCGTCGCCCCCGTGCAGGACGATCCACGGCAGGCTGGACACGGTCTCGACGTTGTTGACGACCGTCGGCTCCCCGTAGAGGCCCACGGCGGCTGGAAAATAGGGCGGCTTGATCCGCGGGAAGCCCCGTTTCCCCTCGAGGCTCTCCAATAGCGCCGTCTCCTCACCGCAGATGTAGGCGCCCGCGCCGGGATGGATCACGATGTCCAGTGCGTAGCCGCTGCCGAGCACGTCGGCACCGACCGCTCCGTAGGCGTAGGCCTCGTTGCACGCCTGCACCAGGCGCTCCAAGCCGAGGGCGAACTCCCCCCGGCAGTAGATGAACGCCTGCTCCACGCCCGTCGCGTAGGCGGCTATCGCGGTCCCCTCGATGATCTGGTGCGGATCGTTCTCGATCAGCATGTGGTCCTTGAAGGTTGCGGGCTCGCTCTCGTCGCCGTTTACGACGAGATAGGTCGTCGCGGCCTTCCGCAACATCGACCACTTGCGGCCCGCGGGAAACCCGGCCCCGCCGCGTCCGAGCAGGCTCGCCTTGTTGACCTCGGCTGCAACGTCCGCCGGAGCCATCGACAGCGCTTGGCGGAGTCCCGCGTAGCCACCCGTGGCGAGGTAGCGCTCGAGCGTGAACGAGTCCGGGAGCCCGACGCGTGAGGTGACGATCCGGGGCGGCGTCGTGATCACCGTGCCACCGTCCCTGGGGCCTCAGAGGGGCGCGGCTGGCGGCCGGCCCCGCCCCGCGATCTCGCCTCTCGGGCGGGCAGGCCCACGTTACGCTCCACCCGGCTCAAGATCCCGTGCGCCGGCACGGTCTCACGGAGGTGCCCCGCGCGCAGATCCTCCGCCAGGGCGTCGAGCCCGTCGGGGTCGACCGGACCGAAGAAGCGGCTGTTCACCTGAACGCAGGGGGCATGGTCGCAGCCCGCCAGGCACTCGGCCTCCTCGAGGGTGAACTCGCCGTCCGCGGTCGTCTGGCCGACCGAGATCCCGAACAAGGCCTCGGCGTGATCGAGGACCTCATAGGCGCCGGCCAACATGCAGGCGATGTTCGTGCAGACGGTGACGACATGACGGCCCACCGGCTCGGTGTGCAGCATGTCGTAGAAGCTCGCGGTGCCCCGCACCTCGGCCGGCGTGCAACCGAGGAGACCGGCGATGTCTTCCATGGCCTCTTCGGTCAGGAACCCGTCCTGCGCCTGGGCCAGATGGCACAGCGGTATGAGCGCGGAGCGGCGCTTCGGGTAACAGGCCACGATCGCCTCGGCCCGCGCGCGGGTCGCGGGGGACAGGCGCGCCATCAGCGGTCCACCTCCCCCATGACCGGGTCGACCGAGGAGATGACCGCAACGGCGTCCGCGATCAGCCCGCCGCGCAGCAGCGGCGGCAAGCTCTGGAGGTTCACGAAGCTCGGTGCCCTGATGTGCATCCGGTACGGCTTGTTCGACCCATCCGACACGAGGTAGCAACCGAGCTCACCGCGGGGGGACTCGATGGCTGTGTACACCTCGCCGGCGGGTACCTCGAAGCCGCTCGTGAAGATCTTGAAGTGGTGGATGAGCGCCTCCATCGACTCGTCGATGCGTGCCCTCGGCGGTGGCGTCACCTTCTTGTTCTGAGCCCGATAATCCCCGGGCGGCATCTTCTCCACGCATTGGCGGACGATCTTGCACGACTCCCGGATCTCGTTCAGTCGCACCGCGTACCGGTCGAAGGTGTCCCCGACGGTCCCGACGATGACGTCGAAGTCGACTTCGTCGTAAGCGAGGTAGGGCAGGGCGCGGCGCAGGTCCCAGGCAACGCCCGAGGCCCGCAGTATCGGGCCGGTGGCGGACATCGCGATGGCGAGCTCGGGTGAGATCACCCCGACGCCCTCGGTGCGGTGCTTGAAGATCGGCTGGCCGGTCAGCAGCTCGTCGTACTCGTCGACGCGCCCGGGGATGGTCTCGACGATCGCCATGACGTCGTCCTCCCACCCGTCGGGCAGGTCGGCGGCGACACCTCCGGGACGGATGTAGTTGTGGTTCATCCGCAGTCCGGTCGCCTTCTCGAAGAACGACAGGATCATCTCGCGGTCGCGAAAGCCGTAGATCATCATCGAGGTCGACGCGAGGTCCATGCCGTTGGTGGCCGTCCACAGCACGTGCGAGGAGACGCGGTTTAGCTCCGTCATGAGCATCCGGATCCAGGTGGCCCGGGGCGGGATCTCGATGCCGAGCAGCGCCTCGGTGGCCAGCGAGAAGACGAGTTCGTTGTGCAGGGGAGACAGGTAGTCCATGCGGGTGACGTTCGTCGCGCCCTGGACGTAGGTGAGCTCCTCGCCGGTCTTCTCCATGCCGGTGTGCAGGTAGCCGATGATGGGCTTGGACCGCAACACCGTCTCGCCCTCGAGTTCCATCATGATGCGGAGCACGCCATGGGTCGAGGGGTGCTGCGGGCCCATGTTGATGATCATCGTCTCGTCTTCGCCGAACTCGACGTCGATGTCACCCGGCGCGAGCACGGGACCCTCGCGCAAGCGCAGAGGCGAGCCCTCTTCGATCGCGAGCGCGACCGGATCTGTCTCGTCGCGCTCCAGCAGCTCCTGGAGACCTGCGGAGGTCTCCGCCCGGAGCTCCTCGCCGTTCACCGCGGGCCTGGCGCTTGTTTGAATTGAACCGGCACGCGCCCCACCGCGTAGTCCTTGCGCAGCGGGTGGCCCTCCCACTCGTCCGGCATGAGGATCCGCGTGGGGTCGGGATGCCCCTCGAAACACAGCCCGAACAGGTCGAAGGCCTCCCGTTCCATGTTCTCGGTCCCGGGGTAGAGGTTGAACAGCGTCGGGACCACGGGGTCGCTCTCGGGGACCTGGACACGGAGACGGACCCGTTGCCGGTGCTCGAGGGAGACCAGGTTGACGACGACCTCGAAGCGCTCGGCGCGCACGGCCTCGGGCAACGGCCGCTCGAGGTGGCGTAGGTAGTCGACCGCGCACAGGTCGGCGCACATCTCAAAGCCGGCCTCGCGCAGCGCCCCGGCCACTTCGAGGTAGTGCTCGCGGGTGACGTGCAGCACCTCCTGGCCGCCGGCCCCGTTCACGGTGATCTCGCCCACGCCGGCGAGCTCGGCCGCGCTCGCTTGACCGGTCGTCATCAGCGGGGCGTCCTCAGGCGCACGGCCCCCGATGGAGGCGCGACCCAGCCGGTGGCAACCGGCTCGGCGGCGAGGTCGATGCCGGCGCCGGTCTCACCGCGGCGCCGGTTGGTCAGCTCGCCGAGGCGGATCTTCTCGTGCAGGGTCAAGATGGCGTGGATGAGCGTCTGCGGGCCGGGCGGGCAGCCGGGGGCGTAGACGTCGACAGGGACGATCTGGTCGACCCCCTGGACAATGGCGTAGTTGTTGAACATCCCGCCTGTCGAGGCGCACACGCCCATCGAGATGACCCATTTCGGCTCGACCATCTGGTCATAGACCTGTCGCAGCACAGGTGCCATCTTCTGCGACACGCGGCCGGCGACGACCATGAGGTCGGCCTGGCGCGGCGAGCCGCGGAACACTTCCATGCCGAAGCGCGCCAGGTCGAAGTCGGCGGCGCCGGACGCCATCATCTCGATCGCGCAGCAGGCGAGGCCGAACGTGGCCGGCCAGACACTCGAGCGGCGTGCCCACTTCACGAGCTCCTCGAGCGAGCCGGTGAGAAAATTGTGGTTGAGGTCTTCGAGGCCCATGTGCCTGTGACTCGCTCTACGCCGCTTCGTCGCTCGACGGCCCGACACGGCGAACGGTCGACAACGAGGTTCGGACGACATCGGACTCGACGGGGCGGACCCGCTTGCGCGGCCCCCAGTCGAGGGCGCCGTTTGCCACGAGGTACACGAAAGGCACGAACACCGAGGCGGCGAACACGAGAATCTCGACCAGGCCGAACCGGCCCAGGCTCTGAGAGTCCACGGCCCAGGGGAACAGGAAGATGATCTCGATGTCCACCACCACAAAGGCCATCGCGACGAGGTAGAAGCGCACCGGGAAGCGCCGCGCCGGCTCGTGGGTCGGAACGATGCCGCACTCGTAGGGCGCCTCCTTGGCGGCGGTGGGCCGCCGGGGCGCGAGCAGCCGCGACGCGCCGAAAGAAAGGCTCGCGAAGGCGACCCCAAGCACGATCATGAAAAAAATGGGGAGGTAGCTGTCGAGGCTGCCCATAATGCTGGAGCGGTTTCTACCACGCGCGCCCCGGGACGGGCACGTCGGGCCGCTCCTATCATGCTCGCATGACCGCAGCCAAGCTCGCCGCGGCCCAGCTCCAGCCCCCCCGTCCTGACCGGTACGAATGCGACGTCCTGATCGTGGGCGGGGGACCAGCCGGTGCCGCCGCTGCGTACTGGCTCGCGAGCTCCGGCATCGACGTGCTCGTCGTCGAGAAGAAGCCCTACCCGCGGGTAAAACCGTGCGGCGACGGCCTCACGCCCCGCTCTGTCCACCAGCTCCGGGAGATGGGGCTCGCCGCCGAGCTGGCGACATACCACCGCTACCGGGGGCTGCGGACCAACGCCTACGGGCGCACGATCGCGATGGACTGGCCCGCGCACCCCGTGCTGCCCGCGCATGGCTATGTGATCACGCGCGCCGACCTCGACGGCCTCGTGGCCGCCCGGGCCGAGAAGGCGGGCGCGGTGATATGGCAAGAGGCCGAGGCGGTGGCGCCCCTGTCGGGCGGTGGCCCCGCCACCGGGAGCGATCCGTTGCCGGCACCGCCTGGCTCGCCCTTGCGCCGGGCCGGCGGCGCGGTCGTACGCGACAGCGCCCGCGCGTCCTCGACCGAGGTCCGGGCCCGCTACGTGATCGTGGCCGACGGGTCATTGTCCCGGTTCGGTCGCTGCCTCGGGACCGGGCGCAACCGGGACTGGCCCCAGGGCATGGCCCTGCGCGGCTACTACCGTTCGCCACGCCACGCCGAGGAGTACATCGACTCGTTCCTCGACATCCGCGACGCGGCCGGCAGGGTCGTGCCCGGCTACGGCTGGATCTTCCCGCTCGGGGACGGCCGGGTGAACGTCGGCGTAGGTCTGCTCTCCACCCTGGGCCAGGGAAGCCACGTCAACACGACCAAGCTCATGCACGGTTTCGTGGCGCAGGTTCCGGCCTCCTGGTGCCTCGACGCGGGAAGCTCCTGCGGCGCACCCGTCGGCGGCCGGCTGCCGATGGGGCTGGCCGTCGGACCCCGCGTCGGCCCGGACTGCCTCGTTGTGGGCGACGCCGCGGGCGTCATCAACCCGTTCAACGGCGAGGGCATCGCCTACGCGTACGAGACCGGCCGCCTGGCCGCTGGTGCCGTCTCCGACGCGCTCGAGGCCGGCGACGAGAGACTGCTCGTCTCCTACGAGCAATCCCTGCAGGACATCTACGGCCTGTACTACCGGGTGGCCCGGGCGTTCGTCAGGGTGCTCTCTCGGCCCGGGGTGATGCGAGTGTGCGTCAACACCGGCATGTACGGCCGCCCCATCATGGAGTGGCTGCTGCGGATCATGGCGAACCTCCTCCAGCCCGAAGAGCTGGGGCCCGCCGAAGCCGTCTACAAGGCGGTCATCGCGCTGGCGCGGCAGGTCCCCCCGAGCTAGGCAGGCTCTTGGGCAACCTCCAGCGCCGCCTCGGCCGCGGCCGCGACGGTGTGGTCGATGTCCTCGGCCGAATGCGCCAGGGATACGAAGGCGATCTCATATGGGCTCGGGGCGAGCGCGACGCCACGGGCGAGCATGGCCCTGAAGAACGGGGCGTAGCGCCCGGAGGCGGCCGAGCGTGCCGCGCCCCGGTAGTCCCGGACCGGTTGCTCCGAGAAGAACACCGAGAGCAGGGTCCGAAAGCAAGGCACCTGCACTGCGAGCCCGCTCTGGCTGATCGCAAGGGTGAGCCCGTCGGCGAGTCGCCCGACGTTCGCCGCCAGCTTCGCGTACTCCTCCTCGCCGAGGCGCTCGAGCACGGCGAGGCCGGCCGCGGTCGCCACGGGATTGCCCGACAAGGTGCCTGCCTGGTAGACGGGCCCGAGAGGGGCCAGCTGCGACATGAGGTCGCGCCGGCCCCCGAGCGCGGCGAGCGGCAGGCCTCCCCCGATCACCTTCCCGAAGCACCACAGGTCCGGTCGCACCCCGAGCACCCCGGAGGCGCCGGCGCGCCCGACGCGGAAGCCGGTAACCACCTCGTCGAACACGAGCAGCGCCCCGACCCGGTCACAAGCGGCGCGGAGCCCCTCGAGAAAGCCCGCGACGGGAGCCACGAGCCCCATGTTCGCCGCCACCGGCTCGACGATCACGCACGCGACCGAGTCGTCGAGGGCGGGGACCTCGTTGTAGGGCGTGACGATCGTGGCCGCCACGGCGCTCGGGGGCACCCCGGCCGAGTCCGGCAGCCCCAAAGTGGCCACGCCGCTCCCACCGCCCGCCAGGAGGGCGTCGCTGTGCCCGTGGTAGCAGCCGGCGAATTTCACGACGCGGTCCCGGCCGGTCGCGGCCCGTGCGAGGCGGACGACCGTCATGGCGGCCTCGGTTCCCGACGAGACGAGACGGACCTGGTCGCAACCCGGCACGGCCGTGGTGATCACCTCGGCGAGGCGGACCTCACCTTCGGTGGGGGCACCGTAGGTCGTACCCCGCGACACCGCCTCGCTGATCGCGTCGAGCACGGCGGGGTGGGCGTGGCCAAGGATGGACGCCCCCCAGGACTGCACGTAGTCGAGCAGGCGCCGCCCGTCGACGTCCTCGACGAACGCGCCCTGGGCTCGGGCGACGAAGTAGGGGGACCCACCGACCGATCCGAAGGCCCGCACCGGCGAGTCGACACCGCCCGGGATCACCCGGCATGCCTCGGCGAACAGCTCCGAGCTGCGGTGACCGGCGGTGGCCCGGCTCGGCCGGCCCGCCTCAACCACCGAGCGCCTCGGCCACCTCAGCCGCGAAATAAGTGAGGATCACGTCCGCGCCGGCCCTTTTCATGGCTCCGAGATGTTCGAGCGCCACGGCCCGGCGATCGATCCACCCGCGTTCGGCCGCGGCCACGACCATGGCGTACTCGCCGCTCACGTTGTAAGCGGCCACCGGGACCTCGACGGCCGCCCGCACGGCGGCAATCACGTCCAGGTAGGCGAGCGCGGGCTTGACCATGATCAGGTCCGCGCCTTCCGCGACATCGAGGCGCACCTCCTCGATGGCCTCGCGCCGGTTCCTCGGGTCCTGCTGATAGCCCCTGCGGTCGCCGCCTCCCCTGACCGTCACGTCCACGGCGTCGCGGAACGGGCCGTAGAGCGCAGAGGCGTACTTCGCCGAGTAGGCGAGGATCCCGACATCGGTGTGCCCAGAACCGTCCAGTGCGCCCCGGATGGCGCCGACCTGGCCGTCCATCATCCCGCTCGGCGCCACGAGATGGGCGCCGGCCTCGGCCTGGGCGATGGCGACCTCGCCGTAGCGCACGAGGGTGGCGTCGTTGTCGACCTCGCCCCGGTCGTCAAGGACGCCGCAGTGCCCATGGTCGGTGTACTCGTCGAGGCACAGGTCGGCTATGAGGACCATGTCGTCCCCGAGGCTTTCGCGAAGCTCCCGGAGGGCGACCTGGACGATGCCGTCGCGCTGTGAGGCACCCGACCCGAGGGGGTCCTTGCGGGCCGGCACCCCGAACAGCACGAGGGCCCCTATGCCGAGCGAAGAGAGTCTCTTCGCCTCGAGCACCAAAGAGGCGAGCGTGTGCTGTGAGACTCCTGGCATCGAGTCGACCGGCACGGGAGCGTCGATCGACTCGCGCACAAACAGGGGGGCGACCAGGTCGTCTATCGCCAGGGACGACTCGGCCACAAGGCGGCGCATCGCGGGGAGCCGACGCAACCGCCGCAGTCTGCGAGCAGGAAAACCCACGTCGGCGAGCCTACCGCTCCCTGTCTGGAGCGTCGTGGTGCTCCGCCCACTCCGCCAGCGCCTCCACGAGCCCGTCGGCGGTGTGGACCCCCGCCACGATGTCGACCGTGAGCCCAGCCTTCATCGCGGCGCTCGCCGTGACCGGACCTATGCACGCCACGACCGCAGGCACCCGCCCGGCACCGACGAGCTCGAGGTAACCGGTCACCGTCGAAGGCGATGTGAACGTGACCGCGTCGGCCCCGTCGACGGCTCTCAAGTCGACCCCGTCCAGGGCCGGGCGCAGCTTCCGGTACGCCTCGACGACCTCCACGCGCCAGCCCTTCCCGCAAAGGCCCTCGGCCAGCACGTCGCGGGCGTCAGCGGCGCACGGCAACAGGACCGTTCCCGCGTCCGGGCGCGCCGGGCGCGGGAACGCCTCGACGAGCGACTCGGCGACGAAGCGCTCCGGGACGAGGTCGGCGGCGACGCCGTGGTCGGCGAGCGCGGCGGCCGTCGCAGCACCGATGACGGCGACCTTGGCCCCGGCGAGCGCCCGGCGGTCACCGACGTACCGCCAACAGCTCTCCACCGCGTTCACCGAGCTGAACACGACCCACTCGAACTCCTCGATGTGCGACAGCGCCCTTTGGAGAGCGGCGCCTTCGTCGCGCGGATCCGCGATCTCGATCACCGGCACCTCTAAAGCGAAGGCCCCGGCCTCGACAAGCCGATCCACCAAGCTGGACGACTGCGCCCGCGAGCGTGTCACGATCACGCGCCAGCCCGAGAGCGGGCCGGTCACCGGTGCCGCGTTCACGGCATTGCGCGGGTGCCGGACAGGATCTCGGCCCCTCCGCACCGGTCGCGGATCTCGGCGGCCAGCGCCCGGCCGAGCTGAACCGCGTCCTGGCCGCTCATCGCCCGCCGTAGCAGGACCAAGCCGTCCAGGCTCGCGACGAGACCCTCCAACTCCACCGCGCCGTCGGGGCGCACGACGCCGAGGGCGCCGACCGGTAGCTCGCAGTCGCCACCGAGCTCGGCCAAGAAGGCCCGCTCGGCATCGAGGCAACGGTGCGAGGCGACGTCGTCGATCGCGCGCGCCACCTCCACCGCCAGCTCGTCACGCACCCGGCACTGGACCGCGAGCGCTCCTTGGCCCACCTGGGGGAGCATCGTCGCGGTCGGCAGCACCTCGGCCGCGAGCCCGCCGAGGCCGAGCCGCTCGAGCGCGGCGTAGGCCATGACCGCGGCCCCTCCGACCGGCACTTTCTCGATGCGGGTGCCGATGTTGCCCCGCAGCTCCGCAAACCGCAGGTCCGGCCTCACCCACGCCAGCTGCGCCCGTCGTCTCGGGGCACCCGTCGCGACGCGTGCCCCCGGACCGAGATCGGCGAGCGCGCGGCCTACGAGCACGTCCCGCGGGTCGGCCCTGTTTGGCACCGCGACGATCGTGAGCTCCTCCGAGCCGCCAGAAGGCAGGTCCTTGGCGGAATGCACCGCGAGGTCCGCGCGGCCGTCGATCAGGGCCTGGGAGACCTCGGTGACGAACGCGCCGTGGCCCCCGATCGCGCCGATGGGACGGTCGCTCTGCCGGTCGCCGACCGTCTCGACGACGACGATCTCGGTCGTGATCTGCCGCGCTGAACTACGCCAGGCCGCGGCCAGAGCGTCGGTCACGAGCGCGGCCTGGCGCCGCGCGAGCGGGCTGCCACGTGTCGCGACACGGAGCGTCAGCACGGCCGCTCTAAAGGTCGAACAGGCTGCGCAGCGCCTCGGCGAGCCGTTCGCCCCGCGGCGAGCCGGCCGCGTCCTTGAGGCGCACCGTCGGCTCGTGGAGGAGCTTGGCGACCGTGCGCTGTGTGACCACTTCGACGATCTCACGGGCTTCGGGCCCAAGCGCATCGAGCCGTGCCCGTTGGTGCTCGAGCTCGGCAAGGCGAATGGACTCGGCCCGGTTCCGCAACGCGGCCACGACCGGAGCAACGGATCTGGCCGTGGATGAAACCCGGTAACGCTCGAGCTCCCCGGTGAGCACCGCGCGGACAGCCGGGATCTCCCCGCGGCGGGCCGACATCTGCGCCTCGGCAAATCGCCGCACGTCCTCCACGTCCAGCAGGCTGACGCCGGCGATGTCGGCCACGGCGGGATCGACGTCACGGGGGATGGCGAGGTCGACCACCAGCAGGGGCCGCCCGGGGCGAGACCTCATCGCCTGGCCGACGCGGAAGGCGTCAAGCACCAGGTCGGGCGCGGCGGTCGAGGTGAGCACGACGTCCGCGCGCCCGAGCTCCTCGTCCAACTGCGAGAGGCCCACGGCCTCGGCCCCGGACCGCTCCGCGACGGCGGCGGCACGCGCCACGGAACGGTTCGCGACTATCACGCGGGGTGGGGACGGCTGCTGCGCAAGCGCCTTGGAGAACCCCGCCCCCATCTCGCCGGCCCCGACGACGAGCACCGACCGCCCGACAAGTCCGCCCCCGAGGTGCTCAGCCGCGAGGGCGACGGCCGCGTGGGCGATCGACGTCGTGCCCTGGGAGATCGCGGTCTCGGTGCGGACGCGCTTTCCCGCTTCCACGGCGTGGCGGAACAACGGCAGCAGAACTCGGCCGGCCGAATGCTCGTGACGGGCAAGCTCGGCCGCGGTTCGCACCTGGCGCAGGACCTCGCCCTCACCGAGGACCGGGGAGTCGATGCCGGCTGCCACCTCGAACAGGTGCGAGACGGCGGCTTCGTCGATCCAGCAGGAAAGCAGCTCCGACAGGGCCGGCCCCTCGCTCCCCAGGGCACTCGAAAAGGAGCGGAAGAAGCCCTCGATATCGGCCAGGCCGTCATGAAAACGCTCGACGACCGCGTAGACCTCGGTGCGCAGGCACGTGGAGAGAACGATGGCCTCGGAGATGTGCTCGCTGTCGCAAAGGACCTGCAGAGCCTTCGGCAAGTCGTACTCGGATATCGCGATCTGCTCGAAGACGTCGAGCGAAACGTCCCGTTCGTTGATCCCCACGGCAACGACCGCCACGGCGCGCTTACCTCGTTTCTCTCGGGCGACAGCCTACGGCCGTCATGGCGCTACAAGGACGCGCCGTCCGGGATGGCCGTGACTTCCGGGTGCGCCACGTAGAACGCGAGCACCTGCAGCTCGACTGAGAAATCCACCTGGCGCAGCTGCACCGGGGGCGGCACCACCAAGATCGCGGGGGCGAAGTTCAGGATCGCCTCTGCCCCGGCGGACACCAGGCGGTCGCACACGTCCTGGGCGGCAGCGGCCGGGCAGGCGATGACGCCGACACACCAGCTGATGCTCGCCACGACGGTCGCCAGTTCCCCAAGGGGGCGGATCGGCAGCCCGACTATCTCCTCACCGATGATCCCGGGGTCGATGTCGAACAGGGCGGCGGCCCGGAAGTTCTGGGTCGAGAACCTCTGGGAACGCGCGAGGGCGCGCCCGAGGTTGCCCACGCCGACAATGACGACCTGCCACTCCCGGTCGAGGCCCAGCTCGCGGCGCACCTGGCTGAGGAGGAAGTTGACGTCATAGCCGGTGCCCGGCGTGCCGTAGGTGCCAAGGTGCGACAAGTCCTTTCGCACCTTGGCGGCGTTCACCCCGGCCGCCTCGGCGAGCTCCGCCGAAGAGACCGTCAGGACACCGCTTGCCGAGAGCGCCAGCAGGGCGCGCTGATATACCGGCAACCGAACGACGGTTGGCTCGGGAATCCGACGAACGAAGCGGTCGGCCATCGCGGGTGATGGTAACGACTTCGTGCTCTCGCTCACAAACCCGCGCCTTTCCGGGCGCGGCCTCGGCTCAGCCGGCTTCTGTAAAACGCTCCGCGAGGTAGCGGTCGACGTCCTCGTCACGCAGTCTGTACGACTTGCCGACACGTACTGCCGGCAGCTGTCCCGAACTGATGAGTCGGTAAACAGTCATGTTCGAGACCCGCAGTGCCCGGGCCACTTCGGCGACCGTGGAGAACCTTGCCTTGGCGTACTCGATAGTTGACAGATGCATCACCCCTCTCCGCCCGTCACGAATGTACGCCAATGTGGCTGAAGTGCAAAATGGGAGAGCTCCTCGACGCCGGATCGGGCCACTCCGGACCCGGCGCCTACCCTTGGCTCACTCGCTGCGGCCGAGCTCCCGGGACCGAACGGAGGCCGCGGCGACGGCCTCGAGGACGGCCGAGCGGAAGCCGTGGGCCTCGAGAACGCGCAGTGCCGCTGCCGTTGTGCCGCCGGGGGAGGTCACCGCGGCCCGCAGAGTCTCCGGCGAGTCGCCGGATTCGGCGAGCAGGCGAGCCGAGCCAAGCAACGTCTGGACTGCGAAGAGACGGCTGACTTCGCGGTCGAGCCCCTCGCTCACCCCGGCATCGACGAGTGCTTCTGCCAACAGGAAGACGTAAGCCGGTCCCGAGCCCGACAGCCCGGTCACAGAGTCGAGCTGGTACTCGGGCAGGCGTGCGACGACCCCGAGCGAGGACAGCACCCCTTCCGCCCACTCGAGGTCGTCCTCGGTGACAGCGGTGCCACCCGATAACGCTGAGGCACCGGCACCGAGCAGCGCCGGGGTGTTGGGCATCGCCCTTAGAACCACGACGCCGCGCCCGAGCCAGGTCTCCAGCTGGGCGATCCTGAGGCCCGCCACGATAGAGAGCACCCGTTGGCAACCTGACCCTGCGACAGTCCGGCACCCGGCCTGAGCGTCAGCTGGCTTGACGGCCAAGACGGCGGACTCCGCCGCGACTCCGGTGTCGGTCACGGCAACGCCTGGAAAACGTCGCAGGAGATCGGCGCGGGAAGAGGCGAGGGGCTCGACGACAGCCAGTTCGTCCGAAGCGGCCCAACTCGACCGGATCAGGCCACCTATCAGCGCGTGGCCCATCTTGCCACCGCCCACGACGACGAGACGTGTCCCCACTGCGCTCAGCTCAACACTCGACGAGCGACCGCGAGGTGAGGTCGGCGTAGAGGCGGCGAAGCCGGCCTGCAGTGATCGACCAGCTGTATCCCGCCGCCATGGCCGCGCCACATGCACCGAGCTCGGACTGCAACAAGGGGTCGGCGCAAATGGCGCCGGCAAACTTCGCGTACGCCTCGGCGTCCCCGTTCTCCACCAGATAGCCCGTTCGCCCATGCTGGACGAGCGTCGTCAAGCCCCCGACAGCCGCCGCGACCACCGGCGTGCCGCAAGCCGCGGCTTCGAGAGCGACGAGCCCGAATGATTCCGAACGCGAAGGCACCAGGCAACAGTCTGCCGCCCTGTAGTACGTCGAGAGGAGCTCATGTGGCTGAGGAGCAACAAAGCGCACCCGTCCGCCATGGCCGAGCGCCTCGACCAGGGCGTGCAGAGCCTCGACCTCGGCCTCGCCTCTCGGGCCGCTCGGGCCGCCGACGACAACAAGCTGGGCCCCCGGAACGGACCGCACCAAGAGGTCGAAGGCCTGGAGCGCCACCTCGGCGCCCTTGAGGGGCTGAATCCGCCCGACGAACAAAAGGAGCGGGCCCTTGCCCGCAAGGCCGAGCGCACGTCTCGCGTGGGCACGGTCCCCGGGCGAGAAGAACGCGTGGTCGACCCCGAGCGGGACGACCTCGACGCGGTCCGGGTCTGCCCCGTAGAGCTCGACCAGTTGGTCCACCTCGACCGAGCACGAGGCGAGCAGGGCATCGGAGCAGCCGATGATCTCCGACTCGGCGCGCGCCCGCCGGCCTGGTTCCGCGCTCTCGACCTCTTCCGGGCTCGCCTCTGCCTTGACGCGGTCCAGAGTGTGGAAGGTCGACACGAGCGGCAGCCCGAGGCGGTGCTTGATCGCATGACCGACCAGGCCCGACAGCCAGTAATTGGCGTGGATAGCGTCCGCGGGCACTTCACTGGCGCCGAGCCTGGTGTGGATCGGACTTGTCATCCGGTCGATGACCGCTTCGGTGAACTCCTGCACGTGGTCTTGCAGCGTCTCCTTGGCGACGGGGACCAGGGGGCCGGCAGCCACGTGGTGGACGGCAAAACCGGGCTCGATCGTCATGACGTCGGGAAGGTCGCGCGACCAGCGGCGGGTGTAGACGTCACAGGTCACGCCTCCCCGGGCAAGGGCCGAGGAGAGCTCCCGGACATAGACGTTCATCCCCCCGCCGTCCCCCGTACCGGGCTGGGCCAGCGGAGAGGTGTGCATGGAGAGAACGGCCAGCTTGCGCATCGGGTCCAGCCTAGGGTGAAAGTCTCGCGATCAGGCCCGGGGCTCTAGCCGCCCCGCATCGGACAGGCCATTCTCCCGCCGGAACGACAAGTATATCCGCACGAGCGCCTGCCGCTGTTCCTCGACCAGGTAAGGGTCCATCAGGATGTGACGCACGACGTCGTCGTCGCGACGCTCGTCCTCGAGAATCCCGGCCCGCACGTACAGCGTCTCGGCGGAGATCCGCAGAGCCTTTGCGATCTGCTGCAGGATCTCGGCCGACGGTTTGCGCAACCCCCTCTCGATCTGGCTCAGGTAGGGGTTCGAGATGCCGGCGATCTCCGACAGCCTCCGGAGGGAG
>Ga0181538_10001308_pt1 | contig 28131 bp, 20 predicted proteins | sample PEATcosm2014_Bin_40_FD_119773 | JGI IMG/M metagenome (GOLD analysis project Ga0181538, IMG submission 119773) | Peatland microbial communities from MTU Mesocosm Facility, Houghton, MI, USA - PEATcosm2014_Bin23_30_metaG | ecosystem: Environmental > Terrestrial > Soil > Wetlands > Peat | place... | reverse complement strand
GAATTCCTCATCGCCCTCATCGGGTGTGACCATCGGCTTCTTGGGACATGGCACTAAGCCGTCTACATCCACTTGATCCAGAGGCCGTGGAGGATATGCGTAGACGTTGATTCCGCCATCGAGGTCCCGAGGGTCGACCTGGATGTATCGGGCCAGTTCCGGGCTGTAGTACCGATGCCGGTTGTAGTTGAGGCCGGTCTCGCGATCGTAATAGTGGCCCGGCCATCGCAGATTGAACTCGATACTGGCGTGGGGCGAAATGCGGGCGCGTCCGTAGGCGTCGATTTGGGCACGCCACAACTCCGTGCCCGCCTCATCCTCGACACGCACCGGGCACGCGACCTGATTGCTGAATATGTAACGACGTTGACCTGACGCCGGGTCGGCGTCGGTGCTCTCGTAATCGACGAATGCAAACGGGGTGGGCGTAGTACCATCCGCATATACATACACGCGGAGAGCTCCGGCGGGAGAGATCTCGGCGGCCAGACGCTCACCATCCCAAATGAACTCCGTCACCCCGTCGGGAGTGGCCTTGGAAACGCGCCGACCAAGTGCATCATAGCGAAATGTAATCTGAGTGCTGCCGATGCGGCAGGATGTTAATCGGTCCTCGGCATCGTATTCGTACTGCCGTGCCGCGCCATTCCCCGACTCGCGGGCGATGTGATGCCGTTGGTTGTACTCAAACCGGCGCCCATTGGCGGTTAGAATCCGGTTCTCTTCGCAGAAGACGCCTTCGAGATCTTTCGCCGACAGGAGGTTACCAGCTCGATCGTAGGCGAAGGTGCTCTGGGCACCGTCGGCGTCGACTGCGCCCACTAATCGGTGCGCAGCATCGTACTGGTAAGTGGATGTGCCGCGGGCGGAATCGCTGACAGACACAAGCGCACCTACCGGCGAGTACCGGTAGGTCCGTGACCAGCTCTGGCCCGGCTCATTGGGCCGAAACCGGACCTTGGCCAGACACTGGCCGTTCCAGTCGAACTGCGCAAATTCCTCGACACCATTGGCATTCTGACGCAGAAAGGCGCCTGGGTCGAGTCGCTGAACTACATGGCGCCCGCCCAGCGGGTCGATGATCGTTGTCCGGCCAGTTTTGGGCTCACGAGCGTAGCGGGTTGCGAACCTCCCCAACACCACGCATTCGGCCACTCGCGAAGCTTCATAGCGGCGTTCCACGCCGCGTCCATTCCGCAGGTCGGCGGTCCAGTTGCCTAATGTGGCATAAGCGAATGTGAGTGCCTCGCCTTCCACCTCGGTCACCGCCACTAGCCTGCCTTGGTCGTCATAAGCACACACGCGGACCAAGTTGCCCGATGGCGCCACCTTAGTGGGCCGACGTTGTGGACCGATCGTTAGCGCGACGTGGACATCACCAGTGCCGGTTGCAGCCGAGACCAAGCCGTAGGAGCGGTCATATCCAAAGAGATCGCGGAGCTCGGCATGCCTGCGTCTTTCAGTCATGCGATCCTTCAAATCGAAAGTCCGCTCCGTCACGGTTCCCCCACCGTCGGTGACGCGGGCTGGCTTTTCCAGCGAATTGAACATATACGCCACCGAGTTCCCGACAGGATCAGTTTCTCGCACGCGTAAGTTCCAGGAGGCGTATTCGTATCGCCATTCGGAACCAGCGTAATCGATATATCCTGTGACATTTCCGTTTGGGTCGTAATGCCAGCGGCAGCTCTGGCCGGTTGGCAGCGTATGGCTGACCAAGAGACCGAACGGATCGTACCGCATAACGCCGGGGCGTTCGGGAACCCCCATTGCCTTTTTCGGAGGGGGGACAACCGTAGACGTGGTGACGGCTTTTATCGGTTTCTTGGCCTCACCGGGAAACTCTGCGAATCGGATTCCCTTCACAACGGCGCGCGGCAACTGAGTCACCCACGGGCTTTCCTTCGATGGGAACCTGACTGCATTTCGGCACTGTGCTTGACCATATCCTTCCCAGGCCAGCGCATCATGCGGCCCGTGAAGGCTCCGTACCGGCTCAAACCAGGGATCACCGAGCGGCAGGCACATACCCACGGCCGGCGTGAACGGAGGGCGCAGCAGTCCCGATTCTTCGTCGACAATCTTCCGGAGGATCTCGTCCATCGGCCCGATCTCTCGTTCGAGACGACCGTCGGCCCCGTAGGTGCGCCGTGTCACGCCCCCGTACGGATCGATGACCCGGGTGATGCCCTCCGTCTCATAGAAATACTGCCACGCACCACCGTCAGCTCGCGTGACAACCGTCGAATGTTGGGCGGGAAGGTAACGCATGTGTGCTCCCTGCATCCCGTCCTCGCCCGCCGAATGGATGCAGCGCCCATCCGAATCATATGAAGCGACGAATCCATATCCGCGCCGGTCCGTGCGCTTTAGCATGCAGTGCGCGGAATCGTACGTGAAGGTCTGGGTCGCGTTGTATGGATCCACGACGCGAATCAGATTGCCACCCTCGTCATAGTAGCCCCGCCAGAGGATCCGATCCCGTCCGTTGCCGGCTGCTCCCCGCCAGACCAACGCCACGATACGGCCCGCAGCATCTCTCTCGATCCCCACGGGCGGCTCGGCCTTGTAAACCAATTCCCTCCACCGCCCGTCGAGGCCGTACCGCAACTCGTGAACGGCGCGGCCAAGGAAAACCTTGCGCAGTTGTGCAGGCAACGCCGGGTTAGTAAAGTGAAATTCGCACTCTGGATACCCGCTCACCTTTACACGATATACTTGGGGTTCCACGCGCCGGAGCGTTCCAGTTCCCGAGATACTTGGCCCACTCCCTTCACCTGGAGCGCTAAAGCCATGCTTGGTACCGCCTGGATCGACGTACAGTAGTCCATCCACATCGAACTTGAGGCGGTGATCGTAGGAGTGAGTGTGGCCCCAGCCCAGCGGCAAGTATTCGCCCGCCCGCGCGGTGTTATAGAAGCGCCGCCATTCAAACGGAAAAGGCCACGCGATCCGGAAGTCGAGCGCAACGTCGAACTGGGCACCAGTAATGACGTCGACCGGATCGCCCACAAAAAAAGTACTCATTTTGTTATCCAATTCCGTATCAACCTGGACACGAGCCTGTGCCGACAACTTCCTCCTCCCCAGGTGGAGACGATGCCTTGTACCGGCTCAGCCGGTTCAGCAGCGCGCCCACAGGGTCGGGGATGTTAACCATCGGAAAGCCGCCGATCAGCACGGTGGCATGGCTGGGGTCGACAATTGCCCCAATGCTCCCGGTTGGCGGTATCACCGGCACATCCTTCCACATCGTTTTTTCCACGGCCATCTTGGCCGCATCCATGGCCATTTGGGCCGCTGCCATCGCGGCGGACAAAGCCTTCGCGGCGGCCATCGCTTCGCTATCCTCGACGGCCGCCTCGGCGAGGTCGGCGGCCATTCCCAGAGCGCCGACCACAACTCCCGCAACCGCCATGGCGCTGCTGGCAACTCCTGCAGCTTTTCCGATTGCCGCCATAACCGCGCCGGCGGAAATGGACGGAGTTTCCGGGATCATCGGGCAGGCTTTGCATACATCCAGGAGCCGCGCGGCGCGCATGCCCCCGATGAACACATTCGACGACCCCGTTTTGATCTTGAACCAGGCGGGCGGGATTCCACAGCACGTGGGTGCAAGGCCAATGTCCTCTACGCGTGCCGCGGGCATGTTGTTGATAAGCACCCGGACGCTAACACCTAGCATCACTATGCCGATGCTGGGCATCGGCGTTGGTGGAATGGGAGGTGGACCACTGGGCGGATGGGCCACGTGGGCGTGCGGCGTCCCGATGTAAGGCGACAGCAAGGTAGCGGCCGGAAGACTGGGAAACAGCGCGGCGATGGGAGCGGTCAGGTTAGCAAAACCCACGTCCAGCGCCTGTTTGGCGAGACCCAAAGCGCCCATAATGGCGCCGGCCGTTTGTTGCACGGCGCGAATGACGCGGGCCGTCTTCTGCCCCGCTGTCGGTGGGGGTCCCCCCGGCGTCGCCGGCGCGCTGATGTTCTTCCAGGCGTCGGCGGTCTGGCCGACCGAATGGGCCCACTGCTGTCCGACACCCAGCATAGCGTTGGGCGTGTTGGCCGCGCGAGTCCACGGGGAAGACAGGTCGCCGGTTACACCCTGGAGGTGTTGGTCCACCGCCAGCGATAGGTTGGCCAATGAGGACTGAGGGCCGGATGGGGGCGTTTGCGTCATCTAGGCTCGACTCTCTCTAGGCTCCAAGGGCGGCCAACTGTTTTTGCAACTCGCGAACTTTGGCGGTTTGACCGGTAGAACTGTAAAGTTGCTGGAGGCGGCTGAGCAGCGTGCGGCAAGCAGGCACGTCCTCGAGTTGTGCGGCGATCACCGCCCCATCGCTCCAACTCTGGGCGGCCTCTTCATTTTTGCCTTGCTGCTGCTGGCACAACCCCCGGTTGTCGAGTGAACTGATCTTGACCGGCGCATTGCGCGCCGCCGTCGCCAACTGCTGGGCTACATCGTAATAGGCTTCGCCATCTTGCCATCTGGCCTGCCGCACACAGAGGTTGGCCAAATTCAGCACGACATTCAGCATGATCGGGATGGAGGGTTGGTCTCCCTGGCTGGCCGGTATCAGCGCGGCCTCATAACTCGCATTCGCCCGCTCCAAATCACCCATCTTGTCGTAAACCTCTCCCATCCCGTTTAGCGCCAATGCGGCCATGGGGTAGTTCTTCATGGGAGCGTGATAGCGCAACAACAGTTCGTACTTTTCCATCGCTTCGGCATAGCGCTCCCGGGCAAAGTCGTTGCCCGCCATGATCGGAAGTGGAGCGAGCCGTTCGTTTAGCGGCAGGCTCTCATCCGCAGTCTGCCCTTCCAGGCTGCGATTAATGGCATCCATGCTCAAATCCGGGCGGTACCACCGCACGCGCGGTCCACGGGCAAGCGGAGACATCTTGTCCTCGGTATCCAAGCGAATGATGAAGCGGAGGTGGTGGCACCAGGGGAACGGAAACTCGTGGCGTACTAACTCCTCCATGAGACGGCTGAACGCGGCGGGATCGGACACCGCGAGAGGGAAGAAAATCCAGACATTGTTGCCACCATTACGTACAGGCAATAGCTCGCGGGAGAAAGCGGCAAGATGGCGAAGCCTCTGTGGCGGGGGCGTCTGGTCGGAGAGGATCTCCGCAGGTATCGCCGGCCAAGAGGCCATGCCCTTCTTTTCCATCGCCAGCCGCACGACTTCATGTTTGCTCGCAAATGCCCTCACCACCGCGCTGGCGTATGCCACGGGATCCGTGAAATCATCCGTGAAGCTCCAAAAGAGGTCTGACGCACTCGCCTCCTCCAGACCCTCAAGAATGTTAAGTATCGGAAGGGAATCGCCGGGGGGAGAGCAGAGAACCAGCGCGAGATGGTCACGTTGGCTGATGAACTCACGCAGTTCGTCACTGATCTGTTTCAGTAGCTTCTGCACGGTGACCCCTAGTTGATCTTGACCACGGCTCCGGTGATCTCGTGCATGCCGACGGCACTCGAGTTAATGGCCGCGCCCGATGTCTGGACCTTTTGTGTGTCACAAGTGACGTTTTGGTTTCCAACACCTACCTTCACGGTTTGGCCGCCCAGTATCTGAATGTTTTGGCCCGAAAGAGTTATGTCTCCGCTGGACTTCATGGTTAACAAGCTATCGCCTGTGTGGAGTTGAATCTGGGTCTTGGCATCGATGAGAATTGTGGCGTTGGCTGATTGAATCAGGATGGCGTTCTTCACAACGGTATCTTGCGTATTGTCGAAAAACTCCTTTACGGCGTCTTTGACATGGTAGGTCGCCGTACCCTTGGCGACATCGTGGACGAGCTTTCCCTCTGTAATCGTGATCGTTGTGTCCTTCTTGATCGTCTCGGTATGCGTGCCGTCAACGCTGATCGTTCGGTTGTTGTGAACGGTCTGCGTGTCATCGTGCTCAACGGTGGTCGACATATCGTACTGGGCATGGACCGTGACCATTTCCTTGCCCTTCGTGTCGTTCATCGACATCTCGTTGTAGCCGCCGCCGCCCTTGGTGCTATTCGACTTGATGCCGCTGACCACGCCACCCGCTGGAAGACCGTAGGGTGGCATCTGGCCGGCGTTGTAGACGCGGCCGGTGATGAGGGGCTGGTCAGGATCGCCCTCGAGGAAATCGACAATCACTTCCTGGCCGATGCGCGGGATGGAAACGGAGCCCCAGTTTTTGCCGGCCCAAGGGTGCGAGACGCGAATCCAACAGGAGCTATTCTCATCGTTCTTGCCTTCGCGGTCCCAATGGAACTGGACTTTCACTCTTCCGTATTTGTCCGTAAAAATCTCTTCGCCGCTAGGGCCGACCACGACCGCCGTCTGGCAGCCTTGTACAAAGGGCGCAGGGGTAAGGCGCGGGGGCCGGAATGGGGTCGACGCCGGAATGCACTCGAAGCTGTTGCTATAACTAAAGTCGCCACTGCCGGCGGTCGAGGCGCTGGTGTAATCACCGCCCTGGGTGGCCACGTGACTGACGGCGGTGAGCAAGTAGGACTGGTTGACATCGTTCCGATAATGGCCCTTCAAATCAAAGAGATATCCCGTGGTAAAGGCGCGACAATCGCTCGAGCCCCGCGCCACCACGCGCGGCATCTCCTGTTCCTCGAGTCGAATACGAGCCAGGCTCTCGCCGTCGGCCCGCTTGCGGTATTCGCCAGGGTAGTCATAAATCTCATAGGTGTCCTTGCCCTTCACGCTAGCCGCGAGGCTGGAACTGGGCGTCTCAAAGTTGTAGTCTGTCACCGAATACTTGCCCGGGCGAACTTCCTGCTCCTGTCGCCACTCGAGAATGATGTCTTCTTCCTGCCAGGTTCCAGGAGTCAAGGCATAACGGACGGAAGGCTGATTGGGGCACGGTTTGTACGCCGCCGGGTCGTTGGCCAGCACGAGAGTATGCTTGCCGTTCTCGTGCTCGAAATAGTAGAAGATGCCTTCTTCTTCCATGAGGCGTGAGACGAAATTGAAATCGGTTTCGCGGTACTGCACGCAGTACTCGCGCTCGACGAAGCTTCCATAGAGTTGCAGCTTGTAGTCGCTGAAATTGAGGTCCTTAAAAATCTGTTGGATAATGTCAGGAGCCTTCTTGTTCTGGAAGATGCGGCAATCGGCGGTCCGACTGAGGAACCAAAGCCAGGGAACCATCACCGCGTGATACTGGGTGAAACCTTTCTCGTACGACCCTTGCGAAAAGCGGCTGACCACGCCATTCCAGTAGCGGTTGGAGCCGTCCGCGAGAGTTACCCGCAAGGCCACACTCTTACCCACGAGACTGTCGAACGAAATCGAGCGGTTCTCCGATAAGAGGTCGAGTTCAAATTGGAACAGCCGGGAGATCGCCTCGCTTCCGTGGAAACCACGCAAGAGCAACACGTCCTCGCCCAGCGGGGTATCGATTGCGATTAGCCGGTTTTGCTGAGTATAGGTAGCCACGACATCGCCTCGGTGCAGCTCATAAGAGCCGACGGTTAGGGATATTAAGGGGCGCGGAAAGCCCATTGACCTCTGGTCGTTCGGCTGAACCGCTTGGAGATGCAAGCGCCCGCTCTGCCTGCTGAATCCTTTCATCCAATTGCCTGAGTGCTTGCTCCCTCTGCTCTTTGAGGTTCCTTCTGGTATCCGCAATATCTTCCTCGGGGCTCCCTGTGACGGCCTGGCTCCAAGACTTTCCGCTCTTCAGGCGGACCGCGACACCTGCCCAGAATGACGGCTCTTGCATCTTCAAGAAGGAATTGAGTGTTGCCGCTCCGAGCGCCCACGCCAAACCGGCCAATCTGGTTTTAAGCTCCCCATCTTTGTTCTGGGCGCTCGGTTTCCTGGCCTTGGAATCCATGAACTCGCCTGTCTGATGCAGAGCGACATCCTCGAGGGGATCTGAGGCAAATTTGAGTGCCTCCTTTGCAAGGTGATGATTCGCATGTTCGAGTGCCTTACCGGAAAGCTTAATGGCGGCGAATCCTTCCTGGACTAACTTCGAAAGCCCAACCCCGATATTGGCGACTGTTGCCACTCCATTAACAACCTCCGATGTGCCCTCTAGGCGGCGCACGTTCTTGTCAAGCTCCTTGTCGATGCCATCAAATAGGGCGACCGTGCCGGCACGGAGCTTGTGCAGTTTCTCCAGGCGCTGCTGCAACAACACTGCCTGCGCCCTCGGTGACAACCCTCGATGTGCGTGTGCGCGTAGCGACCCTGGCGGGTGGGACACTCCACGGCACGAAGTGCCATCGTCAACCTCGAGTGGATTCTCCACTTGGCACATATGTCCTGGAGTTCGCTCACCAGCCATAGGGTTCGTCCCTTCGCCTCGCTTTATGCAACAGGCGGAACCATATCGCGCTCACTGAACACAGCCTGCCAAGCAGGCTCTTGGAATTCGTCTGTTTTCAGCCAACCGAGCCAACCAAGCCGGGGTGCATCCGCAGACTCATCGGTCAGGGCGCACCACGGCACCTCCGGCGCTCGCAGGATCAATTGAACGTCAAATTCGAGCGCCAGACCGACGAAATATCGCGTCAGCTCAAGCAACTCTGCGAAAGCCCTGCCATCCGGCAAGAAGTCCTTAAATCGCTCAAGGCCGATGGGTCCCACGCGGATGCGAAAACGTGCCTGCTGATTCCAAACCGCATCCCCGGCGATGGCGCCCACACCGAGTTGGTTGTGGAGCCCTTCCTGCTGAAGGTAAGAGAGGCTCGATTCATCCAGGGCGAACCATTTACCGCGAAATTGTTCGACTTCTATAGGCAAATCGAAGTAGTCCCGCAGGATTCCCCGGAGGGCGCTGGCCGAGTGCGGCCGCTGGGCGATCAATCCGGCATAACGCAGCAGCGCGCGGTCGCGAACCTCCCCTAGCCTGCCGCGAAGTCCCGGGGTGCCCATGCCAATCAAGTCAAACAGATACTGAGTGAACCTATCATCCTGCTCGCCGGCTCTCGCGGAGCGCTCGAAGCCGATCACAAAATGATGCTTCTCCCAAGCTCGGTAGAACAACGAGATCATGCGATGATTGAAGAGGTCCAGGAAAGCCGCCAACGCATCGTCCTTTTCGGCCTGGAGAGCAATCAGGAGTTCGGTATAGTGCGCGGGCAGGACGCCTTCCGGCCCAGTCAGTCCCATGAAAGCCACGGTCATACGGGCCGGCCGGGCATCATCCGGCGCGCGCCCGATATGGTGAATTGGGCCGGGCGGAAAGCTCATAGCCAAGTGAGCGCAAAAGCGGGCGATTTCGCGGGAAGGCAGGGCCTCACCACCCACCGCTTTACGCTCGGGATAGAGGTGGGCGAGCAGGCGCACCGCCTGAAAGAAGCTGAAGTCGTAGCCGCGGTCGAAGAGGAGGTCTTCTACAGAAGCACCTGTTCGCCCGCCCGAGGCGCCCATTGCCTGAGGACTCCTTTCCTTTGTTTCGTCGTAACTCGAAGCTCGCTGAATGAGTTGATGGGAGAGTAAAGACCGAAGAAACGCTCCAGCACGGAAGCCAGAAGAAACACGCCGATACCCACGTACTGGTCTTCATCCAATTCCGCGGATACCCGAATGCCCTGGCAGAACACCACCCCGTACTCCGAGTCAACGCGAGCGATCTGGGGGCTGCTAGAAATACGGGTAATGCCCGCAATTTGGCTTTTGATCTCGGGTCGGTCCGAAAAATCGTAGAGCCTTAAGATTTCCTGCAAGGCATTCAAGCCGCCATCAATGATGGAGAGATGATTCAGCCCCAGGTGAGAAATGAGCCGCCATTGCAAGCTTTCGCGCGGCGAATGCTCTCGCGCGGGCCTGGTTCCCAACGGAGGCCGGACCGTCTCCGTTGGTTTGAGCAGACAGCGGATGCGGACGAGAGGGCCGGACTCCATCTCGAGTTCGCCGAACTCTCCGGTGAAAGGCAGCTTAGCGGGCAAGTCACGGTTTGTGCACGTGACATGTACCGTCAGAGTTTCAACCGGTGGCAAGCTGGGCTTGAAACCAAGATCGACCAGTGTAAGGTACACCTCCGTACCAGCGTCGCCTTTTCGCGGGGAGGGACGGCGGCTGGAATGCCAGAACGTCTGCCCGGGGTCCCTTTTGTAACTGTGCCGAAGTGAATAGAAGGGTTGATACTCCTGAGCTTCCTGGGAATAGGGAGCCGTGGAGGTCACCCGATCGATCGAATAAACCTCCGTCGCCAACTCATTGTGTACATCGGGAATCACGGGGTATTCAGAAACCGCGTGCGAGATTCGAATCGGCTCCGCGCACCTCTCAAACAGATTGATGATCGGTGTGCATCCAAGTCGAAACGTGTCGGCGCTGACGGTTTGCTCGAGTTGGGCCAGCCGCTCCTTGCGCTGAAATTCGCCGAGCAGTATCAGGATTTCGAACCTGTCGTCAAAGCCGGTTCTAGGGACGCGTTCCAGTCCGGAAATTTCAAAGAAGAGGAATTTCTCCGGGAAACTGAAGTATTCCTGCAGCAGGCGATAACCGAGGAAGCTTCTGTCGGAATAGGGCAGCAGTCCTTCTTCCCGATCAAAACCTACTTCGCGACACTTGCCGGGAAGGATGACCGGCGGCGTGTGGGAGCCCTTCGCAGGGTTGCGCACAATGACTTTGGAGTCATTATTAAGGATGAGCTCGTAAAGCGTGTGCGCGGTCTGACTCTCGCCACCTTCGCCGCTCAAATAGAAGCGCAGGCTGCTAAGCTGTAATTCGGCGAGTTTTGCACCTCCCAAGCACCGGAGCTCAATCCGAACCACGGCTGCGGCGTCGCCGGCCACCGGCCCGAGCGACAAGGCCGACGGCAGCGCGACTGACGCCGAGGCCACCTGCAATGGCCAGAGAGTGACGGGGTAGCAGGTTCGGAACCGGCAAGGGATCCCGCCAACCGGCTTCGAGTACAGGGTGCCGCCCTTCTCGACTGGATATCCGGTTGTAAGTTTTCCCTGCTCTGGATCGACTTCCAGTTGCGCGATGGACATCGCAGGGATAGGACGGAGGTAGTGGGGATAAAGGATCTCCAGCAGGGCTTCAGTGATTTCGGGGAATTCGTCGTCGACTTTGCGACGCACTCGCGCCGCCAAAAAAGCGAAGGCTTCGATCAACCGTTCGACGTGTGGATCGGGGCAGGGCTTTGACTGCAGTTCGAGGCGGTTGGCTTCGTGGGGATACTTGGCTGCAAACTCCGCCGCCATCTGGCGAATGAAGGTCAGCTCGCTCTCGTAGTAAGGGAGCAGATCATCCCTCATTTATTCTTCCCCGTGACTGAAAACTTGCCGCTGTCCCCTTCCAGAACGGTGTCAAACGTGATCGCCTCCGGCGCGGGCTCGATCTCGAGCAGTGCTTCCACCCGGAATTTCAGAGTCGGGTCCAACTCATTCCGGGGCTCGGCCGTTACCGAGACACTGGAGAGGCGTGGCTCGAACATTCGTATCGCATTCTCGATCGCTAAACCCAATCGTCGCTGGTCGCCGAGGCTCCGGAGGCTCAGCAGGCTGAAATCAGGCAAACCAAAAATGAGCAGCGAGCTGTTGCACTGCTCGAACTCCGGAGAAAGCGGATGTTCCATTCGCCGGGTATTGAGCAGGGCGCTGAGATCCCGCCAGACGGCCTCCTGCAAGTCGCGAACGCTCGGGGATCGTCTCGACGCGACACTCTGGCCCGACCCAGGACGGCCGCCGATAAGCCTATCCAGGACCGAGAGGCTAACTCGAGTTTGAGTGCCTAGGGTAGCCATCGTGATGCCCGGAATCGCGAGTCCAGAGATTTCCTAACCCCTTACGCCGCGCACCGGTAGGGTTCGAACCCCAGCGCTTTGCCCGACGTCGTCCTTGACGCCCAACTACCCCAGACTCGAGTACTTCCCTTCGCTGCAGGCGAGCGCTTGCCACGGGTCGAGTCGGCACAAGCGGAGGAAGAAATTTGCCGCCTTGTCAGGGTTTGCCGTGCCAGCCTTCTCATCCTTGTAGCACCGATATAGTCTGCTCCACACTGCTCCGATTAAAGCCGGGCTTTCCCAGGTTTCGAGCTTAAACGTGTCGATCTGCTCCGCCAGTTCCTCGAGAATGGTTTGAGCGAGCCTTTCCCGCTTGGTCGACCAGCAGATTTCAGCCAGCAGCAGCTTGCGTTGAAAGCGGGCGCGCCCATTCGGCTCTGCCGCGGCCAGCCGAGTCATCTCGGCCAGGCCCCTATCAATCTGTCCGCTCCGCACCAGGTTTGCCGCATTCTGCCAGGAGCCATCCGGCGGAACTGCCGTATCGGCGCCAATTACGGACGGGCTCTCGTGCGCCGCGACTGTGACTTGGTCCGGGCCGGAAGCCTCGCCGGTCGGCGTGGTGGCGGCCGGCTGATCGGGTTCATCCTGGCGCTTCTTGCGCAAGATGCCATTCAAGACGGTCTTGATTTCTTCCAAGGCAGCGCGGCTTTCCGTCACCGGCGGTACGATGTCCGCAGCCGCTTTTTTCGCCTCTTCCGGGGTGGTGTATTGCTGGCCATTCAGGCTGATGAAAGAGCCGGTTACCTTCTCGTCGATGACCTGTTCCAGCTGTTTGAGCTCTCCGCTTGCCTGCTCGAAATCTTCCCACACCAACTCGTACTCGGCTCGAGGGGTCAGCCTCACGGCCTCGTTGAATTGCTCGAGCGAGGTGCTTTGTTGGGGCCGCCTCGTCTCCTGAAAATGAACGAACGAGTAGTTTTCTCTGTCATCCTTGCGCGCCGTGAGAGGGATCTGGCGAATGACCTCGGCCATTTTCTCGTCGAGCCACCCGAGCGGACCGCACCGCAAGTCCACCTCGCCGTCGGTGATCAGAGGATAGAGCCCGGCATCCCAGAAGCGCGTGGATAATTCGCGAATCAGCCGCAAACCGTCGCGCAGCCCCGCAAACCCATGCAACCTGATACTGGCCTCAGTGAGCGATATCGCAATTCGCAGGTCTTTTGACTTGCGCTCGAGCGCTGAGGAGGCCAACTCGCTCAAAACCGCCCAACCGGAGTTGCTGGACTCCACAGGTTCCCAAATCCCTTTGTCGGCCACGTCATAAGAATTGGGCCGCGCCTTCTTCAGGTCAACCCAATCCTGGGTTGCCTGAAGATCCTCCCCGGCGGGCCTGTCAGGGCTGATTGGAGCCAGCAGGTCGTCACTAATGACTCGTGGTGTTGGCATGTTCAAATTCAATCTGCCGGACTTCCAGCATGGGAAAGTCGCGATCCCCGGCAGCAAAAAGGCGCTGGCCTATGCCCAGTGCGAGCTCCTGGACGTCCGGGCGCCAGTTGGTGGCCCGGCCCAGTCTCACTCGTTCATCGCAATGGAGATGAGAATTCGCGTACAGGACAGGAAGAAACGCCTCACCTCCGTTTCCCTCGCGCAGTTCAATGCGTGAGGGAATCCAGATGAGGTCGCGCGAATGTTTCGGTGGCTCGATCGACACTAAGCTCACGGCCTCCCAGGGTATCCAGTTGTATTCCGCCTCGATGATGGCTTCGAGGAAAGGGCCGATTAGGTCGTCACAGTCCTTGAAATCCTCGAACGCCCAGTTGCCGTTAAGCCGGCCCGCGAGCGCCGGGCGGGAAGCCTCCGCCTCCTCTAACAGCAAGCGCGCCTTACCCGGCTGAGCTTCGCGCAGGCAGTTCAATGCCTCGAAATGAAGCTCCGCATAAGAAGGAGTCACCGGTTGCAGATGCGGCCGCAGGCCTTCCGAAAAGAGACGGCGCCGGGCTCGCTCAGCTTGCAGCACATTTCTGTAGGGTTGCACCGCTAATTCGGAATCCGAGCTCTGTTGGCCGACGACTTCAAGTTCTTCATCGGCACGGTCAAGGTCTCCAGCGAAGCACAACAGCTCAAAAAGAAATGTACGCTTACGATAATCGAGCGGATTGGCCTGTACCTCTCGAGAGACGTGTTCGATAGCTGCCGAGAGCTTGCCGGCACGCAGGAACTCTTGAGCATTCGCCATAGAACACCCCGCTACAGAGGAAACGTGTCAAAAATGCCGGGCGTAGCCGCCGGCCACGGCAGCAAACTTTGCGCGCCGTAGTGTAGGAGATCGTCCACGCCTTGACCGGCGGCCGCCAACCCTTTGCGCTGAAGTCAGAATGGCTGTCAGGGGGCGTCTCACCTCGGGTGTTGCTCTATGCAGCCACTTTGTTCGCGGTCCGGTCCCAGCCACCTGTGACGTTGCCGCCACCCGACCCGTCAGCACGCTTTTGTTGGGTGTAGGTCCACTTGATAGTGCCGTAATTGAAGCTGACTTGCTCGACAGGGAACCCGTGCTCCCCTTTCGAACTGCCTGACGGGACAACGCTGGATATAATGACTTGTCCCATCTCGACTTTCATGTAGGGAAGCTTGTCACCCCCAGCGCGACATAACTCGAGGGTTACCGTCTTGACGTGAGTCCCCTTGCAACACGCCTCGAGCAACTTTGCAGTCGCAGCATCCGTGAGCTTCGTTACCGTAAAATCCTCATGTTCACATCGTTCCGCAGATCCGCCCCCCGCTGAACTAGCTGTCGCCGAAACAGGCTGGTGAATGCCATGATTAAAGGAGAGGATCTCAATCTGGTCCTTGTGTTTATCGTCTGTAGACTCGCCCTTGATACCGTCGACGTTTAAGAACGCATCGAACGCCATGATTTGATCTCCTTTTTGTGATTTGTAGTTGTTGGGTTGCCCGCTAACAGATTCACTTGGCCCTGCGCGCCGTAATGACACGCGCGCACTTCCTCGAGCCGGCCCGGCTCACTCCACGGGGGTAAGCCAGGGTCGACTAGTGCTCGCTGACGAAACTCCGCGTCATATTGCAGAGTGCCCGGAAGGGCGGGGCTTTAGCCCCTGAGGCAAACTGGCTTCAGGGCCTAAAGGCCCAGCCCGTCACGCTTCGGGAGGCGGAGGGGCTGAAGCCCCGCCCTTCCATAGTCCCAGTTATGACGGCGATTTCCGTTATCGAGTACTAGTCTTTCATCTTGGAACATACGCCGTATAGTTCGAGAAACTTCAGGTCGCGTCTAAGCCTTGGGTTCCGGCAGCCGGGCCACCAGCCGGAGAGACACGGTCAACTCATCTAACTGGAAATGCGGCCGCAAATAGGCGACGGCAGTGTAGCAACCGGGCTTGCCAGGAATATCCTTCACCTCAACCCGAGCCTGACGCAAGGGAAATTGCGCCTTCGCTTCCTGACCGGCAGAGTCATCCAGCAAAACGTAGTTGGCAATCCAGTCGTTGAGGAATTTCTCGCAATTCTCCCTCGACATGAAGCTGCCGATTTTGTCCCGCATGATCACCTTGATGTAATGTGCGAATCGGGAGATGGCCAGCATGTATTGCAACTGCGTTGAAAGCCGGGCATTAGCGGTGGCATCGGCGCTGTAATACTCCCGTGCTTTCTGGCACGACTGCGCGCCCAGGAAGGCGGCATTGTCACTCCCTTTGTAATGGCACAACGTAATGAATCCGAGCTTGGACAACTCGTTCTCCCGGCGGTCCGTTATGGCAATTTCCGTAGGACATTTCGAAGCGATATCGCCGTCCTCAGTCACGAAGGCGTGCGTCGGAAGACCTTCCACCAGCCCGCCGCCCTCCACCCCGCGAATGGCAGCGCACCATTCGTATCTCGAGAAAGCGTCCGTAAGCCTGGTTCCAAAAGCATAGGCCGCATTTCCCCACAGATACTTGTTATGATCTGTGCCCGTCACCTTCTCTTCATAATTGAAGCCCTCGACAGGGACAGTGTCTTTACCATAAGGAAGCCTCAGCAGGACGTGCGGTAGCGTGAGGCCCACATAGCGGGAGTCTTCGCTTTCGCGGAACGATTTCCAGCGGATGTACAAGTCGTTGTCAAAAATCTTGGCGAGATCGCGTGGCCCTGCCAGATCCGTGAAGCTCTGCCAGTTGAACATTTCGGGGCCGGCGGCGGCAATGAAAGGCGCGTGCGCGGCGGCCGCGACGTTCGACATCTTCTCCAGCAGTTCAATATCCTGAGGATGCCTTCCAAACTCGTAATCCCCGATCAGTGCAGCAAACGGCACACCGCCCAAGGTGCCGTACCCGGGATCGTGAATCTTCTTGAACGCTTCGCTTTGGTCGAATTCCGAGGCCTTGTTCAGATCCTTCAGCAAGTCCTTCTTGTTAACGTTCAGGACGTTGATCTTAAGCATCGTGGACGTTTCTGACTGGAAGACCAGGTAGTGTAAGCCGCGCCAGGACGCCTCGATTTTTTGCAGCTCGGGGGCGTGCATGACCTCATTCAACTGGTTCGAGATCAATTCGTCGATGGCCGCGATGCGGGTATTGAGCATCAACTCGGTGTCCTTCGAGACCACCATCTGGCCCTTGAGGACTTCGTCGATAAGAGTCTGCAACCCGTCTATGGCCGGACGCTTTTCCTCTTCCGTCTGGGCTAGTCGTCCTTCGTCGATAATTCGATTCAGCAGGCTGCCGCCCGCTTCAGCGGCCGCCGGCGTGGCCGGCTGCGCTGCGCCAACTGCCTGAGGCTCCGCCATCTTGGACTCCGCCGCCATTTCAACCCTCCTTCTTCGGTTCGACTGCAGATTCGTTGGCCGGCAAACCGGTTTCGGCTCGCAACTGGTTTAGCTTGTCGGTGTTTTGCAGCACTTCCTGCAATAATCGATCCAACTTATCGTTTCCCTGCAGGCTGCTGACCATGTTCGACAACTGCCTGCGCACTTCCAGCAGCTTGCGCAGCGGCTCGACTTGCTTGGCGACGTTAACCGGATCGAAGTCGTCCATGTTCCTGAAGCGAAGCTCCACGGGTATCTTGCTGTCGTCGTCACTCAACTTGTTATCAACTTTGAAGGTCACTCGTGGTTCCATCTTGCCGAGCACCTGATCGAAGTTGTCGCGGTCGATTTCCACGAATTTCCGGTCCTTCAGGGCCGGCAGCGGCTTTGCGGGTTGTCCGGACAGATCCGCCATGACCCCGAGAACGAAGGGAATCGCCTTCTTCTCGATTGCGCCGCCAGTCTCCACGTCGTAGGTGATATGCACGCGCGGAGGCCGTACTCGACCTATCTTCTTGTGAATACTCTCCCTAGGCATGTTATGAGTCCTCCCCAGCGGCTACCACCGCCGTGAGCGTGTTTGTTCAACGATTAGTGTCCGATCTATACCACATCGTTACAAGTTTTTCACTGGAAAGTCAAGTCAAAAAGTACAAGATGTCCCTGTGATCCGGCACGCTACGGGCCGTTTCCGCACCGACTTGACCGGAAATCGGCTCTCGAGCCAACTCGAATTGGCCCCGTTGGCCCCAGTCGGGTCGCAAAACAAAGCCTGGCGCGAACCTCCCCTGACATGACTGAAATTCAAATTCGATTCCCACTCGGGGCTACTTAGCTGCCTGTGCCGGGCATTTCAACCCTTGATAAAACTGCGGGTTGAAAACGTCGACGCCGCCGGGGAATTCAACGATTTCCATCTGGACGGGAGCAGGATGTATCGGTTGTCGAAGCCCTCTCTCGCCGCCCGAATACTTCCATTCGACAATCCTGCCATTGAGATCTCGATGTTCGGCGTCGCCAATGATTCGGAAAATGCCCCAGATGCCCGTCCGGGAGGCAATATTAAGCTCGAGGGGCCCACCTTTAATCCATGCAGTGGCTCCGAGGGACTGCGAGCCTGCAGGAGGGGGCCACGTGAACTGCTTCTGGACCTTGGTCGTCCACGGATAATGCCTCCCGTCGATTTCGAGTTCCAAAATCGAGTCTCCGAAAGCGGGGTCCAGTCTCGGTCGCAGGATGAAAACAAGATGCGGCTGAACGGCCCCGGCAGGGAAAAACGCATCTGCAACTGCTTGCGCGCTGTTGAGGAAACTCAGAGCTTCACCGGTTACTTGTGGTTTACTGGTCGGATCCTTCTCGGTCCATCGGGAACCCTGTTTTTCTGTCAGTGGCCCGAGCGTTTTAGCCTCGAACTTCCAGATCTCGCCGCTCTGCGGCGCAAACCATTGCGTCAGTTCGTCGATGCTTGCGTCCTCCTGTGACGAGGGCTGAAATGGGTACTTACTCAGCGTGCTCCTGATGCGTCCGCAGAAAGTGCGCAGTTGGACATTCAACTGACCCGACTCGCCTACTACGATGTTGGAGGGAATGAAGCGACTCGCAAGCTGGATCGGCTGATCGAGCAACCGCTTCACTGTTTCATCCACTCCCTTGTCACCTAAGGGTTTGAAACCATAGGCAATCTGCGTCACGGCCCCCAGAGCTTTATCTCGGCTGTCACGAGCAGATTGATAGACAGTCTGATCGGGATTGCCCTCAGCGCTCGCAATCTGCCGCATCGAATCGCGCAACTGCAGGAGCGATTGGATGTATGCAGTGTTTTTTTCGGTTATCCATTTCTCACTTCCCGGCGTCACCACGCACTGAACGGGCTGGAACACCTTCGTGATGTCAGCGGGGCTGCTCCACACCGGTTGCGTGCCAGTTGTCGCTCCAGACGGTTGCCCGCCCGATTTCTCACCCCCTCGCAGCAGCGACATCGCCTTGTCGTAAAGAGCCGCGTTCTTTGCCGGTTGTTGAACGCTTTGTTGCCCCACGGCAGGCTGGAAATTGGTCCCGTTGGCTGTCATCTGGAGCAACGCCAGTAGGGGAGATTTGTAATCTGCCAGAGTATCCAATTTTTGGGCTGCATCCGCTGCACTGGTGAAGCGGGTCACACTGAACCCCGCCAAGAAATTCCGCCAGTGATCGATGTAGTCGTCGATGAACTTACTTTGAATGGCTTGCGCCACCGCTGCATCCTCGGTCCCGCCCGCGGCAGAGCCCGACGCTTGCCCGGTCACACAAGGATTACCGAACGCGCCCGCGTTGACCTGTTTGGATGCTGATTGCACATAATCCCAGCCTTCTTCCGTATAAACTCCGCTCACTTCGCCGGAACCAGTCAGAACCTCACCGTACTTGGGAGCCAGAACGCTAAGGCGCTTCGGCGTCGTCAGAGCCGTTGGAGTGCGGGCAAGTATGCCGGCATACTTTGCCTCGATGCCATTGGACTGGCCCAGGTACCGCAGTGCATGATCTCGAGCTTCGCTATCTATAACGTAAGGCAGCGGATTCCCCGCACCGAGCTCCTGCGCGTAGAATTCGATCTGTTTATCCGCGACCGCCTGCCAGTTCGTATCGGCGGGCCAAAGTGCCCGTGCCTCATCGTCCAGGACACGGGAGACCAAAGTATATTCAGCCTGGCATTCACTTTTTGAGATCATCAAATGCGTTCTCAACTCATCGTAAATCAATTGGTAAGAAGCGCCTGCGCCTGGGCTCCGTAGCTTTGTCACTAGCGAGCCGTTCAAATCATTCAGAAGCAGGTTTCGAAAGCGCTGGAAGTACGCGTTTCTTGCCGGTTCGAATAAGTCACTGCCGGAGTAAAGGCCCCAACGCAAAGACCAGGGCCTATGGCCTCGCTCGTACTCGGCCAGGCGCTCGACGGGGACCCGCAAAGCCTCAAGGGAGTCAAGCTCCGCGCGGGTTGCCACTTGGCCTGTCTTCTGAATGGCCGCGGCCTGAGTTGCAGACTTGAGATCGCGCATAAGACTGAAATTCCCCACGAACGACCAGATGAATGCAAGGCACAACAGGCCGCAGACACCGCAGACGGAAACGAACAGGCCGCGGCGATAGCGCTCTAAACGAGGATCAGAGGGAGCGAACTTACGAGTTGGCTGGTCCGCCAAAACCACGCTGTTAAACACGTCCGAAACGAACATCCAGCGGGGCACCAGTTTACCCCGTCCCGCACCTCTCGGGACAGTCTGGAGATTGCCCTCGCGGAATATTCGGGTGGCGTCACCGCTAAAAAATCGGGTGGCGTCGATTCCGGGTTTCAGGATGGTTTCATCGGTGCGGGTGTTGACGGCGTCCAGAGCCGCTTCCACCTCGCGCACCCCGCTGAAATAGTAGCCCCGGAGCAACGGACCGGGACGCAGCGAAACGGGTCGAAACACTTCAGTCAGAAACTGCACCAGAGGCGAGCGAACGCGGTTAAACTCGCGGGGGAATTCGTAGACGTTAGGCCGTCTGGATGGGTCGGGCTCATGAGTCAGATGCCGAGGCCGTCTGTCGGCAAGGGCTTGATAAAGGGGCCGAAAAGAGGCGACAAGCCGCTTAGGTTCCGCCTGCGCGAAGACCTCAGCGGAGCGATCCGGGCCTGCCTGGCGAATGGGCAGAGTGCAGCCCAAGACCTGGCGCGCCTCCGGCTCCGGCAGGCGGCGGAAAAAATCCGGAAAATACAGAATCGAATCGCACTTCGTGAAGACCTGGTAGACGGGAAACTCGACTCCAAACACCTCGCCCACTGCCCGCAACCGCTCTTGCCAGTCACGGCTCTGACGCTCCAATCGCTGAGGGTCGGAAGCCGCCCCAGTCAATTCCTTCACGTCGCAGAATCCGATAACGCCGCGCAGATGCCATCTTCGGTCGGTTTCACCCCAAAGCCGCCGCCACAAAGAGAGTGGAGGTTTTCCACGCAGCACACCCAAGAGCTCGGTCCAGCGGGCGAGATCGCCGCTGAAGAGCCGCCCGGAGAGTTCGACAAAGACCGCGTTCTTGGCCAGCCAGAGGTTGCAAAGCCGGGTGGCAGCGAACGGCGTTGGTCCGAACGCCTGGCCTGCGAGCAACTGCGGGTCCAAATCGGAGTTGAGGAAGGTACTCGTTTTTCCGCTGCCCTCCGGCCCGATCAGCAGGTAGAGAGGAAGGCTAAAAAGCGGTTCCTCCTCCTGGGTGCCGGCGTAGGCAGGAGCCTTGGCGAGGGTTGCGTTAGCCTCCGCAATCAGAACGGTCAGGGCTGCATCGTCCTCATGGATCGCTAGCTTCGGATTCGGGACAGAGGCCAGGCGACTCGCAGCCTTCGCCTGCGACGAACGCCACCAGGCGAAAATACGGTTGACGATGATGAGGACCAACAGCAGGCCCAGGCCGACTGCCGTCCACATCAGCCCAAATTCCAGAAGATCGCGGCCCGAGCGCAAGTGCTGGTATAGGGCCCACACCCATACCAGAGACAGATACACGCACAAGTAGAAAAGGAGACCTTTGATAGTCATTGCAGGCCTGCTATTCTGCTAGCCCAAGGCTCTCAGCACATCGCTGCCCGTGATAGATAAGATCAACTTCAGTATCACAAAGCAAAGAAGGGTGAAACCCGCCACCCCCAACATATACCAACGAAGATGGTTTATGCGCTGAATGCGCGGGGGTGGCGCCGCGGCCGCTTGCGGTGGAAGGTCGCCAGAAGGCGAAATCTGGCGGCGCAAGGCCCGGATGTCCTCGATCCGCTTCCTCACCCGCTCCGTGATACCCTCGAGTTCGGAGCGAAGGCCGCCCGAGTACCGCCCTTCGAACCCGAGCAAGAGACAGAGGAGATAAACCTCAAGAATGCCGGCCAACTGCTCGGAGTCGCGGCGCGAGCGAAAATCCTCGAGCTTCTCGAAAAACACCACGCCGGCGTCCCTCTGGCCAAACATCTCCTCCTGCAGGGTCTTCCTCTCCCACTCTGCCCGCACGGACTCTTCGGAGTGAAGCACCACGGAGTCCAAGTAGGCCGCGACAGCGAAGTGCGTTTCTTGCACGTCGCGGCCGTCGTAACCGCCCGACAGCGCAAGCTGTTCAATTTCCTGCAACTTAGCCTTCGTTCGCCGGCGGAAAGACTCACAATCCGGGATATGTACTCTTCCCGCCTGCACGCGGACGATAGCCGTTAATAAGTCCTCATACAAGAGCGCAAGACTCGCAACCTGCTGCGGTGCGTCGCCCCCTCGCCGCGTGTTCTTCGCGTCGCGTTCCTGTGTCTCCGATTGACTCGCCATTGCTTTTGTCGTTTGACAATATCCTACACTGCCATTTTCAAGATTGCAACAGGCTTCCAAAAGCGTCGAGCAACTCCCCTCCTTAGTTAACGAGGGGCAGGGAAGGCGGATCTGAGGAATGCACCGGATCAGTCATGTCGGGATCATGCTGATTGTGTGGGCGCTGCTGACGACAGTATGGATCGCCCTCTTGATTTACCGCAGCGTGGGGGTGACAGACGAATCGGACCAGCTCTTTCTAGATCGGGCCGAGGAGTCGCTCGAGCGAGAGCAGGAGGCAGCGATCCACAAAGGGAAGAGGCTAGGCGCATACTTGTACGCTTTCAGCGTCGCGTCGATCGTGATGCTTGTATCCACGGTGAGTGTGTGGATTTTGCGTGGCTTGGGCGCCTGAGCGCGGGAGCGCTGACCTCTGGGTCAGAATCGGAACTTGACATGCCGACCTGAAGGCCGGCGCTACAGCAAGCCGCAATCACCAGCGCTGGTGCACTAGCTTCCGGATTCTACTATCGTATAGCTCGCGCACCTTGGCCATTTGGGCGTCGGTGAGCGGGAGCAGGTCGCTCGCGCGGCAATTGTCCTCGACTTGAGCGGGACGCTTGGCGCCTGGGATCGCGCAGGTGACGGCGTCGAACATCAGAATCCATCGCAAGGCCAGTTGAGCCAGCGTGGCGCCGGGCGGAACGAGACCTTTGAGAACCTCCACGGCCTCCAGCCCGATCTCATAATCCACCCCGGCGAAAGTCTCTCCCCGGTCGAACGCCTCTCCGTGCCGGTTGAAGTTACGGTGGTCATCCTTAGCAAAAGTGGTGTGGCGGGTCATGCGTCCAGACAGAAGCCCGCTGGCCAGCGGCACGCGCGCCAGGATGCCCACCCGCCGCCGCTTCGCCTCCGGGAAAAACAGCTCCGCCGGGCGATGCCGAAACATGTTGAAGATGATCTGGATGGTTTGCACGCCGGGAAACTCGATGGCCTTCAGCGCCTCTTCGGCGGTCTCCACGCTTGCGCCGTAGTAACGAATCTTGCCTGCCCGGACGAAGTCATCGAGCAGGTCGAAGAACTCCGGCCGGTAAAGGAGGACCGGGGGCGGGCAGTGCAATTGCAGCAAGTCGATGCAATCGATTTCAAGATTCTTCAGGCTGTCGTCGATAAACCGCGTGAGATTTTCCTTGTTGTATCCCTCGGCAGTGTGCGGGTTAAGCCGGCGGCCGGCCTTGGTAGTAACGTAGATGGTCTCCTTGCGCTCTTTGCGTAAGCGGGCCACCAGCCGTTCGCTCCGGCCCATCCCGTAGACGTCCGCGGTGTCGATAAAATTGACGCCCAGGTCGACCGCGCGATGCAAGGCGGCGAGGGATTCCTTATCGTCAACCTCTCCCCACGCCGAGCCGATGGCCCAGGCTCCAAAACTGATTTCCGACACTTTCCAACCCGTACGGCCAAGTTCGCGATAGTGCATGTTCTCCCCTTTTCCGCACCACTGAGGCGCAGAGAAAGCCTTTTCCGATTACTGTCATTCTGAGCGAAGCGAAGAATCCCAGCAGTTGTAGTTTCGACGAACTGCTGAGATCCTTCGTCGCCGGAGGCTCCTCAGGATGACATCACCGGACAAGTTACGACATCGTGCTAGTCCCCAGCCCGCGCCCAGCCTTTGGCGCGCTCGAGGGCGCGTCGCCAGCCTGCGCAGAGTTCCTCGCGGCGGGACGCTTCCATAGCAGGTTCGAAGCGGCGCTCGATTTTCAGTTGAGTTTTCAACTCCGACTCGTTTTGCCAGAAGCCGGTAGCGAGTCCCGCCAGGTACGCAGCGCCGAGCGCGGTCGTCTCCGTGGTGGCGGGCCGCTCGAGAGGAACTCCAAGAATGTCAGCCTGAAACTGGCAGAGAAAATCGTTGCGCGCGGCGCCGCCGTCCACTCGCAGTACTTCCGGCTTGATGCCCGAATCCCGCGTCATGGCAACGAGCACATCGCGCGCCTGGTAGGCGATGGATTCAAGCGCCGCTCGAACCAGGTGCTTGCGGTTCGACCCGCGTGTCAGGCCCACGATAGTGCCGCGCGCGTACGCATCCCAATGGGGCGCTCCCAACCCGACAAAAGCGGGGACGAAATAAATGCCATGGGTATCGGGCACCGAGCGCGCCAGTTCCTGGGTCTCCGAGGCATCTCGAATCAGCCCCATCTCGTCGCGAAGCCACTGAATGGCCGCGCCGGCTATGAACACACTGCCCTCCAGCGCATAGGTAATCTGGCCGCTTCTTCCCCAGCCGATCGTGGCCACGAGGCCCGACTGTGAGCGTGGAATCGCAGGGCCCGTGCTCATCAGCATAAAGCACCCGGTGCCATAGGTGTTCTTGACGGCGCCGGAGGAAAAGCACTGGTGGCCGAACAATGACGCCTGCTGGTCGCCGGCCACGCCTGCGATCAGCAACTTGGGCCCAAACAGTTCCGTCGCTCCCACGATTTCGCTGGATGATCTCACCGCCGGAAGCAACGACAGCGGAATGCCGAAGTAGTTGAGAATCTCCTTGTCCCAGGTCAGGGTGGCGATGTTGAACAGCATGGTGCGCGAGGCGTTCGAGAAATCCGTCGCGTGCACCTTGCCGCGGGTGAGATTCCAGATCAGCCAGGAGTCAATGGTGCCGCAGGCAAGCTCACCCCGCTCGGCCCTTTCACGAGCGGAGGGAACATTTTCCAGCAGCCAGGCAATTTTGGTCCCGGAAAAATAGGCATCCGTCACCAGACCGGTTCTCTCCCGAATAACCTTGTCGAACCCCTTTTGCCGGATGCGGTCGCACATTTCCGCGGTGCGCCGGCATTGCCAGACGATGGCCGGATGGAGCGGCTTGCCTGTGCCACGATCCCAAAGGACCACGGTTTCACGCTGATTGGTGATGCCGACGGCGGCGAGGTCTTCAGCCCCCGCGCGAGCCTCCGCCAGAACCGCTTTCACAACCTCGAACTGTGTCTGCCAGATTTCCTCGGCATCGTGCTCGACCCAGCCGGCGCGGGGATAATACTGCTTGAATTCTCGACTGGCTGCAGCGCACGCCGAGCCTTGGCGGTCAAACAAGATGGCGCGCGAACTGGTAGTGCCCTGGTCGAGGGCTAAGACGTACTTTGGCATGACTTTCCTTTCGGCGACGGAGTGGTTCGGAGGAGAGGTACTCGCGGCCGCCCCAACCGTATTCTAACCCATCCGCCGCGCCTGCGTAACGCCGGCAGTGTCGTAGTTTCCGCGTAGCGCTGGCGCTGGCCTTTAGGCCAGCATCTGCCGACTTAAAGGTCGGCGCTACCATTTGAATTGGGACACTACCGCAACGCACAGGACTTGAACTATTTATGCGATGATGCCATACTAGCCTCGTTCACCATTAACTGAATCTATTGTGCAATGGAAACCTATTCTTCAGAAATAGCGTCTTAGGAAGAGCAGGGCGCCGCATGGGCAGGCGACTCGATTCCAACGCGAGACAGGAGTATCTATGGCAGATAAGACCCCAGGTCCCGGAACGATGTTCGGGTTGAACGAGCCAACCCAAAGTGCGCCGTCCACGCCGGCAGGCGCGCCCCAGGTTGTGTACGTCCAGGCGCCGGCCCCCGGTGCTGCCCCGTCCGCCGGTGGCGGCATGCGTTGGCTGGTGGGCTTGCTGCTCGCGCTCTCGGTGGTTAATCTCATTCTGGTGTTGTACTCACGGAGCGAACTTAAGACCATAGGCGCGAAACAAGCCGATCAGTTGGATCTGCTCACCCGGCGCATGGACAACAGCGACGAGCGCTACGCCCAGTTGCGCGGCCAATTCCAGGTGACTTCAGAAAAACTGGGTATGACCGAGCAGGAACTGGCTCGCGCGCATGCTGTAGCGGCCGACATAGAAAAGAAGCAGCAGCAGGCGGTGCAGCAACTGAACGCCGCGATTGCCCAAAAAGCCAGCGCCGACGACGTGAGTAAGGTCCAAGCCGATGCCAACTCCAAGATCGGCGGGCTTTCCACCGACCTGGCAGGCACCAGGAAAGACCTGGACAGCGCCAAGTCCGAATTCGCCAACGCTCTTTCCGGGACCAAGGGCGAGTTGAGCGGCGCGATCGCGCGCTCCCACGATGAACTGGTTGCCCTGGCCCACAAGACGGACCGCGACTATTTCGAGTTCAATGTGGGGAAGAAACGCACTCAAAAAGTGGGAACCGTGACGCTGCAATTGCAAAAGACGGATACCAAGAAAAACGTCTTCACAGTCAACCTGGTATTCGACGACAAGCCGCACGTCCACAGGGACAGGGCGATGGACGACCCGGTGTACTTCTATGTGCAAGGGGCCCCGAGCGCCCTCGAATTGGTAGTGAACAAGATGGGCAAGGACTCCATCTCCGGCTATATCAGCACTCCCAAGGGCTTCTTCTCGAATGCCACGAACGTACTGGCTTCGCGCCCCTCGGCGTAGTCTCGTCGCCAACAAGTTTTCACCCGACCATGTCCCTCTCCAGCTCGCGCCGGGCCGATGCCCGGCGCGAGCTTTTGCTTGCGAAGCACAGGCACTCTTGCCCGTGCTTCGCCTCGGACACAGGCAGGAGTGCCTGTGCTACGGTATTCCCTGCCGTGGCGCGGATATTGGCTTCACTGCTAGAATGACGCCTGATGTAGCGCTGACCTTCAGGTCAGCACGGAGCGCATGCCGACCTGAAGGTCGGCGCTACAAATCGTTTCGAGCAACCAACGATGATACGGGGGCGTTATGTTCGCATTTCACGGGGTGGATTACATGGAGATCGACGCACTGTTCAGCGACCAGGAGAAGCTGGTGCGCCAGACGGTGCGCGAATTCGTGGACCAGGAAATCATTCCTAACATCGAGGAGTGGAACCGGGAGGGCAAGTTCCCGCGGCACCTGGTGCCTTTGATGGCTGAGTTGGGCTTTTTCGGAGCCAACCTGGAAGGTTACGGCTGCGCCGGGATGTCGAACGTCGAGTACGGGCTGCTGATGCAGGAACTCGAGCGCGGAGACAGCGGCTTGCGCAGCTTCGTCTCCGTGCAAGGCGCTCTCGTGATGTATCCCATACACCAGTATGGCTCCGAAGAGCAGAAACAGCGCTGGCTGCCGGCGCTACAGCAGGGCAAGGCCATCGGATGCTTCGGCCTGACCGAGCCGGACTTCGGCTCGAACCCTGCCGACATGAGGACGCGCGCCGTAAAAGACGGGGACCACTACATCCTTAACGGCGAGAAGGCCTGGATCACCTCCGGCACCATCGCCGACGTGGCGGTGGTGTGGGCGCGGACGGTGGAAGGCATTCGCGGCTTCCTGGTCGAGAAAGAGACGCCGGGATTCACTTCGAAAGACATCAAAGGAAAATGGTCGCTGCGCGCTTCGGTGACCTCCAGCCTTTCCCTCCAGGATGTTCGCGTGCCCGCAGACCACATGCTTCCCAAGGCGCAAGGGTTAAAGGCGGCTCTGAGCTGCCTGTCACAAGCGCGCTACGGCATCGGATGGGGAGCCATTGGCGCCGCCATGGCTTGTTACAACGAGGCGCTGGAATACGCCAAGATCAGAAAGCAGTTTGATGACAAGCCCATCGCCTCCCACCAGCTCATTCAAGCCAAGTTTGCCGACATGATCACCGAAATCACGAAAGCGCAGTTGCTGGCCTTGCAGGTGGGAAGGCTGAAGGACCAGGGTCGAGCCGATTTTGCGCACATCTCCATGCTGAAACGGAACAACGTCAGGATGGCGCTCGAAACAGCTCGCGCGGCGCGCCACATCCTGGGAGCAAACGGCGTGGCGGACGAGTATCCGATCTTCCGCCACATGTGCAACCTGGAATCGGTGTTCACCTACGAGGGCACGCACAATATCCACACCCTCGTTATTGGCGAACGGGTGACAGGGATTCCGGCGTACAAATAGCGCGTCGGAGGCTAATATAGGCTCCCTGGCTGCAAGAGGCCGACCACCCCCGTCCCCTCCTGAGCCAGGAGGGGAGTATAATTCCCCTCCTCACGGAGGAGGGGATTAAGGGGCGGTGCGGGCTAGGTGGGCAGCGAGCCCCACGCAATTTCCAAGACCCTATTCGGGCAGTTTCCGGCGGCGGGCAGGAGCCATAGCCTCGAGCAGCTCGAACTTTCCTTCCAGGCGGGCCAATCGTTCGCCGTGGCTGGCAACGTCCAACTGCAGGCGTTTCATGTCATCGGCCAACCGCACGATCCGGTCCTCGATGGTGACGATTTTCCTAAGCCGAAGTTCCAACAGCCTCCGAGGGGTATTCTACTGATTCCTTGAGGGATACTGCCATGCTCAATTTCCGGTTACTGGGAACGCACGGATCAGTTCGTACGCCCGCGCCTGGAGGGGCGTCGG
>Ga0181538_10001307_pt1 | contig 28131 bp, 29 predicted proteins | sample PEATcosm2014_Bin_40_FD_119773 | JGI IMG/M metagenome (GOLD analysis project Ga0181538, IMG submission 119773) | Peatland microbial communities from MTU Mesocosm Facility, Houghton, MI, USA - PEATcosm2014_Bin23_30_metaG | ecosystem: Environmental > Terrestrial > Soil > Wetlands > Peat | place... | reverse complement strand
CGTACTTGAGAAAGCCGCAGATGCTGACGATCTTGCCGGGAGCGATCTCGAGCGTCAACTCGCCGCGATCGATCTTCCCGGCGGCGATGGCATCGCCATCGAACGCTTCCACCGCCGTAGCGATGGCGTTTTGTCGCAAATTCTCGGATAACATTTTCGAGTTGTCTACTATTTTCGCCTGGAATCCGCCCCGGACCAATCCAGCGCGCCCTTTTTCCAGATGTAGAAGAACCCGGAAAGGATAAAAATCACAAAAATCAGCATCTCAATGAAGCCCGGCATTAACAGTTGGCGATAGACCACGGCCCAGGGATATAAGAAAATGGCTTCGATATCGAACACGATGAACAGCATCGCCACCAGGTAAAATTTCACACTGAAGCGCTGCCGCGCGTCGCCGGTAGGTACGATACCGGACTCATAGGGCATGTCCTTGACGCGATTGCGGACGCGCTTCCCCAGCAGGTACGACACGGTGATCAGGCCGGCAGCGAGCACCATGGCTACCAATGCCTGTAGCAGGACGGGGAAGTACTGTTCGGTCAAAGTCGTAGGCATTTGGTTTCGGGCAAGAAAGGGTCTAAATTTGACTATAGTGGTTTGAAAAGAGGGGTGTCAACCAACGTGCCGATGGAGATCGTGGTAAACGGCGAAACGCGCATGGCCCAAGATGGCCAGACGATTCTCGGACTGCTGCGGGAGTTGGGATTGGAGCCCACGCGCGTAGCGGTGGAATACGACCGGAAGATCGTCAAACAGACGCTTTGGCCGGAAACGGTGCTGCGTCCGGGGTCGCAGTTGGAGATCGTACAGTTCGTGGGGGGTGGGTAGAAGATGCGGATCGCCGACGACCGCAAACTGCCGTTCGAGGTAAAGGCGCCCAACGCTCGAACACGAAAAGCGATCGCTGAGCTCGAGGCAGGGAAGGGTAAGCGCTCGCGAAGTGTCGAATCCTAGTTTAGTTAGCCGAGCTTAATGCGGGCGATTGAGCGGTCGTCAGTTTGGTTCGGCTACCGAGAAGACGCTCGGCTTGGGCGCGGCGCTGCGCCCCGGGATCGCAGTCGGTGAATCGTAAAGCTCGTGGAGGGGTAGAAGATGAAAGAGCGCGATCAACTTCGTCAGGATGTGTGGGCTGCATGGAAGGAGTATGAATCCACCGGCCAGCATCTCACCGCAAGAGGCCGACGCCTGGCTCGCCACGCTCGAATCGGGTGAGCAAATAACGGTTCCAAATAGCCACGGCTGACCGGCCGTCTACAGCAGCGCGGAAAGGCGTGCCGGGCTGTCTGCGACCCCTTCGCGCAGCACGATAATGTGCTCGGGCTCCGATGCAAACCAAGCAAAAGAATTCCACGCCAATTCGCCAACCGTCTTCCGAAATGCGCGCCGGCCCCGGTCCATGTATGCGGTAAGGAACGCGACATTTTCATCGCCAAAGCCCGCCGACCTGGTGATCTGCAGGAGCGCTTCTTTGCGGCTGGCGTTGATTGGCCCATCGCTCGCGACCATTTCCACAAAGATCAGAAGCGGCGTCTTCGGACCAAGGTCCACGAGAAGGATATCCGGCAGGTAACGATCCGCTGGAATATCGAGGCCAATCGATCGTGCAAGTTCCTCGTCGCGTTGAACAACTTTGTTTCCGCTTTCGCTAAGAAAAATGACGCCTGGGTTCTCGAGGAAGCGCGGGCAAAAGCTTTCCAGAACGGCCTTGGTAATTACCGAACTCGGACCGTGCGCCAGCTTTCGCGTCTCACCGTTCGGGAACGTGAAAGGAGTCCTTCGCCGCCCTGTTCGAGCCTGGTTTGACCGGGCAATCTCTAGCTGCGGCGATTGCGAAATGGCAGGCCGAAAACCTCTCGGCCGGCGCTTTGGCGCGGGTTCGCCTGGCGGGCACCGGTGCTGCAGCCGGCCCGACAGGAGTGATGGTCTAGCGCGTACCGAGGTGCAGCCGAGGTGGTCGCAAGGCCGGCCCTGACGATGGCAGCGCCGATCCGAACCAGGCCTTCGCGAAGGGTTTCGTCTCGAATCGGCTCGCGTGTATTCACGGCATACCAGCGCCCTGGAATGTCTCCACCTTTGCGAAGCGAAGCCGCGGCCCAGGCCACCCGAGACTCGTCGTCGGTCCGCTTCGCCTGCGCATCGGTCATCCGTGTAACCTGATCGGGACGCAGAAACGCCCGGTCCCCAATCGCGCCAACGTAGAGCATCACGTATACGGTTTTTGCCGCGATTTCGCGCGTGCAATAGCCGCGATTCGCCGTGCCCTCGGCAAGACCTCGCTCAGCCGCCGCTGAATCTCAGATACCGTTGGCAACTGCGGAAGGGGCATTATCCGGGCCCTGGTCCAGGATTGAAGAAACTGCCGCAGAGTTCCTCAATGTCTTCCCGAGACGCACCTTTCGCCACCAATTCTGCAAGCGGCTCCAGTAAATGAGGTGACGGCAACGGCAGAGCCTCGAGTTCATACGCCGAGACGGCCACGCTGCCGCTGAGGCATCGGAAAGCGCGATCGACAATGGCTGTGTTCAGAAACGCGGTCAGCACGACCGGGCAGACCCGCGGCGTTCCGTTCTTCGGTCTGATCATGTTGAGGTGGTTCTCAATCACTACCGCTCCGTGGGCGGCCAGGAAACGTTTCGGCAGCTCAGCCGCTATCAGGCGGCGTGTCTGCTCCTTGGCCGTCGTGCGCTGCAGGAGCACGCATGGTTTGCGCGAAATCAGCCACTCGTCGCCTGCTCTGGCCTTGAAATAAGGCTCGTGGTTCTTCTTGTCGGCCCGAAAAACGAATCTCCCGTCTGCCGTTACGCATTCTGCCCAGATCAGCGGCAACGCCCCTCCGGACTGTGTGCTTGCAAGTTGGCTCTTGTGCCGGTTCCAGACGAGGGGTCCCGTGCTGACCTCGTAGCCGTAATCGCTCAAACGGTGTTTCATTCCCTGCAGCGTTGCAATCAAGCGCTGCTGCTCGCGCGAACGGGGAATCAGCCATGGTCCCCCGAGCGGGCATCCTAGGTGGAAAGTTCCCAAGGGCTCCACTTCGAACCGGTCGGGGCTGGTGGGCGTAATGAAGTGAACCGTCCCCTTATCGGCCTTTCCCGCCCGCCGATAGGTAGCCAGGAGAGTCTCCTGCAAGGCATCTTCGAAAACACCCTCGCGATGTGAAACGAAGTCCAGATTGAGTGGAGGCGCTTCCGTTGCTAACAGTGTCCGCAGGGATTTGAAGTATTCTCCCGCCAGGAAGCTCGTTGGTGTAACATACGCGATCACGCCGCCGGGCCGAGCGAGGCGCACGGCCAAATCGGTGAAGAGGCCATAGAGATTCGCATGGCCGTACAGACTCCGCCGGAAACGCCCACGCAACTCGGGACTGAGCGTTACTCTACCGTAGGGAGGATTTCCGACGACCAGATCGTACGTACTGTCGGGGCTCGCCGTGAGCAGACTATTGCGAATCTGTACGAGCGGAGGAATTCTCTCCCCCGCGGTCCGGCAGAGCGTCATGAGAGAGGCCTCCAGGAAAACCTGCGAGGCCCAAGCGGCAAACGGATCAATTTCGAACCCGCTAATCCGATCGGCGATCGTCCTCACCAGTTGGCCGGCCGTCAGATGCCCGTTTTCCGCGACGATTCTGAGTGCCACCGGCGCCAGAAATGCTCCCCCGCCGCACGCCGGATCGACGACCTTTGCCGTCTTCCAATCGGCGCCCGCCACAGTGGCCATATCCAGCAAACGGCGCGCCAGGCCCGGAGGAGTGTAGTACACGCCAAGACGCGAACGGGTCTCGTCAGGGATCATGGCGGTATACGTACTACCGATCAAATAACTCGCGACAATCGGGTCCAGCCTGGCAGCCACCTTCCCCATCTCCTCGGCAATAAGCGGCATCCCATCGTCGGCCATCGACTCCGCCGGCGACCACAATGTGACGTCCGCTGCCCACATGTCGCGGTACGGGCGTTGCACAGCCCGCCAGTAGGCCTGGATCACGTGCGCGCAAAACAAACGCGCTTGGGTGATTCGGTCCTCGTCGCTGAAGGCCGAAGCAAAGGCGCGGGCGGCCAGCTTACCGGATAGAAGAATCTCCGTTGGGTCCGCGCATTGACCGGAAAAAAGCCATCCTTCCGGGTGAGCACCAGGAGCCGGAATAACAGGAGCCGCGCTGCCGGATTTTCCAGACCTGCGGTGGACGATCGGCGAGCCAGAACCGGAAACAGCAGCCTGAAACTGTTCGTCTCTGGAGCGGGCTATCGAGCTTCTGATCATCGATTGGGAACCCCGAGATCTTATCGGCCGTAAATGCTCATCTCTGAGTTTCCATCAGTCGGTGCGGGATCGCAAATCTGTAGGATCGAAGCCAGGGGGATTTCAGAGCGTTCGGGAACCACTGCACCACCATGGTCGCCTGTGGTCCCCGAGCTTACTATAGTTTGAGACCATTTAATCACAAATACAACCCGCGCGCCTAGCTCCCCTTGAGCAGCATCTCCGCGTTGAGCGCGCCGTCGGGGGTTTCCTCGTGCTTGAACATCAGGTAAAGATCGCGCCCCTTGGCCAGCAGTTCCTGCGCACGCACGCGGATCCCGGCGACATCGTCGGCCGTGTATTCGGGCTTGCGCAGGCGGTAGTAGACGAAATCGGCCGTGATCACTTCCGGCACTTCCAGCTTTTCGCTCTCTGCCACGCACAACGAGACGTTCCGGCGGCGCAACTCCTCGTAGACCGGCTCGGCGAGCCACGACGTGTGGCGGAATTCGAAGGCGTAGCGCTGGCCGGCGGGCAGCAGCGCGAGGTAATCGTGTAGCAGCGCCACGTCGCATTTCAGGGTCGGGCCTAATTGGAAAAGAATCGGGCCGAGCCGGCGCGCGGTGCGCAGGGGGTCGATCATTTTCAGGAACAGTTCTGTCGCCTGCTCAGCGTTCTTGAGGCGCAGAATGTGCGTGATTCGCTGGTTCGCCTTCACGGCGAAGACAAAGCCGGGCGGCGTGGCTTCCACCCAGCTTCGCAGCGTGGATGCGGAGGGCAAGCGCCGGAACGTGTAGTTGATTTCCACGCAGTTGAGCCGCTCGGCGTAGTGCTTCAGGAAAAGCTTGGACGGCAGCTTGGCCGGATAAAAGCCCGGCTTCCACGCCGGGTATGCAAAGCCGGACGTACCGGCATACAACGTCGCCATGGCTTATCATTATCTCTGGTCGGAGATCTTTCATGCTCCATATTCTGGTGGTCTGGCTGGTGAGCGCGCTCGCCCTCTGGCTGGTAGCGCAGATCGTCCCGGGAATCGAAGTGCGCGATTTCGGCGCGGCGCTACTGGCGACGGTTGTGATCGCCATCGTAAATGCCGTGATTGGCCCGATTCTGCGATTCTTCGCCTGGCCTCTCACCATTCTGACCCTGGGTTTGTTCAGGCTCGTGATCAACGCCGTTTTGCTGAAACTGGCATCCATGTTCTCACCCGGGTTCCGGGTTCGCGGATTCCTGCACGCCATTCTGGGCGCACTGCTTCTCACCGTCCTGGAGTACGTGCTGCGCCGCATGGTGGTCTAGTGCTGGCGCCATCCACTCCCGCCGAATTGGCGCAAGCCCTGCGCGACGCCGCCGCGCGGAAGCGCACTATCGCGCTAGCCGGAAACTCCAGCAAGCGCCTGATGGCGGGCCCGCGCGAACCGGCCGATGTCGAAATCACCACTTCCGGTCTGCGCGGCGTGCTCGAATACGAGCCTCACGATCTTACCATCAGCGTGGAGGCGGGTCTTCCGTGGTACGACTTTACCTCGCTTCTCGCCGAACACCGCCAGATCGTGCCGCTCGACCCTCCTTTTGCCGCGACCGCAACGGTTGGAGGCGTCATCGCCGCCAATTGCAGCGGACCGCGACGGCGCCTTTACGGTACCGCGCGCGACCTCGTCATCGGCATGACTTTTGCCACGCTCGAAGGCAAGCTTGTGCAATCGGGCGGCATGGTGGTGAAAAACGTGGCCGGCCTCGATATGGCAAAGCTGATGATCGGCTCTTTTGGCACTCTCGCCGCTATCGCGACCGTCAATTTCAAATTGCTGCCCGCGCCCGAAGAGGAGCAAAGCTTCCTCTTGCCATACCCCGCGGCGGCAGATGCGGCCTCGGTGCGCGATCGAATTCTGGCGAGCCCCCTGCAACCTTCGGCCATTGACCTGGTAAATCCCGCGGCGGCCGCATCGTTTGGCGGCGGCGATTGGCTGCTGGCTGTTCGCCTGGGCGGCAATCCTGCTGCAATGCGCCGTGGGGAAGCGGAACTCGCACACATCGCCGGGCGGCTGGCCGTGGAGACAGAGTGTCCCGCGACGTTCTGGCCGGAAGTGCGAAACTTTACCTCGCTATTCCTCGATCGCCATCCGGATGGCGCCGTAGTTCGCGCGTCATGTACGCTGAAAGACGTGGCGGCGGTAATGGAATCCTTTCCCGGACCCGCGCTGGCACGCGCCGCCTCGGGGGTTTGCTACGGGTATTTCGAGCAGGCGGAATCCACCGCGGCATGGTTCGCGCGCGCCAAAGGGTTGGGGTGGAAGGCGGTGATCGAGTTTGCACCCGAAGCGCGCAAGCGTACACTCGAATTGTGGCCGTCGCCGGGGGGCGACCTTGAAATTATGCGGCGGGTCAAAGCGTTGTTCGATCCGTCCAATCTATTGAACCGTGGCCGACTCTACCGCCGTATCTGACATAATCCGCTCCGGGCCGAAGCAATTCGACCTCGACCGCTGCGTGCACTGCGGTCTGTGCCTGAACGCCTGCCCCACGTATCGCGAACTCGGGCTGGAGATGGATTCGCCGCGCGGGCGTGTCTACCAGATGGTGCAAGTCTCGAATGGCGCGCCGATCACGCCCTCGTATGAAAGGCACATCGGGCTGTGCCTCGCGTGCCGGGGCTGCGAATCGGCGTGCCCCTCAGGCGTGCCATACGGGCGGATGGTGGAGGACGCGCGCGCACAAATCGAGTCGCGGAAAGTGCGTGGGCCGGCTGCCCGGTGGTTCCGCGATTTTGTTTTCCGCAAGCTGCTGGTATCGCCGCGGATGCTCATGGCGGCAGGCACGACGCTCTATATCGCCGAAAGGATCGGGCTGAAAGGGCTGATGGGAATCCTGCTGGGCGGCCGTTTGGGTGGCATCGCCCAACTGGCGCCGTCGGCCGAGCCGCCGTTCTTCTTCAGCCAGATCGGCCGGACGCTTCCCGCTCACGGCGAGCAGCGGTACCGGGTGGCGTTCCTCGCCGGCTGCATTGCCAATGTGTCGTTCGCACGATTGAACGAAGCGACGGTAAGAGTGCTCCGGAAGAACGGCTGCGAGGTGACGATTCCCGCGGGCCAAGGCTGTTGCGGCGCGCTCCACGTGCATAGCGGTTTGCGCGAAGACGCCCAGCGGCTCGCGCGGCATAATATCGACGCGCTCGAAAACGGCCAGTACGACGCCATCGTCTCAAATTCTTCCGGCTGTGGATGCGCCCTCAAGGAGTATGGAGAACTGCTGGCCGGCGATGCGCACTATTCCGCCAAGGCGCAGGCTTTCGCGTCGCAGGTGCGCGACATAACGGAGTTTCTGGCGGGAATCGAACTGAATCCTAAGATGACGCCGGTGAACGCCGTCGTCACCTACCAGGATTCCTGCCATCTGGCCCACGGTCAGCGCGTCCGCAGCGCGCCGCGCAAACTGCTGGCGGCGATTCCGGGGGTGGACTTCCGCGAAATGCGCGGGGCGGATGTCTGCTGCGGCAGCGCGGGCATTTACAACGTGGTCCAGAACGAAATGTCGATGCAGATTCTGGCGTCGAAGATGAAATCGGTCAACGCCACGGACGCGGGCATCATCGCGACAGCCAATCCCGGGTGCATGCTGCAGCTCGAAGCGGGCGTCCGCATGCATGGCAATGGGCAGAAGGTGATGCACGTGGTGGAGTTGCTGGATCGCGCGTACGGAGGGTAAGCGGCGCCGCTCCTTACTTCCTGGACGGTTCGATGAAACCGATAGGCCGTTTCGCGGGCGTCGCCGGCGGCTGCATGAGTTTGTGGATAACGGCGAGAATCGCCTGGAGATCGGCGTCGTGCTTGCCCACCTTGCCCTCGAGCGCAGCGATTTTCCGTGCAATGTCCGCATTCATAGCCAGCATCTGACGCAGGTGCACGAAGGCTCGGACCACCTGGATGCTGGCGCGGACTGCGCTGGGACTGCGAAGCACGTTCGCGAGCATTACCGCGCCGTGTTCTGTGAAAACGTGCGGGCGATGTTTGACGTTCCCGCCCCGTTTCAAGATCACAGGTTGTGATCTTGAAAGCAGCACTGTCTTCGCCTCTTCCAGCGTTAACTGGAACATGAATTCTTCCGGAAACCGATCGCTGTTGCGGTTCACTGCCTGATTGAGCACGCGAGTGGCGACGCCATAGAGCGCCGCCAAATCGGCGTCGAGCATTACGCGGCGCCCTCGGAGAATGTGGATCTTGCTCTGGATGCGTTCAATAGGAATCAGTATCTTCTTGGATTTCGATTTCGGCATGGCGTTTGAAAACTGGTGCCGACTGGAACATAAACTCTCTGGTGGATGGCTGGGAGAAGTGCAGTTACCGTGCTACCCGTTCCTGATCCTTATATTGCAACTGGTACAGCTTCCAGTAAATCCCGCGCAGCGCGAGCAGCTCCTGGTGCGTCCCGGCTTCCCGCAGCCGGCCCTTGTGCATCACCAGAATGCGGTCCGCGCGCTGGATGGTCGACAGCCGGTGCGCAATCACAATCGACGTCCGGCCTTCCACCATGCGTACCAGGGCGGCGCGCACACGAAATTCCGTGTCCGTATCGACGCTCGACGTCGCTTCGTCCAGAATCAGGTAGCGCGGATTGTGCGCCAGCGCGCGGGCGAAGCTGATCAATTGTTTCTGGCCCGTGGAAAGCCCGCTGCCGCGTTCCCGGATGGCGTGGCTAAAGCCGTCGGGAAGACCTCGAATGAACTCGAGCACGTTTACCCGGCCGGCGGCCGATTCCACATCTTCCTCGCGAATCCACTCGGTCCCAAGCCGGATGTTGTCCCCGATCGTCCCCGTAAACAGGAACGGATCCTGCAAAACCACGCCGAACTGCCGGCGGAGATCGCGCGGATCGAGTTCCTTGATATCGATTCCGCCCACGCGGATAGCGCCCTTTTGCACATCATAGAAGCGCAGCAGGAGTGAAATGAGCGTGGTTTTCCCCGCCCCGGTATGGCCCACCACCGCGATGGTCTCGCCGGGCGCGATGCGGAAGCTCACGTCGCTCAGCACCCAGTCTTCGCCCTGATAGGCGAACCAGACGTGGTCGAATTCGATGGTAGCGATGGTGGCGGGCACGGGCCGCGGCTCACTCGGCGCCAGAATTGTGGCCTTGGTGTCGAGCAGTTTGAAAATGCGTTCCGAAGACGCCATGGCCCCTTGCAGGATGTTGTATTTCTCGCTGAGATCCTGAATCGGCCGGAAAAATCGCAGGCCGTACTGCAGGAACGCCACCACCACGCCCAGCGATATACGACCGCTTTCGATGCGCAGGCCGCCGTACGTCAGGATCGCCGCCAGCGACAGCATGGAAACGAACTCCACCGTGGGATAGAACCATCCATAAGCAGTAATCGCATCCTTGTACGCATCCATATGGTCGCGATTGATTCGGTCGAATTCGCGGCCGCTGCGGTGTTCGCGATTGAAAAGCTGCAGCACCACGATTCCTGTGATGTGCTCCTGCAGGTAGGCGTTGATCTTGGCGATCGCCACACGAATGCGCCGGTAGCTCTGCTGCACGGCGCGGCGGAAAATCAGGGTCGCGCCGATTACCAGCGGCATGGCGGCCATCAGAATGCCGGTGAGCAACGGGCTCATGCGGTACATGATGGCGATGATGAATCCGAGCACCATCAGATCGCCCAGAATCGTGACCAGGCCGGAGGCGAACAGGTCGTTGAGCACGTCGACGTCTGTGGTGACGCGGGTCACCAGGCGGCCGACCGGATTGCGATCGTAGAAAGCCAGGTCAAGACCCTGCAGGTGTTCCATGAGCTCTTTGCGCAGGTCGAACATCGCCAGTTGGCCGGTCCACTGCATCAGGTACGTTTGGGCAAACTCGGCGAGGAAGGCGCCGATCAGCACCGCGACGTAGAGGAGGGCGATGCGCGTCAGTCCCGCCCACGGATCGGACGGAAGCCAGGCGTCGATGGGCGTGTGCAGGGGCCGCGCTTCGGGACGGATGTATTTGTCCACCGCCAACCGCGTCAGCAGCGGGGTCATCACCTGCAGAATCGACTGCGCCAGCAGAAAAACCAGGGAAAAGAAGACCAGCGCGCCGTAGGGCCGCATATAGCCCAGCAGACGGCGCATCAAACGGGCGTCATACGCTTTGCCGAGTACCTCTTCTTCCACGTTTTTTCAGAATAGCAGCCGCGTCAGGGATGCCCGAACTCGCCTGCTCGCGGAATGAGCTCGAAGTACACTCGCGCCGGCAGGTCGGTCCGCCAATGACCGCTCCAGCGCGCGTACCCGCAGATGCCGAGGAACAGACCGGCGATCAAAGCCGCGATCGCCCACGCCGGCACGCGCCGCCGGCCGGGAGCCGTCATGGCGAGCGCCCCGGCCGCCGGACAAGCCGCCACGCATGCGAGGCAGCCGGTGCATTCGGCCGATTGAATGGTGACGAGTTGCGCCACTGGCAGCAGAGAAGGGCACGCTTTCGTGCACTTATCGCAGTCGATGCACAGCGATGTGTCCCGCCGGATGCGCAGCGGGCTCGCCAACGCGGCGAGTCCCATCAGCGCCCCATAAGGGCAGAAATACCGGCACCAGAAATTCGAGATGAAGAGGGACGCCACCACCAGCAGTGCCATCACCAGCCCGCCAGTCACGCCCAGGAAGCGGAAGAAGTTGAGCATTTTCACGTCGTCCAACACACCATACGGACCTTCCAGGAACACTCGGATGGCGGGCACGGACATTGACGCCACGGCGTAAGCGAACAGACCCAGCAGAAGGTACTTGAGGCCGCGGAGAGCGACATCGAGCCACCGCGGCAGGCGCACGTTCCGCCCGAACGTCCGGCGTCCCAAGCGCCACAGGTATTCCGATACCGTTCCCACCGGACAAAGCCATCCGCAAAAGCTTTGGCGCGCCACCCACGAAATCGCCAGAAACGCCATCATCAGAAACATTCCGGCTGGATGCGAGCGCGGGACCTCGCCGGTGGCAAACAGAACCTTCAGATTCATGAGCGCCGCAATCGGAAGCCACCCCTCCACTCCGGGCGGCCGCGAGGTCCACAAGCCCTGCCCGCCGCGTTCGGAATATCGGACAAAAAGATAGAATTGAACGCCAATCCAGAGGTTGAGCAAAAGGAACCCCAACTGGAAGGCGCGCCGCAGGGTCTGCGAGCGGTCCCGACCGGCCCGCCTGCCGGGCTTTTTGCGAGGGAGTCGGGTTGGGGAAAGGGGCTCCATGGCAGCCACGGGGTAGTGTCCTGTTCAAAGGCTAACGGCCGCTAAAACAAATGGCAGTGACCGAAGTCACGAGGGAGTAGAATATCGGCAGGGGAGGACTGGTCCGCTCTTCGCGGGGCGGAGCCGCTTCTTGACTTTCGGAACTCCCGTACATTATTCTGACGATTCGCTTTGACGGCGCTCCAAGGCCGTTCCACGTATGCGGGAAAACAGGAATCACGCCCCGGAAACCTTAGAACGGTCTCTGGATTCGACGCTTGAAAGCGTCGATAGCGCCGAGGAACTGGCGCTCAGCGTGGCCCAGCGTGCCGGTTTTGACGAGGACGATCTGATGAAGATCGGCATGGCCGTGCGGGAATCGATGGTGAACGCCGTGGTGCACGGCAATCGTTATAGCGCCAATAAGAAAGTGCGGCTGCTGGTGACGCACAGCCCGGAACGGTTTACGATTCGCATCGCCGACGAAGGCGACGGGTTCGACGCGGCCAACATTCCCGACCCGTTGGCGCCGGAGAACCTCATGCGCACCTCCGGACGGGGTATTTTCCTCATCCGGTCCTTTATGGACGAGTTTGAGATGCACCATCGGGAGCCCCGGGGTACTGAAGTAACTTTGGTCAAATACGTGGTGTCTAAGTAAAGTACAGTTTTCAGCCAGGAGGCATATTCAGTGAGCGTAAAGTTGAATACTCGGCAGGTAGGCGACGTCAGCGTGGTGGATGTGGCGGGCCGGATCACTCTGGGTGAGGGCTCCAGCGCGCTGCGCGACATGTTGCGCGAAATGACGGGCAAGGGCAGCAAGAAGATCCTGCTCAATTTGGGAGAAGTCTCCTACATCGACAGCTCCGGGATTGGCGAGCTGGTGTCGGGCTTCACTACAGTAACTAACGGCGGCGGTCAATTGAAGCTGCTCGGCCTCAACAAGCGGGTCAAGGATCTGCTCCAAATCACGAAGCTGTACACCGTCTTCGACGTCCACGAAGACGAAGCCAGCGCGGTTCGCAGCTTCGCGTAATTCTTCGCGGCACAGGTGGCTCCCCGAGCTACCTGTGCGCCCCTTCCACGCCATGCGTCCCTATCCGGTCGCGATCGTCGCCGGCGTGATCCTCGCGGGTTTTACCGTCTGGATCACGCGTCAGGCCAAAGCTCTGGAGCGCGATCTGGACGCCAACTCGCAAAAGATCGCGCTGCTCGACAAGCCCGCGCCCGATTTTCACCTGACTTCGATCGATGGCCGCGCGGTCTCGCTGGCCGATTTCCGCGGCAAGAAACTGGTGCTGATGTTCTGGGCCACGTGGAACAATACCAGCCATCCCGAAATGCTCATGCTCGGCATGACTTACGAACGCGCCCGCACACCCGAGTCCGATTTCAATGTCGTGGGCATTGCCGTGGACGACGAGCGTGCCGCAGTCAAACAGTTCGCCGCCGATAGCCGGATCCAGTTTCCTGTGGTGCTCGACCGCAACCGCGAGGCGGCTGACGCCTACCGCATCCGCAGCATTCCCACCGCCCTGATTGTCGATAGCGACGGCAAAATCATCTACGGAATCGCCGGCGCACAGAGGAACCAGGGCGAATTCGCCCGGCACCTGGGCATCAGCCAGCAGGATTTCCGCATGCAAATGGGGGCGCCGCGTGGCCGTGGTAATTGAATTTCAGCACGTCACCAAGATCTACAAACGCCTCTTCAGCGAGGAGAAACTGGCCGCGCTTTCCGATGTTTCCTTCGAAATGGCGTCCGGCCACGTATGCGCTTTCCTGGGCCCGAACGGCGCCGGAAAGACCACCTCCATCAACATGCTGATGGGCTTTTTCTTTCCCACATCCGGCCATATCCGCGTCTTCGGACAGCCGCCGGGCGACCTGATCGCCAAGGAACAAATCGGTTTTCTGCCCGAGAATTTCGCCTTCCACAAGTTCCTCACCGCGCCCAAGTTGCTGCGCTTCCATCTCCAGTTAGCCGGCCGGAACCCGGATGGCGCCGGCACACTGATCGCTGACTTACTGGGCAAAGTCAAGCTGAACGGCTTCGAGAACCTCAAAGTCGGTAAGTATTCGCGCGGTATGGTGCAGCGAATCGGGATCGCGCAGGCGCTGCTTTGCGATCCCCAACTGCTGGTGCTCGATGAGCCCACTTCCGGCCTCGACCCCGCCGGCCGGCGGGAAGTTCTGCATCTGCTCGCGCAACTCAAAGCCGAAGGGAAGACGATCTTCCTCAGCTCCCACATCCTGCCCGAAGTGGAGCAGATTGCCGACCACGTCATCATCATCAATCGCGGCAAAATGGTGCGCGCCGGAAGCCTGCGCGATTTATTGGCCTCCGGCGGACAAGTGGAAATCCTGGCCGATCGCGTGCCGGACGAACTCCGTCAATCGGCGCTCCGCGGCGCCAGCATCGAACCCGCGCAGAACGGTGTCCGCGTCCTGGTCGATGCGGCGCGCAAGCGGGAAACCGCGGAAGCGCTGTGGGCCGCGGGTTGCGACGTCATCGCTATGAACCCGCAGCGCAACACGCTCGAAGAACTGTTCCTCAAGGAAGTCGACCAGCCCGGAGGCGCGCCATGAGGAAGGTCCGCGCCATCGCTTTGAACACGTTCTCCGGCCTGGTGCGCAACAAGATCATCATCCTCTTCTGCGCCGCATGCATCTGCATCCTGCTGCTCATGCTGACTTCGCTGCTGGCCCTCCGGAATATGCGCGGCACGCAGAATGCCGAGATGATGCAGATGGCCGTGCTGCCGCTCATCGCCACCATGATGCAATTCGTCAGCGGATTCGGCAGCCTGCTGGCAGCCTGGTCGGCGGCCGATGCCGTCGCCGGCGAAATGCGCTCGGGCACGATTCTGGCGGTGCTGGCGCGGCCGGTGCGGCGCTGGCAGTTCCTGTTAGGTAAGTTCCTCGGCGTGCAGTTGATGATGTTGGTTTTCGTATTCCTGATGTTGGGGCTCAACTATCTGCTGGCCTGGATCGGCGGCGCCACCATCTCCACAAATCCTTGGGTCCTCATCGTCTACCCCATGGTGCGCTACATGATTTACAGCGCGCTCGGCATCCTCCTGGTTACCGTGATGCATCCCATCCTGGCCTTTTGCATCGTGCTGGTCATGATGATCGCCGCCGGGTTGGTTGCCCCTGGCAACCCGCAGACTTTCATGCCCGACTGGCTCCGCACCGGACTGTTCTACGTCCTCCCTTCCAGCAATCTCCTCTCGGAAACGCACTTCCTGACCATCACCCGCGCCACCTTGCGGGCCGCACTGTGGACCGACCACGCGACAGCGCTCGTCTATGGCTTGGATTACGCACTGGTCTGCTTCCTGCTGGCCGCCTGGATTTTCCGGTCGCGCAGTTTGTCAAGGGATTAACCGTTGCAGAATTAGCAGCAAACCACTTTCTTGCGCGAGCGCCTCATCATAGCGCGTTGGAACGACAGCCGTTACTGAGCCGCGACCGCGAGGAAGCGGTGCTTTTCGGTGTGGAACTCTTCTAGTGCTGGGATTAACCAGCACAAATACCCTCCCGATGGTGCCCGGCAGCACTGAGTTATCGGACCCTTTTTTGCCAGACTGAAAGCAGGGAGAACCCACCATGAAAATCAACAAATTGGAAGAACTCTATTTAAGGGAGTTGCGCGATCTTTACGGTTCCGAAAAGCAACTGGCCAATTGGTTACCGAAAATCTTGGAACAGGCCGACCTGATCGAACTTAGACAAGCGCTATCGAATCATGGGAACGAAATTCGCGGACAGTTGACCCGCCTCGAAAAGGCCTTCCAGATCCGCGGCGAAAAACCGTCCGTCAGGGAGGGCAAGGCGCTCGAAGGTATTCTTCGCGAAGCCGACGAAGATATCGCCGACGCCGGCAATCCACATATCCGCGATGCCGTGATCGTGGCCGCAATCCAGCAGATCAAGCACTTTGAGATTGCCGCGTACGGCACCCTGCATGCCTATGCCACTCATCTGGATTATGGCGAGGACGCCAGGCTGTTACAGGCTACCTTGCAGGAAGAGCGCGCCACCGACCGGAAACTTACCGAGATCGCGCTGCATTATCTGAAGATGGAAACCGCCCGGATGTAACCGCCCGCTAACTCGTTTTCCGGGTCCGCTTCTTCGGCGCTTCTGTTTCCGCCGTCTCTTCAGGCGCCGCACCCGCCGCGGCCATCGCCACAGTTGCCGGCTTGCGTTTCTCCGCCAGGCTCTTCTTGAGCGCCTCCATGATGTCGATCACCGGCGCCACGTGCGTTTCCGGCGTCGCCACCACCTTTTGGCCCGCCACTTTCGCCTCGATCATCTGTTGCAGGTTGGCGCGGTAATTATCCTGATATTTTTGGGGCTCGAACTCGGCTTCCAGCGATGAGATCAACATCTTCGCCATGGCCAGTTCTTTATCCTTCACCAGGCTGGTGTCGGTGCGGAATTCGTCCACCTGGCGGATTTCATCCTGATAAAACATGGTGTGCGAGAGAATTCCCTTGGCGCCGGGCCGCAGGATGATGATGTGTTCGCGATTGTGCATCGCCACCTTGGCCAGCGCGTAGTACTTAGACTCGCGGAGCGCCTGGAACAACAGAGCGTACGGTTTCTCGCCGCCTTCGTCCGGCGCCACATAGTAAGAGCTCTCTAAGTAGACGGGGTCGACATCGTCCGCCTTCACGAACTCCAGAATCTCCATCACTTTGGCGGTCTTGGGGGCGACTTTCTTGATATCCTCGTCGTCGATCTCCACATAGCGGTCCTTCTCGAACTCATACCCTTTTACGAGCTCGCTGCGCGGCACCGGCTTATCTTCCGCCTGGCAATAAACTACCTGCCGGATGCGCGAATGATCGTCCTTGTGGAGCAGGTTGAAGCTGATGGTTTCACTGCGCGCGGCGCTGAAGAGCCGCACGGGGAACGAGACCAACCCGAATGTCAGGTGGCCTTTCCAGACGCTCGATGCCATAGTTGCACCCTCTCGCTTCAGACAGCGTACTACAAGCCCAATGAAATGTAAAGGTTAGCTATTCTCCGCCTTCCAGGTCGGTGAGCCGGCGCTCATGGCTCTCGGCGATGCGGGCAAGCGCACGGATATTTTCGCCATCCTGTTGGGCAGCGATCTTGAGGTCCTGGATATCGCGGCTGACCAATTCCAGGTTCATCGTAAGGGCCTCGATGCGCTCATCGATCGTCATAGGTTCAGTTTAGCACCCGCTTCCTCGCCTCCACCCACGATGGAAACACCTCCGGATCCTCCAGCCACACCAGCATCCAGTCCAGCATTTCCTCCTTCATTGCCTGCTTCTCCGGCGGCATGCGGCTCGCCCGGGAAAGGAAGCGCGCCCGATCCTTCGCCGCGATTACCTGCCGCCGGCAATATCGCGCCCGCTCCCGGTCGCCCGCTGCCGTCGCTTCCGAATAGACCTTCTGCATCTCGCGCAGCGATTCTTCCAGCTCCTCGAAGGTATGTTGCCGAATTCCCGCGAAGGGCTGGTCGAACGGCAAACCTGTCTGGCGGATCAGGTCGCGCAGATAGGTTTCCGATGCCGGCGCCAGTTGTGTCAGCAGGTCGCGCCAGACCCCTTCGGTGATGGCCGCCGGCCGCACCGTCTCCAGATATTCGCGCAACCGCTGCTTAACGGAACTGCCGGGCACGGCGGTACTTCTCCACGGCGTTGCTGTGCGCCGCCAGGCTGGTGGAGAACTGATGTCCTCCCGAATCGTCCGGCTTGCGGACGAAATAGAGGTCCGCGGACTCCGCGGGATGGAGCGCCGCGGTGAGCGACGGGATGCCGGGGTTGGCGATCGGCCCCGGAGGCAGCCCCACGCGGCTGTACGTGTTGTAGGGATGATCGCGGTCCAGGTCCGACCGGTAGATCGTGCCGCGATACACACCCAGAAGCTGCGCGGCGTAGATCGTCGTCGGGTCGCACTCGAGCTTCATTCCGAGCCGCAATCGATTGGCAAACACCGCGGCGATGAGCGGCCGTTCCTCCTCGAGTTTTCCCTCCTTCTCCACCAGCGAGGCCAGCGTGACGGCGTCGTGCACGTTGGCATCGGTGTTCAGACTCCGCCACGCCGCACGGAAGCGGTCCGTCATCATGCGGCACAACTGCTCCGGCGTAGTCCGATGGTTGAGCCGATAGGTGCTGGGGAATAGGTAGCCTTCGAGCGTGGGCGCCTTGGGGTCGAGATCGTGAATGAGCGCGGGATCCTCGGCGGCTTTTACGAAATCGGCAGCTTTGAAAACCCCGAGTTGCTCCACTGCCGCCCCGATATCGAACATGTTCCGGCCTTCGGGCACCACCAGTTCGAGGTAAAAAACGTCGCCGCGGGCGATCCGCCTCACCACCTCGCTGGCCGACGCTGGACTGCTGAAGGCGTATTCCCCGGCTTGGAGAGAGCGTCCCTGGTTCGCCAGATGCGCCAGCCAGAAATCCCACCGGCTGCCGACTACGCCCGCCTTGGCCAGCTCCACCGCAATGCCGTTGGTGGAAGTCCCCCGCGGCAGATCGACGTAGACGGTGCCGCTGAATCCCTGATAGGGACGCACGATGCGGTAGTACGCAAGCCCGCCGGCGAGAATCGCCAGAACCACGAGCACTCCTGCGGCGCGAAGGAGCCTCATAAGGAGTCCAGATAACTCTGCAGCAGGATCACCGCGGAAAGGCGGTCCACTGCGGCGGCCCGCTTGGCGATGCTGATACCGCTCTCGCGCAGTACGCGGCCCGCCTGCACGCTGGTGAGGCGCTCGTCCCAAAGCGTGACGGAAAGCCCGGTCTGCTTCTGGAGCGCCGCCGCGAATTCCTGCACCCAGCCGGATTGCCGCCCTTCAGTGCCGCGCATATTGATCGGATTCCCCAATAGAATAGCGCCCACTTCCCGCTCGCCTATCAAACGCTCGAGTGCGGCCAGGTCCGCCCGTTTATTCGTGCGCACCAAGTTGGGAAGCCCCTGTGCGGTGATTCCCAACGGATCGCTGATCGCGAGCCCGATCCGTTTCTTTCCCAGGTCGAGAGCGAGGATGCGGGACTTGGCGGGCGTCAAATCAATTTCATTATAGACTCTGCCATGCTACAGTCGAGGCAAGGGTGAAAATCGCGCCGTGGCGTCCCTTATTAAACCCCCTTCCCTCGCGAAAACGGCAGTGCAGGAAGTCCGCCACTTGTCCCTGCCGATTGTCGCGCTGGGCGTAATTATCGCGATTCTGTACTTCGGCAGACTGTTTCTCGTCACCGCCATGACGGCGGTAACCATCGCGTTCATTCTCGAACCATTTGTCGCCGTCCTCATGCGCTTGCGGTTGCCGCGCAGCGTGGCCAGTTTCGTGGTGTGCAGCCTCGCCCTCCTGTTCCTCTACGTCATCGGCCTGGGCGCCTACACGCAGCTCACCGGCCTATATGGCGACTTGCCGAAATACGGCCAGCGGATAGCCGACATCGTCGACGGCGTCCAGCAGAAGATTCAGGGCCTGGAGTCGGACACGGTGCGCATGCTGGTGCCCACCCGCCAGCGCCTGGAAGAAGAGGAGCGCCAGCGGCAGGCCGCCAGGAAAGCAAAAAGTTCGCGGGCGGCGCCCCCCGCGCCACCCACGACTCCGCCGCAAAACCCAACGGTTCCGGCTTCGGCAATTTCGGACTATATCGAGGCCCACCTGAATTCCTTCTATCACATTCTGCTGATGGTCTCCTTCATTCCCTTTCTGGTGTATTTCATGTTGAGTTGGCGCGACCACATCAACCGCAGCTTCCTGCAGCTTTTCCAGGGCGAGGCTCGCGGAGTAGCCGCGCGCAGCCTGGAAGGCATCGCCGAAATGGTGCGCGGGTTTGTGGTGGGCAACTTCCTGCTGGGATTTCTGATGGCCGTCGTCAGTTCGGCGATGTTTTATTTCATCCAGGTTCCCTATCCGTTTTTGGTCGGACCCTTCAGCGGATTGCTCAGCCTCGTGCCCTATATCGGACTGCCGCTGGCGATGGTCCCCCCTCTCTTCGCCGCGCTCGGGCCGAATCTCGTGCAAACCTACGTTCTGGTCATCGTGTCGGTCTCCCTGCTGCACCTCATCGCCATGAACCTGTTCTATCCCAAGGTCGTGGGGTCGCGCGTACACCTCAATCCGCTCGTGGTCACCTTCTCGCTTATGCTGTGGGGTTTCCTTTGGGACGCCCCCGGGCTGCTGCTCGCCATCCCCCTGACCGCCGGATTGAAAGCCGTCTGCGACAACGTGAAGGAACTGCGGCCGATCGGCAAATTCCTGGGCGATTGAGCGTGCCCGCGCCCGCATTCACTGTTGAGTTTCGCTAAAGATATCGTTCAAGCCTTTTCGTTTGACTTCGTGGCCAACTAAAAGTACTATTCTCGCGATAAGGGTCTTTTAATATACTTGTCTCTTGTTAGCGGCTTCTTGGGTCAAGCTGGAGGCCTCCGTTGCCGAGGCCGGCAGCCACGTCGGAAGGTGGCAGGGTTAGAATTTCCATGTCGATTTCGGGAGGTAACTGACTATGCAGTCTATTCGGTGTGTTGATTCGCTCCGTGCGCCAGAATATACAGCCGCCTGCCGGTCCTTCGGCCGGCTGGCTTTGCTTCTGTTTGCTTTTGCAGCGATTGCTCTTCTCGCGCCCGCGGGCTGGGCGCAACAGGTTGCCGTAGCCCAGCTCGATGGGTACGTCACCGACCAGACCGGCCAAGCCGTCCCCGGCGCTCAGGTCAAAGTTACGGAAGTCGATCGCGACCAGGTTCACTTGGCGACCACGGACATCACCGGCCGTTATCAGTTCCCCGATCTGCCCTCCGGCAACTATCAGCTTGAAGTCTCCTTTAAGGGCTTCAAGACCTACGTGCAGAAAGGGATCCGGCTGGATGCGGGCAATAACCGCACGCAACCCGTCGCGCTTCAGGTCGGGTCTACGAGCGAAAACGTCGAGGTGACCGCCAACGCTGCGCAGGTGGAGACAAAGGAGAATTCCATCTCCCAACTCGTCGATGGCGAGCGCATGATGGATTTGCCGCTGAATGGCCGCAATACCACGCAATTGTTAGCTATTTCGGGTTACGCCACCAATACGATGACGCTGAACGGGGGCGACCTTACCGGCAGCAAGAACATTCAGGGCTCCAATGGCTCGACATCCTATTCGGTGGCCGGCGGCGCGGCCAATGGCGTCAACTACCTGCTGGATGGGGGCGACAACAACGACGCTTTCAGCAATGTAAACTTGCCGCTTCCCGTTCCCGATTTCATTCAGGAATTCAACGTGCAAACCAGCAGCCTGCCCGCCCAATACGGGCTGCATCCGGGCGGCGTGGTCAACATCGTGACCAAGTCGGGCAGCAACGCCTTGCATGGCGACCTGTTCGATTTCCTGCGCAACGGCGATCTGAACGCGCGCCCCAAGGGCGTCATCAATCAGCAGGGCATCCGCGACTCGCTCAAGCGGAACCAGTTCGGGGGCACGGTCGGCGGCCACATCAAGAAGGACAAGTTGTTCTTCTTCGCCGGTTACCAGGGAACCCGCCAGCGCAGCAATCCGTCGGATGTCACAGCCTACGATCCCACGGCGGCGACCCTGCTAGGCAACTTCAGCGTGGTGGATAATCCCCCATGTCTCTCCGCCGCCAGGGTTCTGAAGGACCCCAGCGGCCATTCCTATCCGGGTAACCAGATTCCGGTTTCGGCTTTCGACCCCGCCGGTTTAAAACTGGCCTCCACGTATTTCCCGGTCTCGTCGAATCCTTGCGGGAACTATGTTTACGGCGATCCTGCCAATAACCCCGACGACCAGTGGATCGGACGCATCGATTACAACATCAGCGAGAAGAACTTCTTCTTCGGCCGGTATTTTCTCTACGACTACACGGGCGAGGTGGTCTTTGCCAACAACAACGCTCTGACGACGCTGGCGGCGCCGGGCAACCAGGACCGCTCGCAGACCATGACCGTCGGCGACACTTACAGTCTGACCCCCACCGCCGTCAACTCCCTGCACCTCACCTTCGACCGCCGGCGCGATAACCGCTCAGCGCCTCCCAGCCTGTTCAGCCCGGCGACCCTGGGCGTGAACATGTTCATCAACGCCCCGAATTACACACAGCTTACTGTGAGCAGTTACTCCGGCGGCGGATTTGCGGTGGGCTGCGGCACCTGCGCCCTGGCGAATTTCGATATCAATACGTATCAGCTTGCAGACGACTTCAACTTGATTCGCGGCAAACACCAGATCAGTATCGGCTTTGACGGCCGCAAGGACCAGTTCAATTCCTATAACTATCAGCAGGCCAACGGCCAGTTCACCTTCAATGGCACGTACACCGGCGACGGCCTCGCGGACCTCCTGACCGGCCAGTTCTCCGGATTGACCGACGGCAACGTGATTTCCGACTACCTCCGCCAGACGGTACTCGCCGCCTATGTGCAGGACTCCTTCAAGGTGTCGCCGCATTTCAGCATCAACTACGGCATTCGCTGGGAGCCCTCGATGCCGTCTTACGACAAATATGGCCGGGGCAACCAGTTCAGTTGGCCGTTGTTCGAAGAGGGCTGGCACAGTTCGGTGTATCCCAACGCTCCCGCCGGTTTGATCTTCTCCGGCGACACGGCTCAGGATCCCTACGGCAAGGCCTTCACCGCTGCTCATTATGCCACCTTCTCGCCGCGCCTCGGCTTGGTGTGGGATCCCAAGGGCGACGGCAAACAGACCATCCGCGCGGGTTTTGTGCTGATGCACGATACCACCGAGCTGTTCTATCCGGAGCGCTGGACCACCAACTCGCCCTACGTCTCGTCGCTCACCATCAATAGCAACGAGTTCGGCGTGGGCACCGACCTGTTCTCCAATCCATTCAACGGGTACGTATTGAACGGCAAGGCCGGCGATCCGTTCCCCGGAGCCGCGGTGTTCCCGACGCAAGGCACTTATGTCAGCGTTCCGCCGCACCTGCCGGTCACTTATATGATGCAGTGGAATTTCAGTTATCAGCGCCAGATCGCCAAAGACTGGGTGGTGCAGGCCAACTACCTGGGCAACGCCGGACGGGACATCTGGGGATCGACCGACGTCAACTACGCCCTCCCCGTCGCCGGCGCCAGCACCTCCAACACCAATAACCGGCGCCTGACTTACCTCACCAATGCCACGCTCGGCCAGTATTACGGCGATATCCAGCAGACGGATCCGGGCGGGACTTCCGAATACCACGCCCTGTTCCTTTCGGCCCAGCACCAGTTCGCCCGGCATTACACCTTGCGGGTCAATTACACCTGGAGCCATTGCGTCAGTTCCTGGGACTTCGCCGGCGAATTGGCCGGCACGATCTACCAGAATCCGCTGGACCGCGCCGAGGGGGAGCGCGGCAACTGCGGCTACGATCACCGGCAGGTTTTCGTCGCCACTCTGGTGGCTTCGAGCCCTGGTCTTGGCAGCGGCGCCGTCATGGCCATCACGAAGGGTTGGCAGCTCGCGCCGATTATCAGCTTCAATACCGGCAACCCGATCCAGATCACCGATGGCGGCAAGGATGTTTCGCTGAGCGGCCAAGGCAATGACCGCCCGGAAGTGATCGACCCGAGCCTGGTTCACCAGCCGGTGTCGCACGATCCGCCGTATTGGTTTAATCCTCAGGCGTTTATCTGCGCGGATGAGATCGACAATATCTCCAAGTCGACCCTGCCGCCCAACTGCCCGGCGGCGACCGCGGCGACGGCTATGTTCGGCGACCTCGGCCGCAACGCCGTTTACGGTCCCGGCGCAATTCAGTGGGACATGCGCCTGTCCCGGTCTTTCTCCTTCACGGAGAGATGGAGACTCGAACTCATCAGCGAGTTCTTCAACATCATGAATCACGCCAACTGGAACAACCCGAGCGCCAGCATCACCAGCAGCACCTTCGGTGAGGTGACCTCGTTCGGGACGCCCCGGCAGATTCAGATGGCGCTGAAGCTGTACTTCTGAAGAAAGGAAAGTCAGAAGCCAGCGACGGCCGTTACTGAGCTGCGACCGCGAGGGAACGGTGCCTTTAATGCCCCGTCGGACCCGTGGGACTGCCGGGCGTAAGACCGCCGGTCCCCGTCCCGCTCCCAAAGGGAGACGTTGATGTCCCCTGACCGTTATTGGTGTTATTTCCCTGACCCATCGGCTGCTGCGGTGTCCCGACCGCTCCCGCGATCGGGTTCGGCGGTGCGCGGTACTTGGTCGGATCGAAGATATACTCCCACTCGTTGATCTTGGTGCGCTGGTTGATCACCATGATCCCTTCCGACTCGTACTTGCTGGCCACCCCAGCGATGCCGCCGCCCATCGTCGCTCCCGGCATGTTGTTGGGCATCCCCCCGGGACGCGGCGTGGTGAGCAGGTTGTTGAGCATTTGCGACGCGGCGTTTGACATGTTCGCTTGCCCGTTCCCTGGCGCGCCCGGCATACCCGGCATGCCTGGAGCGCCACCCATCCCCGGTGGCCCGATTCCGGGAGGTTGATTGGCGGGCTGTCCCGTCTGTGAGGCATCCCCCGATTGATCCGGTGGGGTCCCGGGCGCCGTCACCGGCAAGCCCCCTACGCCTGGTTGTCCAGGCTGTCCCGGTATCCCGGGAGGCATCGGAGGCGCGCCTGGGACGCCCGGCACTCCGGAACCGCCCGGCCCACCCGGAGGCATTCCCGCCACCGGCGGCGCGCCAGTCGGATTGTTGGGGTCGACGGGCGCCCCGGGATTATTCGGATCGCCAGACGCGCCGGCGCCTTCGCTCGGGCGCCGGTTCTGCAGCGCGCGATTCACTCCCGCGGTCCCATCGCCGGTCCCGCCCGGAACGTCCATATAAGCCTGTTGGGAAACATAAGTCGATCCGCCCGACCCGCTCCCCGCCTGCGCGTTCTGTGCGCCGGGCTTTTGCTGGGTGGTCACCGAATCCGTCAGCACGCCGCCATTAATATGGATCAGCCGCCATTCGTCCTTCCCCGTCATGGGATCTATGTAGCGGTGGCGCAGGTAGCGATGATTGTTGAAGTTCTCCAGTTCGTCGATGGACGCCGGGAATCGGCGCGTGGGATTGTTGGTCTTATCGGTAACGAAAACCTGAATGGCGCGCTTGAACTGATTGCCGCGGTCGACCAGCAGCAATTCGCGCTGCCGCTCCGCTTCGAACGCCACGCGCGGAATTTCGATGTACAACGTGATGGCGATGCTCGCCGCCATCAGGAATACCAGCAGCATGGCGAATCCCGATTCCTGCTTTCGGCGCTTCACTGCGTATTCTCCTTCTCCATGTTGAGCGGCGCTTTCCGCTTGTCGGTGATGTCTTCCACCACCACCCGATCGACGGCGATCTGGATAATGCGGTAACGTTTCTTGACGACGTCCCCTTCATCGGCCATGAAAATTTCATCGGTGTCGGGCGACGAGCCGGGGATGATGAAGTACGCCGTCCGCTTGCCATCAGGGTGCACGGCCGACGTCCCATAGAATTTGAACGGGATCACCAACGGCGCCGGTGGGGGTGGCGGCGGCGGGGGCCCGGGTTTTTGCGGCAGGCGCGGACCGACAAAAACGTATGGGTGGACCACCGGCTCATTTTTGCCGAGCTCGGCCACCTGCTTCACCGGCGGCGCTTTCGAAATCTGGAACAGATCGCGCTCTCCACCCGCCGGCGGCACTTTCATCACTTTCGCCAGTAGATCGAAGCGAATCGTGGGATCGATGGTCAAGACGTCGGGCCGGTCTTCCTTTTTCTTGGCGATGTACGGGGGTAAGAACTCGCCGTTCTTCTTCGACGACGATCCCTTACTCACTTTGCTCCTGGCCTGCGAAATATCCGGTCCGCTTTTTTCGGACGGCGTCGCCGCCGCGGTATCGGCCGCGCCATCCGGCCGTGCTGTCTGCGGGGTCACCGGCTTGTAGCTCGGCCCGGAGAGCAACTGCGAATACACCATGTACAGCGCAAACGCCCCCAGCCCAATCAGGGCGTAAAGGGATTTCTTATTGCCCGAATAAAGCTTCATTCGAGCGCCCCCGAAACGTCGCGCACGAATGCCAGCACCTTCAGATTCACGTTGAGATTCTGCTGTGCGGCCGCCACCCGCTGGTTCTGCTGCTGCGGCGCGTTCAGGCTCATTTCATCGATGATCCAGAACCGCGGAGATTTCTCCAGCGCATTCACCAGTTTGGCTAATCCCGCGTAATCGCCCTCGAACGGCGCCTGGATCGACATCATTTGCAGCGTCTCGCTGCCTTCGAGATTCTCGTAGCCGTAGTTAACGGGCATGACCCGCACGCCCGCGTCCTTCGCCGCCTGGCTCAATTCTTCCACCGTGGTGGCCGGCGACAGGCGTTTGTCCAGGATGTACTTCGACATGAACTCGTCGCCCTCGGTGCGGGCGATTTCGATCTTCGCCACGTGCTGTTTGCTCTTCTCCAGGTTCCCCTGCGATTGCCGAAGCTGCGAGCTCAACCGCGCCTGCTCCTTGCGCAGATCGTCGGCCCCGCCGCCGAACGGCTTGAACGCAATCACCGCCATCGCCAGGTTGGCGGCCAGCAGCACGCCCACCAGCGCCCGCATGACCACTCGAGGATCCTTCAGCGACACGCCCTTGAGGCCCTTGAGTTGGATCTTCGGCGCGAGTTTAGAGCTTTTGGGCATAAGTCACGTCCATCGCCACGCGGTATAGCGGTTCGGTCTGCGTCGGCGGTGTCTGAGTCTTCAATTCCACCGCGCCGAAGATCGGACTATCCTGAAAAGCCTTCAGCGCGCCCACCATCGGCACCTCAGTCTCCGACGCCAGAACCATATCCAGCGTAACCCGCCCCTGGTCGTCCACCGAAGGACGAATGCGTGTCAATTTCACGTTGTACGGGATGGTCTTTTCGAGATCGGTGAAAATCCGGTTCCAACTGATGCCCTTGCGCATGAGCAGCGTGTTGATGAAAACGCTGCGTTCGAGCACCGTCTCGTTCTGCGGCTGATGGATCACCGTATTCAGCTTGGCCTGCTGGTCGCTGACCCCCTGCACCTGCTTCTTGAGCGCCGCCACTTCATGGCGGAGGTCGGCCAGTTGCCGGTTATCCTCGTTCGCCAGGTGGATCAGCACACCCAGGCTCGCCACCAGCAGCACACTCACCAGGCTCGACGCCACAACCATGGCCCGGTCGCGCCGGAACGGCTGGCTCGCCAGATTAATCGCTATCTTCATATCAATTGTTCCTGGCCACCGACCGCAAATAGCCCAGCAGCCCCGCATTGTGCTCGCCCGGCACGCCCAGCGGCGATCGCAATTCGTCCACTCCCACGCTCAATTCCTGTTCGAACAGCCGCTTCGCTTCTTCCGTGCGCGCGCCGAATCCGCACAGCAGCAACGTCTCCGCGCGCCCGCCCAGGTTGTCTTCCATATAGACGAACGTAGGCGCCAGGACGGCGATAATATCGTCCAGTTCCGTGGATGGCAGCTCCAGGCAGCGCACCAGCTTCAACGCCGCCTTATCGCGCACCAGCAGGCTGATCGATTTCCCGGTGAGTTTCGCGATCATGGTCAGCCCGCCCTCCGGCGCCAGGTCGAGCGCCGCCAGCGACGACGTGGTCACAAGGCCGGGATTCAGTCCCACAGCGCGAAACGGGGCTTCGAAACGCGCCACGATCTCGCGCGGCGCCATCACCACCACCACATCCACGCGCTTCGGACCGGGTTGCGCGACGTAGCTCACCGCCGCGGTCTCCACATCGAACGGCACGCTGCGCTTCAGCCGGAAACGGATCAATGCGAGCTGTTCTTCCGCGGCAGCCGGGAAGCTGTCGAAATCGAGAACCGTGGTGCGCGTGCTGAAATCCGGCAGGATAAGCGCGGCATCCTTGCCCCGGCGCGCCGTGTGAGCGGCAGCCAGCGCCTTTACGGCGGCCGCGAACGCCGCCTCGTCCAGCACGTTCTCTTTGAGCGGCGAGACCGCCAGCACGCCCGGCGCGAGCGGCCGGAAATCCACTTCGGTATGGTGCCCTATGCGAGCCGCGGCGATTCCGGCTTCCGATACCTCGAACACCATGCCCGGCGGCGGATCCACAAGCAGCGATTTGAGACTGTCGAATACCACGCGATCCCTAGCCTTCGATGAATGTCACCTTATTGATCTCGCGCAGCGTGGTGACGCCGGCGCGCAGCTTCATCACCGCCGATTCGCGCAGGAACGTCATGCCCTCTTCGCGCGCGGCCCGCTTGATCTCCGACGCCGGACGCCGGCTCAGAATCAGGTCGCGGATGCTGTCCGTCAAATCCAGCAGTTCGTGGATGGCCGAGCGTCCGCGAAATCCCGTGCCGCCGCATTCGAAACAGCCGGCGCCTTCCATCATCGGGACGTCGCGCCATTCGTCGGGGTTGAGACCGCTTTCGATGAGCATGGAATCGGGATACTGCACGCGCTTCTTGCAGTGCACGCAGATCACGCGCACCAGGCGCTGCGCCAGAATGCAGTTGAGCGCGGAAACAAAGTTGTACGCCTCCACGCCCATGTTCAGGAAGCGGCCCAGCACGTCGAGCACGTTATTGGCGTGCACCGTGGTGAACACCAGGTGGCCGGTGAGCGCCGAGTTGATCGCAATCTGCGCCGTCTCCGCGTCGCGGATCTCGCCCACCAGGATCTTGTCCGGGTCGTGCCGCAGGATCGACCGCAGCCCGCGCGCAAACGTCAGCCCCTTCTTCTCGTTCACCGGAATCTGGGTG